>Ga0210033_1001658_pt1 | contig 20130 bp, 22 predicted proteins | sample CryGeymeta201501_FD_185465 | JGI IMG/M metagenome (GOLD analysis project Ga0210033, IMG submission 185465) | Groundwater microbial communities from Crystal Geyser aquifers in Utah, USA - Crystal Geyser metaG 2015-01 (SPAdes) (version 2) | ecosystem: Environmental > Aquatic > Deep subsurface >... | reverse complement strand
GGCTACGAGCTGCATGTTGGTGGCAACGGCGGCATCAAGGTGCGCGTCACCGACCTGCTCACCAAGGTGGAAAGCGAGGCGCAGGTCCTGGAGTTCTGCGCCGCTTTTATCCAGTTCTACCGCGAGGAAGCGCATTACCTGGAGCGCACCGCGCCCTGGGTGGAGCGAGTCGGTTTGAACCACATCAAGGCCCGCGTGGTGGAAGACGAAAGCAACCGCAAGTTGCTGGCCGAGCGCTTCCTGATTTCCCAGAAACCCGCGCAAGTGGACCCGTGGAAGGCGCGCGCCGGGGGTGAGCAGAAGCACGAGTTCACGGCGATGGCGGCGATTGCGTAGGGTGCGCCGCGCGCACCATTCGACATCATTCGGTGCGCACGGCGCACCCTACGAGACAAGGAAACGAACATGAACGAAAACTGGCTCCAGATCGGCTACCTCGAAGACATCCCCCGCCAGGGCGCCCGCGTCGTCACCACGGCGACGGGAGACATCGCCCTATTCCGCACCGTCGATGATGAGGTGTTCGCCCTGCGCGACCAATGCCCGCACAAGGGCGGCCCGCTGTCGCAAGGCATCGTCCACGGCAAAAAGGTCGCTTGCCCGCTGCACGACTGGAAGATCGCCCTCGATAGCGGCCTGGCCGTGGCGCCCGACGATGGCTGCGCCGCGCGCTACCCGGTGCGGGTGGTGGAGGGTGTGGTCAGCTTGTCGCTGACCCCGGAAGAAGGTTGTCGGAATGCGTAGGGTGCGCCGCGCGCACCAGGCAACACCGCAATGGTGCGCTACGGTAGCGATATGCCTGCCATGACCGACTTCCCCATCCGCACCACCTGCCCCTACTGCGGCGTCGGCTGCGGCGTGCTGGTCAGCCGTGAGGGCGAGACTTTTACCGTGCGCGGCGACCCCGCGCACCCGGCCAACCTGGGCCGCCTCTGCTCGAAGGGCGCGGCGCTGGGCGAGACCCTGAGCCTGGATGACCGCCTGCTGCATCCGGAAATCGACGGCCAGCAGGTTACCTGGGACGCCGCGCTCGACACGGTCGCACAACATTTCCAGCAGGTGATCGCCGAACACGGCCCCGACGCCGTGGCCTTCTATGTCTCCGGCCAGTTGCTGAGCGAGGACTACTATGTCGCCAACAAGCTGATGAAGGGGTTTATCGGCTCCGGCAACATCGACACCAACTCGCGCCTGTGCATGTCTTCCGCCGTCGCCGGGCACAAACGCGCCTTCGGCAGTGACACCGTGCCCGGCTGTTACGAAGACCTGGAATTGGCTGACCTGGTGGTGCTGGTCGGCTCCAATACCGCCTGGACGCATCCGGTGGTGTTCCAGCGCCTGGTGGCGGCGAAGAAGGCGCGACCGGAGATGCGCGTGGTGGTGATCGACCCACGCCGCACTGCTACCTGTGAGATTTTGCAACCACGGGCAGACCTGCACCTGGCCATCAAACCCGGCGCCGACGCCTGGCTATTCAACGGCCTGTTGTGCTATCTGGCCAGAGAAGGAGCGTTGGCCTGGCATTATCTCGAAGCCCACGTGGAAGGTTTCGGCGCCGCCCTCGAATCGGTCAGTGGCCTCTCAATACCTCAGGTGGCGGAACACTGCGGCCTCGCGCAAGCCGAGGTCGCCGCGTTCTTCCGCTTGTTCACGCAAACCGCGAAGACCGTCACCGTGTTTTCACAGGGCATCAACCAGTCCTCCTCGGGCGTCGACAAGGTCAACACCATCCTCAACCTCCATTTGGCCACGGGCCGGATCGGCCTGCCCGGCGCCACGCCGTTTTCCATCACCGGCCAGCCCAACGCGATGGGGGGGCGCGAGGTGGGTGGGTTGGCAAACCAACTTGCCGCGCACATGGATTTCACGCCGGAGAATAGCGAGCGCGTGGGCCGTTTCTGGGGCGCGCCGAATATCGCCAGGCAGCCGGGCCTGAAGGCGGTGGAGTTGTTCCAGGCCGTGGCGGAAGGCCGCATCAAGGCGCTCTGGATCATGGCCAGCAACCCGGCGGTGAGCTTGCCGGAGGCCGATCGGGTGGTGGATGCCCTGAAAAACTGCCCATTCGTGGTGGTCTCCGACAACACCCGCCACACCGATACCGCCCGCCTGGCGCGGGTGCTGCTGCCCGCCACCGCCTGGGGCGAGAAGGACGGCACGGTGACCAACTCCGAGCGCCGCGTCTCGCGCCAACGCGCCTTTCTGCCGCCTCCCGGCGAGGCGCGGCCGGATTGGTGGATGGTCAACGAAGTGGCGCGGCGGATGGGGTTTGGCGCGCATTTCAACTATGCCGAGCCGGCGGAAATATTCCGCGAACATGCCGCGCTGTCGGGGTTCGAAAACGAGGGCACGCGCGACTTCGACCTCTCCGGCTTGTCAGGGTATGACCTTATGCAACCGCTGCAATGGCCGGTCACCGCGCAAGGCGGCACGCCGCGCCTGTTCGCCGACGGCCATTTCTTCACCGCATCCGGCAAGGCCCGCATGGTGCCCATTACGCCGCGCCCGCCGGCCCATTCGGTGGATGCGGCTTACCCTTTCATTCTGAATACCGGCCGCATTCGCGACCAGTGGCACAGCATGGCGCGCACGGCCAAGACGGCCAGGCTGTTGGCGCATATCAGCGAGCCCTATGTGGAAATCCACCCCGAGGATGCGCACCGTGCCGGCCTGAAGGAGGGGGCGCTGGCGCGGGTTTACAACGGCAACGGCGAGATGCTGGCGCGGGTGCGGGAAAGCCGCGAACAACGAATCGGGTGCGTCTTCGCGCCGATCCACTGGAACGGCCAGTTCACCGGCCAGGGCCGGGTCGATGCGCTGGTCCCGGCCATCACCGATCCCCTCTCCGGCCAGCCCGAGTTCAAACACACGCCGGTGGCCATCGAGCCCTATGCCGCCACCTGGTATGGCTTTGCCATGGTGAGGTGCGCCGGCATCCCCGCCGGCGAGGCGGGCGGAATGCCCACTCTCCCGGGCTACTGGGTGAAGGTGCGCGGCAAGGCCTGCTGGCGCCATGAGTTGGCCGATACCACGGCGCCCCACGAATTGCCGGCGTGGCTACGGGAAATGTCCGGTCCCTCCGGCGACTGGATGGAAATGAAGGACAGCGGCGCGACCCGGTATCGCGGCGCGTTGATCCAGGACGGACGCCTGTTGGCGGTGTATTTCATCGAACGCCAGGCCGATCGCCTGCCGCCGCGCCACTGGCTGGAATCACTGTTCGAACGCGAGGCCTTGAGCAATGCCCAACGCCACGCCCTGCTCATCGGCCGCCCCGGCTCGGCCGTGCCGGACAGCGGCCGCACCGTCTGCGCCTGCTTCGGCGTCGGCGAGAACGACCTGAGCCAGGCGATTGCCGAGGGGGCGACGTCGGTGGAAGCTTTGGGCATCAAGCTAAAAGCGGGCAGCAATTGCGGTTCCTGCATCCCCGAACTGCAACGCCTACTGTTACGGCCATGAATCCTGCTCTCACCATCCTGATCGTCAGCCCTTCGCGCCGCCGCCTCGACAGCCTCATGGAAGCGCTGGCTTTGATCACGCCCGAACACCGGCTGGTCGGCCGCCTCGACCGCGCCATCGACCTGCCCACCTGGGTGGCCGAACTGGAGCCGGACGCCATCATCATGGACACCGACTCGCCCAGCCGCGATACCCTGGAACAGGTGGTGGTGATGAGCGAGCGCACCCCGCGTCCCATCGTCATGTTCAGCCAGGACGAGTCGCGGGACGCCATGCGCCGGGCGGTGTCGGCCGGGGTGGCCTGCTATGTGGTGAATGGCCTCGAAAGCGAACGCATCCAGCCGTTGCTGCAACTCGCCCAGGTGCGTTTCGAAGCCTGGCAGGCGATGCGCGAAGACACTCTGCGCGCGCGCCAGGAGTTGCGCGAACACAAACTGATCGAACAGGCCAAGCGCACCCTCATGCGGTTGGAAAACCTGTCCGAGGAAGCCGCCTACCAGGCCCTGCGCCGTGAGGCGATGACGCAGCGCAAGCGCATCGCCGAGGTGGCGCGGCGGGTCGTGGAAAGGGTGTAAGCGTAGCGGTCGGATGCCCCCGCGCGCCGGCCAAGACCACACGCCTTGCCTTTGCGGGCTGCCGCCCGCATCGCGGATACCGAAGGGTAGGGGCTTCATCACACGGTCCGCTCCTACTGGTCGCGCTTGTTTCACGCTAAACCCACCCTCCTGAAAATGGTGCATCACGCCCCGATTCGGCGCACATCCGCAACATCGGGGACATCGCGGCGCGCCATGAGGTCCCTTCGGCCGCCTCCATGAATCCATTACTCCCTATGAATTCATGGCGTTATGAGAAATAAAACCAGTTGGCACGGCCATTGCTAAGTATCAACTGACCGGCGCAAAGACGCGCCAGCCATCGCTCCTTATCAGATGCACCCTGGACAACGGCGTCCTTCCCCGCGGGGATCGACGCCGTCTTTTTTTGGAGTTTTGCAATGGAACTGCTCGGCCCCAACGCCTCGCCCCTCATCAACGAAAGCAAACGTAATTTCATGAAAAAGACCGCCACCCTTTCCGCCGCCGCCGCGCTCATGAGCCTGGTGCCGCCGGGTGTGAGGAGCGCCGCCTGGGCCGCCGGTTCCGACGCTCCCGAAAAGACCGAGATCAGGATCGGCTTCATTCCCCTGACCGATTGCGCCAGCGTGGTCATGGCCGCCGAGAAGGGTTTCGACAAGAAGTACGGGATCAAGATCATTCCCAGTAAGGAAGCCTCCTGGGCCGGCGTGCGCGACAAACTCAGCAACGGCGAGCTGGATGCAGCGCATGTGCTGTACGGCCTGATCTACGGCCTGCAACTCGGCGTCGGCGGCCAGAAGAAGGATATGTCCGTGTTGATGACCATCAACAACAACGGCCAGGGCATCACGCTGAACAACGAACTCAGAGCCAAGGGTGTCACCGACGGCGCCGGCCTGGCCAGGCTGGTGAAAGCCGAGCCGAAGGAATGGACCTTCGCGCAAACCTTCCCGACCGGCACCCACGCCATGTGGCTGTACTACTGGATGGGCACCTACGGCATTGACCCGTTCCGCGACGTCAAGGTAATCACCGTGCCGCCACCGCAGATGGTCGCCAACATGCGCGTCGGCAAGATGGACGGCTACAGTGTCGGCGAGCCGTGGAACGCCCGTGCCATCCACGACAAGATCGGTTTCACCGCCGCCACCAGCCAAGACGTTTGGGCCGACCACCCGGAAAAGGTGCTGGGCACGACGCTGGCGTTCGCGCAGAAATACCCGAATACCGCGCGCGCGATGATCGCCGCTATCCTGGATGCCTCGAAATACATCGACACGCTGAGCAACCGTTCGGAAACCGCCCGCGTCATTTCCGGCAAGGCTTACGTGAACACCGCCTTCGACGTCATCGAGGGCCGCATGTTGGGCCAGTACGACAACGGCATCGGCCGGAAGTGGAAAGACGCCAACGCCATGAAGTTCTTCAACGAGGGCAAGGTCAACTTCCCCTACCTGTCGGACGGCATGTGGTTTCTCACCCAGCACAAACGCTGGGGCCTGCTCAAGGCGCATCCGGATTACCTGGCCGTGGCCAGACAGGTGAACCAGATCAAGCTCTACAAGGAAGCGGCCGCACTCACCAAAACCCCCCTCCCGAAGTCCGAAATGCGCGCGTCCAGGTTGATCGACGGCGTGGTGTGGGATGGCAAGAACCCGAAGGCGTATGCGGACGGGTTCAAGGTAAAGGCTTGAGCAATACGTAGGGTGCGCCGCGCGCACCCTTTTAGGACGGTGCGCGCGGCGCACCCTACGACACCCAGGAGAACGCCGTGAGCGCCATGACCGTTAACGAAAGTAGTCTGAAAGACATCATGAATTCACCCGATACCACGCCGTTGCCGGTTGCCATGCCAGCGCAGCCTCGCCCCACCCCCTTCCTGCCGCGCGGCCAGGCCGTCAGCGAAGCCGTCGGAAAATTCATCCGCGCCATGCTGCCGCCCATCATCGGCATCGCCCTGTTCGTCCTGCTCTGGCAAATCGTCTCCGCCAGCGGCGGTGAACACGGTCTGCCCGGCCCGGCCAAGACCTGGGAGTCAGCAAAACTCCTTTTTGCCGACCCGTTCTACGACAACGGACCCAATGATAAGGGCATCGGCTGGAACATCCTGGCCTCGCTCAACCGCGTCGGCATGGGCTTCGGCCTGGCCGCGCTGGTGGGTATTCCGGCGGGCTTCATGATCGGCCGCTTCCAGTTCCTTTCCAACATGGTCGCGCCCATCGTCAGCCTGCTGCGGCCGGTTTCGCCGCTCGCCTGGCTGCCGATCGGCCTCTATGTGTTCAAGGAAACCGAGCCGGCCTCGCTGTGGGTGATCTTCATCTCCAGCATCTGGCCGATCATCCTCAACACCGCCGCCGGGGTCTCGCGGGTGCCGCAGGACTACCTCAACGTGGCACGGGTGCTCAATCTGTCCGAGTGGAAGATCTTCACCCGCATCCTGTTCCCCTCCGTGCTACCGCATCTGATGACCGGCATCCGCCTGTCGATGGGCGTGGCCTGGCTGGTGATCGTCGCCGCGGAAATGCTCACCGGTGGCACCGGCATCGGTTTCTGGGTGTGGGACGAATGGAACAACCTCAACGTCGAACACATCCTCATCGCCATCTTCATCGTCGGCATCATCGGGCTGTTGCTGGAACAGGTGCTGGTGCTGATCGCGAATCGGTTCAATTACGAGTGAAAGGAGGTACACCATGACCCACTGCGACACCCTGCACGAGCTGGAGCCGGACCTCGACGGGGCGCATCTGCGTATCGGCATCGTCATGAGCCACTGCAACAGCACCGTCTGCGAGAACCTGCTGGGCGCCTGCATCGCGGCCCTTGGGCAGTATGGCGTCAAGCAAGAGAACCTCACGCTGACCGGCGTACCCGGGGCGCTGGAGATACCGCTGATGTTGCAGGCACTGGCAAGTACCGGCTGCCACGATGCCTTGATCGCCTTGGGGGCGGTGATGCGCGGAGAAAAAAGTTATCGCTTCGAAGTCGTGTGCAATGAATGCGCGGCCGGCATTACCCGAGTGCAACTGGATACCGGCGTGCCGATCGCCAACGGCGTGCTGATGACCGAGACCGATCAGCAATATGGACTCACGCAATACGGCGCGAAAGCGGCGGCCACCGCGGTGGCGATGGCCAATCTGATGCATCCCTTCAAGCGGTTCCACGGCACGCAGCCGGTAAGCGGCGTGGCGGCGTAAGCTGATCGTTTTCCCAGGAGTTATCCCATGCACGGCTATTTACACATCGACCACGCCAAGATGGTGTTCGACACCAAAAAAGGCAAATTCACCGCGCTCAGCGACATCAACCTGGACGTGAAACAAGGCGAGTTCATCACCCTGATCGGCCACTCCGGCTGCGGCAAGTCCACCCTGCTCAACCTGGTCGCCGGTCTCAACGACCCCAGCGACGGCGTCCTGTTGCTCTCGGACAAGGAAATCAAGGGGCCGGGGCCGGAACGCGCCGTGGTGTTCCAGAACCACAGCCTGCTGCCCTGGCTCACTTGCTTCGGCAACGTCTACCTGGCGGTGGAACGGGTGTTCGGCGCGAAAGAACCCAAAGCCAGGCTGAAAGAGCGTACCGAGGCGGCGCTGGACATGGTGGGTTTGACACACGCCTTGCACCAGCGTCCCAACGAAATCTCCGGCGGCATGAAACAGCGCGTCGGCATCGCTAGGGCGCTGGCGATGGAACCCAAGGTGCTGCTGCTGGACGAACCCTTCGGGGCGCTGGACGCGCTCACCCGCGCCGGCCTGCAAGACGAACTCATGCGCATCGTCGAGGAAACCCACGCCACCACCCTGATGGTCACCCACGACGTCGACGAAGCCGTCCTGCTCTCCGACCGCATCGTCATGATGACCAACGGGCCGGCCGCCACCATCGGTGACATCCTGGAGGTCGGCCTTCCCCGCCCGCGCGACCGCTTGAAACTCGCCGAAAACCCCGGCTACCACCACCTGCGCGGCCAGGTGCTGGAGTTCCTGTATCAGAAGCAGTTGCGGAAGGCGGCCTAAGCGGGCGACGTTCGACGGGCTGCTAGCAGCCAGTCGGGTTTTCCGGTCAAAATCCCGCAATGCGCATTTTGATCATCGAAGATAACCGGGACATCGCCGCCAACCTGACCGATTTCCTGTCCGCCCGCGCCCATGTGATTGATGTGGCCGGGGATGGCATCGGCGGCCTGCATCTGGCGCTGACCCACGATTACGACGCCATCGTGCTCGACCTGATGCTGCCTGGCATGGATGGCCTGGCGCTGTGCCGCAAGCTGCGCGGCGAGGCGGGCAGGCAGACGCCGGTATTGATGCTGACTGCGCGCGATTCCATCGACGACAAGATACTTGGCCTGGAGGCGGGCGCCGACGATTACGTGGTCAAGCCCTATGCGCTACGCGAAGTGGAGATGCGCTTGAAGACCATCTCCCGGCGGATGCAACCGCAGGGCCAGGCGCGAACGCTCCGGGTCGGCGATCTGAGTTATGACCTGGAAATCTACCGGGTCACGCGCGGCGAGCGGCGCATCGAACTGCCACCGATCCCGCTCAAGCTGCTGGAACTCTTGATGCGCGCCTCCCCCCGGTTGGTGGCCCGGCAAGCGATGGAGGCGGCGGTCTGGGGTGACTCCCCGCCCGACAGCGATGCCCTCAAAGCCCATCTCCACATACTGCGCAGCGCCATCGACAAACCTCCCGATAAACCCTTGCTGCGCACCGTGCGCGGCATCGGTTACCAGATCGCCGCCGATGCTTCGGCGTAGCCTGCGCCTGCGAGTGGCGCTTAACTTCGCCGGGTTCGGCGCCCTGGTCAGCCTGGTGCTGTCGATCGGCCTCTATATTTCCGTGCATGAGCTCGGCCAGCGCCTGATCTACGAGACCCTGCACGCCGAGATGCAGGACTACCTCGCCCGACTGGCCCACAATCCCAACGCGATGCTGCCGGCCACGCTGACCCTGAGCGGCTACGTCAGCGGCGATACAAAAGCCGAAACCGCCGCGCCGGCCGCGCTGGCTCGCCTGGCCCCCGGCAACCATGCGGTGCAACTGAACGGCGCGGCCTACCTGGCCTTGGTCATGAACCACGGCGGGCGCCGCTTGATATTCCTGTTCAACGAGACTTTGCAACTGGAACGGGAGCGGCATTTTCTTTACTACCTGATCGCCGGCATGGCGATCATGGTCGCCTTTTCCGCCATCGGCGGGCTCTGGCTGGCCCGTCGGGTGGTGGCGCCGGTGGCCGATCTGGCCGCGCGAGTAGCGGCACTGGAACCGGCCAACTCATTGCCGCCGCCGCAACCGGATCCGAGCCGTGACGAGGTCGAGGAACTGGCCCATACCATCGACCGTTACCACACTCGCATTCGCGAATGCGTCGAACGCGAGCGCGCCTTTACCGCCGACGTCAGCCATGAGCTGCGCACCCCTCTGGCGATCATCCGGGGCGCAGTGGAAGTATTGGAGGACGACATCGACCTCAACAGCGGCCAGCGTCAGCGCATCGCCCGCATCGAACGAGCCAGCCATGACATGACCGATCTGACCAGCGCGCTACTGCATCTGGCGCGGGGAACAAACAATGCCGGTGGTGGCCTGGAAAACTGTTCCATTGCCGCGGTGGTGAGCGAATCGGTCGAGAAGCAGCGCACCCTGAGCGTGGGCAAACCGCTCGAAATCAAGCTGGAACTGGGCCATGACATCCTGGTGCCGACGGAAAAAATCCTCGCCACCGTGGTGGTCGACAACCTGATCGACAATGCCGTCCGGCATGCCGAATCAGGCCATATCTGTATCTGCCTGGAAGACCAGCGCCTGGTGGTCAGCGATACCGGCAAGGGCATCGCCGAAGATGAACTCGAACAAATCTTTTGCCGCCACTACAAGGGCAGCGGTTCCAATGGCGCCGGCATTGGCTTGGCGCTGGTCAAGCGGATCTGCGACCTGCGCGGCTGGCGCATCGCCATCGACAGCAAACCGGGGAGCGGCACCACCGCGGTGCTGTACTTCTCCTAACTCAGCTAGCCACTGAGGATAAACGCGCTTCGGTTTCGTCCATACGCCGCCACATATTGGTGCTTACCCGCAGGCTGGCCTTCACTTCCGCGCGATTCACCGCGGTGATCAGGCTGGTCGCCAGCCCGCGTGCCTGGGCCGGCGTCATCATCACCCGCTCGCCGCCGGGGAGTTCGAGAGCGATGTTATCCGTGCCATCAGGGCCGGATATCAAGGTAACGAATACGGCCTCGTTGCTGGGGTGGTTTTCTGGGTGATTCATGTGTTGCTCCCTTGTCATCGGTAACCGACTACGGGTGAGCAGAAAACATGCCAATAAGGAAACTTCCCCAAAATTTTCCGGCAACCCGCGTGGATACAGGGGAATTATACGGGGAGCATCAGGCATTCTCCTAAGTCATGGCCGCTGGCGCGGCAGTGGCTCGACAGCCTTGTCAGAGTTTCGTCAGGATTCCATTCGCGTTGTGGGCGTGCAAAGGACAAGAAAAAAGGCGGGACAGGCCCGCCTTTTTCACACCACAGTGACCGACTAGCGGGCTTTCTTGGCGGCTACAGCCACTTTCGGCGCGGCTGCTTTAGTCGTCGTCTTGGCCGCCGCCTTGGGCGCGGCCGCTTTCTTGCTGGCGGCGGGGGCTTTCACGCTAGCGGCTTTCTTGGCCGGGGCTGGCTTTGCGGCGGCGGGTTTGGCTGCGGCCGGTTTGGCTGCTTTTGGCGTGGCCGCAGCTTTCTTGACCGGCTTCTTCGCGCTGGTGGCCAAGGCGGCAACGGGTTTCGTTGCCGCCTTGGTAACCGCTTTGCTGGCTGTGGCCTTGGCGGGCGCGGCCGCTTTCACCGCGACCTTCTTGGGAGCGGCTACCGCGGCCTTGGGCGCGGCGGCTTTCTTGGCCGGGGCTTTCGCGGGCGCGGCGGCCGCTACCGGTTTTTTCGCTGCCGCCACCTTCTTGCTGACGGGCTTCGCGGCATTGCTGGCCGCCTTGGCGGCAGTGGGTTTTACAGCAGCTTTGGCGGGTTTCTTGGTGGGCATGTCTGACTCCTCTGTTGGGATGACTGGAAACGTCTGAAAAGCCTTATGCCCCAAGCAATTACACGACTTTGAGGCGTGCGCGGATTGTGAACAAAAAAAAGCGCGTCCGGCAAGGGCTGGGCGCGCTATTTCAGGGGTATTTCGCGGATTTATCTGGATTTTCCCCCTGACAACACCCGTTCGTGCTGGAACAGCGCCGGCAGCGGCTCGCGTTCACGCACCAGATGGCTGTCGCCAGCGTCCACCATGACCTCGGCGGCGCGCGGGCGGGTGTTGTAGTTGGAGCTCATGCTCATGCCGTAGGCGCCGGCCGAGCAGATGGCCAAAAGATCGCCTTCCGCCAGGGCCAGGGCGCGGTCGTGACCGAGAAAATCGCCGCTTTCGCACACCGGGCCGACGATGGCATAGCTGCGCGGCGTACTGCCTCGTTCGCGCACCGGCAGGATGTCGTGCCAGGCACCGTAGAGCGCGGGACGCATGAGGTCATTCATGGCGGCATCGACGATGGCGAAGTCTTTCGTTTCACCGTGCTTGAGGTATTCCACCCGGGTGAGCAGCCAGCCGGCATTGCCGACCAGGGAGCGGCCGGGCTCGACGATGAGGGTCTCGCCGCGCCCATTGAGGCGTTTCAACAGCACCCGCGCGTAGTCGTCCAGCGCGGGCGGTGTCTCGTCGCGGTAGCGGATGCCGACGCCCCCGCCGAGGTCGATGTGTTCAAGGTGGATGCCGGTCGCCGCCAGCGCATCCACCAGCTCCAGCACCCGCTCCAGCGCCTCGGCGAAGGGGGCGATTTCGGTCAGTTGCGAGCCGATGTGGCAGTCGATGCCGACCACCCGCAAATGCGCCAGCGCCGCTGCCTCGTGGTAAATGCGCAAGGCCTGGTCGTGGGCGATGCCGAACTTGTTGCCCTTGAGGCCGGTGGCAATGTAGGGATGGGTTTTGGCGTCCACATCCGGGTTGACGCGCAGGCTGATCGGCGCCTTCACACCGAGCTCGCCAGCCACCCGGTTGAGGCGCGCCAGTTCGCTTTCCGATTCGACGTTGAAGCAGTGGATACCGGCCACCAGGGCGGCGCGCATTTCATCGGCGCGCTTGCCGACCCCGGAAAACACCACTGCGTCGGCGGCGCCGCCGGCCGCCAGCACGCGCGCCAGTTCGCCGCCGGAAACGATGTCAAAACCGGCGCCCAGGCGCGCGAACAAGTTGAGGATGGCGAGGCTGGCATTGGCCTTCACCGCATAGCAGATCCGATGCGGATGCGCGGCCAGGGCCTGGTCATAGGCGCGATAGGCCGCTTCCAGCGCGGCGCGGGAATAGACATAACAAGGTGTGTCGAATTCGCCGGCAATGGCTTCCAGCGGCACACCCTCGACCTGGAGCACGCCGCCGATACGAGTCAGAAAATTCATTTCGTGGATTGCGAAGGTAGTGATTGCGCTGAGGCGTCGTCAGGCAGATACAAAGCGCCTTTTTTGCCACAGCCGGCGAGGAAAAACAGCGCGAGGAGAATGGTCAGAATGCGCATGGGAAGCCCTTAAAATGGTGAAAAGTCTAGCATGGAGCAGAACATGACCGAGAGCGAGTACAGCCACCTGGCGGATGCCACTCTGAATCGCCTGGAAGCCGCGCTGGACGCGGCCGAGATCGACTACGAACGGGCGGGCGGCAGCATCCTGGAAATCGAGTTCGCCGACGCTTCCGTGATCGTGGTGAACAAACAGGCGGCGGCGCGGGAAATCTGGGTGGCGGCGAAAAGCGGCGGCTTCCATTACCACTGGGACGCCGCCGCCTGGCGCGACACCCGCAGTGGCGAGGAACTTTTCACCGCGCTGGCGCGGCTGATCTCGGCGCAGGCCGGGGAAGTAGTAACGTTGGCTTGAGAAGGGACAACACCGTGACGGAGCCACTCATGGACGAGCAAACCTTGTTCAATCATCTACCCGAACTGGAAGGCCAGCTTGGGGTGGAACATGTCAAACCGCTGCTGGAGCATTTTGGCTTGCGCACCCTGCAAGAGGGCGAGGTGCTGGTACACGATCAGGGGCCGATCGACGCCTTGTATCTGGTGCTCTCGGGCAGTCTGCGCCTGTCGGTGGAGTTTGGCGGGCATGCCATCCAGTTGGGCGAGATCGGCCCGGGCAATTGGGTGGGTGAGCTGGGCTATTTCAGCGGCGTGCGGCTCGCATCGAGCACGGCCACGGCCTGCGCTGAAAGCGCGGTCGCGCGGATTTCCTACCAGGACTTCGATGCCTTGTTGAATGAGGACTCGGTCGCGGTGTGCCGCCTGACCCACGGCTTCATCCAGATGCTGATGCGCCGCCTGGCGGTTACCGCCAACAATCCGGTCATCGACCCGCACGGCGAGATGCTGCTGCTAGGCGATCTTTCCGTGCCCTGGACGGAACTGGCGGAAAGTCCACACGGGGTGGTCGATTTCCTCAAGACCTTGCTGGGAGTGCACTGATGCTATTGCGTAACTACTTGCGCGGCCTGCCGGGTTTTCAGTTCATGTCGGAAGCCGACGTGGACCATGTCGCCGCCGCCATGCGCGTCGACGACTACCCCGATCAGCACGTGTTCATCTACCAGGAGCGCCTCAACAAAGAACTGTTCCTGCTCTTGGACGGCCAGGTGAAGGTCTGCCACTACGGCAACACGGGCCGCTACTACACCCTCAAGACCCTGCAACCCGGCGAGGTTTTCGGCCTACCTTCCTTGGCCCAGGGCAAACCGGCGGTGACCAGTTGTCAGGCGATCGGGCCGGTAAAAGTGGCCAGCATGCCGTTCTCCGCCTTCATGCTGCTCTACCAGCCGGATTCCGAAATCGGCTGCCGCTTCCAGTACGTCATCGCCAGCCAGTTGGCGCGCGACCTGCATGACCGCCACGATGCTCTGCGCAATCTGCTGATGCAGATTTACGGAAGCAAGCCTTTGTAGGCTGCCCCGTAAACCAGGGCGAGATCGTCTGTCGCGGTTTGCTGCTCCAACGTCCGCCGCACAGCGGGAGCGGCATCTTAACTAGTGCTAGTGCTTACTTGCAGAAGTCTGCGTTAACGTGAAACAAGCCCACACCCCCACTGTAGCGGCGGCTTCATCATCCGGGGTGGCCTCAATCCATGCCCGTTAGACCTGATCCTGTGGCGTAACGTAACCGGTTTGAAACCGGCATGCCCCTATACATGGAATGGAATAACAGCGACATCCCGTCCGGGGTGCCGTAAGCCTTATGCAAGGAGATCACAATGAAACGCACACGCCTGATTTCCACCCTGGTCGGCCTCGGCATCCTGTTGGCGAGTGCGGCGGTGGCCGCCGCCGGCAACGCCCAGGAGGGATCGGCCAAATCCATGTTCTGTTCCGGCTGCCACGGCGTCGATGGCAACGTCACCTATCCCAGCGTCCGCTTGGCCGGTCAAGCCACGCAGCGGCTCAGCCAGAGTCTGATGGACTTCAAAACCGGACGACGCTTCCACCCGGTGATGAACATGCTCTCTTTGGGTTTGACCCAGCAAGACATGGATGACCTCACCCTGTTCTATGCCGCGCGGAAGCCACTCAGTCTGGAACACGCCAGCCTTTATTGGCGCTTGGGCGGGGTGGACGCCATCAACGCGGCGGTGGATGAAACCATCAAGGTTTCCAAGGCCGACCCGCGCCTGGCCGGACGCATCACCGGCGCTTGCGCGCCCAAGCTGAAAGAGCAACTCTGCGCCGCGACGGGCGGCCCCTGCACTTACACCGGCCGCGACATGAAGACCGCACACAAAGGCCTGAACATCACCGATGCCGAGTTCGGCGCTGTGGCGCAAAACCTGGTGAGCGTTCTCGACGCCTTCAAGGTGCCAGAAAAAGAGAAAAACGAACTAGTCGGCCTGATCGCGCCGATGCAGGGCGAAATCGTCGGCCATTGATCAATGACTGGCCATGCAGTTGGCCAGTTATTGACTGTGAAACGCTCATGACCCGCATGCCGTGCTGAAAGGGGCACAAGCGGGAGGTTGTGGGCAAGCGCGGCATTCATTCAACGCATGGGAGCAGCATCATGAGCAAATCAGTGGCTTTCACGAAGTTCAGCAAACACACCGACTTCAAACAGCTTCTTGCGATGAAGCAGGGCAGAGCAGGCGCCGATCCAGCCAAGCGTCACCCGATGAGCGGTATTTTCAGCGCCGAAGATGAAAATGAGGACGTCCTTGGCCAAGAGAAGCCCCTTCAGGATGACGGCCAATCAGCTTCCTCCCATTTAGCCGAAGCAACCACGGCCACCACAGATGCCTCTCCCGCGGGAGCCGGCAGCATCACAACGGAAGCGGCAGCCACGCCAGCCCCCACCGAGGCATCCCCCCCCTGTTCAAACCCAGGGGGACGATAGGCAAATGGAAGCGGGCCTGGCTGCCTTGTTGCTGTTGGGACTGGCAAGTGGAGGTAGCGGTAGTGGCGGTGGTGGAAATCCAATGCCGGCCAACAACCCGCCAACCATCACCAGCAACGGCGGAGGTCCTACCGCCACCGTTAACGTCTCTGAGAACAGCACGGTGGTGACAACCGTGACGGCCACCGATGCCGACGCCGGCGCTGTCCTCACCTACAGCATTGCGGGTGGCACGGACGCGGCGCTGTTCAACATTAATCCCAGCACCGGCGTGTTGGCCTTCCTCGCCGCGCCCGACTTCGAAGCCCCGGCCGATGTCGGTAGCAACAACGTCTATGACGTGACCGTGCAGGTCTCCGATGGGAGCAATACCGATACCCAGGCCATCGCCGTCACCGTCAGCAACGTCAATGAATTCGCCCCGGTAATCAGCAGCAACGGCGGCGGTGCTACCGCCAGCGTTAACGTCGCAGAGAACAGCACGGCCGTGACTACCGCCACGGCTTCCGATGCCGATGCCGGCGCTGTCCTCACTTACAGCCTCAGCGGCGCCGACGCGGCGCTGTTCAGCATCGACCCCAGCACAGGGGCGCTGGTCTTCGTCGCCGCACCCGACTTCGAAGCGCCGGCCGATGCCGGCGGCGACAACGTCTACGACGTGACCGTGCAGGTGTCCGATGGCGTCAACAGCGATACCCAGGCCATCGCCGTCACAGTGACCGATGTAGCGGAAGACACCACGGCCCCCAGCCTCGCCTCCAGCACCCCCGCCGACAACGCTACGGGCGTTGCCATAGGCAGCAACATCGTGCTGACCTTCAGCGAGAACGTGGCGGCGGGCAGCGGCAACATCGTGATCAGCAACGGCGTCGGCGACACCCGCACCATTGCGGTCGGGGATGCAAGCCAAGTCACCATCAGCGGCGCCACCGTCACCCTCAACCCGAGCAGCGATCTCGTCGCCGGCAGCACCTACAACGTGCAGATGGCCGCCGGTGTGCTGCTGGATGCGGCGGGCAACCCCTACGCGGGCATCGCAACTGCCACCACCCTGAACTTCGCCACCACCGCCATCCCCATCGATCTCTCGGCCATCGCCACCGGCAGCGGTGGTTTCGTCATCAACGGCCAGGCTGCGGGTGACTTGAGCGGCGATAGCGTGGCCGGCGCCGGGGACGTCAACGGCGACGGCCTCGCCGATCTGATCGTCGGGGCGCACCGCAGCGACCCCGCCGGCGGCAGCGATGCCGGGCGCAGCTATGTGGTGTTCGGCAAATCCACCACTTCGGACGTCGAACTGTCGGCCATTGCCGCCGGCACAGGCGGCTTCGTCATCAATGGTCAGGGCATGTACGACCAGAGCGGCAGGAGTATCGCCAGCGCCGGCGACGTCAACGGCGACGGCTTGGCCGACCTGATCGTCGGCGCGTGGCTTAGCGCCTTTACCGGTGCCTATGCCGGGCGCAGCTATGTGGTGTTCGGCCAGACCGCGACCAGTCCCATCGACCTCTCGGCCGTCGCGGCGGGCAGCGGCGGCTTCGTCATCAACGGCCAGGCCGCAGGTGACTACAGCGGCGGCGCCAGCAGGAGCAGCAGCGGCCAGAGCGTGGCCAGCGCCGGCGACGTCAACGGCGACGGCCTCGCCGATCTGATCGTCGGGGCGCACCGCAGCGACCTCGCCGGCGGCAGCGATGCCGGGCGCAGTTATGTGATCTTCGGCTCGACCAGCGGGACGTTTGTGCAGACGGCGGTGGATCAGTTGGGCACCAGCGGCAATGACACCCTGACCGGCAGCGCGGTTGCCGAAACCCTGGTCGGCGGCGCCGGTGACGACATTCTCATCGGCAATGGCGGCGCCGATGTGCTCTACGGCGGCGCGGGGAATGACAGCTTCGACCTCGACGCCAGCAATATCACGGCGCTGGCGGCCGGCGAGACCGGCGGGCAACTGGCTCGGGTGGACGGCGGCAGCGGTATCGATACCTTCAGCTTTGCCGGCGCCGGCATCGCGCTGGACCTCACCGCCATCGCCAACCAGGGCGGCGGCGCGCCCGGCAGCGCTTCGCGCATCGAATCCATCGAACGCATCGACCTCACCGGCAGCGGCGACAACACGCTGACGCTGGGCTTGAGCGATGTGCTCGATATGGCGGGCATGAACAGCTTCAACAATGCCAATGGCTGGGCCGACGGCACCTACGACCTGGCGGCGGGCGGGGCGAACGGCGCCAATCCGGAGCAGCGTCACCAGTTGGCCATCGACGGCGATGCGGGCGATGTGGTGAATTTCAGCGACGGGGGCGCCTCGGTCGGCACGGTGACCAACGACGGTCACACCTACCTGGTTTACAACCAGGGGCTATACGCGCAGTTGTTGATTGACCAGCTCATTACGCAGTCAGTGGTGTGAGGGCGCACCCGGAACAGAGGTTGGGTTAGCGGCTTCAGCCTGGGTGGCTTGATGTCTTGGTGTGTTGTAGCTACGATGGGGCTACATTATGGCTACGTGATGGAGGTTGATTATGATGAATGTCGATGTGCGCTCCCGCGTCGAGGCGGAATTGAAGAGTGAAGCGACTGCCGTGTTAAAGGCGATGGGCTTGGATGTGAGCACGGCGATTCGTTTGTTCTTGCGCAGTGTCGTGGAAACCGGCGGTTTGCCGATGGCGATGCCCCGGCCTAATCCGACGACACTGGCGGCGATCCAAGCGGCGAAAGCCGGCAAGGTCGAGGAAACGACGCTGAATGATCTGTAATCGCTCGGGATGTTGGGAATGCCAAGAAGACTGAAGGAAACGGCGCAATTCAAGTCCGACAAGAAACGAATCAAGGGGTCCGGTCGCTATGAGTGGGAAAAAATGCGCAATATCGTCAGGGAGCTGATGAATGACCGCCCGCTGATGGCCAAACATTGCGACCACGCACTTTCGGGGGGCTACAAGGATGTCCGCGAATGCCATGTCGAGCCGGACTGGCTATTGATCTACGACAAGACCGGTGATGTGAATACGGGCGAGTTGCGCTTGATTCGGACCGGATCGCATAGCGAGTTGTTTTAACCCTGACCGTTTCAGGCAACTATTCACAAGGCAAAAGGCCCGTCCCCCCTTGAGGAAATATCAAAAATGGCGCACCCGGAACAACACGTCTTTTTTGGTCAGCTCAAAACGCTAGATCCGAAATATTTCGAGCGGGTCAAAGTGGGCGAAGTCGGCTCGCTCAATATCAATGGGTCGGTGCGTGGGTTTTTTGACGATTGTGCATACACCGGCTTCGATGTGGGCGCCGGGCCGGGGGTGGACGAGGTAACGCAAGGGCAGTTGGTGGGCCTGCCAACGGGGCACTTCGACACCCTGGTGAGCGCGGAGTGTTTCGAACATAACCCGTTCTGGGTGGAGACCTTTGCCAACATGCTGCGCATGACGCGGCCCGGCGGGTTGGTGGCGTTCAGTTGTGCCTCCACCGGGCGGCCGGAGCACGGTACGGCACGCACCAGCCCTAATTTGTCGCCCTTGACCCATGCCCAGGGCTGGGACTACTACCGCAATCTCGATGCGGACGATTTCATGAATACTTTCCACTTGCAGGGATGGTTTGATTATTTCCATTTCCTGTATTGCCCGAGGATGTTCGATCTGTACTTTTATGGTTTCCGCAAGGGCGGGACGCAGGAGATACGCGTCGAACCGGCCCGGATGCTGGTGGCGCTGCACCAGAAGATTTCTGCGGTTCGCCTGGCTTGCTGGGCGCCGGCTTTGGGTTTGCTGCGGGGCTAGGCCGGCCAAGGTGAATTACCGGGATGTCGGGTTAAAACCCGACCTGTGATAGCGATATTTCATGTTGGCTGGCGGCTAGTCAGAGGAACGAGATGACGGGAACCTTGGACGAAAACGATGTCGCCAAACTGTGGCAGCGGCTAGGAGAATCCGCCACCCAGCCTACCGTGTGGTTAGCCTTGGCCCGCAGTTATGCGGGGCAAGGCCTGCCGTGGCAGGCAGGCTACGCGGCGCGGCAGGCACTGCGCTTCGATGCGGCTCTGGCACCATCGTTGCAGGCCCTGGATATTGGGCCTTGGCAAGAGGCGACGGCTGGCGATGCCCTGCTTGGACGGGCGGCGTTGCCGGAGGCGGCGGCGCTGGCGGAGCGGTTTATTGCCAGGCTGAAGGCATGCCCCGGCGATTGGTTGACCTGGCTGTATCTGGCGCGCTTGCAGGAGATGCAGGCGCCACCCTCGGATGATGCGCTGCAACAGGCCCGGGCGCTGGAACCGGTGCCCGGCGAATCTTTGCACTGGATGGGGGGCTGGCGCCTGAATGCGGGCGACGCCCAGGGCGCCATCGCGGCCTTGTCCGGCCTGCAGGATATTCGCCCGGTGCGCTTTGGCTCGATGATGTATCTGGGGGGAGCCTTGCTGCGCGCGGGCAATATCGCCGCCGCCGAGAAGGCGTTTGCCCGCGCGTCCCAGTCCAATAACCCCGATTTCCTGCTCACCCTCTCGGCCAGGGTGTATGCCCCCAACTATTGGCAGGAGGCGATAGCGGTTTTGCAAAAAGCCGTTCAGACCCGACTTTGACACTTTCAAGGCACATTTCCGAGGACGCCCCAGGCACTGGCGCGGGTTCCCAGGGTTTTCGAGCCAAAACGCCTAGTCACATGGATTGTTGCTGAGCGCGGTATCAGGCCTCTACC
>Ga0210033_1001656_pt1 | contig 20131 bp, 21 predicted proteins | sample CryGeymeta201501_FD_185465 | JGI IMG/M metagenome (GOLD analysis project Ga0210033, IMG submission 185465) | Groundwater microbial communities from Crystal Geyser aquifers in Utah, USA - Crystal Geyser metaG 2015-01 (SPAdes) (version 2) | ecosystem: Environmental > Aquatic > Deep subsurface >... | reverse complement strand
CAGTGTCACCCATATCTGGTCAAAAGGCTTGTCGACGCGGGAGCCGACGGCGGGTGCTTGTGTGTACTGTGCGGCAGGCATGGCTGCGACAGTAACGGAAAAGGGAGTTTGTGTTCAGCTTTTTTTATAGCCGCAATTTCTGGTTGTACGGGATCACCGAATACTTACCCCCACCAATTTCAACTTGCAAACCACCCCCGCGTAAGTCGTTGATTTCATTGAAAGTGGCCTCTTGAACAGTCAAGAGGCAAACTGAGAACAGAGAGAGAAAACGGGGGAAATGAGGCCAAAAACGGGCAAAAATACCCAAATTTGATAGCGAAATAGTCAAGAGGCAAATCGCGTAAGTGCGCGCCACCATTGAGGATTTTCCAAAAGAAAAGACCAACCGAAAACAGTTGGGCTTTCTATGTATGGTGGCGGACGGTTGACTGTCTCAGTCGCAAATTTCTGAGCCAAATAGCAATGCAGAGCAATGCTGCGGAACCGCGCGGCTGAATACTTAAAACAGCATACCTACTTTACTTCGACCACTCGTTCGAAAGCGACTCCGCCTGCTTCAGCACTAACTCCACCGCATCGGCTTGGCTGTCGGGTGGGTACTTCCACTTCTGCAAACAGCGCCGCACCAGAATGCGCAGCCGCGCCCTAACGCTCTCACGCACCTGCCAGTCCACCGTCGTGCTGGCCCTGAGCTTTTCTGTGATCTCGATAGCGATTTTTTTCAGGACTTCATCGCCCAACTCGCGCACTGCGCTTTCATTATTGGCCAACGCATCGTAAAAGGCGATTTCATCGTGCCCCAAACCAAGCGCAGCTTCACGCTCCAAAACAGCCTGAAACTCCTTGGCCATCTGAATCAGTTCTTCGATAACTTGGGCGGTTTCAATGGCACGATTGTGGTACTTGCGCAGCGTTTCTAAAAGGCGGTCACCATACTTCTTTTCTTGCACCACGTTGTTGCGCGCGCGGGCCTTGATTTCGTCACGCAGCAACTTCTCCAGCAACTCCACAGCCAGATTGCGACTATCCATCTGGCGCACATCTTCTAGGAACTCATCTGACAGCAGCCCGATATTGGGCTTATCCAAACCTGCAAGTGCAAAAATATCTGCAACACCGTCGGCGATGATGGCGTTGTCCAAGATTTGTTTCAGTGCACTGTTTTTCTCTTCGGTGGCACGTTTCTTGTCCACCGTGGTGAACTTGGTGATGGCCGCCTTGATGGCTGAGAAGAACGCAATCTCCTTGCGCAGCGCCGCCGCCTCGTCAAGCGTGCCACACAGCGAATAAGCCTTAGCCATCGCCACCATGGTGTCGAGGAAACGCTGTTTACCATCCTTCAGCCCAAGTAGGTGGTTTGCACAAGGCACCAGCAGCGAGGCAGCCTTGGTCTCGAGCCCACTGTAGTCGCACCCGTGCATCATGCCGCGCACAATGTCCATCTTCTCCAGCAACACCGCCAAGGCCTCAGCTGCATTGTGAGTGGGGTCACCTTTGCCTTTGGCCTCGGTATAGGTTTTAAGCGCGGCCTTCAGTTCGTTAGCAATACCAATGTAGTCCACCACCAGACCACCCGGCTTGTTCTTGAACACGCGATTCACCCGTGCAATTGCCTGCATCAGGTTATGGCCTTTCATTGGCTTGTCAACATACATCGTATGGCAGCACGGCGCATCAAAGCCAGTTAGCCACATGTCACGAACGATCACCAACTGCAGCGGGTCTTTAGCATCCTTGAAGCGCTTTTCCAGCCGCTTCTTAACTTGTTTGCTGTAAAGATGGGCCTGCAGCAGTTCCTTATCTGCTGCAGAGCCAGTCATCACCACCTTGATGGCACCCTTTTCCGGATCGTTGTCATGCCAGTCTGGCCGCAGGGTGACGATGGCCTTGTAAAGCTGTGCGCAAATGTCGCGACTCATGCACACGATCATTGCCTTGCCGTCCAGCGTCGCGCTACGAGTTTCGAAGTGCTTGACCAAATCCTTGGCCACTTGTGTCAGACGTGATTCTGCACCCACCAATTTCTCCAGCGCGGCCCACTCGCTCTTGGTCTTCTCGCGACTGGCAATATCCTCTTCGTCCTCAACAACCTCGTCGACCAGTTCGTTGAGTGCGTCGATCTCGGTCTGGTTCACATTCAACTTTGCAAGACGGCTCTCAAAAAAGATGGGGACAGTCGCGCCATCGTCCACGGCATCCTGAATGTCGTATATGCTGACGTAGTCGCCAAACACCGCACGAGTGTCCTTGTCTTCCAGGGCAATGGGTGTGCCGGTAAAACCTATAAAAGTGGCGTTCTTCAACGCATCTCGCAGGTGCTTGGCATAGCCGAACACATACTTGCCCGCCTTCTCGTCAAAGCGACCCTTCATGCCGTATTGGCTGCGGTGAGCCTCGTCGGAGATGACCACGATGTTAGATCGGACTGACAACTGCGGGTGTTCATTCTCATCATCCAACAGCGCAAACTTTTGCACCGTGGTGAAGATAATTCCGCCCGCCTGGCGAGAGGTCAGCATTTCGCGCAATTCGTCACGGCTAGCGGCTTGCAGCGGTGTGGTCTTGAGTAAATCACTGGCCGCACAGAAGGTTGCAAACAATTGGCCATCCAGGTCGTTGCGGTCCGTCACCACCACCAGCGTCGGGTTCTTCATCTCCGGCTGTTGCAGCAGCTTGCCTGCGTAGCAGGCCATGGTGATGCTCTTGCCTGAACCCTGGGTATGCCACACAACGCCCGCCTTGCGCGAGCCAGGTTTTACCTCTTTGCCATAGGTGGCTCGCTCCTCACGCACCTCTAGCAAACCCATGTCGGGCGAGCTGGCAGCGATCACCGTGGCGCGCACCGCTTCACGCACGGCGTGGAACTGGTGATAGCCCGCGATCTTCTTGATGACTGCATCGCCATCCTGCTCGAACAGCACGAAGTGGCGGATGTAATCGAGGAACAACTCAGGCGCGAAAAAGCCGCGCACCACGGTTTCCAGTTCCAGTTCCAGCCGGGGTCGGTCGTCTTCGTTAGCAATGGTGCGCCAAGGCAACATCCGCTCGGCATTGGCCGTAAGCGAACCCACACGTGCCGTCCAGCCATCGCTGACTACCAGCGCCTCGTTGCTATTGAACAGGTCGCTGATCTCGTCCTTGTAGGTCTGCAACTGATTGAAGGCATCCCACACGTCGGTCTGCTCATTGGCCGGATTCTTTAGTTCAATCACCGCCAGCGGCAAACCGTTGATGAACGCCACGAGATCAGGGCGCCGAGGCTGCTTGGTGCCAGTGACCGTGAACTGGTTGATGACCAGAAATTCGTTGTGCTGCGGGTTGGCGAAGTCGATCAGATGCACCAGATCGGTTTTCTTTTCATCCCCTACCAAGAACTCCACAGCCACACCCGAGAGCAACAGCTGGTGAAAACTGCGGTTGCGCGCCACTGCCTGCGGCTCACTAACAGTTTGCACGAAGTGGACTGCCTGCTCAAGCGCAGCAGCGGGTATGTGCGGGTTGATGCGGGCCAAGGCCGCCAGTAGCCGGTCGCGCAAGATCACCTCCCGGTGGTCGGCCCGTTCCGGGTTCGAACCATCAGGAGCAATGTCCGGCCCATGCACAAACTGCCAGCCGGTTTCCTGGAACCACCCAATGCACAGGTCTTCAAGCTGTTGTTCGTTCATCATGGTGCAGCTCCTGCTACCGGCAGAATCAAGCCGTGCCGTTGGGCGTTGATTTCATTCATAACCATGACTGATGTGGGTAGCATTGCCCATGTCTTGATCACAGGCTTCAGCAAAGTTCCGAGGGCGTTTTGCAGCACCTCTAAGTGGTACTCAGGTACACCCTTGATAACCAATACAAAACGAAAACTGGTCGACGTTAGGTCCAGGTCTTTGAATGTCTGCGGCAGTTCATCATTCGCGGGTGGGTGTCGACCGATGCATGCGGCTAGGCCAAGCATAAATGCGTTAACCAGCTTGACGCGGATATCCTCCATATATGCAGTGAAATCGCGCGGGCAACTGGACTTGGCCTCGACCACCCACACCGTGGGCCCTTGTTGTTGCTGCTTAAGCAACAAAAACTCAGCAATCTGCACGCCTTCCTGAACTTTCTGGTAGCACGCGCTCTTCTCGATGTAGAAGCACTGCCCGGCCGGATAAGGGCCAAATGTCATCCCCGATTCAATGATGGCTTCCGTGGTCATTTCAGGGCCAACTCCACTTCCTGCTGATATAGGCGGATCGACTCGGTAATGATGGGGTTGTCTGGCATGCCGTTTTTCAGGTCATCACACACCCAGGTGCTGTAAGTGGCTGAAATCACCGGGATTGACCAACCGCGCTCCTGAGCGATCAAGAACAACTTTTTGACCACAAAATACGAGTGGCTAGCCATGAAAAACTGGATGCCGCGCTCGGCCAACATCGCCACAATGTCCAGCAGTTGCGAGATGGCGGTGGGGTGCAAGGCCGACTCGGGCTCGTCAATCAGCACCACCGAATTGGTGTCTAGATAGCGATTGCCCAGCAGGGTATCTAGAATGGCGATCTTCTTGATGCCCTCCGCCGTGACCCCAATGGGAAACTTGTGGCGGCCTTTGACGAACAACCAGCGACCAGAGGCTTCGTCGTACTCGACAACGCCTCCCAAAATACCTTCCAGCTGCATGCGTGATTGGGCGAACTCCTTGTAGTTCCTGCCCTGGCTGGGTGAAATGCGCAGTGCTTTAGCGAGGTCGAAGTAGGTGTCATCAAAGCCAAAGGCCTTGTCTTGCTCCCGCGATTTTAGAATGATCTGATGCAACGATAGCACTTCCTTAGCCGGTAGAAAGACCGAATTGCTGGCGCGTGGCGGAACATGGTTTTCGAGGCTTGAAATCTGTTTACTGGTGTCTTTGCCGAAGCTGTAAGTAAAGTTCTTCTTGTCGATAGTGATCGCACTCGACAATGGTGCATCCGCCCCCTTGCTGACCAGATCACCAATCTTCTCGGCCTGAAAAGTCCAGTACAGCTTGTCCGCCAGAATCTCGGATGCAGACCGTTGCTCATTGCCGCGCTTGTAATCTTCTAGCGTGCGCAGGCTACTGTAAATGGCCTTGAGCAGGAACGTTTTACCGCTGCCATTGAAGCCAATAACTAGGTTGATCTTGCCCAATGCCGACCAATTGATACCAGCGAGTGGACCAAAGTTATCGAGTTTGATTTGATTAATCATTACTTACCCCTCTTGCTCAGTGACTGTCGCGATCTCTTATCACCAATATTTAAATTTTCAGTCGCGCCATTGGTTCCGATCAGTACGTTGAGATTGCACAGTTCGAATGCCTCCAGTTTGGCGATGGACTTGTAGCCTCGCAGAGTGATGGTTTTGAGTTTCATCTGGGCTCTTCCTCCATCAATGCCAGCAGAAGAGCCTCGATTGATTCATCGTGCTCACCCTCTGGATACCAGATTGGAAATATATTAGCCTTTGCCAAAGCCTTCTTACGCTCGACGCGATCAACTCCATCCTTCAACTCAAGAAAGGCATAGTGTTGCGGAAGTGTGTGCGCACCTTCTTCGGCAATCACCTGCTCCATCGTTCGCAACGTACGGTCGGTCAATAAACTACACCCAATAAATAACAGTGACTTGCCGAATAAGAAGCGCGAGAAGAACCGACCCACGACACCACTATCACCATACGCTGTTGCATATTCATTGCGAAGCAGTACGCGATTAGAAACGGTTTCGCATGAGCCATGTAGCTTTAGAAGATACCTTCCGCCAGCACTGAGAATTCGTAACGCCTCATCTAAGTTGCCACCAAAAACCACTTGATCAAACCCCTGGGATCGCCCAGAAAATGTTGCCTCAAGTAGCTTGTCGAAATTGGTTGTGATGACGTTTGATTCAGGAAAAACCAGCGGCAAAAAGTTGACTGGACCGGCTGCTGCGCAGTTGCGGTCGAAGCATTCCTGCAGTTGCTTGTTAAATAATGTGGTTCCCAGATCGTCATGAATTAACTGTGCAGCCCCTTCATAGTCACCTGACCTTAAAAGTGAGTTCAACTCATCAGCGTTGACGTGCGACTCGACCTGAAGGTCCCATAGAAATTTTGTCCAACCCGGATAACCGCTGGGAATTGAAAGCCCCGCGCCAAGAAAAGGAACAACATTCCGCGAGGTGCACGCCTTTTTCAGAGCTTCAAAGCGCCGCGCATTATCGTGCGCAGCAAGCACCTGACTGGCTACATCACGCAGGTTGCTCTTTCGCTCCTCCACCCAATCCGCAAACGACAATTGATAAGTTTCTGGCTCTAGCTCTTTCAGTATTCGACTTCGCTGAAATGTTGAGCCAATTATGTCCACATCACCTTCGGAATTCAGATATTCGTTATATTTGGGGTGCCAAAAATCCATAGTCACGTCCCCAATAATCCGCAGGTATCGATTTCCCCTGACAGTAACTTAGGGAGCAAGGTGTCCCTAGTTGTCGCAAGGGTCGAGCCCTGTGCAGCCAGAGTCTGCATCATCGAAAATATCGAGAACGCCTTCTCCTCAAAAGCACAAACAGCATCGTATCGTGGACGCACAAGCGGAATCTTTTTGAGTTCAGAAACGTTGATGTAAGGTAGGGCTGTGCCAGACACCAAAAGATTGAAATCTAACGTGCACAGCGCCGAGTACAAAAAGTACTTACCAGACTTGCCTTCAACCGGGCTTGCTGACATCAAGTTGTTATCAATAATCGTCGGGGTGGTCAGTAATCTCCGGCGATTAGAAATCAGCGCGACACCAATCTTGGCAAAAACGGTTGCTCCCGATGTATGCAGCTTAGCTTTCATTTCCGATTGCAGGGCCTTGCTCACGTAGTTGTTGGCTGACTGAATGAACACATCGTTGCCAGTCAGGTTCATGTCGCTCACCTTGATGAACGGATAGTCCCCCTCTGTACTCCCCTGATGTTCCGGCTTAAACGCACTGCCCGCCGTAAAGCTGCAAATATCGCCGAGCACACCACAGACCCACCCCCTTGGAATCTCCCCCAACTCTGAATCTTCCATTTCATCCGGAAACAGCGCGGCGATGACGATGAGTTGGTCGTATTGGTCGCGCGGCAGGGTGTCGAGTTCGACGTCGGGTTTGCCGCTGATGGCGCTCATGGCGGCGCGCAGCGGGTCGCGGCCTTCCCGCTTGGCGGCGATCTTGGATTTGACCGGGTCAAAATCGACAAACCACGATTTGAAGATGGCTTGCGCCATAGCCTCGAGGGTTTGGTTGATGCGCCGGTTGATGTCGATTTTGTCGTCAAGCCTGCCAAGCACATTTGTTATAGCCCGCATGACTTCTCGGTCCCTTGGAACTCTAACGGGAAAATCTCGCAGAGCACCCAGAGGAACGTAGGCTTGTGTCGTCCCTCTCGAATGTTGACGAATCAATGACTGTGCTTGTGGGCTTGTTAAGTAGTAATAGAGCCACCGGCCATCCAGCTCACTATTTGTCTTGAATAGACCAATATTTTTGATGGCGAACTCTGGCTCTTTCCTTACCAGGCATGGCTCACCAACCGTGCCAATCATTGAGATCAGCACATCCCATCTATCAACCTTGCTTCTCTTGTTGATGGCTTCAAAATCATGGTTTGAGATAAGGTAGGCATTCGACAAGTCGATTTGCCCTCCGATGATATGGCGCGAGGTAATAAGATATCGTCCGCGCTCAACTGGCTTTGGCGAATCGTGAGTTCCATCTCTTACTGAAGCGCAGAAGTTTTTTGCCGGAATTTCAATCCACATTGAGTACCTCCGTCGGCAATTCATAACCCAACCCCGCCAGATTCTTCTTGATATCACCCTCCAGCTTGGCACTCTCCACAAACTGCTCCGTCAATTGCGCAGTCAGCCGCGCCATCTTGTTGGCAAAGGTTTCGCCGTCATCTTCCTGCTCTTCCGCGCCCACATAGCGCCCAGGCGTGAGCACGTGCTCGTGCTTGCGGATGTCATCCAGCTTGGCGGAGTAGCAGAAGCCGGGCACATCCTCATAGCTTTCACCCAGTTGCCATGCGTGGAAGGTGTCAGCCACCTTCTTTATGTCGTCCGCCGTGAAGTCGCGCAGCACCCGGTCTTTCATGTAGCCGAGCTGTCGGGCATCGATGAACAGGAACTGGCCGCGCCGGTCGCGCTTGGTTTTGCTGAGCGCCAGACCGTTGCGTTTGTCGCGGGTTAGGAACCAGATGCAGGCCGGGATTTGCGTGTTGGTGAAGAGCTGGCCGGGTAGCGCAACCATGCATTCCACGTAGTCGTCCTCAATCAGCTTCCTTCGGATTTCGCCTTCGTTGTTGGTGTTGCTGCTCATCGAGCCATTGGCCAGCAGCAGCGCCATGCTGCCTGCCGGGGCAAGGTGGTAGAGCATGTGCTGCAGCCAAGCGAAGTTCGCGTTGCCCTGCGGTGGATTGCCCGCAATCCAGCGCGGATCATTGGCCAGCTTTTCGCTCCACCACTCTTTCATGTTGAATGGTGGGTTGGCCATGACGAAGTCGGCGCGCAGATCGGGATGCAAGTCGTTCTGCAGCGTGTCGCCCGGTGCGCCGCCGAAGTTGAAGTCGATGCCACGAATGGCCATGTTCATGGCGGCCAGGCGCCAGGTGGTGGGATTGCTCTCCTGGCCGTAGACGCTGATCTGGCCGGTTTTACCATTGGCCACCTTGCCGCCGTGCAGCTCGATGAATTCTTCGCTCTGCACAAAGAAGCCGCCTGAACCCATGGCCGGGTCATACACGCGGCCCTTGAACGGCTGCAGCATTTCGACGATCAGAGTGACGATGCTTTTGGGCGTGTAGTACTGGCCGCCCTTCTTGCCTTCGGCCAGCGCGAACTGGCCGAGAAAGTATTCGTAGACGTGGCCGAGAATGTCCGTGCTTTTCAGACCCAGCGGCTGGCCGTTGTAGTCCCTACGGTTGAAGTCGGTGTCAGAGAAGTGGGCGATCAGGTCGGCCAGCTTGTGACTGTCGATCTGGGTGCGAGCGAAGTCCTTGTTGAGCACGTTCTTGAGCTTCTTCTCATTCTCACGCTCAATGGCCTCCATGGCGTTGTCGATCAGCCAGCCAACGCTGCGCATCTCCTCCGGCTCGTCTTTGCCGGGCTTATTCCAGGGCAGCGGCGCTTTCGGCGGCAGCTGGGCGCAGTCGCACAGGGTTTGCCAGCGCGCTTCCAGCGGCACCCAGAAGACATTTTTCTCGGTGTAGTAGTCCCGCACTTCCAATTCGGCGGCGAGGTGGCCTTCGTAATCGTCGACATAGTCCTCCGGCGCCATGTGGTAGTCGTGACCAGAGTTCTGAAACTGTTCTTTAAGCTCTTTCTGGCGCTCTTCAAAGGAGTCGGAGACATATTTTAGGAAGATCAGCCCCAGCACCACGTGCTTGTAGACAGAGGCATCCAGGCTGGAACGCAGCTTGTCGGCAGCAGTCCAGAGTTTTTTTTCAAGGTCGGTGAAAAATTGTTGTTCGGTGGTGTTCATGGATTTATCTCTGATGAATTTGGTTGGGCTGGTGTAGATTGCCCGGTTTTTTGCACCACACGCTTCTGCTTTTTTTCCGGTAAGTATCTGAACCCTGTGGGTCGGTGTGATCAACCCTTTGGTGACTTGCTCTAAGGGCGGCGGGGATACGCTGGTCAGGTGGAGGCCGATCCAAGCCATCCTCGATGCCAAGCAGCAAACGACCGCCTGTTGCATTGGCAAAGGCGACACAGTCTTTGGCGATTTCGTTCCAGTCTGCCGTCTTGCCGCTTACTGTCCGCAATGACTTCTGGTCGAGAAGTTGTCCTTCAAAACTCAAACGCTGCCTCCCCGGGTACGGTTCATTTTTCTTGACTCCTGCTTTCTGAATCCTCGTCCGCGCCACCAGCGCGAACCCATTCATCAACCTCGGACAACTGGAATTTCCACAGTCGCCCAATTTTGTGCGCCGGAAGGCCCTTGCGCTCGCGCCAGCGGTAAACAGTGTCCTTAACCACACCCAAATGTTGAGCGACCTGCTCGGCAGTTACCCACGGTTCAGCAGTCATAGTTCGTGAACTTGATTAAAAGTGGATCGAAATCGGTTTAAGTCGGTCAAAGTCTATCAGATGAGGGACGGTTTCAGGTGCCCAACCTCCCGCAAATTTACCGGAAGTCCCGTCTGATGCCAGACATGCAAATTTGCACCTCTGATTTGAACCTTCTGCGAATTTGCGGAAGGTTGCGCGCAATCATTAATCGTGCAAATTTGCATCTTTAAAAAGAATCAAAAAATGATCGAAATGGACTTGGCTTCTCAATCAAACAGCGCGTTACTAGAGGCATCGCAACACACCCACCGGAGATTGACATGAGCACCACCATCGACCAGATTTTTGCATTGATCGCCCAAAAACACCTCTTTATCGAGACCCTGGAAACACGCAACTCAGACCGCCTTGACTTCCACGATGTCTCGGTCTGGGGTGTGCGCAGCGCCCTGGAAGCCGCGTTCAAGGCGGGTGTCGAGTTGGGCGTGTCAAGCCCCAAAGCCACGGAGGCAGAAATCGCGCAGGACTGATTTGTTGTGCAAGCCAAGCAAATATTGCTTGGCTTCACTGCCAAACAGCGCGTTCATCACCACCCCGCAACAAATCAGGATCGCATCATGACCATCCAACTCAACCCCACGCAGCACGCCGTTTTGACCCATGCCGCCCAGACCACCAACGGCAAGATCACTTGGTTCCCCGACAACGTCAAAGGCGGTGCCCGCCAGAAGGTGCTCACTGGCCTGTTCAATCGCGCCCTGATCACTAGCAACGGTGTCGACCATTTTGTCGCAGCCGAGGGTTACGATGCACTGGGGCTCATGCTGCCAACGGCGGCACTTTCGCCAGAGGTGGCACCCTTGGAGGCCGACCCAGAACTGGAGGCCACCGTGGCCAACGTCGAGGCCCAGTGGGCGCAAGCTGCAAAACAGCCACTGGCCGCGCCAAAAGCCCACCGCCAGCGTGAACACAGCAAGCAGGCCACCATCATCGGAATGCTGCGTCGACCGGAGGGCGCAACGGTGGCGCAAATTTGCGCATGCACCGGCTGGCAAGCCCACACCGTGCGCGGCACGTTCGCCGGAGCTTTCAAAAAGAAACTGGGGCTCACCATTACATCGGCAAAACCCGATGGTGGCGAACGCAGCTACCACGTAGCCGCATCGGCAGACGAATCGCTGGCTTGATCGGATGCATGGACTGGGTGCGCAAATTTGCGCATCCAGTTTCATCCAACGGCACCACAAATAGCTTGGCTTCTCAATCGAACAGCGCGTTACTACAGACATCGCAACACACCAAACAGAAGAACGACATGACCAACGCAACACAAACCCTCGCCACCCAAAACGAAACTTGGGGATTTTGGGGAACCATGAACGAGCACGCCACCGCTGCCTGGCCTCTTGCCTCCGAAGCGATTACAGCCGCCACCGGATGCGAACCTGAACAAGTCAGAGCCTTCCTGGACGGCCGCCATGGTCGCCACTTTGCAGACGATGTGCAAAACGGACTTTACGTTGGAGCAAACCTCAAGGACGCGATTCACAGAGCCACTGCCAAATGGATGGGCTGGACGATTGGGCGCATGACAGCCAAGGAAACTGGCATCCCTCGCGGTATGGCTTACTTGACTGGGTTTGTGGTGCAAGCCGCCATCGACGACGAAATTTACATCTGACCGGTCGGGTCAACTGCCATCACTGGCGGTGACCTCCAAATGCTGGAGGCCATCACTGCCACAAGGGTGTCCATGGAATGGCCCCCTTTTTCTTCGCCAGCACATCATTCGCCGCAGTAAATGCGGCAAATATGCCGTTTTATCTCCGCATGACCCACCCGCCGCGTCGGCAAAGGGTGTGAATTGAATTCCCCCCCCTTTACTGCCCAAGGTGCAAACCTGCCGTGGTGCAAACCCCTGCAAACCTTGGTTTGCACCCTGACTGTGGGCGACGCATGCGCGTGTCTCCCCCGCATAGGTTCTTCGTCAGGAAGGACCCCTTTTACCTACAATGACTTTGCGAAAGTTGCGAATCCTGCGAATCCGTTTCAGTCTGACCATGCCAATTCGCAAAAATTCGCAGACATTCGCAAAGCCAGAATTCATCTAACCTGATGATTTCAAAAGGCATTCGCAACTTTCGCAGGATTCGCAAGGCACCACTGCAATATTGAATGAGCACCCATGACGACCAACCAGTCCAACCTGACCCAGTCACTGGGCCGGATGGCATGTCGTCCCTGCCATTCAATCCACTGACCGGTGATCTGCAAGACCTGCAGGACAGCCACACCGCTTGCTGGTTGTGGCCAAACCTCTCGCCAGAGATCAGTCGGCTTGATGATGTCATCACCGACGCACGCATCTTTCTTACAACGCTACTGCAACCAGAGCCACCCGAGTGGGCGATGCAGGCAGCACTTGGCATGTCACGCTCCAACCATGCCATCCATCAGCATGCCCAGCGTCACAACAGTTACGTCACTGCGGCGCGCAGCCTATGGACAACACGTATTCCCCAAGGTACGACCACTCTTACCGATGCCCAAATTTATGCGTTGCTGGCCATCCATGAGTCACGCATGGCGGCAGCGTTGTACTGCGAGATTGCCCAGGGCATAGAGGTTGAGATGGCGCTCACCGGTGTCGGTCACGATGACGTGGAGGACATTGCTTGGCTGCGCACGGCCATGGCTGGGTGGGAGCGTGCCCTCTGGCACGACGCGGCCCAGCAGACGGGAACCGCCGAGAAGTTCTTGCTGATGGCACAGTTTGCGGCCAGCCAACCCGGTGTTGAGCAACTGCGGCAGGCTGAGTCCAGAATGGCTGAACTGCAACGTCGAGCACAGGCAGCAGAGGACGGTGTCAAGACCTACCGGAAGGGTCGCCGCCCAGGTGCGGTGGGCAAGTTCACCAAGGCACTGGAGGAACTGATCGATCAAGCAAAAAGCAACAAAGTCAAAGACATCATGGTCCTGATAGAAGCTGCTTGTTATGGTGGCCCGATTGCAGGCATCCAGTTTCAGGATTGCAACGATTACCACGTTTGGTACCTGGACATCGAGACCAAGGTCGAGGGTCAGATCAAAATTCCCAATTTACAGCGGCGCTTGAACCGCTTTTCGGACATTTAGCGGTATCCGTACAAACCCATTTTTTAAGCTCACTGACATCGACGTAGGACTACGTCAAACGATGAAAGTGGGTAAAGAAAGATGGGCACCAATCAACAGCGACGCACGACACAAAACGCTGACAGCAGCGTTTTACTGACCCCTGCGCAGGCAGCCAAGTTGCTGCACATTCAACCGGCCACTTTGGCCAGCTGGCGACTGCGCGGCAAACCTGAGCTGGCCTTTGTGCGGGTTGGCCGCTGCGTGCGGTATCGCCACGTTGATATCAACGACTTCATTGAACAGCACATCACACAACGCGCTGTGCGGGTGCTGGCATGAGTGTGTCCACTGCCACTCGGCAATTCACGCCACCTGATTGGGCCGTGGAGAAGCGTGCGGCACCGCTGCCACTGTCCCGTGAATTGCCACCGGCATCCACCTTCCCGGTGGAATCCCTCGGTGCCATTGGTTCGGCGGTGGTCAATCGGATGCACCAAGTCATTCAAGCTCCGCAGGCCTTGATCGGCCAATCCATTCTGGCAGCGATGAATCAGGTGGCACAACCCTATGGCAACGTGGTCATTGACGGTCGCGTGTCACCCCTGTCGGAGTATTTCCTGACCTTGGGCGAGTCCGGTGAACGTAAATCGGCGGCTGACAGCTGGGCTCTGGCCGGTGTGCGCCATCGCCAGCGTGACTTGATGCAACAGCACGCCATCGACCGGGATCACTTTGACCAAGCCAATGAGGTTTATGAAGCCACCAGCAAACGCATCTTGGCCGACAAGAAACTCAATCCAGCCGCCAAGCAGGCCAGACTCAATGAACTGAACAAACCCACCGCGCCAGTGATGCCCCTGCTGATTGTCTCGGAGCCCAGCAGTGAAGCCATCCAACGCCAGTTCATTATCGGTCTGCCTTCCATTGGGCTGGTCAATGACGAGGGTGGTCAGTTCCTCGGCGGTTATGCCATGAGCGCAGAAAAGCGCCTGGGCACACTGACCATGCTCTCAAGGTTGTGGGACCGAGGTGAATTTGACCGGGTTCGCGTTGGTGATGGTTCCGGCAGTTATTACGGTCGCCGCCTGAGTCTGCACTTGATGGTGCAACCGGCTGTGGCATCAAGCCTGCTGGCGGATCCACTGGCCCGTGAACAGGGATTCTTGGCACGCTGCCTGATCAGTTACCCCCAGTCCACCGCTGGCCAGCGCAGCTACATCGAAACCGACCTGTCGCAAACACAGGAATACCAAGCCTATGCCAACCGGGTCAACGAACTGCTGGCCAACGCATGGCCACTGGTCAGTGACCATGAACTCGATCCGCCACACCTTCATTTGACACCTTCGGCCAAACGAACGTGGGTGGCCATTTACAACGATCTGGAGTCTGCCTTGGGTGTGGACGGGCACTACAACACGGTTCGGTCATTGGCGTCCAAGGCTTCTGAGCACATCTCCCGTCTGGCTGGCACCTTTGCCATCTTCGACGGTGACAGCGTCATTCATGAAGAGCAGGTCGACCGGGCGCTGCGTCTGATGCTGCATTACCTCGACGAAGCCATGCGCCTGTGGGGTGCCGGAACGGTCAAAACCGAATTGAAACTGGCGCAAGAGCTGCTGGATTGGTTACGCACCAAGGTCGGGACCGGCTTCGTCTTTGTGCTGGCGGACATCTACCGCAAGGGCCCGACACAAATCCGCAGCGCCGCTGTGGCTCGAACCGTGATTCGCGTACTGCTGGAACACGGCTGGGTGGTTACGACCACACACCCCAAAGCCAAGGAAGCCTTTGAACTGGTGGATTTCTCATGAAAAACACGATTTCACGCTTGACCCTTGCGAATTCTGCGAATCCCGCGCAAACCCAATGCCAGCAAGGGTTTGTGGCTTGCGAAAGCCTGCGAATTTCTGCGAATTCTGACCCTACTTTGTGTAGTTGCTGCCGATTTGGCGCGCAAAACCTGTTGCTGACACCCCGCCGCCCGGTGTTGGTCAACCTCTTGAATGGGCGGCAATTTTTAGGGAAATCCTCATGACACAACCCGTCAATCCGAACCTTCACCCGATCTGGCACGACATCCTCGGTATCAAGTCGGTTCAAGTGCCAGCAGCCAACGCTGAGAGCAACGCGGCTGCGAACTATCTGATGGCGCAGGCCTGCGCACCGATGGCAACCACTGTGGCAGCGCCCATGGCGGCAACCATCGCCGCACCCACTACCCACGCCAACCAAGACTGGCAAATCAACTCAGCAAATCCGGTTGCCGGTCGGCCCGTGGGCATCAAACGCCAAGTTGGTCCGAATCTGTTTATCAGCACCACTGTCCATCCGGGTGACCCGCGATACCCCCGATTCAGCACCCAACACAACCCTTCACCTATCAACCTTTGAAAGCATCACCATGAAACTCAATCCATTTCGCAAGAAGACCAATCGCTATGTCGAGACCACCCAAGCCAAGTTCAACGAACTGCGCCAGGAACTGGATGACCTGAATAAAGAACACGCTATGGTCACTGCAGAACTTGACCGTGAAAAAGCTGTCCGCCAGCAAATGGACGACCGGGCATCACATTTGGTACTGCAACCAACGAATGCCCAAAATGCGCAGTGGCAGATCGTCATGGAAGTCAGTGCACGCGAACAGGCGCTCCGAGGCAAGATCAGTTCGTTGGAAAACAAAATGAATCCGCTGCGCCGGATCATTGATGCGCCCAAGCATTTTGATGATGCCCAGGCGGCGCTTCAGACTCTACTCGCTGATCGCCAGCGCATCAACCAGGAAGTCGCCCAGCTCGATTCCAGCATCGGGAAGATCAACAAACGCACCACCGACGTACAAACCAAGATTGCGGCCGAGACCGCAGCAGCTTCAAAACAGATGATTGCAGCGGAAGATGATTTCGTGGTGCCGGAGTCCCTGACCCGGCTGGAACTGCAAGTGCGACTGGCCAACACCTCTTTAGCAGAGTCACAGGGCCAACGGGCGGTGTTGGTCGATCAGCTGAAAAACATGCCAGACATGATCCGCTCTGTGCGAAATACGTTTGTTCATGCACGGGCAAAGTTGGCGGAAGTGGACATCTACGACCAGATGCTGCCCTTCATGAAACAGCTCAGCCGCGCCTCGGTGACACGCTATCAGGCCAACAGCGTTTGCCACTCGGAAGGCAAGTTCGAGTTTGAAATCCCATGGGATCTGGTGGAGTCCACCAAATCCGAACTGGCTGCTGAACTCGTCGACTGACTTTATGAAACCTGCCATGCCGGTTGCGACCGCCGCCAGCATGGCCTTGACCATCCCATTTTGGAGAATATCTTGATCACCCCATCATTTTTTACACACACGTCCCACAAGTGCCTGCTGGAACTCACGCCCGACACCACCCCTATCGAAATGGAGGTCATGGGTTGGTTTGCCGCTGATCATGAAATTTTGTGGATTCCAATTTACGAGGTCGGTCCTGAACCAGATGGCTTGGAAATCGCCAAGGCCGAGCATGCTCACTTTGGCGATGGACGTTTGGTGCGCGATGTCAGTGATTTATACCTGTTGCCACAGGGCATCAAAGGCTGGCTGTTTCCGGCGCATCTGGATGACACCACGGTGATTTGCATGCGCACGCTGCCGCAGGAGTTGGTTTTTGGCGTGTTGATACATCCGGTCACCGAGCAGTTGATCAGCTTTCGCACCTCAACTGAAAAGTCCATACCTGGGTATGCCGCCGCACAGCGTGACGATGCCGCGACACAAAGACAAGTTTGACTTGGCTAATGCCCGCCACAGCGCGTTCATTGGTGGGTCTCAACCAACAGGAATTTCAATGACGACTGACATCAAAAACCAAGGCAGCGTGAGTGCCCAAATCGCGGCGCTGCCTGCTCTGACCATCAAGGAGTTGTGGGCGCTGTGGGATGCGCATTTCACACGTCGGCCAGCCCATACCAACCGCAGCTACGTCGAGTCACGACTGGCGTACAAGTTGCAGGAACTGGCTTATGGCGGCCTGCCCGATGGCGTGCGCAAGTATCTGGCCGACTGCGGTGCCAAACACTCCAAGATCACTATTGCCAACAAAGGGCGTGGCAACGAGGTGCATCTGATGCCCGGAACGCAGCTGCTGCGGGAATGGGATGACCGCGAATACCGGGTCACGGTCACGCCCGATGGACAGTATGACTTAGACGGGTTGCGTTTCAAGAGTTTATCGGCGGCGGCGCGCCACATCACTGGCACGCCATGGTCAGGGCCGAAGTTCTTTGGTTTGCGTGAAGGCAGCGAAGGCAAATCTGGAGGTGGCCGATGAATGCGCCCCTGCTTGTGCCGCCCAAACGCTGCGCCGTTTATTGCCGGGTCTCCAGCGACGAGCGACTTGACCAGTCGTTCAATTCCATCGATGCCCAGAAAGAGGCTGGGCAGGCCTTCATCAAAAGCCAAGCCCGCGAGGGCTGGATACCGGTGGCCGACGATTATGACGATGGCGGGTTCACCGGTGGCAACATGAACCGGCCTGCCTTGAAACGCCTGATGACCGACATCGAGGCTGGCAAGGTTCACATCGTGGTGGTCTACAAAATCGACCGGCTGTCACGATCACTGGCTGATTTCGCCCGGATGGTGGAAACCTTTGATCGCTTCAAGGTGAGTTTCAGCGCTGTCACTCAGCAGATCAATTCAGCGACCTCCATGGGGCGACTGATGCTCAACGTGCTGCTGTCCTTCGCCCAGTTCGAGCGGGAAGTGACCGGCGAACGCATCCGCGACAAAATCGCCGCCAGCAAGGCCAAAGGCATGTGGATGGGCGGGCCGCTGCCACTGGGCTATGACGTGGTCAGTCGGTTGTTGGTGGTCAACGAGGTAGAGGCTGCAACGGTACGCCGGATATTTGATGACTTGGTGGAGGAACGCTCTGCCACCATGATGGTGCGCCAGTTAGCCATTGATGGCTTAACCACCAAGACCGGCCGCAAGTTTTGCAAGCAGGCCATTTACAAAATCCTGCACAACCGGATGTACTTGGGCGAGATCAACCACAAGGGTAAGAACTACCCGGGTGCCCATTTGCCCATCATCACTCAGCAGCAATGGGATGATGCCCATGCCGTGTTGGACTCCGACCGACGTGAACGCTGGCGCGACACCAAGGCCAAGGATGCACCGGCGTCACTGCTGCGCGGCCTGATCTTTGCGCCCGATGGCGAACGCCTGATGCCAACCTACACCATCAAGAAAGGCAAGACCTACCGGTATTACGTGCCCAACCGTGTCGGACACTTCGGTGCAGGTGCCAGCAAGATTTGCACAATTCCGGCTGAACCCATCGAGGCACTGGTGGTGGCGCAGGTGGTGGATGCGTTGTCGGCACCTGCGGTTGTCCAGGCAGTGTGGGAGCAGGCATGCAAATCGTCGCCGCAAATATCTGAACCTGATGTGGTGCTGCCGATGCGGCGGCTGGCATCGATGTGGCCGAACCTGTTCGCCGCCGAGCAGCAGCGGCTGGTGCGCCTGCTGATTGAAAAAGTGGTGCTGAGTGACTCCGGGCTGGAAATTGTCTGGTGCGATGCGGGCTGGCACGCCCTCAGCGCCGAACTCAGTCCAGGCACCATTGGTGCTGAATTGGCAGAAATGGAGGCGGCATGACGCAAATACGTGTGACCGGGTCGCCGGTGGCGATGCAACGTACCGATGGCAAAACGGTCAAACTGGCCACCTTCATCCCGTTGAAAATCAAAAAGCGTGGTGGGCGTCGGGTGATCGTTCGACCTGATTCGATGGCACCCACCGACACCTTGAAGCCGATTGTCCAGCACGACACGCCCATGCAGGTGGCGCTGTCCAAGGCGTTTCATTGGCAGCGGCTGCTGGAACAAGGGCTGGCCAAGAGTGGCACTGAGATCGCCCAGCGGGAAGGTTTGCACCATTCGATGGTGAATGAGATGCTGCGTTTGACGTTATTGGAGCCAGCCATCATCCAGAGCATCTTGGCCGGTAAGCAGCCGCGGTGCATGAGCCTGTTGTGGTTTCAGCGCAATCCGCTGCCTGTTGACTGGCTGGCACAACGCGAGTTGGTGGCGCGTTTTGATGCTTGAATGGCTTGGTCGGCGGATAAGATTCACTTCTCTGCAGGCGTTGACAAAGTTCAAAAGGGAAACAATGGCAATCAATCCAAAAGTACAGACAGAAATTCTCAATGGCTATGAGCAGTTTTTCAAGATATTTCCACAAGAACACTTCATCAATTTCGGTCTGAAAAACATCGTGACAGCCGACACAGAGATCGCACGAACTGGATGGAAGGAACTTTGCAATCGCATTGATAATCGGTCGCCTGATCTCTACGTCCGCGACATGGGACGTAACGGAAACGCGAACGAACTACTAGGACAACTCTACAGCAATGTGTTCAATCTCCGGATAAATTACGATCAGACCAACAACAACCAACCGAGCATGTTGATTCAAAAACTCACTGGTTATCGAAAGAACAAGAACATCTTTAACTACCAAACTTCTCATGTTTTTGGACGAACGAAAAACGTGTATTGCTTTACCGCTCCTTGGAATATTGTTTTTTTGCCGAAGATCGTCGACCCATTGACTGGCCACGAGGCGAAGGGAGATTTCGTCAAGGAATTTTCAAAAAGATTCCAAAGCAGTATTTACGAGAAGTTCTCAGCGGAGATTGAAGAGTTCAACGTCCGGATGAAGGAAATTTTTCCAATCATCAGCAACTGGGTGGAGCAGGCCGTTCCAGAGCGCGACAGACTAAAGTATCTGAAGGAATTTGAAGAAATCCGGATCTAGCACCTCGCTACCCGTTTGTTTTGAGCGACTGGTGTGCATGACATAAAACAGAAAGGCCGCGCTAACGAGTAAGGTTAGATCGTGCGAAGCCACGATCTGAACCGTTTGTTGGACGAGCCCGGTGCAGGCCAACACGGCCAGTTTTTTACGCTCCTGAAAATATCTTTTCCCGTCACACCCGCTGCAACA
>Ga0210033_1001655_pt1 | contig 20135 bp, 26 predicted proteins | sample CryGeymeta201501_FD_185465 | JGI IMG/M metagenome (GOLD analysis project Ga0210033, IMG submission 185465) | Groundwater microbial communities from Crystal Geyser aquifers in Utah, USA - Crystal Geyser metaG 2015-01 (SPAdes) (version 2) | ecosystem: Environmental > Aquatic > Deep subsurface >... | reverse complement strand
TGTTCTTCGACAAGAATTCGCCATACTTTCGTATTGTTAAAATGCAATCGGGGTCACCCATTAGCCTCCCCTATTGACAAGGGAGGCTAATGGGTGACCCCGTAATGAGGCCCGTAATGCCAAGGCGTAGCCCATGCGAAATGGCCGACTATATTCAGATACGTCACTGGATAGTGTGTGGAATACCGTTGCCAAGCCGGATAAGCGGTCACGTTTGGTCACGTTGCCGCATAGGCGGATATCCAAGGGTGATGGAATGGCTTGATTTGATTGGTGGGCGGTACTGGGTTCGAACCAGTGACCCCTGCCGTGTGAAGGCGCTTCTGAATACGCTTGGAAGCCCAATCAAATAGAGGTTCTCACTATTGGTCGGAGAATAAATGTGCAAATCTGTGCAAATTAAAAGTTCTGCCGCGATAATGCTTCTTTCAGGGCAATTGCGCGCTGCAGACATTCATCATAGGATGATTTGAAGTCGATTTTCTCAATCTCATCGAACACCGGCAGCATGAATGCACGTCGTGCCGAACATTGTTCTGTGAATACCCTGATGTTCTTTTTAAAAACATCACTATTAGCAAGGATTTCATCGTAGTGATGCTCAATCACCACTGCAAGGTCGAGCAGATCGCGTGGTGTCGCGCGGTCGCCGCGATACCATATCTTTTTGGCGACAATCTCGACTGCCGTTTCAAGCAGGATGCTTCGGCCGAGCACCTCATGCGCCTCGAACGGATTTGCGGTCAACGGTAAGGCTGCGACAAAGTCGATCTCCCCCTCTGGCAGGAACAGTTTCACGAATTCGCTGGTGTCCCTGTACTCTGCGGTAACCGCTTCTCCCCTACCACCCAGCCTCGGATTGACATAGCCGAGGAGTTGCGGGTCTGGGATAAAGATATCGATGTCTTTGCTTCTACGGTGGCCGTAGTAGAACATCAGCACCGTGCCACCACCAAGGCTCCAGCGTGGTACAGCGATACCATCGGCAGCGATGGCATCGATGAGAGCGTAGGCCTTTTCCAAAAGAGTTCGCCACGGTCCTTCCGGAAAGTGCAGAGGCGGCTTAACCAACGTGACTCCAGAACGGGTTCGGGGATTTGATTTCGGCTGCCACTTTGGCCAGATTCTTCCAGACCTGTTTCGGAGTGACTTTCTTCTTAGCAGCGACCTGTTTGACGGTGCTGGTCACCAGCGAGACGGGCGTTTCGTCGATCAGGTGCAGCACTTGTCCTTCCAGCCCCGCAGGAATCAAGCCGCTGAGCATGAATTTTTCCAAGTCAGCTTCGGACATGACATTCTTGTAACTCGTATTGACGTTACCTATGGTCATCTTGATGAAGTTCACTTTCTTCCCCGATGCAAACAGTGAGATTCCTACGTTTTCAGCAATCTCGGACAGCTTGACGGCGCCGATATCTCCGCCCTTGCCGTGTTCTAGGTTGACCAGTGTCACCCTGGAGACGTGAGAAAGCTTGGCCAGCGTCTCCTGGGTCAGCCCGCAAGACACTCGCTCTTTTTTGATGATTGCGCCTATCGTTAAGATGTCCATGTTTTGAGTATAGCACTCGCTTTAATAATGTAAAGTTTACTTAACAAATCGCCAGAGCCACAAGGCCACATTTCTCATATACGGCAACCATCCCACATCGTTTTTACTACCAAGTAAGGTCTGACGAGAAAATTTTTACCCGCACTATTGAAATGGTATAAACAGACTCCATTGTTAAAAAACAATTACTTCAATATACCAATCAGCCCAATAACAAGAACCATGCCCAACCAACATCTCACATCAAGCGTGCCAGCCTTCGTCACGCCTCCTCAGCATCTTGATGACGATGATTTGGTCGCTTGGCTCAATCAGCGCCGTCAAGCAGGGCACACGGTTGGCTATCTGCACGCTCAGTCCCTCTGCAAAGTCTTCGAGGCGACCTCCCCTTCCCCACTGCTGCATCCTGCTGACCCGGATAAGAAGTCCAAGGCGATACTCAAGAAGCTCGCACACGAAAACCGCTTGCTGCAGCATGACCTACCGTTGGAAATTTTGGACGCCGCCAATGTCGTTGATCCAAGCTGGCCGTTGGCACCGGTAGCCCCGGACGAAATCGCCAACTTGGTGGACGAGAGGCTGCGCTCCCTTGGTCGGACTGGGCGTGGCGCAGACATTTCACAGCCAACTGCATGGAAAGTCTGGACGGATGCAGGTGGGTGCTGCATGTTCGAAGGCTGCGGATCAAATCTGTCTACCATCCCGCTCTATACCCGCTCCGCCAAGATTAGCTACTTGGCGCACATTATCGCCTCCGACCCGAATGGCCCTCGCGGCACTTTGGCCGACTCCCACCGGCTTTCTGACGATGCGGACAACATCATGTTGATGTGCGATGCGCACCACCGACTGATCGACAGCTTTGCCCCGGGCGAATACCCGGCCGCAAGGCTTTACGCCATGCGCCTATCTCATCTGAATCTGGTTCGCAGCTACATGGGCTCCTTGGCATATCCGCGCGTACAGGCGATAACGCTGCATGCCGATTTGGCCGGAATTCCGACATACTTTCAGGAATCCGACCTGATCGGTGCCATATTGGACACCCGCAGGGCTATGTCGCCCGGAGTGGAACAACATCTTCGTCGCACCCAGCGTGACGATCGTCGCACCCCGGAGTTCTGGGTTCAGTATCTCCATGAACATCAGCTGCAGATTCAGCGCATGGTCAGCAGTTTCAATACTTCCAACTGCACCAGCATGTGCGAGTTGGCGATCTTCCCTCTACATCACACCGCCACTTTAGTTTTGGCTGGCCGTATCATCGGTGAGGCACGGCCAGTACGGGTGTTCCAATATCATCGGCAGCGACGGACTTGGTGCTGGGATCGCAATGCAACACCACATCCACCTGGCACAATTACCGTGGAAGGACTGACATCTCAGCAAGCGCACGAGGTGCTGATCACCATCGAGCTCACCGCCAATCTTGACGTAAATTCATTGCCTGTGGGCATGGCTGACAAAACCTCCAGCGGTCGAATGCCTTGGGTTCGTATCCAGATGCCCAATCCGGCTCCCATCTGCATCCAGCATCCGGATGATCTCGATCAGTTTATGAGCGTTGCCCGTCTTGCCGTCAATCACGTCCAGGATGTCATGCATGCAGAACGAGTGCACCTGATCGCGATCAGCCCAGCCAGCACCGTGTTCTGCTTCGGACAGATGCTTCAGGCTGGACATCACCCGACCTACACAATTTACGACCGCCCCAGCAGGGATACTCCCTTTGTTGAGGCATTTTCCATCAGTGGCCACGATGTGACGGCTCGCGCCGGTGCTCAGACCACCAACATTGCACTACGGTAAGGAGCCCGAGCATGACCATGACAAAAAATGCATCTCTTGTAGTAAACGCCGAACGTAGCCGTCGCACCATTTTGACCGAAGCTCTGTCATCTCTTCAAAAAGGTATCACCATGGACGAAGCTTATGGCTACAGGCGAGCCTATGGCCCGTGGGCGCGAGAACTGCACTACGTAAATCAGCACATCACCGTGAAACAAGATGAAATTGACGCCGCCGCTAAGGCTTACACGGATGCGGCCCAGCATTTGGTGAGAAAACTTCAGTGGCCAGATGAGATGATCACAGTGCACCCGCAGGGGTCGGCCAGCACCCAGACTCTGATTCGTTCTCCGGACAGCTCAAAATTCGACATCGATGCGGTTTGCCAAGTGGATATTTCCCGCGTTGACGCTATGGACCCAGTCGGTTTCTTCACAAAAGTAGGTGCTGCTCTGGAGGAACTGTCAGCCGAAGCAAAGAAGCGTTGCTGGAACATTCCCATGACGGGAGAACCCTACTATCTGGAGTTCACCCCCTCAGTTCCTTTGAATACGGTCCCCTCTCACGTGTTGAGTTCTATGGCACCGCGCTTCCTGCCGGCGACAGAGTACCTAGGTACAGCGCTGGCTGTGGTGGATAACCCGACCAAACAATGGAAGACCTCCAATCCAGCCGGCCTCTCCAAATGGGTAGACGATACTGCGAAGCGACAGCTGATCCGTATATTGGCGATGGCAACAGATTCACTTCACAAAGCTGCCGCAAATGTTGCACCAGTGCCTGCCCAAGATGTGGAGATCACGGATACCCTGCGGGTTGCAATCCGGCTCTTCAAGCGTCACCGTGATATGTGGGCACGCCGCAACCAGATTGAGAAGGGTTTCAAGCCAATCTCAATCATCATCGTGACGTTGCTGACTGAATGCTATGACGGCCTTGCCGATCTTGGCCGCACCTATGACCACCCCGTTCAACTGCTGGCTGATCTTGCAGAACTGATGCCGGAAATGGTGCAGAAAATTAATGGAGAATTCTGGGTGGACAATCCCACAGTTCCTGGCGAAAACTTCGCTGAACGCTGGAATGAAGATGACGGTGAGCGCCAAGAGGCTTTCTATAACTGGTGTGACGTTCTAGCGGCAGACATGCGCACCATTCTGGCAGCCCAGAATCAACAGGAAATCCAACGTCGAGTAAGAGAGGTGTTTGGATGCGCCCCGGATAGTTCCAACTCTGGAGGCTCTGGCAATACGCGCCCTGTACACCGGCCACCACCTGCTGCTCCAGTGACTACCGGTCTGGCGTGACCCCTAGCGGATGAGCGTGGATCTGTTGCAACTCGGTGTGGAGTTCCCACAACTGATCACCGACCCGAAAAGTCGTGATCGGGGTGCTACGGCATTCCGGCTCCAACTACCAGTGTTTCCACGTGGACGGGAATTCGTGTGGGCCGAACTGCTGTTACCGCGTGGTTTCCCAGAACATGCAACCGCAAAGATCATATTGTCCCCAGACGCAGTGCTGCGTATCCCTCATGTGGAAGATACCGGAGCTCTCTGTATCGATGGTGACCCTGGTCCAGCACGAGGCTACTCTGCTGATGATCGCATTCGCCTGCTATTAATTGCCTATCAGGAGCAGTTTCTGGGCCCTTGGTTGTCAGGAAAATTGGATGGGGATTTTGAGAAGGAGCCGATGAACTATTGGCTGATCAAGGTTGGTCGCGCACGTTCGCCTCGGGATCCGGTTCTGGGTGTTTGGACCGTCGATGAATGCCCTTCTCGCCCAACTGTGAGGGAAGGCCTTCTGATATTACCTGGACAAATTGTAATCGTTGCCAGCGATGATCATCCAACCACCAGCCGTATCATCAACTCACTTGGCGCTAATGCCACACAGCGTATCCGATTGCTGATCGCTGACATCCCAATTTCTCATACGTTTACGCCTTCCACTTGGCCGCGCAGCGCCACAGACATTGATCGGTTGCTCACCGGACGTCTTCGCGCTTCGCAACGTGAACAGTTTCAGCGTCATCCTCGTAGACGCGCAGTACATCGTATCGTTCTCCTACGCAATTCGACCTTTGGATTCGCCTATCTCCTCCCTGGCGGCCCTGCGACGGTGGTTGGAGCACGCAAGCGAGCTTATCCATCACTCACCACGCCGCTACCACTAAGAGTGACTCGACGTGATCCTTCCTGGACGGTAGGCCGCGACCAGCATCCTGAAGTTGTCCATCGGCAGGAACAGCATGTTCTAGTCTTGGGAGCGGGGGCCTTGGGCAGTCCTGTTGTTGATCATTTGGCCAAGGCCGGCGTGGGATTCATCACTCTAATTGATGCTGACAACCTTGTTGCCGCCAATCTCAGTAGACACCTGCTGGGGGCAGAATCCATTGGGCAATCCAAGGCCGAGGCTGTCGCCAAGCGTGTCAATCTTGGGTATCCATCCACCGTGATCACGCCAAAGAATATTTCGGCGGAGCGGTGGCTACAGGAAAACACCTTGGCAAATGTAGATTTGGTACTGGACTTGACCGGAGAACCAGACGTGCGCTGGCATGTAGACATGGCGCGCAAAGAATATTCTTGTCCGTTAGTGATTGGATGGATGGAGCCTTATGTTGCCGCAGCTCATGTTTGTTCGCTGCCATCCGGCACTCCATGGCTTCAGGGCATAACTGACCTAATGGGTAAACTGGAGGCAGTGACTTGGCCACCAGAAGTAATCCGACAAGAGCCAGGCTGCAGCAGCCAGTTTCAGAGTTATACCGCAGCCGCAGCCGCCCACGCCGTCGCACTTGTTGCTGAAAACACTCTAAACCTTATCGACGGCGAAGCGCCAACACCTCGCGTGATTAGCTGGGTGCGGGGACAGCACTTTCTTGATAAACACTGGCCAAGCCTTGAGCTTAGAGAGTGGGCGAAGTCAGCCGCACATTACGATGGCATTGTGATGGAACGTCCATTCCCATGAGCAACCGTGTATTTTTCTATCCGGATTTTCGGCGCTATGTGCTTTTTACCGCCGACGCCCTTGACCACATGTACGCGCATGCCCAGCGGCGCTGGTTGCAGAAGGAAGCTGGCGGAGAGATTTACACCCTCGACTCGAATGCCCACGGCATCATCATCACTACTGCAACCGGACCTAACCCTGATGATCGTCGTGGACGCCATTCATTTAATCCTGACGTCAAGGCCACTACACGGCACCGAGAACAGCAATATGCTCAAGGTCGACATGCGGTCGGGTTGTGGCACACACACCCAGAAACGTTCCCATCACCCTCGGGGCTAGACCGTCAGACAACTGAGGATTACTTGAAGGCGTTTCAGGATCAGAGAAAATGTTACCTAATGGCTATTCTCGGCAATCAAGGAAAAACTCCAAATATAGCGGTTTGGTCGGCAGGACAAAATGAGCCGTGCAAGTGGATTGAACTGATTGAAGCGCATAAACCTAGTGGGGACGCATTAAGACAACATCGCAGATCACCCTAGTTTCTTGGCGAGATGCGTTGGGTCTAAATGGGTATATCTCTTCAGCATCTGCAGGTTCTTGTGACCTGTGACTGCCGCAGCCTCGATCACATTGAATCCTTTGTCTTGAAACAGCCGGCTGGTAGCCTCGTGCCGCAAATCGTGGATGCGAAGATCTGGGGCTCCAATAGCCTTTCTTGCTTTGCGCCACTGATATCGAAGCGAGTTTTCGCTGATGCTGAAAACTTTTCCTGAGTTTGGTATATCGCCGTCAGGCACTAGGCTTTTGAGTTCAGCTGTCGCCTTGCTCGAAAGTGGAACCGTCCTAGGGGAGTTTGTCTTGGTTTCAGGAAGATGCGCAGATCCTAATTTCCCCTTGAACTTGATGTATTTCCAGTCCAGAGCCAAGAGCTCACCTCTGCGCATCGCAGTTTCAACGAATACTACAAGGGCGACTCTGGCATCCCCAGCCAATTCATCATTCAATTTTTGATACTCGTTTCCCCGGAGGCGGCGCTCGCGTGGCTTGCCATCCTTGGGGCGTTCCGAGGATGCAAGTTCGTCGAATGGGTTTGCATCGATCTTTTTCCATTCGTCTTTGGCAATCTGGAAAATGTGACGCAATAGATTGTAGTAGCGTTTGACAGTTGCCTCGCTTACCGGCCTCCTTTCAACCCCTTTGACCATTTGCCCCCGTCCAGATCGAATATCTTTGAAGCACGAAAGGATGCCATCTCGATGGATCATATATAGAGATTCCTTCGCAATCGGTAGTCTCATAATAAGGTTGAGACGTGTGGCTTCAGTTTCCCACCCCTTCTTCTTCTCGGTCTTCTCTTTCCTGTAGTCCTGTATTGCATCGGCCAGAGTGTAATTTCTTGCAGAACGTTTTTTTATTCTGGACTCGATGATGGCGGACATGTGTACATCAAGGGCGGCAGAGTGAAGGTGTTTGTCGCGGTAAATCCGGGCATCCTCTAGTGAGTCCAGCGTCTCATCGACCTTTTTCCCGTTCACCATCAATCGAACCAGATAGCTATAGGGGCCACGCATGTAAATATTCTTTTCTATCCTTTTCCACATGAATGAATTCTTAATAAATAATGTTCAGCAACAGTTAGAAAATACGTCGGTCTTAATAATCAATCATCCAAGTCCTGCCGCCGGAATTCTTCCTCTTCCCTCAAATTCCATTGTTGCCAGACATCTCTTCTGGCATCGCTCATAGCATTTGAAAGCTCTTTCAAGCGAGGAAAGTTTGCGTAGATAAATTCGCCTGCCAAACGCAGTTCTGCGGTTTCCCCATACCTTGCATACTCATTAACCATCGCTAGCACGACTGTTTTGTACTCACCGCCTAGCGGTTCGAGGATTTCGCCAATTGAAAATGCATGAGCATGGTTGTAGAGAGACAGGATGCACTTAGCCAATGCTGATTGACTGCTCGATTCGTAGTGTTTTTTCACAAGTTCAAGACCTGCCAAGTAGGGGTTTGGGTTCATTTCTGCAATCACTTTCCTCAAATTATGTGTGCCAAATGGCTATTGCATTATGAAAGAGCTACAGCGAGAATTTTTTCTGAATAGTTCGCAAAACCTGCACTTTTCGGAGCTTTTTTCACTTGGGTTGTACCGAGGTTTGCAGGAAATACCTGACTACTTCCACCATTGCCTGCGTATCAAGCTCGCAGTACTTGAGCAGGTTCCGGATCTTCTGCTCACGCTCATCTGGTTCCGTTGATGGATTGATGATTGCCAAGTAGGCCATCTGGGCCAACGTGCCGTTCTGCACATCTTCCAGTCGTGAGTAGTCGAGGTGTGGCGCTACCGTTGGTAGCAAGGCCTTGATCGACCAGGAGCCTTTCATATCCGGATGGTAATAGTGGTTCTGTAGCCACGGCAGCAGGTTCACCAGTCGATCCAGAATATCCGTGAGCGGTTGTTCGAGGTCTGGGCATAATCCAATCAATCCCTTGATGATGGTGCTTTCGAAACTGCCGTAGACGATGATTGGCCCGTCTGCTTCGACTGCTGCGATCAGACTCTCGGCGAAGCGGCTCATCGGAGCCTCACCAGTGGTATCCAGGAACTCTCGATGCGACAGCCCTCCCCCATCACGCTCGATATGGCATGACCACTGGAAAGGCAGTTGCTGGTGTGGCCGTGTACCAGCCCAACGCGGAACCACGAAATTGATGGTCTCGAAATCCAGATAGAACTTTGGGAAGGGCAGCTTTCCAAACTCCAAGGCCAGTTCATTCGAGACGTAGGGTTCGTTGGCACGCGTCGCCTGCCACACCATGATATGGCGCGCATTCTTGAGAACTCCATCTGGGATGTCCCGCACATCCGCTATGCCGGCTTCCTGCAAGTCAATGATGAGCTTGCGACCGTTAGGCAGGATGGAAACAGGAAACTCTGGCAGCACACGTTCGCAATGCGACATGAACGAGCATTCCGGCTTGCACTGGGCGCCGATACGAATATCAGGCTCGCCATTGGCCAGCGTGTGCCGATGGTTCACCAGCCAGTCCGGAACATCTTCAAGCAGCGCCCGCACCTGTTCCGTCACATCCTCCTCGACGAGCAACCCGGCATAGTCCCCATCACCTGCATAGACGAAACTGGTGTCGACATGCGCGATACTGACAGTGGAAATCGACACACCGGCCCCCTCCACTACCCACAGCTGGATTGCGCAATCGAGCAAATGATGATCCTTGACGCTCCCCGAGGATTTGACCTCCACCATGCGCCATGCATCCCCTTCTGGGACAAGGATGTCGACGCGCACCAGTGTTCCGGCATGTACGAATGCTGCCTCGAACAGCGGTGAAGCTGGCTGGTGCCCCAGCAACTCCTTCGTCTCGGCCACCGCCAGATCAGGTTGTTCGACATGGCCGACCAACCTGCCATGCGGATAGTTGAGCCTGGCCATCCGGCCGACCTCGATGCCGTTATCGATAGTCAGCTGGGCGGTTGAAGAAGGTTCGGCCAACTCCGGTTGATATGCTTGAAGCCAGAGACGCTTGGGGCAGCGCAGCCCTGACATGAGCTGTGATTTTGTGACGTAGGCGGTCATGCGTCGATTGTCTGTGTTGGCCTGTGTGGAATCCATTACAGACGCAGTGCGTACCGGATCATTGCGCTCAGTCATTCCAGAATCCCTTGAACCGGTCTGCGGACAACTGGGTGTAACGGACGGTGTGCTGGATGTTCTTGTGCCCCAGGTAATGCTGGATGGCGCGCGTATCCTGTCCGGCCTGGGCCAACTTGTAGCCGCAAGCATGCCTCAGCATGTGCGGGTGGATCGTGAAGGGGAATCTGGCCTCTCTCCCTGCCCGGCTGATGATCTTACGAACTGCATCATCTGTGAGCGGAGCCTTGCGTTCGCTGATGAACACGTAGGGCAGGTTCGGATAGTCACGCAACAGCCGGCGCAGCGCACGCAACTCCGGACCGCGTAACGGATGGACACTGGGGGTTCCCTGCTTCAGACGATTGATGTGCATCAGTCCTTGCTTGAGATCGACCTGCTCCCAGCGCAGGCTGACCAACTCGGTGACGCGCAGTCCATGACGATAGGACAGCATGATGAGCGTGGCATCACGATGACCGTGCCGTCCGACTTTTCCGGCTGCGCGGATCAGCTCGTCGACCTCATCTTCGGTCAGGTACTCGCGGCTGCGGTATTCGGTGTTCTTCAGGCGGAGCGGAACTTTCCGGTTTACGATGTTTGGCGTGGTCTTGATGGGGAACTGCAAGACCGCGTTACTGCGTGGTGCCATTGTGTGAACTCTCCGTATAAGGGTTATTTTACGGAAAGTTTCCAAGCCCTCCCGTCGTCAACCGTTCACACAATTTACCTAGGTCGCTCAATTTCCAAAGCGAAAGTTTCAATGCTGCCCACAAATAAAAACTGCGTCCGTTTTGGACGCAGCGAATAACCATTTATATAGCTTCTGATTACTTAAATAATCAGAACTAATCAAGTGGGTGGCAGAGTGACTGAAACATCCTTCTTTTTCCCAAAGTCCATCGGTCGCGCCAGTTCTTCGAACACTGCCCCTCCATCTGAAAACATGGAGGTCATCCCCTTGCGATTCTCTGGCTTCTGACTATCGATACAGGCTATATTCGCCATCTCCTGTTTGCTTGGCCGATGATGTTCTTTGACGACGAATGTTCCATCAGGGACGAAGTAGACCGTTGCCGCAACTCCAGAAATAACCAAAGCAGCTCTTGCGCATCTTTCTAAGAGTCGCCTCAGTTCTTCTTTGCGTTCTTCTTGCTCAGTCGTCATCACTAAGCATTTCGATGTCACTATATACTCCGATGTAGCCCGCATCGGTGGATGCGTCAGTAATGCTTTCTCCTAAAGGAGATGAATCATCTTCGGCCAGTTTGTTTGATGGCTGGTATGTTGACTTCTGGCTGTCCCTGAAGTTGTCATAGATGCCCCATGCTGCTACTGCAAGCAGAACCGCCTCGCCTAAATAAGTTAAAGTCATTCCGTTGAGCTCCTTTATTGGAGTTGGGGTTGATATTGCCCGTTCACAAACTCGCACCCGTAAATACTGGGCATGATTTGATCCTTTCGAATCCAATGTTCGTTCCCATAGTTCGCTACTGGGAAGGCAACCTTAACTAACTTAGTCTTTATTTCGAGCACAGGCCCGCAGTTTGTGGAATCACCCTCTTTTAGGTTCTTTCGCCATTTATCACGAATGGCGTTTTCAGCTGCCAGTCGGTCAGCCTTGGCTTTTTCAGCCTTGGCAATACATGGCTTTGAAATTTTCTTAACATCATCTGGAGAAATCACCCACTTTATATTTGGGCTTGCATAACCGACAGTTCCCGCTTCTTGTACTAGAGCCAAGCCATCTGAAAACGAACCAACATCTTCATACTTTGGTGTAAGAATAAATTCACCTGATGTATTGATGAGACCCCACTTCCCCTGAATCTTGGCTGGTGCAAGGCCTTCAGAAAAATTGCGTGCCTCCTCGAACCGAAGCGGGATAACTACAGAGCCGCTCTGATCGATATATCCAGTTAGACCGTTCAACGTTACTTTTGCCAAGCCATTGTGGAAATGGCTCGTATATTTATATCGCGGCTGCACAACAATTTTTCCTGTCTTATCAATAAATCCGCCCCCTTGACCCTCAACTTCTATAAGAGCGAATCCTTCGCTGAATGACTGAGCAACATATGCGTGCGGCTGAATTACAAATTTCCCAGTTCGATCAACATAGCCCATCTCGTCTCGGTTATCGGTTGAGACTCTGGCCACCCCTTCTTTAAACTCATCTGCGAATGAAAAACTAGGCGGAATCACCATTGAGCCAGATTGATCGATAAAACCAATTTTCCGATCAGTCGTCGTTACCGCAGCGAGTCCTTCACTAAATGATTTAATGGCCTCATATTGTGGCTTGATGATCACTCGGCCTGCTTTATCAATGAATCCCCATTTTCCCGATTTTGTTTGAACTGCGGCGAGGCCTTCTTTGAACTGATATGCATCCTCATACATTGGTTTGATTAACTCGTTTCCCTTTGTATCAATGAAACCCCACAATCCATTTTTCTTCACTGCCACCATGCCTTCACCAACATAGCCGACCTTCTCATATTTGGATGTATCAATGGATTTTCCATTAAGGTCAATCATCGAACAGTAGTTATAGTCGACATAGATTTTAACGACCCCACCTTCTGCAGGAGCCCCCGTAATCACGGCAGCATTGGAGAATCCAGCCCACCAAAATAGTACGACCGACCCTAGAATTGCACTAATGCGAACAGACAGATTTCTCATTATTTCCCTTTCAAGTATCAAACGCTCAATTTCATATTGAGTAATCAATGCAGATTGCTCAGTAACGGAGCAGTCACACGCTCACCCTCCACTCTTGAAGATAGATTGGCTGAGCCCTCCCTCCTATGAGTCTTTTCATCCTCTCCCGATGAGAATTGACACTTACCAACCAAAGAATATGGATTCCAACAAGCTAGGATGGTTATGCAAACTATAAATTTGATTCTAAATACCGCTTCCTGAAATGATCCATTTCCACCTTCAATTCCAGAGTCCGTGAGCGAACGATATCGCTGCACCTTTTCGCCCCTTGTAGAACATCCTCAGGAACTGAATCATCAGCAGACATCACTGCGGTCATCGCTGCACTCATAAAAGCATTGATTGAAATAAATTCAGCAAAGCTATCCGACAGATGGATGATTTCTTCTTCCAGCGTCATCTCTTCTGTCGATGGACTCTTTGATTTAAACAAGTCCATTTAATGCTCCTCCGGAACTTCAGACTGCTTTGTTTCGAATCGGGTGGTCATGTATAGCTCCTCAGTTGATATCCGAAACTTAGCAAAACCACCCTACTTCCCAAACATGTATTTTTCGAAATTCAACTTGTGAAACCGATTTCCGATTTACTGCGTCCGTAACGGACATTCAGGACAACTTAGATTTCGATACCGCAATCAATCCAAATTGATACACCCAAACTCAAAGTATGTACTTTATCAAACCATGCTCACAAATCAAACTCAAAGTGTGTGGATTAGGGCGCGGCTGTCATCAAGACTCCGCATATGGGAAAACAAACTCAAAAGTTTGCTGCTCAGTTGCTGTTCGCCAGCAATATGAAGCGGATACGTCTAGAGAAGAAGCTAACTCAGGAGAATGTGGCTGAAGGCGCTGGCCTGCATCCAAACTACATTTCTTCGGTGGAACGGGGGGAGCGAAATCTATCCATCGCCAATATCGATCGTATCTCCTGCGCGCTGGGGGTAAGTATGCCGGAGCTGCTTTCCAAGCCAGATTACTCTCCCCGCAAATCCGGCTCAAAGGCTTAACCACATTGCCTTAGGAGAGCAGCCAGTCACTGTGCGTGAATTGCTCTCGTTATTATATTTTCTGCCGTTCACCAGCTAGCAAGAGTGCCAGCATCTTGGACTCCGGTGTTCCCTGGCTTTCAAGATCCCTTATATGCCTATCCAAATAGTCATTCAGTTCACCGATTGATTCAATTCCGACGGGATACTCCCCCGTCATCTCGTACAGCCGCTGACTATCTGCAGGATGCAACCTGATTCTGTTTCCAAGCCGAATCATTTCAATCTCCAGCAAGTAAAAGCTTCAAACACTAGGGAATCTCTGATTAAGTCCTGAACCATTTCGTTTTAGATTGTCAGAGACGAAGGTTTAACAAATAGACTTGAATGATGAAGCAAATGACACTCTCCTCGGGCGGCTTTGATCGCTACAACAAGACGACGCGGCGCGCGGCGTTTCTGGCTGAGATGGATCGCGTTGCGCATCTATTTTCTCCAGAACTGGTTCAATCTCTCCGACCCTGCGGCAGAAGAAGCCCTCTACGACTCCCTGTCCATGCGCGAATTTGTGGGCATCGATCTGGGACGGGAGAGAGCGCCGGACGAAACCACCGTATGCAAATTCCGCCACCTGCTTGAGCGACATGAACTGGGCAAACGCCTGTTCGAGGAAGTCGGACGGCATCTGCAAACCCAAGGGATGAAGGTCTCGACCGGCACCATCGTCGACGCGACAATCATCAATGCGCCATCCTCGACCAAGAATCAGGATAAGGCGCGCGATCCGGAGATGCACCAGACCAAGAAGGGTAACCAGTGGTACTTTGGTATGAAGGCGCACATCGGCGTGGACAGCAAGACCAAGCTGATTCACTTGGTCGTTGCGACACCTGCCAACGTGCATGACAAACATCCCATCCCGCAGTTGCTGCACGGCAACGAACGGCGCGTGTATGGCGACTCCGCCTACTCCAGCCAAAAGGAGTTGATCACCCAGGCCGCACCCATGGCGCGTGACTTCACCAACCAGAAGGGGTTTCGCAACCGAGGACTGACTGAACGTGAGTGCGAGAAGAACAGCAGAAAGTCGAGTGTGCGCGCCAAGGTGGAACATGCCTTTCTCATCATCAAGCGCATCTTTGGCTTTGCCAAGGTCAGCTATCGCGGCATGATGAAGAACGGCAATCGCCTGTTCGTTGTGGCGGCACTGGCGAATCTGTTCATGGCGCGACATCATCTGTTGCGACTTCAGCAGGAGAGATGCGTCTGATGAGCGAGGAATCGACCGAGATGGTCGATGAAATGGCCCTTGCCAGGGTAATTTCCGGCCAATTCGAATCTCCACAGATGATTGTGTGCGCGTCGCTCTCATTTGCTGTTACTTATTCAGACCTTCCCTAGCAGTTCGCTCTGAATTCCAAAGCACTTTTTAAAGAATCAACTGACGAGGGCTAATTAGAAAATATTTCGCTTTGGGAATTTGCGTGTTTTGCTAACTTTCTCCTTACTAACCGAAAGGAGTCATAAAGATGTCTCGCAACAACCGTAAATCCCCACTCATCACTAAAGAGGTCAAGGGCATTCTTATTGGTGCCAGTATGATTCTATGGCTGTCCCTAGGGGGTTATGTCACTGGGCAGCTGGAAATCAAGCCCGCCAGACTTATCCTGCAGCATGACGGTTGCACGTTGATGCAGCGCATCGGCACCAACGTCAAATTCTCCACTGACGGTGCAACCTGTGAAGTCAACCTCCCCTTCCGCCCTAACCTGCTCAACACAGTTGGTCGTGTGCATATCGCTGGCAACCCCTTCACCCTTTCAGAACACCAGATCATTGCCTACACCGTACTGCCTGATCAGCCCTATACGCCGCATCAGATGAAGCTGATCTACTTGTTAGTCGGCGCGACGGCCTTTCTGCTGCTCATGGCCTTCTCAGACAAACTCTTTACGCGCAACAAGGAGTGATGACCATGCATACCCTGAAGACCCATACCCTCCCCGGCCAGCAAGCCGATACGTTTAATGTGTACTGGACCAACAGTACCGTTCGATTGGCCGGCCTGCTCCGCGTCAAAGTCGCCGCCAAAGTTGAAGACAAGGCCATAGCCGCCGAGTTGGCAGCCATCCAGCACCTGCTCGAAGTACGGTGTGTGCTTGGAAACAATATCAGCGGCAACGCCAAGACGCAGCTGGTCGTGTCGTCCGGCGCGATCCGCAAGCTGCAGCGGCGTCAGTCCGACAAGGTTCATCTGGCCCCTTATGCCAATTTCCTGTGCACACGATTCGCCACTTGCCCCATCAGCGTGGAGAAAGATACCCGCTGGTTCAGAGAGCAGCTCCCCGTGACCGAGGAAGATCTGCTGGTCAGTGGTCCTCGTCAGGAAACGATCAGGTTGCGGGGGCTGGGCGAAGTCTCGGTGACCCGCCACGTTCTGGACCGATTTGTTGACCGGGCTCTGGTTGACCAGTCCTCCGACCAAGTGATGCAGGTTGCCTGGAAGAAGCTGAGCCGGCTGGCCGAGCACCAGTCGGTTAAAGAGGTCTCACGCCAGAGCTTGTGGGCCGGCGTCATCCACAACCGCAATGGAAAGCATGAAGGTCGCTATTTCCTGAACAGTGTTCAGCAGATGGTGATGGTCGTGACGGACAACCCAAATGAAGGCCCCCGTCTGGTGACCACTTATCCCGTCACCCGGCATTTCCGCCAGATGGCCCAGGCAGCCTGAGTTGTCAGGCGATCGTAATGATGAATAGGAGTCAAAGGATGTTGTCACAGATGATGGGAGCTTCAAGCGCATTGATGCTGCTGAGTTTGTGGTTGAGCTACCGGATATTGGCTGATGAGCCCGGATCAGCCCGTCAGGTTGCCGCTTGCCCTACCAACAACGGGCAGGTCGTCGTGGCGATGAGGAGCGGACATGATCACTAATCTAAAACAGATGGTTCTGATTCGCTCAGGCCGGGAGGCAATCGAACAAGCACTGTTGACTGCCGTCCTGCGCTCATTCGAAAACTCTCATCCCAACCGGGATGAAGTCGATGACCTGAGCGATCTACTGGAAATATACAACCGCCTGATGGCCAGGCACCAGCGGTCTCTGATCGAGGTAAAGGCCGCCAACGATAAAACCCATAAACAGGAGAAATAGATGAATCGAACACCAACCTTCCTACATCCGCATCTTGACCTTAGCGTGAAGCCGGTCGATGCCCGCGCCAAGATGGAACCGAATCTTCCTTGGGCGGACTGTTACAGCGTCGGCTTCAGGATCAGCACACAGAGCCACGACAGTTTTGTGCATGCCATGATCTTCGCGGATTCCTTTGAACGGCTGCTGTATGGCATCGATCAGGAGAAAGAAACCCTGCGCACGCTGCCCTCTGAGCAACCGGTATTGAATATCGATGTCGTCTATCTGCGCAGCATGCTGACGCTGGATACGGAATATCTCCCTCAAGCCGATCGTGATGAGATTGAAGACCTGACTCGTGCACATCTCAAGAAGCGTGATGACAACCATTTCGTGGTGTTCGGAATCATCGGTGAGACCACGCTTGCGTTGATGGACGTGTATACCACTGACGCCAAGACTGCAGTCACCGTGGTTCGACAAAAACGAATCGACGCACCTCCGCAGGAATTTACTGTTCTGGAAGTGAGACAAGCTCATCCAGCCTCAAAATGGTTTGAAACCATGTTCAGGGAGGCCGCCCGCAGGATGAGTGCGATCGAGGATCGCGACACGCACTGGTCAGGCCAGTTGCATTAAGTCTGATCGTAGTCCACGCGCTCGCGCAGTTCCTTGCCAGGCTTGAAGTGTGGGACGTACTTGCCGGGGACGGAGACTGAAACACCATTCTTGGGGTTGCGGCCCATGCGCGGGGGGCGGTAGTTGAGGCTGAAGCTGCCGAAGCCACGGATCTCGGCTCGCCCGCCCTGTGACAGGCTGTCCGCCAAGGCCCCCAGGATCACGGCAACGGATAGTTCGGTGTCTTTATGGGTGAGTTGCGGGAAGCATTCAGCCAGCTTATCGATGAGTTCAGAGCGGTTCATTTGATCTTCGGTTCGTTATACAAATATCCGCTTGCCTGCAGGCAAGCCGGCTGCGGATTATAGAGGAGGAAACTGACCATGGTTAACCACTGGAGGCGTTGGCGCAGGTTCGCGAACCGGAGCGGGATAGGATTCTTTGCGCCGCTAGTCGCAGGGGGCCGAATGATCAGAAAGCGTCGAATGGACTTCTTAAGGCAGATGCACGTCGTGTATCGCTATGCGTTCTGGAAAGGCTGACCACCCAGCGTTATTGGGGGCTGGGTATGGCCTGCTGCAATTTCTTCGAGATGGTCGATTCCTGATGGCTGGTCATCATCAATCTGGACGTCGCTCGCGTCATGCCCACATAGAGCAGCCTCACCTCTTCTTCGATAGAAGTCTTGTCGTCCGGCATCAGTCCGATACCCGGAATGACCACCAGCGGAAATTCTAGACCTTTGGAGGAATGCATGGTGATCAGCTTGACCGTGTCCTGTGCCTCACTGAATTGCACCTCCTTGCGACTGCTGACGGGAATGCCGGCAGCCTTGATATTGCGCTCAAGCGTCTGTCCGACCGGGTAATAGCTCCGATACAGGATGGCCATCTCATTCCAGGGCGTACCGGTACGGTTGGCTTCCTTGAGCTGATTGATGATCCACTTGGATTCTTCGTCCAGCGTAGGCAGGTTCACGAATACCGGTGGCGTTCCATGCCGGCCTGCGCTCATCGGCTGTACGATCGGCACTCCGTCCTCATCAGCCGCTTCATCCGACAGCAGTTCCCTCGCGAAAGACGCTGCGACATTGAGGATCTCCTGGGTGTTGCGGTAATTGATCTTGAGTATGGTCGTCCGCCCCTGTGCCTGGATACCCAAGCTCTTGAAGCTGAATTTTTGCTTATGGGTGTGCTCGTAGATGGATTGGGCATCGTCATACAAGACCATCAGCGAGTTGCTTAGCGGGTCGACCATCTGCACCACCAGCTTCAGCCACTCCGGACGGAAGTCGTGCCCTTCGTCTATCAGGATCGCATCGTATTGCCCGGAGGGGACCAACCCTTTGTCTACCGAGCGGATCAAGCAGTCGACCATGTCTGCATAAAATGCATCGTCATCCCCTGTATTCTTGGGCAGGTCGACGTGGTAGGCGCGCAGCTGAGCATTGCACCAGGCATGGAAGGTATGTACATGGACCTTAGCGCTGACGCCCCGCTCTGCCATCTGGTCACGCAATTTCGAGGCGAGTGCCCGGTTGTAGCACAGGATCAGGATAGGCTTGACGCACGCTTGGGCCAGATGGATAGCACGGTAGCCGAGGATGAGTGTCTTGCCGGAGCCTGCGACGCCATGTATCACCCGATGCCCCTCCCCCAGGCTACGTGCAAGTTGTTCTTGCTGCAGGTCCATGACGCGCATGATGTCTGGCAGCTCGACCGTCTCTCGTGATTCGTCCTCGAACAGCGATCCGCTTGAAGGCGTGGCGATCCGTATCTCCGGGAACATGTGCCAGCGGATCCTGTCCAGCTGGGGCAAGGTGAGCTTGCCATGGAACTTGAGGGTGAACATGTTCCACAGCCGCTGCTGAAAATCTTCTGGATCGATACTCTCGAACATCTCGTCCTGACAGATCACACGGCTGGGTTCGATGACCTCCCCCAAACCGGATGACTCAAAGACGTTGCGCATGATGTTCGGCATCACCACGCCGTAGCTCCAGGGGAACACCAAGTGGCCGGATTTCACGCCACTGTTGATGGTGAGCTGCGGGTCCTTCTGCAGCACGTTACTCACTGCATGCGCATATTGCCGAGCTTGCTCCATCGGGTTGATCAGATGCTTGATGCCTGAACCGGTCAGAATCTCGAACGACTGTTTGTTGGCACTACGAATCGTATCGGGTTTCCAGTCCTTGACCTCAAGGATGAGGATGCCGCGCTGGGGATGGACGATGATGAAGTCGGGATGTGAATTCGACGGGCCGATCGGAACGTCATACCAGAGCAGGTAATCGTCTTCGAGCTTGGCTTCCAGACGCTGCGCAAGCCGCCGCTCTCCTCCGGTCATTCTGGAAGTGCAAGTGCTCAGGCTTGGGATCAGGGTTGCCACTTCGTTCCTTGTTGTCACATACGCTGACTTGGAAACTACCACGACTGGCTATTTGGTGCATATGCCGAAAGGTCTATATATAGGTCTATATACTTTTTGTGATGGTGCGGTAGCTAGCAAAATAAGCACATTACCTCATTGGACTCACACAAAATGTTCTTTAAGCGTATCCAAAAATCGGCCATGGACTAAACCGCTCCGCGGTATGGGCGCTCCGATCCGCGAGTCCAGGTTGATCGTAGGAGCTGTTGAATCTCCGGTTCTGTTTCCCTAACTTGTGAAGTGAGGCGATCCGCCTCATTTCACGAGAGG
>Ga0210033_1001653_pt1 | contig 20137 bp, 17 predicted proteins | sample CryGeymeta201501_FD_185465 | JGI IMG/M metagenome (GOLD analysis project Ga0210033, IMG submission 185465) | Groundwater microbial communities from Crystal Geyser aquifers in Utah, USA - Crystal Geyser metaG 2015-01 (SPAdes) (version 2) | ecosystem: Environmental > Aquatic > Deep subsurface >... | reverse complement strand
ACAATACTAGTACCGTAAGTATAAGGAACATTATGGGATAGCACACCATACATTGAAAAGTGAGGGACAAACATTTCATTGCTAAATAGAAATCGAAACGTAGTATTTTTTGCAGTAAACTGTGTATAAACTATTTCTTCTTTAGGATGAAACTCTAAAGTTGTTAAATCAAATATTTCAGCTAAAAATTTTGGTGAATAAGATCTTAAGCCATCATTAAAAAATAAAGGAATTAATATTATTGTAATAAACATCGCAAGCGACTTATAGTTTATCTTATAATTTACATTCTGTAAATAAAATAGAATCCCTAAAATCCCTCCAAAAAATATCTCTCTTTTGTTACCGATAAATAACAAAAAGCCTTCTATAAAAAATATTGCTAACAAATAATAAATGGCATATTTTTTATGGGTACTTCCTTTTAAAAACAATGCTTTATCTCCACTTAAAAAGGTCGTCAACCCTAAAAACAAAGCAGATACCGATACTTGATTGAGGAGTTGATGTATAGTAAAACAACTACCATGGTAATGTCTTGTAATATAATAAACCGATTGATTAAATTGTGCCGCAAGTAATATTTCTTTAAAAATGATACTTAAACTTAATAAGGTACTTAATACACAAATTAATATTAACCAAGCATGATTGATTACCTTTGGGGTATTTTCTTCGTTTATTTTTTTTGTGGCAGATTTTCTAACAAAAAACAATACAGTAAATTGAATGGTTAAAATAAATAACGCATAAAAATGTATAACAACCAAATAAGTACTATCGGCATGCACCGGAAAAAGAACATCTAAATAATGGTAATAAGCCAAACCTATATCTTTCCCTTTCTGATTTGTAAGTTCATCAAAAACAATAAACCAAGCCCCTAATAAACTCCAGTAATATAAAAACCCAAAGCCTAAAACAAAGCCCACATTTCTTGTTTTTTTCCAAATCTTTAATGTAAGAAATAGAATTATGATGGTGTATATAGTAAGAAATAAGTAATGTATCATTCTAAATGATGTTTAGTAATAATTTTTTTTGTTTCATAATACGTTAATATTCCCAATAGTATCATAGAAAGTACAAAACAATAAAGGATAGAAACATAGTTATTTGTAACAAAGTAATAACTAATAGCTTGCAACACAATAAAGAAAGCAAAAGAGATAATGATATTTATGGTATTCACCGCTTTAACATAATAAGCATCTAAAATACTTCGAAGTGAAATATAAATAGTATAACCAAAACTGGCAATAAAAGTAACTCGAATACTATAAATTAGAGTAACTGATTCTTTCCCTAAATAAATATTAATAATTTGATTGGCAAACAGTTCTATTACAATTACCCCTATCAGGGTTAAGCCAAAAGTCCAGTATGTAATTTTAGCAATTTGATCTTTTAGTAAGCTGAAATCTTTATTCTTGATAATGATGCTCGCTTTAGGAAGTAGAATAAGACAGATTGGTCCAAAAGCAGCACCAACCATATTAAGCAATGACATCGAAAAAGCTACATAACCTGCAGTTTCTAAATCATCTTTTACCATATGAGCTGTAAAATATGCTGGAAAAGCTAAAAATCCAGCCAAAACAAAATCACCAGGAACCCTCAATGCTCCATAAATTAAAAGTTCTTTTATGCTTTTCTTTAAGTTTTTTAAATCCCATTTGCTTGAAAATAAAATATAAATCGTAAAAAATGATGAAACTAGGAGCCAAAACAATCCCGTGTAAAAAATCACATCCAGCACAGTATTAAAAAATACAAATACAATTAATGGCACAATGCCAATATTTAAAATTTGAAAAACATTGGCATAGTGCATTTTTATTTTACCTCTGAAGTAACCATAGTTTAATGCATGTAACAACATTCCTATTAGCATTAAACTTAAACTTGGCACTAAGTATTCAAAAGATGCATCACCAAAAAATAAAAAAGAAAATTGTGTTTTTAATAAGTAAATGATGAGTAAAATAGGTAACGCAAAAGTTAAGGTAATTATTAATCCAGCAAAAAAATAGGAACTTTGTCCTTTCTCATTATCATGAGCAAAAGCGACATACCTAGGGATACCTACTCCAAGTCCCATAATTAATAGTGGTAAAATAAAAGAAATAGTTCTTCTACATATTGCATACTCAGAAAAATCATTTTCCCCCTCTAAATTCGCTGCAAATTTATAAACAAAAATACCAGCAAGAAGTATAAAAAATTCTGTAATAAAAGTAAATATGTAATCAGAATTCCGTTTAATAAAATTCATTTATTGGATGTTTGCATGCGAAAGTAAGAAAATCCTAAGGTAAAATAAAGATGTTATTTTAAAAACAGCATCAGCTTATCTAATTTTTAACATTCATTATTCCAGTTCCTAGTTATTATTCTTTAAATTTGCCCCTCATAATTTTAGTATTCATTTAAAAAAATAAAATCAATGGCAAATGCAATTTTTAATGTTCCAAAAGCTGTTAATGAACCTGTAAAATCTTATGCTCCAGGTAATCCAGAAAGAAAAGAATTACAAGAAGTTTATGCTCAATTAAAAGGAAAACAAATTGATGCACCCATGATTATTGGTGGCAAGGAAGTTAGAACAGGTAATACAGCTACCATGCACCCTCCTCACGACCATGCTCATGTCCTTGGAACTTTTCATAAAGGAGATGCAACCCACGTTAAACAAGCCATTGATGCTGCCATGTCTGCTCGTTCAACATGGGCAAATACACCTTGGCAAGACAGAGCTGCTATCTTTTTAAAGGCTGCTGAATTGTTGGCTGGCCCTTATCGGGCAAAAATGAACGCTGCCACCATGCTTTGCCAAAGTAAAAATGCTTTCCAAGCAGAAATTGATGCGGCTTGCGAATTAGTTGATTTTTTTAGATTTAATGTTCAATACATGAGCGATATTTATTCTCAGCAACCAGAATCTGCTCCAGGAATTTGGAACAGATTAGAGTATCGACCACTTGAAGGATTTGTTTTTGCACTTACTCCTTTTAACTTTACTTCCATTTGTGGTAATTTACCAGCTGCACCTGCATTGATGGGAAATGTTGTGGTTTGGAAACCTGCCAATGCTCAAATCTATTCCGCTCAAGTAATTATGGAATTATTTGCTGCAGCTGGTTTACCCGATGGGGTTATTAATATTGTTTATGTAAGTGGACCCATCGCTGGTGAAGTAATATTTAGTCATCCTGATTTTGCAGGAATTCATTATACAGGTTCTACTGCAGTTTTTAAGCAAATTTGGAAAACCATTGGCAACAACATCGATTGCTATAAATCTTACCCAAGAATAGTTGGCGAAACAGGAGGTAAAGATTTTATTGTGGCACATCAATCAGCGAACGCAAAAGCAGTTGCAACAGCAATTTCTAGAGGTGCTTTTGAATATCAAGGGCAAAAATGTTCTGCTGCTTCTAGGGCATACTTACCTTCAAACATTGCTGACGAAGTACTTGATTATGTGAAAAAAGATTTAGCCTCTTTTAAAATGGGTTCTCCAGAAGATTTTAGCAATTTTATTAATGCAGTAATAGATGAAGGTAGTTTTAATAAAATTGTAGATTACATTGAATATACCAAAGCAAGTTCTGATGCTAAAATTATTTGTGGAGGAAATTATAATAAATCTGTCGGATATTTTATTGAACCAACTGTTGTGGTAACTACTAATCCGAAATTTAGAACAATTTGTGAAGAAATTTTTGGACCTTTTATAACTATTTACATTTATGATTCAAGTGATTTTGAAGGCGTTTTAAAATTAGTAAATGAAACTTCAGAATATGCTCTTACTGGTGCTATTTTAGCTCAAGACAGAGCTGCAATTAACCAAGCTACCAAAGCATTAGAAGGTGCTGCAGGAAATTTTTACATTAACGACAAACCAACTGGGGCAGTGGTTGGACAACAACCTTTTGGTGGTGCTCGTGGTTCAGGAACCAATGATAAGGCTGGTTCATTTTTAAATTTAATACGTTGGACAAGTGCTCGGACAATTAAGGAAACTTTTGTTCCAGCTACAGATTATAGATATCCCTTTTTAGAGTAACCAAATAATAAATTTCAAATCCGAAGTCAGAAGACCGAAGAAAAATCAAATAACAAATCGTAAATCCAAAATCGTAAATCTTATATGATGAAAAAAATAGTATTACCAATTGCAATAATTTCAATGTTTACCATTAGTTCTTGCGGTGGAGATAAATCTTCCGAAACAAATAATGAAACAGAACAAACTTGTTTTTATTCTTATGAAGCCACCGCTGCTACTCAGGTAAAATGGACGGCTTTTAAGACCTCAGATAAAGTAGCTGTAGCGGGACAATTTAACCAAGTAAATGTTACTGCTAATGGGAAATCAACAAAAATTACGGATGTATTAGAAACCATTAAATTTAATATTCCTACTTCTAGTACAAATACAGCCAAAGAAGAAAGAGATGTTAAAATTGTCCAATCATTTTTTAATGTAATGGAAGCTACAGATCTTATATTTGGACATGTAAAAAGTGCTACTGGTGATAACACTAGTGGAACTTGTACTTTTTACTTAACCATAAATAAAGTAGAAAAAGAGGTTTTGTTAAATTATATGGTAACCGATACAACAATTAAGTTAACCGGAGAAATTGATATTTTAGATTTTAATGGAGAAAATGCTATTACTTCTTTGAACGAAGCTTGTAAAGATTTGCATAAAGGTACTGATGGTGTTTCTAAAACATGGCCTAATGTAGAACTTTCTATAGAAACTACATTGAAGAAAGATTGTCATTAACCTTCTGAATAGTTATAAAAAAAGCATCCTGAAAAACATTCAGGATGCTTTTTTTTATACAAGAATAATTGAAATTAAAATTGATACACCCAATCATGGGTATCAGCAACTCTACCCCTCTTAATATCTTGAATTAATTTACCTATTTCATTAGATAGTTTTCTAGTTTCTATAGCTGGTAATGTAAACCTTTCATTATTAAAAGTAATGGATGAAATTTGAGCCAATGTTGCTGCTGTTCCTGTTCCAAAAGCGTCTTTTAACTGTCCATTTCTAGCTGCTGCTATTACTTCTTCTACAGATACTCTTCTTTCCTCAACCTTAATACCTAATTCTCTTGCTAAAGTTAAAACGCTATCTCTGGTTATTCCTGCTAAAATAGTTTTTAATTCAGTACTTGGTGTTACTAATGTATCTCCAATTTGAAACATCACATTCATTGTTCCAGATTCCTCTATATATTTATGTTCTTTGGCATCTGTCCAAACTAGTTGTTTATAACCTTGATCTTGACCTAATTTTGCAGGGTATAATGCTGTCGCATAATTACCAGCTGCTTTTGCAAACCCAACTCCACCCTCACTTGCTCTAGAAAATTCTGTTTCGATTTTCACATGAACTTCTTCATTATAATACGCTCCAACAGGACAGGTAATAATCATAAATTTGTACTCTTCTGATGGTCTTACGCCCAATAATTCTTCGCTTGCAAACAAAAATGGACGTATATATAAAGAATATCCTTCTAAAGCAGGAACCCAATCAGCATCTATTTTTACTAATTGTTTGATGGCATCAATAAATAGTTCTTCTGGAATTTCAGGCATACAAAGTCTTTTTGCAGAAGAATTTATTCGTTTTGCATTGGCAAAAGGTCGAAATAGCATGATTTCATTTTTGTTATTTTTATAGGCTTTCATACCTTCAAAAATTGCTTGGCCATAATGAAGAGCAGCACATGATGGGCTTAATTCAATAGGAGCAAAAGGTAATATTTTTAAATTCTGCCATTCTCCATTTTTATAATCTGCCATAAACATGTGGTCAGAAAATATTTTACCAAATTGTAAGTTTTTAAAATTTACCAAAGGTAATTTCGACTCTTTAATCTTTTCAATTTGAATTTTTGTCTTGCTAATTGTGTTCATTATTAGTCCCCATCTTTGATTACGCTGTAAAAGTACTATTTTTTATAAAAATCTCTATGACAACAGTCATATTAATAGTTTTTTATACAGTACTTTTAAAAAAAGAAATCTTATTGATTAGCTAATTTGCTTTTCGCTAAGTCTAATGCAATCTTTAATTGTTCCATCTGAGATATGGCTGAATTATCAATTTCAATAGCATCATTAGCTTTTATGAGTGGATGCTCTGTTCTACTGGTATCGTCATTATCTCTTGAATTAATATTTTGGAGTACTTCCTCAAATGTGGTGGTAGTATCTCCTTTTGAAACTAATTCATCAAATCTTCTTTTTGCTCTAATTTTATAAGCTGCGGTCATAAATATTTTTAATTCTGCATTTGGAAATACCACTGTACCGATATCTCTTCCATCCATTACTAACCCTTTTTGTTTACCCAATTCTCTTTGAATATCTACCAGCTTAGCTCTTACTTCTTTTATTTTAGCAATTTTACTTACTTGGTTAGAAACTTCAATTCCTCTAATTTCTTGTTCAATGTTTTCGTTTCCTAAATAAGTTTCCGATTGATTAGTAACTGAATTATAAGAAAATGAAACATTAATGTTGGGTAAAGATTTTATTAATCGTTCCACATCAAATTTATCGGCTGTTAATATTTTATTTCTTAGTGCATAAAGTGCAATAGCCCGATACATGGCTCCAGTATCAATATAAATATAGTTTAACGCTTTGGCTAATTGTTTCGCTAATGTGCTTTTCCCACATGAAGAATAACCATCAATGGCAATAATAATTTTAGTCATTCTTATTTTTTTCTTTTTTGGGCTTTTTGATTTTTTCTTTCTTCTCTTTAGCTTGGATAGGAGGCACATCTTTTCGATAGTATTCGGATAAATTGGTGGTTAGCGTAAAATGATTGGAAGAACCAGCTAAATGATACCTTGCACTGCCATAACTGATGTGAAATTTTTTAATTCTAAATCCAATGCCCCAACTAAACCCAACCAACCCGGGTTTGTTATCAAGAGCTAATTCCGAACGTCTTTTCACATTAAACCCAACTCTTAACATAAAACTTTTGGATGGAACAAATTCTCCACCAAACACTAAATGTCTAAATGTTTCGCTCAATAAGCTTGTCTTGTTTCGATCAGCTTTTTCCTCGTCTGTTAATTTATTATTAGCGTTAGTTGCTGCTAGGGAATCGTTGTACGCTAAATTCCAATTTTCTAAATGGGTAACATCTATCGAAAGTCGAAAGGGAACATGTTTAAACTTTTTTGAAATCCCTGCTTGTACTTCGAAAGGAAGCGGTTCTTTTTCTCCACCTTCCACATAAGTTTTAAATTGAGTACCCATATTTTTTATCACAGCTGCTGCGGTAAAACCTTTTGCATGATTGTGATACGTTCCAGCAAGGTCGAATGCTAAACCAAAAGAAGTGTACAAATACATATTGGAATAAATTGGTTTTAAATTAGCTCCAATGGAGAAAGAAGAATCGATACTTTTCCCCCACCCTATTACAAATGCATATTCGGCAGCAGTAAAGTTGGTTCCTAGTTCATTTCCACCTTCATCCGTTTCTAAAAACTGACCATAATCGATGTAGCGAATACCTGCCGAAAATGTTCCAACTTTTTTAAAATCATTTACATAAGAAACATATCCTTGATTGATGTCTGTAAAATAATTGAGGTAGGATAAGGTTAACATTCCCGACATTTCCGAATTTAGTAGAGATGGATTAGAAAATGAAAGTGTAGGGTCATTATCGTAAACAGCGATTACGCTTCCACCCAAGCCACCAACCCGAGCAGAAACAGGAACATTTAAAAACTCATAAGTATTGGTACCTCCAATTTGAGCAAATCCAACACCAGCATTTAATACTAAAAAAATGAAAATTAATTTCCTCATTACTATTTGGCAGAATAATATGCTAAAATACGTATTAATTGGAAAATTATTGCTTAGCTCTTTTTAAATAGTTAATCAACTAAAATATTGTTCGTTTTCATTATTTTTAATGAACTTGCAATATCATCCAACTTATGAATTTAGAATCTTTAAAAATAGATTTAGCCAAACAACTTTTCAGCATCAATGAAAAATCGGTATTGGAGCAGATTAAAAGTATTTTGGAACGAAAAGTAATTGTTGCTTATTCTACTGATGGCAAACCTTTAACCGTTCGGGCATACAACAAAGCTTTGGAAAAAGCTGAACAGGATGTCGTAAAAGGAAAATTAACAGATTCTGTATCACTTAGAAAAGAAGTGGAAAGTTGGAAAAGTCACTAAAGTAGAGTGGACTGATACTGCTAAAACTGCTCTAAAAAACGTGTTTAATTTTCACTCAAAGTATGCTGAACAATCAGCACTAACCATTGTAAATTTATAAAATAGTGTTGGACTATTTTATAAATAAATTGGTATTAAAATCCTTACGTATAACTTAAAATCTAATTTAAGTGCAAAATAATTTTGCTTACCTCATTTATTTTTTATAGTATTGTTATACTCAATTTTCACTTTATACAACATTTTTACTTCATAACTTTACCATTAAAACACCACAACCCATGCTGGCGTAGAGAGAGAGAGAGAGAGTTTATTAAATTCTTCGTAACTCATTTCGCCTTTGTTTGGATAACTTTATTAGACATCCAACAGCTTTATCCGCCATGATGTGTTGGCAATTTCTATTAATAATTTCTTACCAATCAATTTTTTTATTAATTTTAATCTATTAATTATGAATACATTAAATAAAATACGACTTATTTTATTGGCAGTTATTCTACTACCATTTTCATCAAATGCTCAAAATTATCTTGATACTATTTGTTGGGTAAAAATTACAAACCCTACATTAGAAGCAATAGAAGGCGAAAAATTTTCAGCCAATGAGCAACTTAATAACTTATTCAATTCCTTTAATGTTACTTTTTTTGAGAAAGCATTACCTTTTGCTAAAAATCCAGAATTATTAAAATTACATGAAATACGGTGTAATTGTGATATTGACAGCTTAATTATGGGCTTAGGCACTAATTTTAGTAGTGGCGTAACCTCTTTTTCAAGATATGAAATTTCGGATACTGTTACCACTTACGACCCCGTAGATTATATGTGGTATCTAACTACACAAGACCCCACAAATTGGTTGTGGCATTTAAAAAAAACACAAACTGATTTAGCTTGGAATATCACCAAAGGGGATGCTTCAATTAAAGTAGCAATCTTAGATTATGGTGTTGACATTACTCATCCCGATTTAGCTAGTGAAATAATATTACCTTACGATCCTTATGATTTAGCACCTTTTGGGTGCAATCCATCAAGCCACCATGGAACATCAGTTGCAAGTTATGCCGGGGCAGAAACAACAGAACAAGGAAATATCGCAAATGGACAACTTGCATCTGCAGGATTTAAAAATAAAATCGTTTTTTATAATGCTAATGTTACTAGGCAAGTATTTTTACAAAAAGCCCTTCATGCTTCAAATATAATGGGAGCTAAATTTATCACATCCTGTGCAGGAGCTGGGTTATTTTGTACGTCTGATTTAGCTTCGGGAGAAGATTTAATTGTAAAAGAAATTCTTGATAATGGAACTTCAATTATTATGCCTGCTGGAAATGGAATAAATGGTACTCATTGTGGTACAAATTCACCTTATAATCATCATGCTTTTTATCCTTTGAACCCCGAATATGACGATAGAGTAATTATTGTTTCGGGTACTGATAAAAATGATATGCATTATGTGTTTGAAAATGGAACAGAATATACGCAATCTCATTTTCCTGAAGTAGATTTATGTGCTCCAGGACATGACTTAACAGGAGCAACACCAACATCTTGTGGAGTAAATAGTTGGCCATACAATGGTTCGCAAAGAGGTACTTCATACGCAACTCCAATAACATCAAGCATCGCCTCTCTTGTTCTATCGGTTAATCCTTGTTTAGGAACAAGAGATTTAAAAAGTATATTAAAAAATACCACTGACCCAATTGTTGATGCTGCCAATTATACTGGACTTATTGGCACAGGAAGAATCAATGCTTTTGAGGCAGTAAAAGCTGCTCAGGCAGCTTATTCAGCAACCTTAGATTTATTTATAAAAGACCGACCAGAAGATTTTGGTGCATCAGGTGGTTATGATTGGCAAGCCAGTAGAGATGAAAGCCCCGATATTTGGGTGAGGAATCAACCTGATGGGTTAACCAACCAAATACACCAAAATCCAGAATATCAATTGGGACAACCTGTATATGTGTATGTGAGGGTTAGAAATAAAAGTTGTGTAGATGCTACTGGTACTGAACAACTAAAATTATATTGGAGCAAAGCTGCAAGTTGGACTTCGTGGCCTCAAAATTGGGATGGCTCACAACCTAATATTGGGGATATTATTGGCACTCAAAATATTGGCACTTTACCTGCTGGCCAAGACATCATCCTAGAGTTTACTTGGAACATTCTCAATCCTTATGTTTTTGCTAATTGGTCAACTTGTCTATTAGCCCGTATTGAAAATTCGGCTGTTGACCCTATTACAATTCATCCGAGTCGTATTGATGAAGATGTTTATTTTAACAACAATATCGCCATACACAATATTACTATTGTTGATGTGGTTGCGGGTGTAGAGCACATTGTTGTTGATGGTATCCGTTACCCTATAGGAAAATATATGTTTATTGGAAATCCAACTGACCAAGAGCAAACTTTTGACATTGAGTTTACCGTTCCCGAAAATGATAAAGGAGAACCATTAACTGATGTTGCCGAAATGGAAATTATTTTTGATGAAACTGCGTGGCAGCTTATAAAAGATAAAGTAAAATTAAGAACGGACATTAAAGTTAAGCGGGAAAGAGTAATCATACCTATCGAAAAAACAATTCGTGTAACTAATATAACTTTCCCGCCCAACACAAGAGTACCTGTTTATGTTGGTTTTAGCTTTTTAACTCAAAAAGTAACAGATAAAAATGAATACCGATATAATGTCAATCAGTACCTTTCAAAAGACAGTTTCTTATTGGGTGGCGAACATTTTATAGTTCGGAAGCAAAAACGAAATCAATTTAATGCCGATGCTGGACCTAATAAAGAAATCTTAAAAAATGAAAATGCCACGATACACGCTGCTGATATTTCCGAATCAGCCATCTACAATTGGTACGACCCAGAAGGCAACCTAATTTATACTGGAAAAGATTTATCAGTTTCACCTCAAATCACTAAAAAATATAAATTAGAAATAATTGCCAATACTGACGGCTTTAAGGATTATGACGAAATTGTGGTAAATGTTAAACAGTTTACAATCGATAATGTTTCGCCTAATCCTGCAAGTAATCAGGTTGTTGTTGATTATAAGGCTGATGAAGCAAGCTCTGCTTATTTAATGGTAATGGATTATACAGCAACCACTTCTTACAATTACATTTTAGATGTTAATCAAACTCAAACAACGTTTAATGTTTCTAATTTTCAGACTGGTGTTTACAGCGTAATTTTAGTTTGCGATGGTGTGGCTGTTGATATGAAATCTTTAATTATTCAATAAAATTTATTAACCAACCGAGAGTGGAGAAAATCTCCACACTTGGTTTAAAATTTTTAGTTATGAAAGCACATTTTTTTAAAATAGTAATTGGCTTTTTGTTTTTTATTGGTTCAAATTCAGTCAAATCTCAATACCAATCTTTATTTGGTACTACTCAAACTTCGTGGAATATTTATAGTCAGGATTTTTCTGGGGATATAATGGACAGCTTAGTCGTTTGTTGTGATACTATCATTAATAGTAAAAGTTATAAAGTAGTGGATGATTACAAATTTTGCAACAGTTGCACCCCTAATCCTGTTCTTTTTAGCAAAGTTTTATTTTTAAGAGAAGATACCACCATTGGTAAAGCATGGCAAATTACTCCTGATGATACCATTAATGAAAATTTAATAATGGATTTATCGTTAACCATAACGGATTCTTTTGAAGTAGCGAGTCAATTTTATGATGTCGATTCTGTCTATGTCAAAAATGGAAAAAAGCACATCCGTTTGGTGGGTCCATTATATACTTCATCATATGATGAAAAATATACCATGATAGAAGGTGTAGGAACAAATATTGGTATAGGGGTAGATTTTTTTTATGGAGGGCCTGGTAATAGTTTATATTTATTATGTTCATATAAAGATAATAATGTGGTATATCAAAACACCCATCCCATGTATAGTAGTTATTGTTTTTTACTTACTGGGGTTAATGAAATTGAAAATACTATCAAAATAAATGTATATCCTAACCCTTCAATCAATGAATTAACAATTGATTACTTTGGTAAAAAATTAGATAATTTAAAAATAGAGATATATAACACTACTGGCAAATTAGAGCTAATAAAAGAACTAAGATCAGGTAAGACAACAGTAAACACGTATGACTTATCTACTGGTATTTATTTTATTGCGTTAAAAGATAATCAAAAAACAATAGCTACTCAAAAATGGGTAAAACAATAAATTTAAAAACTAAAACTCCTCCTTAATTTTAAACTTTGGAGGAGTTTTTTTATCAATAAATTTTAGGATATTTTATTTCATCCCCCTCATTCATCATTGCATAAGCAGTATCGAAAATTTCTTCGGCATTGGGTGATGAAAAATAATCACCGTCCGTTCCATAAGCAGGTCGATGTGCTTTTGATGTTAAGGTAATTGGCTCTGCATCTAACTGATAATAACCTTTTTGTTTTACTAAAATTTCATTTAAAATAAATGCTGAAGCACCTCCTGGAACATCTTCATCAACGATTAATAAACGGTTTGTTTTAGTTAAAGATGCTACAATTCGATGGTTGATATCAAAAGGTAATAACGTTTTTACATCTATTAATTCGGCAGAAATTCCTACTTCCTGTAATTGAGCAACCACTTGTAAAACAATGTTACAAGTAGAACCATAAGAAACAATAGTGATGTCTGTTCCTTCCGTTAACACTTCTGGAATACCCAAAGGAATTGTAAACTCACCTAAATTGATTGGCATTTTTTCTTTCGTGCGATATCCGTTTAAAGGTTCAATAACAATGGCTGGATCATCACCTTGCATTAACGTATTGTAAAATCCAGCTGCATCGGTTAAGTTTCGTGGCACACAAACATGCATTCCTCGTACCGCATTGATAATAATACCCATGGGTGAACCCGAGTGCCAAATTCCTTCCAGTCGATGACCACGCGTACGAATAATTAAAGGAGCTTTTTGTCCACCTTTAGTTCTGTATTGCAAACTCGCTAAATCATCACTCATAATTTGAATACAATACAAGATGTAATCTAAATATTGTATTTCAGCAATGGGGCGAAGTCCTCTCAGTGCCATTCCTATTCCTTGACCAATAATAGTATTTTCTCTAATTCCAGTATCAAAAACTCGGTGTTCTCCATATTTATCTTGTAGCCCTTCCAACCCTTGATTAACTCCACCAATTTTTCCAGCATCTTCTCCAAAAATTAATAGTTCAGGATATTTTTCCAGCAATTTATCGAAATTATTTCTAACAACGACTCTACCATCTTCTAGTTGGTCTGTTAATATTGGAGATATTGCCTCCACAAGCATTGGAGAAGTTTTAAATTCTGAATATAAGGTAGAACTGTATCTTTCATAGTTTGCTTTTTCAGAAGTTATCAACCAATCTGTTAGTCGCTTTTTTTCTGTAATATTTTCTGTTCGTACTATTCGCATTACTTTTTTTGCAGTAGAAATAATATCTTTTCTATTGGGAATTGTGTTTCCTTTCAAAGCAACTAATAATGGAGAAATGAAAGCTGCATTTGTGCTTATTGCAGCAATTTTTTCAATGGATGTGATTACCTCATTTTGTTCTGATAGAATTGGCTGGAGGTAAGCGTCCCATGCTCTCTTTTTTATCGTATTCACTTCCTTTTTCCCCTCTGTCTCTAGTGCATCTAATTCTTCTTTTGTGGCTATATTGTTAGCTTCTATCCATTCTTTAAATTTTTTTACACAACAATATTCAGTTTCCCAAGCTAATCTTTCTTTCGATTTATAACGTTCGTGAGAACCAGAAGTAGAATGTCCTTGTGGTTGCGTTACCTCAACAACATGAACAATTACTGGACAATGTTCTTCACGAGCAATTTTAGTAGCCTTTTCATACGTCTCAACCAAAGCAGGATAATCCCATGCTTTTACTTTAAATATTTCGTATCCGTTATTTTTATCTTTATCACGTTGAAAACCTTTTAAAACTTCTGAAATATTTTCTTTGGTTGTTTGATATTTATTGGGAACAGAAATTCCGTAACCATCGTCCCATATAGACATTACCACTGGAACTTGTAAAACGCCAATAGCATTTATCGATTCCCAAAAAGGTCCTTCGCTGGTGCTTGCATCACCAATTGTTCCAAAAGCAACTTCATTTCCTTTATTAGAAAATTTAGTAAACGAAGCTAATTTTTTATCATTTCGATAAACTTTAGAAGCTAACCCCAAGCCAACTAAACGTGACATTTGTCCAGCAGTTGGAGAAATATCTGAAGAGGAATTTTTCATCTTCATTAAATCTTTCCATGTTCCATCCTCATTTAAACTTCTAGTACCAAAATGACCAGTCATGGAGCGTCCACCAGAAGAAGGATCTGCTTTTAAATCGGTATGAGCATACAATTGTGCAAAAAATTCTTGTATCGTTAATTGTCCAATAGCCATCATTAACGTTTGATCACGATAATATCCCGATCTAAAATCGCCATCGCGAAATTGTTTTGCCAAAGCTACTTGAGGCAATTCTTTACCATCCCCAAAAATCCCGAATTTAGCTTTTCCTGTTAACACTTCTTTTCGCCCTAAATAAGAAGTTTCACGACTCATAAATACCAAACGATAGTCTTCCAAAATAGTTTTTTTGAAATTATCTTTTGTAAATTTAGTTTCTGATGTTTTAATAGCACTATCGTTACTCATACCCTTCTTTAATTTTTAATTCTTTTTTTAAAAAACAGCCTATTGGCTTGTCTTGCGAAATTAAGAAATAAATTCATTTTTTTGATAGTGATTTTGATTGTTAACTTTTTTGTTAAAAATGAAAGAGAAATTATTTTCAATAACATACTTCATTTTGTATATATTTGTAGGCATAACAACTTAATAAATATTTACATCAATTATTATGGGAAAAGGCGATATAAAAACAAAAAAAGGAAAAATTTCAGCAGGATCTTATGGGAAAACTAGAAAAAGAAAAGCAACTTCTTCTACTTTAGCTAAAGCTCCTAAGGCTAAAAAAGCTGCTCCAATTATCGAAAAAACTGCTGTTAAAACAGAACCAGCAACAAAAAAACCAGTGGTTAAAAAACCTGCTGCTAAAAAACCAGTGGTTAAAAAACCAGCTGCTAAAAAACCTGCAGCAAAAAAATAAATTTAAAAAGCCTTAATTTTCTAATTAAGGCTTTTTAATTGTTCTACTATTTTTATGACTTGGGGTATTACTAATTGCTTACCATCATTAGTAATACAAAAGTTTGAGTATTTTAATTTTTCTTGGTCAGAAATTTGCATTTTTATTCTTTCTTTTACTTGAGTTGGTGAAATCCTATCTCTTTTTGCTACTCTTCTAATTCTTTCTTCAATGGGGGCAATTACTAAAATAATTTTATCTAAATTTTTATAGGCACCACTTTCTATTAATATGGCTGCTTCCTGAATTAATAAAGGTGAACTGCTATTTTCATCAACCCAACTTTTAAATGCATCTCTTACTTTAGGATGCACAATTTGATTCAACTTATCGAGTGCATTTTTATCATTAAAAACAAATTGAGCCAATTTTACTGCATCAATTTTTCCATCAATGTAAATAGCTCCAAATTGTTTGGTTATTTGATTGATTACTTCTTTATCCGTGTTAATACTATTTTTGGCTACTGCATCAGAATTAAAAACTGGAATTCCTAATGACATAAATATTTTGGATATAGTAGATTTACCACTCCCAATTCCGCCAGTAATACCTACTAATAAAGGTTTATTAGTTTTGTTTTTTAAGGATGTACTCAACTTTTTCTGGGTTTAAAGTAAGCGATTGAATATAGTTTGGGTATTTAACGACATCTACCTTTAACTTATGGTTAAATTGATTACTAATCTGCTGATAATCAATTTCTGCCCTAAAAATTGCCGTTGATAAACTTGACATTTTACTTAATGGAATCATAAATTTCAACTCAATTTCATTTGGAATTGCTTTCATCTTAATTGAATCTGGGACATTGATGTAATCTACATTTACCATTATAGTTGTTTCAGTAAATTTTTCTACAGGTATTCGTAAAGATATATTATTTGGTTTAAATGTTAGTTGATAATAATCATATATTTTATTAATACTTACCGTTTTAGTTGTTGTTTCGGTTAAATTCTCAATAAAAATGCTATCGGTATAAACTACTTTTAACGTATCAATAATAGAAGCTGGTCCACTCACTTTTATAAAAGCTGGCTTCACCAACATTTCTCCAAAAAGCTGGTATTGTTTTTCGAAATTTAGCTCGGTAATAGGGATAATCTCGACCATTTTCTCTTTTCTTTCATCAAACAAAAAGTGAATAGAATCTGGGTAGATATCTTTAATTTCAATTTGATTACCCAATTGACTGGAAAGAAAAGGTGAAAAAGAAGATGAAGATAAGGTAGTGTATTTTATTGAAGTAGTTTGTTGATGAAAATGCTGAATTTTTGATAGATTGATAATTAAGGTAGGTTTTTTGATGCTTAATTTATAAGTCATTAAATCAAAACCTAAGCCTTTAATTTTTAGCTTAAATTTTTTAGGCAACTCATTGATAATGACTTTATTCTGAGGAAAATTACTATAACTTACCTTAAAATCTACATCGGTAGTAAAATTCTTACTGAGTGCATTTAACAACCAAAAAAAGGTAGATAATAATAAACAGAATAAAAACACATAAAGCTTCCGATTACCAGAAGCTTTATGAAAAATGCTATTAAAAATAGTTAAGTTCTTAGTCAAAATACTAAGTTTATTTTTTCTCCATATCTTCTACTGAAAATTCTTTAGCGATTGCTGATTTTTCCATTTTCAACCTATTGCCACCTTCTGTTTCAATCATCACTACCTCATCCCTTACTTCTACTATCTTTCCATGAATACCACCAATAGTAATTATTTTGGCACCATTTTGAAGACTTTCTTTAAACTTTTTTAGTTCTTTTTGCTTTTTCATTTGTGGTCTTATCATAAAAAAATAAAACACAATAAAAATGGCACCAAACATAATAATTGTTTGTAATCCACCACTTCCACCCTCTGCTCCTTCCTGTGGAGCCATTAATAATATTCCTAATTCTTTCATAATTTATTTTAATTTTTATTTATCAGTAGTTGGAACTAACACTTCTCCTTTAATTGCGATAACTTTTGTGTTAGGTATTGTGTTGGAAACCAAGGTAACTGTTTTATTTTGTGTGCCAGATTTTCCTGTAGAATTAAAGGTAACTTCAATTACACCTTCTTTGCCAGGAGCTATTGGTTCTTTTGGCCATTTTGGAACTGTACAACCACAACTTCCTTGTGCAGAAGATATGATTAAATCTGATTGCCCAACATTTTTAAATCTAAATGAAGTTGATACTGATTCTCCTTGTGTGATTTGACCAAAACTTTTTACTTCTTCCTCAAACTCAAAAAAGGGCAATTTATCTTTATCTACCTCTTTAAATACTGCAGTATTTGGATTATCAATTAAATCTGTTGTAATGTTATCTGTTTCATTGGTAGAACCACATGAAGTAAATAAAGAAGTTATCAATACTGTTACGATAATTTTATACATAGCTTTTTTTTAGGGTGCAAATATAAACAAAAGGATATCAAATTTTAGTTAACTTCTTTCTAATTAACTCATCATTTAATCTGATTTCAATGGTATAACTTCCTCTAGCTAATTGTTGTGTGTTGATTTGAAATAATTGTGGAGTTTTTTCGATAATTAATGGTTCTATTGATTGTCCTAAAGCATTAAATATATGAATACTTTTTAATTGCTTGTTTTTGCTAATTTGTAAGTTAAAACTAGTTAAAAATGGGTTTGGATAAACACTTACATTACCTATAATAGCAATCTCCTCATTGATAGCTAATGTTGTTGTTGGATTCTCAGAAAGTATCCATAATTCTGGATCAAAAAATACAGAATCAATAGTAAAAGGAACAGTTGCATTAAATACTTGACCAGAAAACTGATGGTCGAAAACAAATGTGGTATCCAATCCTTGCCCTTTTACATAAATAGGTAGAGGCATTTCATAAAAAGAAACGGAAGGGTGTGATTGTGTTTGATTGATTGTGAAACTAACATTATTTCCTACTTGAGTGGCTGCTACTTGATAAGAAGGATGTCCTTCTCCATAATACCAATCATTAAAAAATTCAGTTAAATTTAGTCCACTAATCGATTCTAAATGGACTTTTAAGTTGTCTGTCGTTGCATAAGAATAAGAACAAGAAGCGTCATTTAAATAATTTCTTACTCCTTGAAAGAAATTTTGTTCACCTATTTTCCATTCCAACATTCGTAATAAATAAGCTCCTTTACTGTACGATAAACGACCGTTAAAAATTCGACCAACATCTGTTGTATCTGTACAAAATACAGAACCATCAGGTTGTGAAATTACGTCATTAATAGTACCTTCTCTCCAAGCGTACCACCATGTTGGAGCTAAATTTTTGTGTGACAACCCTGTTAAGTAAGTCGCAAATCCTTCATTTAACCAAATTTCTTCCCAGCTTCCACAAGTAACTTTATCACCAAACCATTGATGTGCTAATTCGTGAGCCATTAGGCTAAAACTAAAATTTACCATGGAACTCATGGTTTGATGCTCCATTCCTCCACCCCAACCAAATTGTGCATGACCGTATTTTTCGTTCATAAATGGATACGCTCCAAATAAGGTGTCATACATTTGAATGATAGGTATAATTGCTGGAGATTGTGATGCCATACTTGCAGAATCCTCAGGAAAAACATAATTAAGAATAGGTAAATTACCTGCTGATAAAGGAGCAACATTGGTATATGCAGCGTAATTGGTAATGGAAACAGAAATTAAATAGGCAGCAATCGGATATCGATGTTTCCAATGAAAAATTTTGTTTGGTCCAACTGTAGTTTCACTCACTAATAAGCCTTGACTACCAACTTTATTAACCAAAGGAGTAGTTACAATAACATCAATAGAGTCAATTTTATCATTTAAATTTTGTTTACAAGGCCACCATTCCAAAGCCCCATAAGGTTCTGAAAGTGTCCAAATAATAGAATCATTATTATGAGATGATTGAATAAATGAACCAAAACCACTTGTAGATAATGGAACTCCTTGGTAAAACACAGTGATAGAATCTAACACATTTTGTGGGAGTACACTAGGTAATGTAATCTGTAAAACATCGGATACAGCTTGTGAAAAACTTAAATTTGTGCCATTATATACTACAGAATCGACAGTTAATGCATTTGAAAAATCGAAATACATTTGGTTAAATCCTGAAACTACGGGCACAAAATAAGAAGTTACTGCTCCTGTTATATAATAAACAGTTGGGTCTATTTGCCATTCTAAACGGTGGTATTTTAAATCGTAGTTATTTGCCAACAGCACTCCTTTGTTAATTTTCCCCTTGTGAAAACTTTTTGATTCGGATTCAACTAAACTATTAAATTCTTGAGAATCGATAGCTTGAGAAAAAGTAAGATGAATGCTTAATAAGCAGATAATTAAAGAGAGTGTTTTCATATGTGTATTTTTATTGTATAAAATTAATCATCCCGAGTACTCGGGATAAAATATTTATAGTGTTAGTGAGCATTTTGCTCATAGCTTATTTCATACTTCAAATTTAGTTAAATTGTTGAATTATTTTTTTAACAACTAAAAATTTCAATAAATTATTAAAGTGGGTTCTAAAAATTGATTTCTTTCAAAAAACAAAGATAATAAATAAGATGCAAGGCATATTTTTTTTGGAATAGCCTTAGCTATTGCAAAAAAAAATATAACGCAGTCAGATTGTTTGTTATCTTTGCTCCCATTGGGCTTT
>Ga0210033_1001649_pt1 | contig 20160 bp, 19 predicted proteins | sample CryGeymeta201501_FD_185465 | JGI IMG/M metagenome (GOLD analysis project Ga0210033, IMG submission 185465) | Groundwater microbial communities from Crystal Geyser aquifers in Utah, USA - Crystal Geyser metaG 2015-01 (SPAdes) (version 2) | ecosystem: Environmental > Aquatic > Deep subsurface >... | reverse complement strand
TTTTGTTAATCTCACAACGTAATCGTACATTTGTTGTCGAGTTGGAGTGATAAGTTTGTTTCATTTTTTGTTTATTTTAAAAGTTTATACAAAAATAAACAAGTTATCATTCCTTCTCTTTTTTTACTCCGTTTCGCTACGCTTCACTGCGTAAAAAAAGAGAAGGAATAAAAGAACAACGTGGTGAAACTAATCAATTAGGATACAATTGTAACTTACTTTAACCCTCCAACTTTTTACAATTAAATATTTAATACTTTTGTTTTATGAGTACGATAAGACAAAACAAAGTAACACGATTGTTACAAAAAGAAATTAGTACTATTTTTCAGTTAAATTCTGCCAACTGGTTTCCTAATACCATGGTTACGGTTACAGTAGTTCGAGTATCTCCCGATTTTAGTTTTGCTAAGGTTTATTTAAGTGTATTTGGAAAAATGGAACCAAAGGAGTGTGTTGATTTAATAACCGCTCATTCTAAAATGGTGAGAGGAGAATTAGGAAATAGAATAAAAAATCAGTTAAGAATTACTCCAGAATTGGCTTTTTATATTGACGACTCTTTAGATTATGCAGAAGAAATTGACGAGTTGCTTAAAAAATGATTATTTTCTGATGAATTGTTACTATTAAAAAACACTTATTAATCACTAAATAATAATCAATTATTGAATTTTCCATTTTACATAGCAAGGCGTTACTTAATTTCTAAAAAATCTCATAACGTAATTCATATTATTTCATGGATTTCTGTTACAGGAATTGGCGTTGGAACAATGGCATTAATTATTGTTTTATCTGCTTTTAATGGATTAGAAACTTTGGTGGAGGAGTTGTATGCTTCTTTTGACCCTGATTTAAAAATTACTTTGGCTGAAGGAAAAACTTTTGAAGTAAATGATTTTCCAAGAGATAAGGTTTTAGCCATTCCTGAAATAAAATTTATAAATTCATCTTTAGAAGAAGTTGCATTAATAAAATATGAAGACAAACAAACAATTGCTACTATAAAAGGCGTTGAAAGTGGTTTTTATAAAATGAGCGGAATGGATTCTTTATTAATAGAAGGAACAATTAATCATCAAACAGAAAATAACAATAACCTTGTGTTTGGTTGGGGAATCGCAGATAAATTAGCTCTTTTTATTTCAGAAAGTACTCATCAAGTTAGTGTAATAGTTCCTAAACGAGGCACAAGTAAAGGGCTTACCCCAGATGCTGAATTCAATAAAAAAATTGCTTATGCTTCTGGGATTTTTTCGGTAAACCCAGATTTTGACACCAAATATGTGTTGGCAAATTTAGCTTTTGTTCAACAATTATTAAAACATGAAAATAAAATTAGTTCAGTAGAGTTAGGTTTAAAAAAAGGAAGCGATTGGAAGCTGGTTAAAAACAAATTACAAAAAGCACTTGGTAATAAATACAAAGTAGAAAGTCGTTACGAAATGAACGAACTTATTTATAAAACCAACAAAACAGAAAAATGGATTACTTTTTTAATACTTTCCTTTATATTAGTAATTGCTTCTTTTAACATTATTGGCTCACTAACCATGTTAATTATTGATAAGAAAAAAGATGTTTGGATACTAAAAACTTTGGGAGCGAATGATCGTGTAATCCGAAAAATTTTCTTTGCCGAAGGTATGTTGATAAACTTGCTGGGAGCTATTTCTGGTATGGCAATCGGTGCTTTTATCTGTTGGTTACAACTTCAATTTGGTTTGCTAAGATTGGATGGTGGTGTGGTTGATTTTTATCCTGTCGAAATTCACGTTATGGATTTTGTTAATGTTTCTATCATTGTAATTATTATTGGATTAATTGCTTCCTGGTATCCAGTTCGGATATTAACGAAAAGGCATTTGTAATACTAAATACTTGTTATTCAACAAACGCTTTTTGTATTTCATCTAAAGCTTCATAAACCCCAGCAAAGTCATCTAATGTAACTAACTTCACACGATGTTCTTTAAAGTTGGGGATGCTTTTAAAATAATTACCATAATGTCTGCGCATCTCTAAAACCCCCAATGTTTCCCCCTTCCATTTTACCGACATTTCTAAATGCTTACGAACTGCATTTATTCGGTGTAGCATGGAGGGTTTAGCTAGGTGTTCGCCAGTATTCATAAAATGTTTAATTTCATTAAAAATCCATGGATAGCCAATACTTGCTCTTCCAATCATTACCCCATCAACACCATATTTATTTCTAACTTCAACTGCTTTTTCTGGCGTATCGATGTCTCCATTTCCAAAAACAGGAATGTGTATTCTAGGATTATTTTTCACCTCACCAATTAAAGTCCAATCCGCACTTCCTTTGTACATTTGCTTTCGAGTCCTACCATGTATAGAAATGGCTTTAATGCCGACATCTTGCAAACGCTCTGCCACTTCCACAATGTATTTAGAATTTTCATCCCAACCCAATCGTGTTTTTACAGTAATTGGTATGTTGGTAGATTTTACAATAGCTGCTGTCATCGCTACCATTTTAGGAATATCTTGCAATATTCCTGCTCCAGAACCTTTACAAGCTACTTTTTTTACCGGACAACCATAATTAATATCAATGATATCAGGAAGAGCTGATGATGTCATTTCGGTAGCTAGTTTCATCGATTCAATATCGTTGCCAAATATCTGAATACCAATAGGACGTTCCAACTCAAAAATGTCTAACTTCTGAACACTTTTAATGGCATCTCTAATCAAACCTTCTGAGGAAATAAATTCAGTAAACATTAAATCAGCACCATTTTCTTTACACAAAGCACGGAAGGGAGGGTCACTCACGTCCTCCATTGGAGCAAGTAACAATGGAAATTCACCTAATTCTATATTTGCTATCTTTACCATTTGAAACACAAAATTAACTTATAAATATGGCTTTGCGAATAGATTTAGAAAACAAACCCTTTTTACAATTGATATTAATCTTGAGTTTATGTTTAATATCTGTCATTCTGTTTTCAGTAATAGGAGGTTTGCTAACGGTATTTTTTTATGGTTTTGATTTATCAGGAATTAATAATTATGGAGACCCAAAGGTAATAGAGGGTATGAAGTTATTTCAACTTTTTAGTGCAATAGGTTTGTTTTTAGTTCCACCACTTGTTTATGGGTTAATTTCTAACAAAAAAACAACAGAGGTATTGAGTTTAAATAGATTGAATAAACCTTTCAATTTTTTGTTAATACTCCTTTTAATGATTCTTTCAACACCTTTTATTTCGTGGATTATTGAGCTGAATGCGAATATGATTTTGCCAGATTTTTTGAATGGAGTTGAACAATGGATGAGAGCAAGTGAAAGCCAAGCGGAAGAATTAACAAAAACATTTTTAACTTTTAATGGTATTGGCAGTTTGTTTTACATTTTAATTATTGTTGCTGTAGTTCCTGCAATTGGAGAAGAATTATTGTTTAGAGGAGTTTTTCAAAAAATATTCATCAACTGGACAAAAAATGCTCACCTCGGAATATGGATAACCGCAATCCTATTTAGTGCTTTACACCTACAGTTTTTTGGATTTTTTCCAAGACTATTATTGGGCTTATTATTTGGCTACATCTTTTTATGGTCGAAATCATTATGGGTACCTATTTTTGGTCATTTTATTAATAATGGAAGTGTGGTTATTGCTAGTTATTTTTATCCTGAAAGCATTAATGAAGCAGATATTTCTATCTTTAAAGATAACGAATACAGTTTAGTTTTTTACATTGCAAGCTTTATTATTTCTGCGTTGATTTTCTTTTTTATTAGAAAAATTAATAAAAATGAACATGTAAATAATCAAATGAATAATTCAGCAACCGTATAATTGAAATCTTTCCTACCTTTGTAAACAACATAATCAGCTTTTTAAGGCGATTTAAAATTAAAAACTATGAACACAATATTATTAGGAATGATTGGACCTTGGCAAATAGCTTTGATTGTAGCACTAGCTTTATTGTTATTTGGAGGAAAAAAGATACCTCAATTAATGAGAGGATTAGGCTCAGGAGTTAATGAGTTTAAAAAGGGAATGAAAGAAGGTGCTGAGGAGCCTAAAAAAGAAGACAAAGAAACTGAAAAGTTGAACTAGATTTCAACCAATCCATATTTTTTGTGTAAAGAATTCTTTTCTCCATAATAAGATTTCCAATTTTTTTTCATCATTCCAACGATTAAGAGTCGGAATATCAGCAATTTTATTATCTTTATGGCGTCTTCAATTGTATTTTTTTAAAATACAGGCGACGAAGGGGGTAACTTCCTCTAACTATATTAATCAATAACAATTTGTTATTAACTAATGTTTAATAAATTATGAAGTTGAAATATTTGATTATACTGTTTTTTGCAATTACGATTAATGCTATTGCTCAAAATAATAAATCCATTAACAATTTATCAATAAACATGGTAAATGACGATCCTGTTTTAGCAGCAATAGATAGTATGATGGCTTCTAAATATTTTGAAAGTTTAGGATTTAATGACAACGTAAAACACCTTAACAAATATCATTATTCAAAAGATTCTATTCCTGTTTTTGATAGCCTTACTTATGTTCATCGGTTTAAAAAATTAAATGCCAACTCTCCTTTTAGTATTGTTTACAATTCACAAGTAAGAGATTATGTGAGTCTTTATGCCAAAAGAAGAAAAAAAATTACAGGAAGAATGCTTGGGTTAGCCCCAGCCTATTTTCCAATATTTGAAGAAACATTGGATAAATATAACTTGCCGCTAGAATTAAAATACTTGCCCATTATAGAATCCGCTTTAAATCCTAAAGCAAAATCTAGGGTTGGAGCATCGGGATTGTGGCAATTTATGTATCCAACAGGAAAAATGTTTGGATTAGAAGTTACATCATATTATGACGAAAGAAGTGATGTTTATAAATCTACTGATGCTGCGTGTCGATATTTAAAATCTTTATATGAAATGTATCACGATTGGGATTTAGTTTTGGCAGCATACAACTGTGGACCTGGAAATGTAAATAAAGCCATTCGACGTGCTAATGGAAAAACTAGCTATTGGGAAATTAGGAATTTCTTACCCGTAGAAACAAGAGGTTATGTCCCTGCATTTATTGCTGTAAATTATATTATGAATTATGCTGCCGAGCATAATATCTACCCAATAAAACCTGAAATTTCTTGTTTTAAAGTGGATACCATAACTGTATCAAATTACATTACCTTTGCTCAAATTTCAGAATCTCTTGATATTCCATTGGAATATTTAGAATATTTGAACCCAACTTATAAGCAAAATTTTATTCCTAATACTGGAAGAGCTAACACACTGTGTTTGCCCATAGAAAAAGTGGGTGTTTTTGTTACCAACGAAAAAAAAATATACACACTAAAAACCGAACAAGATAGAAGAGATAGTGCTGCAGTTGTTACTGTTGAAGAAAATAATTCTACATCTTCTAGTAGAGGTGATGCCGTTGTTTATGGTGTAAAAAAAGGAGATGGTTTGGGCAAAATAGCAAGTCTTTATCATTGTAGAGTTAGTCAGATAAAAGATTGGAATAACCTAAAAAGTGACCGATTAAACGTAGGGCAGAAACTTTATATTTACGCAAAACCTAGTTATGCCGTACAAAACAAGAAAAAGGCTGATGTCGATGCAGAAAAGGTTGCTCCGATTATTAGTGGAAAATATCAATATCATACCATTAAATCGGGAGAAACCCTATGGAAAATAGCCAACCTATATGATGGCGTGAGTGTAGATCAAATAAAAGAATTAAATAAAGCCATTAACACTCAAAAATTAAAATTGGGAACAAAGATTAGAATTAAACCCATCGGCTAAATCTAATAATTCATGAATTTTATTCATCGGCTTCTATTTCTATTAACAGTTTCTTTTTTATTGATTTCATGCGAGGAAATGAACGAAAGAGTATTGCCTAGTTGTACTGGAAAATCAGGAGAATTATTGGTTGTTGTAGATTCTTCTTATTATAACAATAAAACGGGTGCCGCTATTCAATCCATTTTTGCTCAAGAACAAGTAGGACTTCCTCAACGTGAAGCATTGTTTGATATTATTCAAGTACCACATCACTCTTTTGCAAGAATGTTTCAAAGCACACGAAATATAATTATGGTTAACATTGAGCCTCAAAGTAAAATAAAATTGACAGTAACAAAAGATGTTTGGGCTTCGTCTCAGTTAGTGGTTGCCATAACAGCTCCTTCTGACACTGTTGCTGCTGAAACCATTTCTAAAAACGCAGAGGCACTTTTAGCTTATTTTAATGATAAAGAATTGGAAAGGTTGTATAAAAAATATCAACCCAACGCAGCCAGTAAAAATGCCCAATTACTAACCAAAAAGTATCAACTTTCTCTTCATATTGATGACCTCTATTTTGTTGCCAAAAAAACAGAAGACTTTATTTGGCTACGAAAAGAGATGAGCGTAGGAGAACATCCAGTAAGCCAAGGAATTATTATTTACACCTATCCTTATGTTAGTGATAGCACATTTGAAATAGCTAACTTAGTTGCTAAAAGAAATGAGTTTACCAAAAAATATGTAAAAGGAGGGGTTGAGAAATCCTATATGGCATCGTATGTAGAATATGTGCCTGCCCAAAAAGAAATTAATTTTAATGGAATTTATGCCAACGAATTGCGTGGTTTATGGTATATGCAAGGTGATTTTATGGGAGGACCTTATATTAATTATACACTAATTGATGAACAACGCAACAGAGTTATTTGTTTAGACGGTTATGTTTTTGCCCCAAAATTTGATAAAAGAGAATATTTAAGAGAGTTGGAAGCACTCATTAAAACAATAACTTTTTAGCTACTGAATGATAACATGTTGGCAAATTATTATTTCGATGCTAGTTACTATTATAATTAAGTATAAACATTTTGGTTGTGGTGTAATATTTATAGTTCCTATGCTATTTTTAAGAAACAATCGTTCAACCAATTGCCTAGTTATACTAAATACTTCTATTTCTGCTTGTTCATCATCAACTTCTACATTAAAAATACCGTTATTTGGATTAGGATAAATCAACAAAGTTGTTTGTTCGAGGGTTGAGGTTTCCTCCGCTTCTACAACCAATTCTTCACAATCGGGTACTAATTGGTTGTTCATGAGTCGTTCCTAAAGCCCAATAATTTAAGAAAAACATATAACTAATTGATTTTAAGAGAATTAAAAAACATTAGTTTTAATGTAACATCTCCATTTTTTAATATTCTACTACTATAACCCACGCTTGGTTCGTTAAAACGCATAAAATCGGCTAATTTTTTTCGAAAATAATAAATTCTATTTTTGGGTTATTATTTTATAGAAATAAAATTAAAAATGTTTCACGTGAAACAAAATTTTATCTACCCATATAAACCATCAGCACAGAAACATCAGAAGGAGATATTCCACTTATTCGAGACGCTTGCCCAATTGTTGATGGTTTAATTTTAGTTAGTTTGTCAACAGCTTCATTTGATAAAGAAGATAATTTTTTATAATCAATATCTTTGTATATCGGTATATTTTCAAGACGCATTATTTTTTCAGCAACATCCCTTTCCCTTTTAATGTAGCCACCATATTTCATTAAAATCTCAGCACTTTCTAAATCCTCTTCAGAATATAAAGAAAAACTTTTACTTAACTTTTCATTGTATTCTTTTAGTTCATTAATAGTAATATTTGGTCTAATTACAATCGAAGATGCTTTAACCTTTTGACTAAGAATCGATGATTTTTTTAGTTCTAAATAAGAATTTACTTCATCAGGTTCAATACTAGTTTTATCTAATGTTTTAATAATATTATTAATGGTTTCCAACTTTTGTTCTACCTTTTTTATTCTGTTTTCATCAGCCAAACCTAACTGATAAGATAGAGCAGTCAATCTAATATCAGCATTATCTTGTCTTAAAAGTATCCTATATTCTGCTCGTGAGGTAAACATTCGATAAGGTTCAGATGTTCCTTTTGTAACTAAATCATCAATCAATACTCCAATATATGCTTGATCACGTTTTAATACCAAAGATTCTTTATTATTAATTTTTAGATAAGCATTAATGCCAGCCATTAAACCTTGACCTGCTGCTTCTTCATAACCAGTTGTGCCATTTATTTGACCAGCAAAATATAAATTTGATACTAACTTTGTTTCTAAAGTATTGCTTAGTTGAGTAGGTTGAAAAAAATCGTATTCAATAGCATAACCTGGTCGAAACATTTTTGCATTTTCGAGTCCTGGAATTAAATTCATTGCATGTTGTTGAACGTCTTCAGGTAAAGAAGTAGAAAATCCATTTAAATAAATTTCTACCGTATTCCAACCCTCTGGTTCAATAAATAATTGATGCCTTTCACGTTCAGAAAAACGTACAATTTTATCTTCAATGGAAGGGCAATAACGAGGTCCTAACCCTTGAATTCTTCCAGAAAACATAGGTGACTTTTCAAAACCAGTATGTAAAACATCATGTACTTTTGGGTTGGTATAAGTGATATAACAACTTTTTTGTTTGGTAAGTTTCTTTTGATTAATAAAAGAAAAACAACTAGGATTTTCGTCTCCTGGTTGTTCCTCCATTTTAGAATAATCAAGGGTTCTTCCATCTACTCTGGGTGGTGTACCTGTTTTCATTCTCCCAACTTCAAACCCAATAGAAACCAATTGTTCAGTTATTCCAGTAGATGGTCTTGCCCCGGCTCTACCACCACCAAAATGTTTTTCTCCTATATGAATAATTCCATTTAAAAATGTCCCATTTGTTAAAATAACAGCTTTAGATTTAAATTCAACACCAATTTGTGTTTTAACTCCAACACAGTGATTATTTTCTATTATTAATTCAACAACCATATCCTGCCAAAAGTCTAAATTTTTGGTTTGCTCTAACATTAAACGCCATTCTTTAGAAAATAACATTCTGTCGTTTTGCGTTCTTGGACTCCACATCGCAGGACCTTTTGATCTATTTAGCATTTTAAATTGAATAGCACTTTTGTCACTCACAATACCTGAATAACCACCTAAAGCATCGATTTCTCTAACAATTTGACCTTTAGCAACGCCGCCCATTGCAGGATTACATGACATTTGAGCAATAGCATCCATGTTCATCGTAATTAACAATGTTTTAGCTCCTAAATTAGCAGCAGCAGCAGCAGCTTCACAACCAGCATGACCTGCTCCAACAACAATAATATCATAGTGTTTATTTATTTCCATTTATTCCTATATCTAGCATTTGCTCTTTCAATAGTTTTCATTCTACACGCTTCGTCTTCATGGTATCTTTTTTTGCTACGGCAAGCGTTTTTTCTTTATAAGCTTTGTCTTTTCGATATTTCTCTCGATAATAAGTCTTAATTTTTTCACGATATTCTATGTCGTTATCATAACGCTCTTGATGAGATATAGATGGTTTTTTGCTCATAATGTTTCACGTGAAACAATTGTTAAATATCAAGCAAAGATAAATAAAAATCTTCCTTTGAACGCATCATACGTTTCTCCTTCTCTGATTTATCATTATAACCAATTAAATGAAGAATACCATGAATCATAACACGATGTAGTTCGTTGTTAAAATTAGTATTAAATGTAATTGCATTTTCTTTAATTCTATCAATGCTGATAAAAATATCACCAAAAATAATATCATCTACACAATAATTAAAAGTAATTACATCAGTATAAGTATCATGCTTAAGGCACTCTAAATTAATTTGATAAAGATAATCATCGGAACAAAAAATATAAGTAATTTCTCCAACTGATTTATCTTCTGTTGAAATACTCAACAAAATCCAATTTTCTATACTTTTCTGATTATCTAAAGAAAAAGAAATGTCTTGTGAAAAAAATGAAAAAATAGTATTCTCAATCATTAATTAGGTGATATACAGAACTTTAACCTTACAATTGAACCATTCTCTTCAAAAATAACCTCGTCAGCCAAACTTTTAATTAAAAAAATACCTCTTCCGTTTAATTTTTGAAGATTTTGAGGTAAAGTTGGGTCAGCAACATTATTAAAATCAAACCCATCTCCTTCATCTTTAATGGTAAAAAAAACATCACTTTCGGTGGTGTGCATTTTTAAAGAAACTTTTTTATTAGGGTTTAAGTGGTTGCCGTGCGTAATTGCATTATTAACCGCTTCGGTTAGTGCAATTAATATATTGCCGTAATTATCTTCGTTGATGTCATAATACTCACAAACCTCATCTACGTAATTTTCAATTTGAATTAGGCTTTCAGGTTGTGAAGACAATTCGATATTTTGAATTATACTATTTTGAATCATTGGTTAATGTTTTGAAAATATTGGGTTACTTTTTTCTTATAAAAATTATTTAAATTTGGAGGTGTTGTTTTAATTAAATCTACCTCTTGTTCCTTCTCTTTATTATATTCAAAAAAGAGTTCTGGGTTATTTATAACTTTAGTTTTTCCTTCTTTCGACTCTCTTTTATCATCCCATTCTCTTTCTCTTTCAGCCTTTTCAGACTCTAACAACCTTGTTAATATTTCTTGTTGTCTATTTAAAGTCTGTTGAGTAATACGTTTATTTACGATATCGGTTTCATTTTGTTCCATTAATTTTGATAATCCATTAATTCCTTGTCCATTTTTTCCATCTTTTAATTTATTTAATTCCTCTCTAATTTTAGCTTGTTGTGCGGCCATCTGAGCCAAAGATTTACTCATTCCACCAACGCCCATTCCTTCTCCTTCTTTCTCACCTGGCTTTTTTCCTCCAGGTTTATTTCCTTTTTCCATTGCTTTTTTCATTTCCTCCATTTGTTTTTGGAGTTTTTCCTGCATTTTTTTAACTGCACCAAATCCTGGTTTTGGCTGTCCATTTCCTCCTGGTTTGTTGCAACTTCCTTCTCCTGGTTTTTGCTGGGCTTGTTTTTGCATTTGTTGTAATGCTTCATCAAACAATAGAGCTAAATTATTGATTGATGTCATCACATATTGCTGTCGAGCACCAGCCATTTGTATTTCTCTATCTGCCATATAATTAATAGTTTTTTCCATATTATTGTTAATAGCACTAATTTCTTTATTTACAATTGATTCGAGTTGAACAATTCTTTTACTTAAAGCGAAAAGAGAATCTTCAATCATTTTGGCATCATCTTTTAATTTTTTTTGATGCTGAGTTGCCTTAATATATTCAGGACTATTTCTGTTCAACATTTTATAGTGCCCCATTAAGTCTTCTTGTTCAAAAGATAAGTGTAAAAGATTGTCTAATAGTTGTCTTAAGGCATCCATATCTTCAGCAGATTGTTCGGTTTCTTGTTGCATGGCTTGCATCTTTTTTGCCATTTCTTCCATTTTTTGTGAAGCACTTTTTTGAGATTCAGCAGCTTTTTTATTTTTCTTTTCTTGTAGTTGTTCAGAACTGCTTTTCATTTCATTAGAAATTTCTTCTTGTTCCTTTTTGGTGTCTTGCATTCCGTTAGGTTTTTCTAACTCTTTGTCCATTATTTGTAATTCATCAAGTTCTTTTTTAACATCTTCAAATTCCTTATTTAATTCTTCCTGCTTGTCCTTAAGTTTATCGTTATCTTCTTTTTTATTTTTGGTATCTTCAGCTAACTCATTTTGTTTTTTCACTAATTCCTCAAGTTTATTTTTAACTTCATCTAACTTTTGTTCAAACTCCATTTGTTTAAATAATTCTAAGGATCTGTCTAATTCTTTTTCTAAATCTTTATTTGACATATCCATTTTTTCTAATTCGTTTTGCAAACTATTTTTATCCAATTTTTCCATCATTTCTTGTAGTTTTTGCATCATTTCTTTCATTTCATCAGTCATCAATTCATCAAATAATTTTTGAAGTTGTTCTTGTTTTTTTAATAACTCTTCATTAAATTGTTTGTATTCGTTTTGTTGGTTATTATTTTGTTGATTTTCTTTTTGAATTTCATTTACCTTTTTCTCTAGTTCTTTTTGTTTATCTAGCAATTCTTTCATTTTTTGTTTTTCTTCCCATCCTAATTCTTTTTTCTCTCCTAATTTCTTTTTTAAATCTTCTAAATCTTTTTGTATTTGCTTGGCTTCACTAATGCTTTCGCTTAAATTTTTCTTAATGTCTTTGTTTGAATTAGATGCGTCAATATTTCGCTCTTTAATGGTTTTTGATTTAAATACTTTTAAGCTTGTTTTGGCCAGTTTATGTCCATTTACACCATCATTATCCCAAACCTCAAAATAATACTCAATTTCGTCTCCAGGGAGGATGTTTAGCTCTTCTAAATTCCAGAAATGAAAAAATTCGTCGAGTGTTAGTGAAGAGTTAAAGGGAATTTTCACTGATTGTAATGCGTTTCTACCTACCAAAGAATCAATTACAGTTGTAATTTTATAATTAAATTGTAAAGCAGAAAAACCATAATCATCAGCTATTTCTCCCCTAAAATATATTCTATTGTCATTCATTGAATCTCTTTTTTCATCAGCTTGTATCGATGGAAATTTATCAGGAATAACTTGCAAAGAATACACTACCGTGTCACCATTTAAAACAAATTTATTGGATGGAATAAAAGCATAACCTTCATTTTTAACCGCTTTTTTAGAAAAAGAAACATTATGGTTGGTAGGTTTAAGTTTATATAAACTATCACCAAAAATTAAATTCAAATGATCTGCATCTTCCGTTTGAATATTCCATTTTAGCTGAGTACCTTCTGGCAAGACTAAGTCTCCTGTATTCGATAAAATTTCCTCTTTTTTGGATAGGTATTTTGGGTACTTAACATTAACCGTAAATCCTATTAAAAGTGGATTTGGAATAACAGATAGTTCGTATGCTTCTGAATAAAATCCTGAAGCATATAGTTTAAATTCCTTGTTTTCTTGAACATTCTTAAAATCATAAGAATAGGTTCTTTTGTTGGTTTTGCTTAATGGAAATTTATTGCCATTCTGCTCTAAATAGATTTTATCGGGTAACTGATTTCCGGAAATTGATACCTCTAAATTAAAATCTTTATTTTTTAAAACTTGCAACTTTTTGTTGGTGATTTCCATTTTAAATGGGGCAATAGGTGCAATGTAAATATTGTGATTCACCAATCTTTCCGTTCCAATAGTAAAAATTTTTGGTGCTACCATAGCTATTCCTATAAACAACAAAAGAGGAATAAGTAAATATTTAAGGTGTTTTTTATTTTCTGTTAAATTAACTGCATTTGAAAATGGAATTGGTTTTAATTCCATTGATTTTTGGTCGATACTTGCCAACAACAAATTATTACTATTGGTTTCGGCTAAATGTTCTAATTGTAAAACATTAATCAACTTATCTTTTACTTCATCAAAATGGTTGCCTATTATTTGTGCTGCTTGGTGGTGGTTAATTACTTTACCAAATTTGTACAACTTCGCAATAGGAATAATTATATAATTGACTAGAAGATAGGTGGTAATTGCAATAAAGGAATAGAATAAAATTGTTCTGCCAGTAATGTTAAATTGACCAAAATACTCTAAAGAAGTAAAAACTATAAACGAAACAACCAGCAATCCAACTGTATAAATTCCACCCTTTAAAAGCCTATTTTTATAGTACTTACGTATAAAAGCATCGAGCTTGGTAATTAATATTTGGTAGTTATTACTCATGTATCATTAAAACGCTAAAGTCATTAATAACTTGTTGTGCGAACTTATAAAATTCGGATATTTTTATGAATATTAATGTTTGTTTTTAAAGAAGATTCTTAATTGATGGGGTTTCCATAATAAATTAACCCCATTATGCATAGATTTAATTTTCTTAAATGCACGCACAATGTAAAAATATCAATTATTTGGAGAAAAATTTAAAAAGTGATAATTTTAAAATATATTTTTGAAATACCTTAAATCCGCAAGTGATTAGTTTGCGAGTTTAAGAATTTATTTTATGGGATAAAAGTACTCTTTTCGGGTGTAATTTACAGCTGTTTTTGTTTTGAAGTCGTATTTTTTTGTGAACGGATTTTCTACTTTTTTAAATTTTCACTCTATTGCCTTATTTTTTCTCATAAAGATTTGTTAGTATCGTATTTAAAGGAGTTTAGGCTTCCAACAGGGTATAATAATCCCATATAATTACATTTTTTAGGGTTCAAAATGTTAAGTTAACAGCAGTTGATAGGGTTTTTGGGTAAATAATTTGAGTATTTTTTGTCTTCCTCGCTTTATCCATTTGAAAGGTACTACTACAAAGCGAAATATAAATTTTTTGAGTCTAAAATTAGTTTTTACAAAGGACACTTTTTGTGCTATTTTCTTTAGAATAATCAGATAAAAGTTTCTGCACATTGCCATTAAAATCATATACACAGTGTTTTGCTGTAAAAATGAAAAGGGTAAGTTTTTCCATCCAAAATCATTGTTCATTTGGTCAAATATTTTTTCACTAGCTCCTCTTTGGTTGTAATATTCAATAATTTCTTTGTTGGAAGATTTACTGTCATTGGTTGCTATGGCTCTGTAGATAAAGTTATCATTAAAAAAAACAGAAGTCTGCCCTGTCTTATTTAAACTTTACATTGCTGTTGCCATTTCTGTTTTCAAGATACACAACATAGTCATTAATGCTAGCTACTCCTGGAAAATAACCCTCTTTCATTTTATACCCTTTCTTTGAATCGTGTTTTTCGCAAGCAATAAATTGATTGTCAAAATCAAAATCATAAAATGTATTGGGTTTTAATGCTCCTGTATGCAACAGCATGGCTATATTTAGGGCGTTAAGCGTACTGTGTTTGCTAAATTCGTTGATTGTTTTTGTTTTACTTAGGTGGATTTCTTTATCAAGTGCCAGTTGCTTTTGAAGTCGTAAAATAGTGTCGGGTGAGCATACATTCAGGTTTTCTACTTGTTGTAATTCCTCTTTTAAATTGGTGTGTATGTCTTCCGCACAATCGCCTCCTGCAAAAGTTATTTCCCACATATTTTTTATTACATCGCTATAGCTGTACTTCGCATATATAGAGCGTTCGCCAAGGTGTTGTGTGATTAATTCAGAAAGTTTTAATTTCTCAAACGCTGCTGTTATAAAATTTAATCCGCCAAAAGCGTTAATGTTTTCTTTAGAAGTTGTAATTTTCATCCGCTAAAATGTTTCACCTAAATTGGTGAAAATAATTGAAAGTGAAAAGTCTTTAAAGCATTAATTTTATTGACTTTTCAACTTTCTTTTTAACATTCGTCTGCGGATTTAAGGTTTAAATAAAAAATTAATTCAGTTGCTTCACTAAGTATGAATAAAGTACTAACAATAATAGGTTTTTTTGTTTTATTGAATACGCTTACTGGGCAAGTCCTTTTTAATCAATCCTATCATAATTTAGGGGATGTTACTAAGGAAGATGCCAAGTACTTTGATTTTACATTAACCAATGCCGGAACTGTTAATGCAGTTGTTTTGAGAGTGGAAGAACCCTATGGAATAGATGTCAAGTTTTCAAAAAAAGAAATATTACCAGATAGTACCATCATTGTTAGAATAAAATATACGCCTAAAAAGAAAGAGCAATTTAAAAAAAACATTCCTGTTTGGGTAAGTGTAAATAATGAACCCATCACTTTTACCTTAGAAGGAAATGCCCTAACTTTTGATGTCAACGAAGCACTACAATGTCCTGACTTTAAAATAAAAAAACAAGAGCAAGAATTAAGATCCGATTTAAAAATTAGGGTGATAGATATCAATACAAAAAAACCTATTAAGGATGCACAGGTTGAGGTTATTTGGGATGGATTAATTTATAAAAAACTAAAAACCAACAAATCGGGAGAAACCATTCAAAGTTTAAAATGGGACAACTACTATTTAGTTGTTAACGCTGATGGTTATGGCACCAAAGAACAAGATTTTTATGTGAATGAAAAAAACGGATTCATTGAATTTGAATTAGGAGAACCTACAGCAGAAGAAATAATTGCAATAAAAAAAGATACTGTGGTGCAAGAAGTTGTGATAATCGAGCCTAACGATAGCATCTCAACAAAAGAATTACCAGTAAATTTATTTACTCCCAACAATGTTGTTTTTTGTATCGATGTTTCTGTTTCTATGAAACAACAAGGAAGGCTAGATTTGCTTAAAGCGGCAATGATTGAATTATTAAATGGTTTAAGACCAATTGACAAATTAGCCATTGTAACTTATGCTTCTTCAACTGAAATCGCTTTAGAATCGCAATATGTTACCGATAAAACTTCGATAACTCAACTTATTCAAGACTTAACGGCTGGTGGTTATACTGCTGGTGGTAAGGGAATTAAAAAAGCATATCAAGTTGCCAAAGAAAATTTTATTGACGGCGGAAATAATCAAGTAATTATTGCAACAGATGGAGCTTTTAATTTAGATAAAGGAGATAAAGGAATATTGGAGAATGTAGCAGCCAACCTAAAAAAAGGAGTTACTATTTCTGTAGTAGGAGTTAAAAATGAAAAATGGACTGTCGAATCCATGTCTGATATTGCTACAACTGGAAATGGACATTACATCCACATCCAATCTTACCAACAAGCCAAAAGTGTTTTGATGGATGAAATAAAATTGAACTCTAGAAAAAAATAATTCATTCCTGATTTATAGATTTGTTTGAAAAATGAAAGGAGATAAAATTATCGATACTATAAACTCCCCTTTCCTTAGGAGAGGGGTTGGGGGTGAAGCAAAGAAAAAAATTGCCATACTTGGCTCTACTGGTTCTATTGGAACTCAAGCGTTAGAAGTAATCGAAGAACATGCTGATAAATTTCAAGTGGAAGTTTTAACAGCCAACTCCAATGCTGAATTACTGATTGCTCAAGCCATCAAATTTAAACCCAATGCTGTGGTAATTGTTGATGAAACCAAATTTAAAGAAGTTTCAGAAACACTTTGGAAATACGACATCAAAACCTATACAGGAACAGCAGCTTTAGCACAAGTTGTTGAGATGAAAGAGATTGATATCGTATTAACTGCATTGGTTGGTTATGCCGGGCTTCTGCCAACAATTAACGCCATCAAAGCTAAAAAAAATATTGCTTTAGCCAATAAAGAAACGCTAGTTGTTGCAGGTGAATTAATTACCAAATTGGCTAGAGAAAATGGTGTAGCTATTTTACCAATTGATTCCGAACATGGTGCAATTTTCCAATGTTTGGTGGGAGAATTTCAAAATAAAATAGAAAAAATTTACTTAACAGCTTCTGGAGGTCCTTTTAGAGGAAAACAAAAAAGCGAACTAGCAACCATCACCAAAGAACAAGCCTTAAAACACCCCAATTGGACTATGGGAGCAAAAATTACCATTGATTCAGCAACATTGATGAACAAAGGGTTTGAAGTAATCGAAGCCAAGTGGCTTTTTAATTTAAAATCATCTCAAATAGACGTTATTGTTCATCCACAATCCATCATCCATTCTATGGTACAATTTGAAGATGGTAGCATGAAAGCTCAAATGGGTTTACCAGATATGAAACTTCCTATTCAATACGCTTTATCTTTCCCTTTTCGTTTCTCCTCAAAATCAAAACGATTTAATTTTATAGATCATCCTCAATTAACTTTTGAAAAACCTGATACTGAAACTTTTTTTAATCTTTCACTAGCTTATCAAGCCTTAGAAAAAGGAGGTAATTTAGCCTGTGTATTAAATGCAGCCAACGAAATAACAGTTCAAGCTTTCTTAAACGATAAAATAAAATTTTTAGAAATAGCGAAAATAAACCAAAAATGTATGCAGCAAATAACCTTCATCAAAACTCCTGCCTACGAAGATTATGTTTTTACCGATGCCGAAACAAGAAAGTATGCCAAATCATTAATTTATTAAGATGAAAAAAATAATAGTTGTTTTTTTGTTTTTAATGTTTTTTAAGGCAGGGTTTAGTCAACTCGATGGTTCTTGGCAAGGTGTTTTGATTCAGGAAAACAAAGATGGATCAAGTTCAGATTTTTCGATTTGGGTTAGTATTAAAACAGATGGAAACAAGATAAACGGAAAATTACGCTCCGAACAAGTTCCTCCTCCTTATTATAAAGTTTCTGAAATTCAAGGGAAAATGGAAGGCAATAAAATTTCATTTGAAGAAACAAGTATAATTAAAGAAAATACCCAAAAAGGGTTTTTTTGGTGTTTAATAGTTGCTGATTTACAATACAATGAAAAAGAAAATAAACTTAAAGGAACGTATTATTCCTCTAATGAATTATGTCTTCCAGGAACACTTGTATTGGTAAAATCGAATAAAACATTTAACAGTAATGAAACTGAAATAGTAGAATCAACTACTTTAGATGAAGTAAAAAAGTTATTAACTAATCAGAAATCAGTAATCGGCAAACAGTTTGTTTTAACCGCTGTTACTTTTCAAAGTGCCAAATATACTATTTCTCCCATTTCTTACTCTTACCTCAATCAACTTGTTGACCTATTAATAAAAAATCCAGCAATAGCTATTCATTTAAAAGGACATACAGATAGTGATGGAGAAGATGAAGCAAACTTCCTACTTTCACAAAGAAGAGCCAAGAGCGTTGCTAATTATTTGATAAAAAACGGAATATCTACTGGTCGTATAACGTATGAAGGACATGGAGAATCTAGAGCATTAGCTAAAAATGATACGCCCGAAAATAAACAAATCAATAGAAGAGTAGAGCTTTTAATATTAACACAATAGATTTCTTATAAAATCCTTAACTTCGCTCAAAATTTAATTTACTAAATGGAATACGTTATACAAGGAGGGCAATTATTACTAGGAATTTCAATTCTAGTTATTTTACATGAATTTGGCCATTTTATAGCTGCTAGAGCCTTTAAAACTAGAGTGGAAAGCTTTTATCTTTTTTTTAATCCTTGGTTTTCTTTGTATAAGAAAAAAATTGGCGATACAGAATATGGAATTGGTTGGCTGCCTTTAGGTGGTTATGTAAAAATTTCAGGAATGATTGATGAAAGCATGGATAAAGAGCAATTGGCTAAACCAGCTGAACCTTGGGAATTTCGTTCTAAACCAACTTGGCAACGCTTAATCATTATGCTTGGTGGAGTGATTATGAATGTTATTGTTGCTTTCGTAATTTATGCCATGATTTTATTTACTTGGGGAGAAACATATGTTCCAGCCCAAAACGCAAAATATGGGGTGTATTGTGATTCATTAGCGGTTGACTTAGGATTTCTAAAAGGAGATAAATTTATTGCCCTTAATAACAAAAAAATTAACGAAGATGTTACCTATCATGAAATAACAAAAAATATAATCTTTGGAAGAATTAAAGAAGTTACTGTTGTTCGTGAAGGTAGAGAAAAGAAAATTTCTATTCCAGAAGGATTTGGTGAAAAAGTTATTGAGTTTGGAGCAAAAGGATTATTTGTAGAACAAGTTCCTTTTATAATTGATACGATAATTCCTAATGAAAGTGCGAATAAAGCGGGCTTACAAAAAGGAGATAAAGTAGTAAGAGTTGATAATATTGATATAACTTATTTTACTGATTTCTTGAAAGCAATTAAAAGGCAGAATAATAAAGAAATAACCCTATCTATAATTAGAGGAGACAAAGAAATTGAAAAACAAGTTTTGGTTTCAGAAGAAGGAACGATAGGAGTGGGAAACCAATCGATTACTAAATACTTTGATGTTGTGCATAAAGACTATAGTTTCTTGGAATCAATACCTGGTGGTTATTATGCAACTGGAGAAATGCTATCAGATTATCTCCTTCAATTGAAATTTATTTTTTCTAAAGCTGGTGCAAGCCAATTAGGTGGTTTTGGCACCATTGCTAAAATATATGGAGCAGAGTGGATTTGGCAACGCTTTTGGGAAATGACCGCAATGATTTCGGTAATGTTAGCGGTAATGAATCTATTGCCAATTCCTGCTCTTGATGGAGGGCACGTCATGTTTTTAAGCTACGAAATGATTACCAGACGCAAGCCTCACGAAAAAGTGATGGAGTACGCTCAAGTTGGCGGAATGATTTTGTTGCTTGTTTTTATGGTTTATGCCAACGGCATGGATATCTTTAGAGCATGGTTTAGTAATTAGAGTCTGTCTGTAAAGTCCAACTTCTTCGTTATTCTTGTTTTAAAAACCAGTCATCCGT
>Ga0210033_1001646_pt1 | contig 20172 bp, 12 predicted proteins | sample CryGeymeta201501_FD_185465 | JGI IMG/M metagenome (GOLD analysis project Ga0210033, IMG submission 185465) | Groundwater microbial communities from Crystal Geyser aquifers in Utah, USA - Crystal Geyser metaG 2015-01 (SPAdes) (version 2) | ecosystem: Environmental > Aquatic > Deep subsurface >... | reverse complement strand
CCTCAGCTACCCGCTGACCGACGACCCCTCCCGCAGCATCACCGTCGCCACGACCCGCCCCGAGACCATGCTTGGCGACACCGCCGTGGCCGTCCACCCCGACGACCCCCGCTACGCCGACCTCATCGGCCGCACCCTGGATCTGCCCCTGACCAGCCGCACCATCCCCATCGTCGGCGACGGCCTCACCGCCGATCCGAACTTCGGCTCGGGCGCTGTGAAGATCACGCCGGCCCACGACTTCAACGACTGGGACTGCGGCCAGCGCAACGGCCTGGACGTGATCCAGGTGATCGACTTCGACGCCCGCATGAACGACGCCTGCCCCGAGGCCTACCGCGGCCTCGACCGCTACGAGGCCCGCAAGCGCATCGTCGCCGATCTCGACGCCGCCGGACGCCTCGTGCGCATCGAGCCCTACAAGTTCATGCCTGGCCGCAGCCAGCGCAGCGGCGAGATCGTCGAGCCGCTGCCGATGACCCAGTGGTACGTCAAGATGCAGCCCCTGGCCGACCCGGCCATCAAGGCGGTCGAGGACGGCAGCATCACCTTCGTCCCCGAGATGTGGACCAAGGTCTACTTCGAGTGGATGAACAACATCCGCGACTGGTGCATCTCCCGCCAGCTCTGGTGGGGCCACCAGATCCCCGCCTGGCACTGCGACGCCTGCGCTGGCATCACCGTCTCCCGCACCACGCCCACGGCGTGCGGCGACTGTGGTAGCGCCGACATCAAGCAGGACGAGGACGTGCTCGACACCTGGTTCTCCAGCGGCCTGTGGCCGTTCTCGACCATGGGCTGGCCCGAGCAGACCGCCACCCTCGGCAAGTTCTATCCGACCTCGGTCATGGAGACCGGCTTCGACATCATCTTCTTCTGGGTCGCCCGCATGATCTTCTTCGGGCTGCACTTCATGGAGGAGGTCCCGTTCCACACGGTCTTCCTGCACGCCATGGTGCGTGACCGCGACGGCCAGAAGATGTCCAAGACCAAGGGCAACGTGGTCGACCCCCTCCACGTCATCCACGGCGTGACCCCGTCCGAGATCGACCCCGAGGAGCGCGCCAACTACACCATGCTGTTCGAGGACTTCCCCGAGGGCATCCGCCCTCAGGGCGCCGACGCCCTCCGCATCACCCTGGCCGTCTACGCCGCCCAGGGCCGCGATGTGAAGCTCGACGTCAAGCGCGTCGACGGCTACCGCGCCTTCCTCAACAAGCTCTGGAACGCCACGAAGTTCGCCCTGATGCACCTGGCCGACTGGACACCCCAGGCCCTCGACCTTGATGCGGCCTCCCTCACGCCGGCCGACCGCTGGATCCTCGGCCGCCTCCAGGTCGCCATCGCCGAGGTCACCGCCGCCCTGGCCGAGTTCCGCATCAACGACGCCGCCCAGACGATCTACAACTTCATCTGGAAGGAGCTCTGCGACTGGTACATCGAGCTCAGCAAGCCCGTCCTGTACGAGGACGAGCTCTCTCATCGCCTCGGCGGCTCGGTCCAGACGACCCGCACGGTGCTGGCTCACGTGCTCGAGCAGACCCTGCGCCTGCTCCACCCCATCTGCCCCTTCATCACCGAGGAGCTCTGGCAGGCCCTCCCGGTGGCCGCCCGGGCGACCCCGTCCATCTGCGTGGCCGCCTGGCCCACCGTGGACGAGGCCCACCGCTTCGAGCAGGAGGCGGCGGACATGGAGCTGGCGATCGCGCTCATCAGCGCCATCCGCACCATCCGCGGCGAGACCGGCGTCAAGCCCAACGTCACCATCGACGAGGTCCTCTTCCTCACCGACAGCGACGAGGCCCGAGGCCGCATCGAGCGCACCAGCCTCTACCTGACCACCCAGGCGCGCATCGAGCGCATAGTCATCGACCCCTTCACCGGCCGTGAGCGCCCCGGCCAGACCGCCACCGCGCTCATCCACGGCGTCGAGCTCCACATCCCCCTGGCCGGCCTCATCGACGTCGTCGAGGAGACGGCCCGCCTCAATAAAGAGCTCGCGAAGGTCGACAAAGATATTAAGTTCTTGAGCGGCAAGCTCAACAATCCGAAGTTCGTCGAGAAGGCCCCTGCTGAGATCGTGGACAAGGAGCGAGAGAAGCTCGCCGACTTCGAGGCGCGCAAGCTCGCCCTCGTCGCCTCGCTCGCCGACCTCGCTCAGCTCGCGACCTGACGCCGAACCCACCACCACGGGGTCGGCACGCCGTCGGCCCCGAGCCAAGCGGAGTGCTGATATGGGCTACAACTCAGTTGCTGACATGTTCCGGGGACGCGTCGCCAAGACGCCCGAACGCGAAGCCTTCTCCTTCCGAAAGGGGGGCGCCTGGGAGAGCCTGTCCTGGAAGCAGGTCGACGAGCGTGTCCGCAAGATCGCCGGCGGCCTCCGCGCCCTCGGCCAGCAGGACGAAGAGCGCGTCGGCATCCTCTCCAACACCCGCCTCGAGTGGCTGCTCGCCGACATCGGCATCATGTGCTCCGGTGGCGCCACCACCACCGTCTACCCCTCCAGCACCGCCGAGGACTCCGCCTACATCCTCCAGGACTCCGGCTCCGTCCTGTGCTTCGTCGAGGACGAGGGACAGGTCAAGAAGCTCCTGTCCGTCAAGGCCGAGCTCCCCGACGTCAAGCACCTCGTCGTCATCGACGGCAAGGCCGGACACGACGGCTGGGTCATCACCCTCGACGACCTCATGGCCAAGGGAGAGGCCTGGCTGGCCGACAACAAGCTCGACGAGGTCATCGACCGCATCACCCCCCAGGCCCTCGCCACCCTCATCTACACCTCCGGCACCACCGGCAAGCCCAAGGGCGTTGAGCTCCTCAACGACTGCTGGCTGTACACCGGCGAGGCCCTCGAGAAGATGAACATCCTCGACGAGACCGATAAGCAGTTCCTGTGGCTGCCCCTGTCCCACAGCTTCGGCAAGGTCCTCGAGACCATCGTCATCCAGCTCGGCATCCCCACCGCCGTCGACGGCGAGATCCCCAAGATCGTCGACAACCTCGCCGTGGTCCAGCCCACCTTCATGGGCGCCGCGCCCCGCATCTTCGAGAAGGCCTACAACAAGATCGTCAACACCACCCGCGAAGCCGGCGGCATGAAGTGGAAGATCTTCCAGTGGGCCTTCGAGGTCGGCCGTGAGGTCTCCAAGCTCCGCCAGGCCGGCCAGGAGCCCTCGGGCTGGCTCGGCATGAAGCACAGCCTCGCCGATAAACTCGTCTTTAGTAAAATTCGTGCTCGGTTCGGCGGCCGCATCCGCTTCTTCATCTCCGGCTCGGCGCCTCTCAACCGCGAGATCGCCGAGTTCTTCCACGCCGCGGGCCTCCTCATCCTCGAGGGCTATGGCCTCACCGAGTCCTCGGCGGCCTCCTTCGTCAACGTGCCCGACTCCAACGCCTTCGGCACCGTCGGTCGCCCGCTGCCCGAGACCGAGGTCAAGATCGACGGCGAGACCGGCGAGATCCTCATCCGCGGCCGCGGCATCATGCGCGGCTACTACAACCTGCCCAGCGTCACCGCCGAGACCATCGACGCCGACCGCTGGCTCCACACCGGCGACAAGGGCGAGCTCGACAGCGAGGGACGCCTCCGCATCACCGATCGCATCAAGGACCTCATCAAGACCTCCGGCGGCAAGTACGTCGCTCCGGCGGCCATCGAGGGCTCCTTCAAGGCCATCTGCCCGATCATCAGCCAGATCGTCGTGCACGGCAACAACCGCAACTTCTGCACCGCCCTCGTCACCGTCGACGCCGAGGCCATCAAGCCCTGGGCCGAGCAGAACGGCCTCGGGGACAAGTCCTACGCCGAGCTCTCCAAGGCCCCCGAGCTCAAGGCCGAGCTCAAGAAGTACTTCGACGACCTCAACAAGAACCTCGCGCGCTACGAGACCATCAAGGACTTCGCCGTCCTGCCCTCCGACCTCTCCATCGAGGACGGCGAGCTGACGCCGAGCCTCAAGGTCAAGCGCAAGGTCGTCGAGGCCAAGTACAAGGACGTGCTCGAGGCCTTCTACAAGGGCGCGCTCGCCGAGGTCTGAGCCTCCCGCGCCCTTCGTGCCGCTACCGCCTCCAGATTGGCGCTCGCTCGGTTCATCGGCTATGCTCCTCGGAGCATGGACCGCCTCCTGCGGTCTGCGCCGCTGGACCGACGTCGCGTCGGTCGGCCTTCGGACCTGTACGATGGCGTTGCTTCGAGGCGAAATGTTGACCCCTGGCCACTCCCATCCCTCCTTTGGGCACCTCACGCTGCTCGCCCTTGCGCTGGCCGTGGTTGCCTCGGCCGGCGCCTGCACCTTCGACGACACCGGTCTGGCCACCAAGACCGGCTGCCGCAGCGACGGCGACTGCCTCACCGGCCGCATCTGCGCGTGCCAGGAGTGCGTCCTGCCGCGCTTCGTGCCGGCGTCCTGCGGCGTCGTGCAGCAGGACGCGGGCAACAACGGCGCCAACAACGGCCAGGATGACGTCGGTGACGACGGGGCAGGCAACAACGGCCAGGGCGACGCCGCGAACAACGGCCAGGACGACGGCGGCGCCAACAACGGCGCCGCCGACACCGACACCCCCGACGCCTCCGACGATGTCCCCGACGCCGAAGCCTGCGGTGGCCAACCCACCAACGCGTGCGGCGGCTGCGCCATCCTCGAGGCCCAGCCCGGCGCGCAGTGCGGCGATTGCCCCGCCGGACACCAGGTCTGCGATGGCCCCGATCACGTCGTCTGCGAGGGCGGCGAGCTGAACGCCTGCGGCGGATGCGTTGCTCTGGACGACGCGCCTGGCGATGACTGCGGCGTCTGCGGCGCCGGGGTCTGGACCTGCGAGGAGGCCGTGCTGACCTGTGTCGGCCCTGGCCTGAACGCGTGTGGTGGCTGCGAGGCCCTCCCGCACGACCTCGGCGCGAGCTGCGGCGTGTGCAGCCAGGGACAATGGATCTGCGGCGCCGACGCCGAGACCCTCGTCTGCACCGTCCCGGACGCCTCCAACCGCTGCGGCGGCTGCGCGACGCTGGCGATGCAGCCCGGCGACTCCTGCGGCGTCTGCGGCACCGGCGTGGCCGCCTGCGCCTCGGCCGACGAGGTCGCCTGCGAGGGCGGTGGGCTGAACGCGTGCGGCGGCTGCGGCTTCATCGCCGAGACGATCGGCGGCGCTTGTGGTTGCGGCGAGGAGGTGTGGACCTGCGATGGCGCCGACGCGAGCGGCTGCCCGGACAACGCCGCGACGAGCGACAGCCCCACCGACCTCGGCACCATGAACCCCAACGACGATGGCCGCTCCACCACGGGCGTCCTGCACGACGCCGCTGACGAGGACTGGTACACCCTGCGCGCCGAGGAGCGCCTCACCAACATCCAGCCCGACGTCGAGCTCAGCGCGCCGGTCGACTTCGGCCTCTGCCTGTATTACACCTGGGACCACCACACCGACAGCCCCAACTGCCTCCGCGGCACGGCCAGCGCGTTCGGTGACCTGCACGGCTGCTGCACGGACTCCGAGAGCGGGACCGATCGCGTTGAGATGGACGTGGACGTCGCCTTCCGAGACGACACCGGACGCCTGTACCTGCGCGTCTTCTCCGCCCGCGGCGCCTCGTCGTGCAGCCCGTTCACACTGGAATACGAGCTGTAGGTCGCCTGAGAAGAATACGGGGGCGCCTGCGACCGGGCACCGGCCAGGCCGTCCGGGCCGGTGTCACTGGATGTCGATCACCATCTCGTAATCGTTGTCACCGCTGTTGGCGTACACAAAGGCGTGGATGTGGTAGGTGCCGTCCGCCGTCACCGTGGCCGAGACCTGCTCGTTGTCCGTCGTCGAGGTCGAGTTGTCCAGCACCGTCGTCCCGTTCGTGCCGACCAGCGCAAGGTCGAGGTCCGCGGCGAAGTCGCTGAACAGCAGGTCCACCGTGATGGTCTGCCCCGCCAGCAGCTCGATGGCGTACCAGTCGCTCGTGTCCTCGTCCCGGCACATGTCGAGCCCGCTCCAGGTCCCCGCCGTCACGGGCCAGGCCTGCGCCTGCACGTCGTTCAGCTCGAAGCGATCGAAGCAGGTGTAGCTCACCGGCGTGTCCCGCACCTCCACCTCCAGCGTGTACGCGTTGCTCGCCGCGCCCACCCCGCGCACCCGCAGCCACGACAGCCCGTCCTGGCGCACGTTGATCGGCAACGCCTCGTCGTCCGTCGCGCTGCTCGAGATCAGCAGCCCCGTCCCGTCCGCGTCGAGCTGCTCCAGGCTCAGGTCGCCGCTGGCGTGGGTGAACCGCAGCGTCGCGAAGATCTGCTGCCCGGCGCTCGCCTGCACCGCGTAGACGTCGGCGTCAAAGGGGCAGATGGTGCCGGCGTGGGAGCCGGCCGCCACCCGCACCGCGTCCGCCACGGTGTCGTTGTCCTCCACGTCCACCTCCTCGCAGACCAGATCGAGCGGTATCGCGTCGATGGTCAGCTCGTAGCCGTTCGAGGCGCCGGAGTAGTGGTACACCCGGACGAAGTAATAGCCGTCCGTCGGCGCTGTGGCCGACACCTCCTCGTCGTCGGTCGCGGAGGTCGAGCTGTCCAGCACGGTCGTCCCGTTCGTGCCCAGCAGCGTCATGTCGAGGTCGGCCACGCTGTCCCGGAAACGCGCCGTGGCCGTGATCACCGTGCCCGCGCGCGCCGAGATGAGGTAGTAGTCGTTCTCGTCGACCACATCGCACAGCGCCATGCCCCGGTAGGTGCCGGGGTCCAGCGCCGCCGCCTCGGCCGCCGTGTTGTTCGGCTCCCACGCGTCCGTGCAGCTCGGCACGATCCGCGTGCTGGCCGACAGGTCGTAGCCGGTCGGCTCGCCGTCCACGAGGGTGACCCGCACATAGGCCGTCCCCGGCAGCTCGATGGTGCCCGCCAGGGTCGTCCCGGTGCCCGTCGCTACCACCGTCGTCCCGTCGCTGGCCAGCAGCTCCATCCGCACCGTGCCGAACGCTGTGCCCGTCGTCCGGGTCAGGCTCACCTCCGTGCTCGGGTCGGTCACCTCCACGCTGTACCAGTCCGCCTCGGCCGGGCAGGCGACGGCGCCCGCGATCGGCGCTGCGAGCGGCGTGGCCGCCCCCGCCGCCTCGTTCGGCTCCCAGGGGTCGTCGTCGCAGGCCGGCGGCTCCGGCCCCGGCACGATGCGGATCGTCATCTCGTACCGGGCTGACCGGCCGCCATAGTTGTTGACCCGGATCGTGTACGTGCCCGCCGCAGCCACCTGCGCCTCGACCGACTCGGTGTTGGACACCGAGCTCGACGAGTCCAGCGTCGTCGTCCCGTTCGTCCCCAGCAGCCGAAGGTCGATGTCACTGTCCGCGTTCCGGAAGCTGAGGTCGACCGTGATCGTGTCCTGCGCCCCCAGCGCGATCGTGTAAAAATCCTCTGCGTCCGAGGGGCACACGCCCAGTCCTGCGTGCGTGCCCTCCTGGATCGCCGCCGCCGTGGCCACCGTGTTGTTGGGCTCGAACCGGTCCAGGCACGGATCATCCACCGCCGCCGCGATGCTCACGGCCAGGCTGTAGCTCGACCCGCCCTCGGCGCGCGCGGTCGTGACCCGGAGCAGCAGCCGCCCGCCCGTCGAGACGTGCACCAGGTGCTCGGTGCCCGTGGCCGTCTCGGAGCGGCCGAGCTCGGTCGCTCCCGTGCCGTCGAACAGCGTCAGCGTCAGATCGCCCTCGGCGTGGCCGAAGGTCAGCGTGGCGGTGACCGTGTCGTTCGCGTTCGTCGTCAGCGCGTACCAGTCCTCGTCCGCCGCGCATGCAGTGGCGCTGTGCGTGCCCGCCCCCACGGTCCGCGCCCCCGCGGCGTCGCCGTTCGGCTCGAGGTTGTCCGCCGCACACCACGTTGGGTCGGGCCCACACGTCAGATTCGCCAGGTCACAGCGCTCCCCCTGCGCACAGTCCTCCGCGCCGCGGCACCCGATCACGCACGCGGCCTCCACACAGATCTCGCCCGCCCCGCACGAGGCGTCCTCCACGCACTCGGCGTTGTTGGTTGCGTTGTTCGTGCCATTGTTGGTAGCGTTGTTCGTGCCGTTGTTGGTTGCGTTGTTCGTGCCGTTGTTGGTGGCGTTGTTGGTAGCGTTGTTGGTAGCGTTGTTGGTAGCGTTGTTCGTGCCGTTGTTCACCGGCGCTCGGTAGTCGCAGTACCCCACGGTCTCATCGACCGGGAGACACGGCTGCGCGTCCGGGCACGCGGGGTTGGCCAGGGTGCAGACCTCAACGCAGAACCGATCTGCGCCCTGCTGGTAGCACCGCAGGTCGCCGCGACAGTCGAGATCTCCTTCGCAGAGATCGCCTATGTCCGAGATTGTGGCGTTGTTCACGTTGTTCGCGTTGTTCCCGTTGTTCGAGATGCCGTTGTTCAGCACGTCCTCGCCGTTGCTGACGCACCACGCCCCGCGAGGCGAGCGCACGCACGTCGCGTCCGGTCCGCAGGAGGCGTCTGCCGCCGAGCAGTCCCGCGTGCAGATGCTCCCGACCAGCGGATCGATCAAGTTGCAGCTCAACCCACCACCGCACTCGCCGTCGGTCAGGCAGGGCGCGCCGAGGTCCGCGCCGGCGTTCGTCGCTGGCGCGGCGTCGTCGGAGCAGCCCTGGAGCAGCCCGGCCGACGCCGTGGCCAGCAGCAGAACAGTCAGCAGGGAGAGGGCGCGAGCAGACACATGGACGGACATGGCGGACAGGCTCCGGGTGGGGATCACTGGATCGTGTACGTGAAGCTGTAGCTGTTCTGGGCCGAACCGGCCGACCAGATCTCGAGGTAATACAGCCCCGGATCGACGAAGGTGTGCGTCACGGACTCCGTGTCGCGGTACGTCGAGGACGCGTCCTGCAGCACCGTGTGGGCGTCCTGGTCGTACAGCGTCAGGTTCAGGTCCCCCGCCGAGTTCGTGAACGCCAGGGTGGCCGTCACCCGCTCGCCGCCGTCTGCCACGAACGCGACCCAGTCCGAGTCCGCGAAGCACGACTGCCCCGCGAACGCCCGGTCTGTCTCCAGGAACCGCGCCTGGATCGCCGTGTCGTCGTCCTCATGGGCGTCGTCCACGCACGTCGGAGGCACAAAGGGGGCCACGTCCAGCTCCAGGTCGTACGTGTTCGGGCTCCCGCTGAAGTGGTACACCCTGACGAAGTACCGACCCGCGCGCGTCGCCACGAAGCTCACCTCCTCGTTGTCCGACACCGAGCTCGACGAGTCCACCTGCGTCGTTCCATCCGCGTCCAACAGGGTCATGTCGATGTCCGCGATCGCGTCGCTGAAGAAGATGGTCACCCGCACCGCGTCACCGGGCTCGGCGTCGAACGCATACCAATCGTTCGTGTCACGGCTCGAACCGCACACGTCCAGGTCGTCGTAGCGCCCTGGCAGCAGCACCGTCGCCGCATCGATGGTGTTGTTCGGCTCGAAGCGATCCACGCACTCCGTCACCGCGGGAGCGTCGCTCACCGCCAGCGTCAAGGTGTACGCGTTCGCCGCGCCGTTCACACCCCGCACCACCACGTACATCGCCTGCGAGGTGTCCACCCGCCACGACGCCACCTCCGCGTTCGTCGCCCCGTCCGCCGTCCGAAGCACCGTCGCGCCGTCGCTCCCCACCAGGTCCAGCGCCAGGTCGCCGCTCGCGTGCGTGAACGCCAGATTCGCCGACAACGTCATCCCCTCCGGCACCGGCACCGCGAACCAGTCCGCGTCCCCGAAGCAGACCTGACCCGTCCACGCCCCGAGGTTCGCCGCGTTCGTCGCCAGAGATGGACCGTCGTCGTCCTCGCGCGGATCGTCGGTGCAGGTCGGCGGCACGTAGATGTCGACCGTCGCCGTCATCTGGTAGGGCACCATCAAGCCTGAGCGGTGGACCACCCGCACCCGCCACACCCCCGCGCTCGGCGCCGACCACGTCACCGTGTCCGACGACAGGTTCGAGCGCGAGAACGCCGTCACCTCGCCCGCCTGGCTCAACACCTCCAGGTCGATGTTGCCGTTGCTCGTCGCGTAGTCCACCCGCACCGTGAGCGTGTCACGCAGCCCGAGGAACACCTCGTAGAAGTCGTCGGTGTCCAGGTTCTGACACGTCGTCAGGTGCGGCGTCGAGCCCTGCGGCAGCGGGACCGCCGCGTCCGTCGTGTTGTTCGACTCCAGCGCATCGAAGCACCCCGACAGGTCCTGAAGCTCCACGTGCACCCCGTACGTCGTCGTCGAGCCCGACACCAGCGCCGCGCGCACGTAGTACGTGCCCGCCTCCGGCAGGTAGAAGCTCGCCGCACGGCTCGCCCCCGTCCCCGTCCCGGACACCAGCACCGTCTGGCCGTCGCTCCCCAGCAGGTCGAAGCCCACCACCCCGAACGACGCGTCGTGCGTCGTCACCACCGTGGCCTGATAGCCCGGCGCCGGCGTCTCGAAGCGGTACCAGTCCACCTCGCCCGCGCACGCCACCGCGCCCTCCAGGCCCTCGCCCACCGTCGTCGCCGCCAGCGCGTCGTCGTTCGGCTCAAAGAAGTCCGCCTCACACGACGGCGGCACCACCAGCGCCCACGACAGCGTATACGCCGTGTTCTCGCCCCCCGACAGCGCCGCGTCCAGCGTGTACCGGCCCGCCGTCGGCGCGATCGCCGTCAAGTGGTCCCGCGTCGAGAGCGTCAGGGAGTCGTCCATCAGGATCCCGTTCGGGTCCCGCACCGTGAAGACAGCATCGCCGAACGTATTCACGTACGACGTATCCACCTCGATCCGCGTCCCGGCGACCGCCACGTCGATCGCGTAGAAGTCCGGGTCCGAAGGGCACACCACCGCGTCCAACGTCCCCTCGGCCGACAGCGTCGAGGCGGCGTCCCGCGCGTTGTTCGGCTCGAACGCGTCCTGGCACGACGGCGGCTCCGGCCCCTCCACCACCGTGATGCTCATCGTGTACCGGTTCGGGTCCCCGCCAAAATGAAGGACCTGCACGTAGTAGGTCCCGGCGCGCGGCACCGTCGCCGACACCGACTCCGTGTCACCCACCGAGCTCGACGAGTCCAGCGTCGTCGACCCGTTCGTGTCGTAGAGCCGCATGTCGATGTCGGCGATGTCGCCCGGGAAGTTGATGGTCACCGTCACCGTGTCCCGCGCCCCCAGCGTGATCCCGAAGTAGTCGTCGTCCGTCTCGCACACCGTCAGGTTGGTGAACATCCCCGGCTCCACGTCCGCCGCCTGCGAGACCGAGTTGTTCGGCTCCAGCGCGTCCGTGCAGTCCACCGCCGGCCCCGCCGTGCTCAGCGTCAGATCGTAGTCGAGCGCACGATCGCCGCTCGTGATCACCTCGACATAGTAGTTGCCCCCGTCGGCGATCTCGGTGCTGAACGTCTGCACGGTCCCCGTGCTCGCCGAGCGCCGCAGCTCCGTCGTGCCGTTGCTCGCGTACAGGGCCAGCTCCAGCCCGGTCCGATCGGTCGTCGCCACCGCGTTGAACGTGTCGCCCGCCTGAAGGTTGATGACGAACCAGTCCTGGTTGCGCGGACACGCCGTGCCCGAGATCGTGCCCGTCTGCACCGTCGCCGCGCGGCTGAACGTGTTGTTCGGCTCATACCCGTCATCGTCGCACCCCGGCGTCGCCCCCCCGCGGTCGAGCTCCAGCGTGTAGGCCGCCTCCGCCTCCGCGTCCGCGCCGAACACCCGCAGGTAGTACGTCCCCGTCGTCGTCACGTCGAACAGCACCACCTCGTCGTCGGTCGTCGAGCTCGCCCGCTCGAGCGGAGCCCCGCGCGCGTCCAGGAGCTGAAGCTGGAGATTCCCCTCGGCGTGGCTGAAGCGGATCGTCGCCTCCAGCGCGTCCCCCGCCGTCAGCTCCAGCCTGAAGTAGTCGTTGTCGCCCGCACAGATCGTCAGCCCGGCCTGCCGCGCCGCCGGCGCGACGCTCGCCTGGGCCGTGACGTCGTTCGGCTCCAACGTGTCCGCCCGGCACGAGCCGTCGTCCACCAGGCATCGCTCCGTGCGCTCATCGCACACCGAGCCCGCCGCGCAGTCCCCCGTCACCCGGCACCCCTCGCCCCGACGCACACACACCTCGCTCAGACACAGCTCGTTGCCCGCGCAGTCGGCGTCCGCCGCGCAGATGAAGGTGCAGCTCCCCGCCACGCACCGCTCCCCCCCATCGCAGCCCGCATCCGTCGTACACTCCACGGTCCCGTTGTTGGTGACCTCGCCGTTGTTGGTGACCTCGCCGTTGTTGGTGACCTCGCCGTTGTTGGTGACCTCACCGTTGTTCAGCAACCCCGAGTCCCCCGACCCCGGGCCGTCGCCGCAGCCGACCACCACCACCCCCGCGACCAGCGTCGCCGCCAGCCCACACCACCACCTCACCCCTGCCGCCATATCCTCAATCCCCTTCGTCGCCTGTGCTGCGGTGTCCAACCGTCCCTGGCCCACGCGCTGGTGCGGCTGGAGGGAACCTCTATTGCGTCGATGGCCATGCTAGAGGGCGCCGGAGGGCGTGTCAATCGGGGTTGGGCGCCGCGCGCCACGCGCCGCGCCGCCGCTCTTGCGCGATACGCGCGCCCGACGACCACGAAGCCTTGATCTCCGCAGAGCCCTGTGATAGCCATACGCCTCCGCGCGCCGTACCTCGCCCTGCGCAGGGCCTGGACGTGCAGCCGGACGACCAGCACACTCGCGCTGACCTATGTTCGCCCCCTCAATCAGGGCGTTGGCTGTTAAAGTTGATCATGATGGCCGGTTTGTGGCCCCCCGGAGGTTCCCGATGAAAGAAGGCATCCATCCCAAGCTGAATCCCGTCGTCTTCGTTGACGGCCAGAACGAGTTCATCACCCGCTCCACCATGAAGTCGAGCGAGACCCGCAACATCGATGGTGTCGACCACTACGTCGTCTCCGTCGAGATCAGCAGCGCGAGTCATCCCTTCTTCACCGGCAAGCAGAAGCTCATCGACTCCGCCGGTCGCGTCGAGCGGTTCAACCGCAAGTACGGCCGCGCCAAGTAGCTCGCCCCATCCTTCCTTCGCGCCTCGGCGCTCAGGAGGGCGCATCTCTTCAGGATGCCACACGTGAGGCCGCCTTCGGGCGGCCTTTCGTGCTCTGGTGCCTGGCTGTTGAGCGCGCGGCTCCGCGCGGCTCTGGCCGCTCCCGCTCCCACTCCGCACCCCGTGCAAAGTCTGGCTTGACTCCCCTGCGCCGGTGTTTCTCTTTGCTTCCGTCACGGCGTTGCAGCGCATTTCTCGTTTGAGAGTGCGTGGGTTGACGTGTGATTGGATGTGTCTACAGGTTGCTTTTGTGTGTGGATTGTCCTGGCGCGTGCGCATTGCGCGGCGCTCATGACACCCGAACCCTCTCACAACCCGGAACCGTGCAGCGTGCGAATGACCTTCAGCACGGGGCGCACAGGTGCGCCCCGGTTCGGGGAGTGCCCCAGAGCGCGGCCCGATGGCCGAGACAAACAGGAGGAAAGGAAATGTTCACGAATCGTTTTGATTTCTACCGTCACCCGCGCGGACATTTTGATCGCATCAACGCCCAGATGAACGCGCTTCGCCGCGCGATGGAGGAGGTCGAGCCGTCCCGCGCCCGCGGCACCATGCCCCTGGCCAACGTGACCGACCGCGGCGAGTCCTACCGCGTCGAGCTCCTGGTGCCCGGGCTCGGTCAGGACGACTTCCAGGTGACCTTCGCCGCCGAGACCCTGACGGTCCGCGGCGAGGTCAAGGTCGAGGCGCCGGAGGGCTACGCGGTCCATCGTCGGGAGCGTCGCCCCGGCCCGTTCGTCCGGAGCTTCACGTTCGCCCAGCCCGTTGACGTCGACAAGATCGCCGCGCGCCTCGACAGCGGCGTCCTGACCATCGAGCTGCCCCGCAGCCCCGAGCTTCAGCCGCGCCGCATCCCCATCACCGTCGCCTGAGACTCCCGGCGCGGCCCCACAGCACACACCGACGGCGCCCGCTCCACGTGCGCCATCTCATCATCTGTCTGGAGGAACGACCATGACCCAGCCCATTGAGACCGCCAACGCCACGGACGCCCAGGAGCTCAACGATCGCCCCTGGTCGCCCGCCACCGTCGACATCTTTGAGAACGAGCAGGAGGTCCTGCTCATCGCCGAGCTCCCCGGCGTCAAGCCCGGAGACGTCCAGCTCGAGGTCGAGAACGGCGAGCTGCGCCTCCACGCCCGCAGCTCCTGGGACGCCCCCACCGGCGAGGGCCACCTCAACGAGTTTCAGCTCACCGACCTCCGCCGCTCCTTCCGCCTGCGCGAGAGCGTCGACGTCGACCACATCGAGGCCCGGCTGGTCGCTGGCCTGCTGACCGTCCGCCTCCCCCGCCTCCGCAGCAACGTGCCGCGGAAGATCGACGTCGCCGTGGCGTGAACGGCTCCGTGAAGCGGTTCGCGGAGCTTTGCTCCGCGATCGCGGCCGCGGGGGAGCCCATCAGGGCGCCTCTTCCTCGGGCACGTTGTCGTCCTCGACAGGCAGCCCGTCGGCGCCCGGGGCCCCGTCGTCGGGGGCGTCGAGGTTCTCGTCGACCTCGCCGTCGATCTCGGGCTCGGGCTCTTCGCCTTCGCCTTCAACTTCACCTTCGTTGTCGGATGGCTCGGCGCCGGCGTGGAGTCTGTCGGCCAGGTCGGGGAGGAGGTCTTCGCGGACGTTGTTCAGGCCGGGGCGCACGCCGAGGCCGTTGGCCTGGGGGGGCTGGAAGCGGAACTGGGGGTTGACGACGTCGGGCGTCGGGATGGTGGGGGGGGCGACACGGTTGAGGGAGTCGTGGGGCTCGGGGGGCGGTTCGCCGCCGCCGCCGCCCTCGTCCATGCCGTCGACCTCCTCCTCCTCATGCTCGGGGGTGGGGTCGGGGCGGGGGGTGACGACGCGGGGGCGGGCAGCCTCGTCGCCTTCCTCGTCATCGCCGGTCAGATCGACCTTGTTGCCGTCGCCGCCGGGGGCGACGTACTCGTAGCGCTTCTTGCCCTTGCCGAGGTCATCCGGGAGCTCGACCGTGGAGCGGGTGACCTTGCGGGTGTCATCGCCGCCGGTCAGCGCCACGCCGAGCACGCCGGCCACGACCAGGACGACGACGCCGCCGAGCAGGCCGTATTGGACGGGCTTGCGGCGCAGGAAGGGGGTGGGCGGGGCCTGGATGGCGTCGGACTCCTCGGCCTCCTCGTCCAGATCGGCGTAGACGAGCTCGTAGGAGCCGTCCTCGGTCTGGCGGGTGACGAGGCCGATCTTGTGCTTGCCCGAGGCCGGCTGGCGGGCGCGGTGGTGGTGATCGGAGCTGGCGCCGGTCGCCTCGGCGCTCGACAGGCCGGGCTCCTCGGCGCGGGGCAGCGGAGGGGGGCCGGCGGGCTGGGGCAGGACCGACGGCGGGCGATCCACGGCGAGGAAGTCCCCGGAGGTGGTTCGGCGAGGGATCGGGGTGTGCGGTCCGGTGCCTGGGCGCTCGAGGGCGGGGAAGCCGCCGGAGGAGGTTGTGGGGCCGATCACGGCCATTCCGTCGCCGAACTCGACGGCAGCACCGCCGCCTCGGGGCTGGCGGAACACGCCGGCGACGCGGGTGGAGGAACGATCAGCGGGTTTTCTTCGTCGAGAGCCCATCACTGCACCTCGTTGGACCGGCGAGTCGAGCGTTGAGGATAGTGAAGCCACCCGACAAAGCAAGGTCGTTCTTGAATCGCCGGCGTCGATCCGTTATACCGCCGTGAGTCTCAGTCTGTCCCGCGACGCAGGGCCTCCTGCGAGCGATCGCTCACAGGACTCCCTGCTCTGCGGGTCGGACTGCCACTCAGGCTGCGTTATCTCAAACGCCGATCGGGTCGTGCTTGTGCCCGGAGATTGCGAGGCATCGGCCCCGCAGTTTAGAAGCCGTTCGAAAAATATATGCCTTGTTTCCTCGTGTCTTCTAGACCGTCGTGCATCTCGGTTGAGCCCGCGACGCAGGGTCTTCTGCGAGCTATCGCTCACAGAACCCCCTGCCCTGCGGGCTCAACCGAGATGCAGACGGGGTTGTCCCCAGGTGTGTCTTCTGCTCGGTCATGGGCCTCTGGGCCCACTCCCTCACATCAGACGCCACCTGGAGCCAGAATCTACGTCGGATCCATCGGCATCTATTTTCCGAATGGCTTCTTACGGTCATGGTTGGGAGGTCTGCCGCAGCGTCCGGCCGTCCCGGCACCCCGAGCCCTGTCTGCACCCAGGAGTGAGCGATGAGAGGCCTTCAGCAAGGGCGCCCCGGCATCCGGGGCCAGGTCGGCGTGATGATGGTGGTGGCGACCCTGGCGGCCACGTCGCTGTGGAGCTGCCAGGAGGTCAAGGAGCCCACGACGACGTTGACCCAGGCCCAGTGGGAGGAGGTCAAGGCCAACCTGCTCACCGAGGCGCCAGCGGAGCTGCCCTTCAAGGTGGGCGCGGTCTTCGGCGACAAGATCGAGCTCGTCGGCCTGTCGGTCGAGCCAGCGAAGCCGAAGCCGGGTCAGGAGATGACGGTCACCTACTGGTGGCGGTGCATCGGCGAGTCGGACGTGAACTGGCAGGTCTTCGTCCACTTCGACGTGACGGGCAAGCGGCCGACGCGGCAGGGCCTCGATCATCACCCCGTCCGCGACCTCTACCAGACCACCCGGTGGAAGCCCGGTCAGATCATCCGCGACGTGCAGAAGGTCCAGCTCCGCAATGACTATCCGGGCGGCGAGGCGACGTTCTGGGTGGGGTTGTGGGACCCGGCGACGGGCAAGCGCATGCCGGTGGCCAACGGCGACAAGGTCACCCACGACAACGACAACCGCGTCAACGCCGCGGTCGTGACCGTGGATGGCCCCACCGCGGCCGCCGGCGGCGCCGAGGTGGGCGACCGTCCGCGCCAGTACATGGTTCGTCCCTTGACCGGCGCGCTGACCATCGACGGCAAGCTCGACGAGGACGTCTGGCAGAAGGCGCCACGCACCGCCCGTTTCGGCGGCACGCGCGGCGGCGCAGGCCCGGACGGCATGAACTGGGCGAAGGTCCTCTACGACGACGAGTTCCTCTACGTCGGCTTGTCCGGCGACGACAACGACGTCTGGGGCAACCTGACCGCCCGGGACAGCGACACCTGGACCGAGGAGGTCTTCGAGCTCTTCATCGACCCCGACGGCGACGCCAGGGACTACGTGGAGCTGCAGGTCACCCCGAACAACGTCGTCTTCGATGCGCGCTTCCCGGTCAAGCTCGGCACGGGCACGGGCAGCCAGCAGGATCAGATCAACGCCGCGCGGGCCTGGAACAGCACCATGCAGACGGCCGTCTTCGTCGACGGCACCGTCAACGACGCCGCCTCCCTCGACAAGGGCTGGTCGGTCGAGCTGAAGATCCCGTTCGCCGACCTGCCCGGCGAGCCGCCGAAGGCCGGCACGCTCTGGAAGGTCAACTTCTATCGCTTCGACGCCCCCCGCGGCGCCGACGGCAAGCCCACCGGCCAGGTGGCGTGGTCGTGGTCGCCCTCCCACGGCTTCTTCCACAACGTCGAGCGCTTCGGCACGCTGCGCTTCCTCGGGGCCTCGGGGGTCAACCTGACCCCTCAGCTCCCAACGCCCGGCATCGACCTGCCCAGGGTACCCGTCGCCGATCCGCGCGCGCTCATCAAGGAGACGCCGGAGGAGGTGGAGGCCGACAAACCCGAGTAGGTGGATGAGGCGGGGCGCTTGCGTTGAGGGCCCGTTTCGTACCATGCTCAACCGTGCTGTCCCCTCGAAGCCTGGAGCGCCACGCGGCCTCCGCCGCGTCGTGTGGACGGCCGTGCAGCACCGATCCTTCCGACGATCGATGCCGGTGGATGCGACGTCGACCACATCACGGACGCGCGGAGGTCTCGCGGCGCGTCTGGACTGGGAGCTCCTATGACCGAGAGCTACACACCGCTGCCACCCATGCATGAGCTGATCGGCGCGACGATCGGCGGTGTCACGATCGAGGAGGTGTTGGCGTTCTCGGAGCGCGCGATCGTCTGCCGTGGCACCCAGCACCCCATCGGCCGACGCGTCGTGCTCAAGCTCCTGCCTGCGCTCTCCGATGACCCCGAGGTGCGCGCGGCGCAGCTGCGGGAGGTGCAGGTCCTGAGTCGACTGCGGCACCCGAACGTCGTCACGCTCTACAACGTCGGTCTGCACGAGGATCGCTTCCCGTACCACATCACCGAGTACGTGCTCGGTGGCACGCTTCGTGCCGCGATGGACGCCGAGGAGCCGTTCACCCCGTCTCGCGCGCTCGGCATCATCGCGCAGGTGGCCAGCGCCATCGAGGAGATCCACAATCAGGGGATGGTGCACCGCAAGATCGCGCCGGAGAACCTGCTCCTGGAGGAGCTGGTGGGCAGCAAGCAGGAGCTGGTCAAGGTCAGCGGCTTCGGCCTGACCGCGCTGCCGCACCCGGGCGGCCTCGGCGCGCTCGCCGACGAGTTCACCTCCCCCACCTACCTCGCCCCCGAGCAGGTCACCGGCGCCGAGGTCTCCCCGCTCACCGACATCTACAGCTGCGGCGTGCTGCTCTACGAGATGCTCACGGGCGGCCTGCCGTACGAGGCGACCACGCCCCCCGACCTCTGGGACGAGATCCTCCAGCGCACCCCGCCGCCTTTGTCCGGTGCCGTGGCCGAGCTCGGGATGCACGCGCCGCTGCAGCACATCATCAACCGTCTGCTGGCCAAGAAGCCCGAGGCCCGCCTTCCGACCGCGCGCAAGCTCCGGCTGCTGGCCATCCGGCTGCGCGAGGACATCCTGACGATCAACCCCGAGTCCTCCCGCAGCAACGATCAGTTCCCCGTCCTGGTCACCGCCGCGCGCCTGCGCGCGCTGCCGCTCGACAGCGACTACGACCTCGACGAGCCGGATGCGGAGACGATGCACGACCTCGACGAGCTCGTCGGCTCCGCCAATCGGCGCCCGGACGACGCCGAGGACGCCGAGGACGCCGGCTGGACCTCGCCGGCCTTCGAGCTGGTCGAGGCCGAGGAGGAGGCGCCGCCGCCGGTCGCGGCGGTCGATCCCGCAGACATCGAGGCGCTGCGGTGGCTCACCCTCGTCGCACAGCGGGTCGAGCGGGCGACGGGCCATCACTACCTCATCCTGGCGGCAACCTCCCACGCGGGCAATCGCCTCACGGCGCGCTTCGCCGACGGCGCCGAGATCCTGATGGACGCCTCGCTGCCCGACGGCACCCGGCTGGTGGCCGTCGTGCCGCCGATTCATCCAGAGCGGTGGCTCAAGCGGTTGTCGCAGCGTGCGCTGCTCGACCATCTCTGCATCGGGGTGGCCCGGGCCCTCGACTTCCCGGGCGTCGACGGGACACCCTCGGCGGCGGCAGCGAGCGCTGCGGTGCTCGCGGCCCGGCTCGCTCAGCCCGGTCAGCTCCTGGCCGACGACGACTCCATCCACTCGCTGGCGATGGACGGGGCCTTTGTCTCGGGTCCGTCGCACGCGACGCCGGCATTCAAGCGGTACGTCGGGGGCTGAAGGGGCCCCGATGTCCGGCACGACGGGGCTGCGCCCCGTCCAGCACCGTAGAAGACGGCGCGGCCAGTCCGCGCGAAGGTGAACGGACCCATGACCTTGCAGATCGCGCCACGCGCCCTCGCCTGGACGCTCGCCATGCTGGGGGCGCTGACCCTGAACGCCTGCGTCGAGTCGGACAACAACTTCGACCACGAGGCCGAGTCGTTTTATTACGGCTGCAACCTGACCGAAGACTGCATCGATCCGCGCGGCGAGTCGGTCAGCTACGTCTGCTGCTACGACAAGCTGGAGCCGGACGCCATGGTGTGTGAGGGGCGTTGCCTGCGGCTGGACCAATGCCCCGAGGAGGCGCTGCTCAACGCCGACCCGAGCCCCTGCGCCGGGCTCCAGTAGCGTGGCCGGCGGCGCACGGAGACTGCGATGAGGCGACTTCCCCCGCCGCCGCTGCCGGACTGGCTGGCCGCGCTGCTGCCCTTTGAGCGCTACCGCGTCGACCTGTCGGACCAGTCGATGCACGTCATGGAGTCGGGGCACGGCGTGCCGGTGCTGTGCCTGCACGGCAACCCGACCTGGGGCTTTCTGTACCGCAAGGTCGCGCTCGCCCTGACCGGCACGCCGGTTGCGCCACGAAACTCGGACAAGGGGGATGCTATGTAACCCAACAGAACTGAAACCTTGTTGAGGAGACCCTGGCGGGTAACCAATCCCGTCCGGCAGG
>Ga0210033_1001640_pt1 | contig 20201 bp, 22 predicted proteins | sample CryGeymeta201501_FD_185465 | JGI IMG/M metagenome (GOLD analysis project Ga0210033, IMG submission 185465) | Groundwater microbial communities from Crystal Geyser aquifers in Utah, USA - Crystal Geyser metaG 2015-01 (SPAdes) (version 2) | ecosystem: Environmental > Aquatic > Deep subsurface >... | reverse complement strand
AGGCTTGATATGAAGCTCCCGGTATCCATCCCTGTTTCCCCTTAACGGGTGATCGTTCAACCGTTCCGGGAGTGGTTCCTCGGCCATGAGAAGCAACAAGCTCCATCCGCTCCTGACTGGCTTTTGCCGCAACGACGGTGGGACGCCTAGTTTCCCATCCATGATGAGATGCAAGCCCACGGTCGCGGTCGCTCCCCTCGTCAACGACAAGCTCCCCACCGGCAACCTTCTTCGGTGTGGCGTTCAGTTCAAGGGCTTTTGCCCCCCGCTCTGTGAGCATCTGTGCTTCAACCCCAAGAATCACATCATACGGTGCGCCCCGGTCTGGTGCTTCTGATCGCAAAACAGCCGCCTTCGTCAAATTCTCAAGCCCTTCTCGAACTCTGCTTCCCTGGCTTGGTTGCTCAGGCTCAGGGGGAATCACTTCCGGGATGGGTTCGGGCTCCTTCGTCTTCCGCTTCTTCATGTCGTCCCTCCGTGGGCAAGTTCCGCCGCTTCCTGTGCGATGATCGAACCAACAGCATAGATGAAGTCTTTTCCATCTGGGGTTCCATCCAACGCCAATCGTTGAACCAAGAGCCCCAGGGTTGCGAGACGCCCCAAGCGGTCAGGGATGGAAAGCCCTTCTGGTGGAAGGAAATTGTCAGCCATTGCCGCGCCGCCGATCTTCGGTCAGTTCTTTCCACGTTCGCCCGCCCCATATCGCCGCCTGGTATGTCTGGTCGAGCCGCCGCCCGTAGACTTCCACGGTTCGGATTCCCAACCGGGTCAGGTCGTCATCACCGCGCCCCGCAACCTCGATGAGTGACTCAAGCTCCCGCCGATCCGCGTCACCTTCCGAGAGTTGGGAGCATACCCACCGGGCAGTATCCTGATGTTCGGTCAGCGTTGGAGCCGTTTCGGGGGGTATTGTTACCCCTTGCCCACCGTCCAACGCCTCACCTTGGGGGTCTAATGCTATGTTTTTTTCCGGCTCCTGGTGGATGGGAGCGGGTTCGGTCTGTTCCTCCGGGAAAAGAGGTTCATCGTCAGCGAGGGGGATTCCCTCCCAGGGCTTGAGTGGTTCCGCCGGTCGAGCGCCAGGTGAAACCACCCCGCCCGGATCGCCGCTCCCCTTGGAGAGAAATTCGAGGATCTTCCCTTTGTGCTCCCTGATTTTGCCGCAAACGCTCTCGGATAGCGGATTGTCAGAGTTCACAACCAGATTTACGCCGGAGACCTCCACCGTCCCCCCGAAGGTCTTTACCTCAGCAAGTATTGATTCAATCATGGTCTTCACTAAACCCTTGTGTTCTCACAGCGATAAAATGCGGTGTCTTCAAAGAAAGTAAGGGTTGTAAGGGTTTAGTTACAACGTGGGTAGCAGAATATGGCAGAAACATATTTTTCTCACTACTTCCTACCTATGGATAAAATTCCCAAAAAATGCCAAAAAATGGAAGCCCTATAGGAACCAAACCCTTAGAACCCTTGTTTTTTCTTGAGACGCGCCCACGGTGCGGATTTGAGCATAAGGGTTCTTGTGGCGACTGCATTGCAAGCCGATTCTTTCGTCAGAAGGTTGCCGTATGCCGCATGGCCTTTACTTTCCATGCCGCCCCATACATCGTTCCGCCCACCTGTTCCAGCCTCAAGCCCTTGATGACCCGCTTCTCATACCGCTTGAAGTAATGCCCCACCTTCCTGGCGTTCCATCCGCCGCCCTTATCGTTCGGGGCAAGGTTGACGAGAGCGTCAGTCAAGGCGGTCAGCTTCTCTCCACGCTGGGGGTCGTCTTCTTCCGGCACCATTCGCGCCACCCGAGCGAGCGAAAACGGAACCTCTTTGAACAGGTCATACCAGGACTGAAGAACTGCACTGAAGGCCAGAACATCGGTATCCGCCTTCTCCTGAATGTCTTCGTTCCCTTCGCAGGGGTCAGCGAACCTCGCCCATACCACGGCGTTCCTGATGAGTTCTGACCATTCCTCGAACGATCCAAAGTTGAAGATCTTCTGATCCGGTCTCCCGGCGTTCACGAATCCTCGAAGGAGCGTCAGCCCTGCCGATGCCAGGCGAACCCGGTTTGTCTTCACCCATCCCCTCAGATCGGGATGCCGGAATCCGGTTCGGCGTTCCGGGCGTTCCTCTTCGGAAAGCATCCTGATCGGAATGACCCGCCGCGCCAGATCGCCGTGAACCTCCACGTTGTTCCCGGAGGCAAACCACGTCAGGAAAAGCGGCCCCTTCCACGTCTTGTTCTGAGCAAGTATCCGATCTTCCCACAACCCGTTTGCCGTCAGAGCCGCATCAATCGCCGCGTTCCCGAATTTGCCCACGATGTTATCAACCAGAACCGCCCGCGCCCCGATCATCGCAAGCGCCGTGATTCTCTTCCGGTCTTCGCTTTCGTCAGAGCCTTGCACCATTTTTGGGAAATCCCGCCCGGTTGCGATGACGCAGGAAACATCAGCACCCAAGGTCTTACCAGCGCCGCGCACGTTGGCATCCCACAAGAACAACGGGCGGTTGGTGAATGTGAGCCCGGTCAAGAGACTGAGAATCCCGGCAACCGCCGCTGATCTATGGCACGGCTTCTCGAACGGGAAATCACAGTGAACCTCTTCGAGCGCCAGCTTTGCCGCTTTGATCTCAGCCGCCGTGGGATTTTGCGGGATGTTCCATGATTCCCCAGGTTTCGGCATGAAGAAGATGCCCGTTGTGTCATCCCATCCAGGCTTGTCTACAAGGCTTCCATCAATCCTCATGGTGGGGGTCTCGAATACCATTGTCAGAGTTCGGAAGTCCCACTCCCCGCGCCCCATGATGTTTTCCACGATGTCACGAGGAACGCGGGTTGTCTTCCATTCGCCTTCACGGCTGTCATACCGCTCCCATTCGGAAACACGGTCAATGTTTTCTCGAAGGGATGACGGACTGACGGGCATGATTCGAGGCTCACCCGGAGGCCAACGGATGCCCGTCAACTTGACTCGTTCATCGACCTTTACCGAAACCAAGTCTCCGGCTCTCTGGTAGATTTCAGCGCCCGCACCGATGAGAGCGCCTATCGCTTGGTCAGTCATATCCTTCAGGGTTCCCACCCCGTATTCAATGCGGATGAGGGGGATACCATCGGAATCCTCAGCGGGTATCGTGTTCTCCTGTTTTCTCGCCTTGTTCGCGGTAGGTGGCAGTTCACGCGGTTTCTTCTTTCCCTCGCTCAAGCCATCCTTCGCCACTCTTTGCGCTTCATGCTCTGGGAACCCGGCAGAGACAGCGGCACCCGCTATTCGGTTGAGCGCCTCATCAAACGAGAAAGCGCCGTAGTCCAGGAATCCGCCGATAGCATGGCACTCTTTCAAAAGCGTTTCATGTGATCCACCGCTGATGGTTGCGTCCCTCACAGCGTCACAGGCTTTGTCCAGAGCCGCAAGGAGATACTTCGACCTGTTGTCGTTCGCGGTCTTCCTGGTCTTTTTCTCCGGTTGTTTCGGCGGTTCCTTGGGCTTGAGGAGATCCGCCACGCATCCGTCGCCAGGGAGAGAATCAGGGTTGAGCAACGCGCCCTCGATGACCTTCAGCCACGGATCGGAAACGGCTTTGGGGTTCTTCGCCCTCAACCCGAAGAACAGTCTGCTTGCGTCTTTCGCGGCTCCATCTGGTGGAGACGAGCATACCGCCGCGAGCTTCGAGGCTCCCCACTTCCACAGCGCCCCCTGTTCGTCAACCGAAACGGGTCTTGAGAGCGGGATGAACAGGCGGAATCGGGTATCGGGTGGTTCCCCGTCCTTCTCGGAAACGCCGTTGTTCCACGATGACTGAGCAATCAAGACTGTTTCGGGGAAGGCATCAAGGGCTTTCTGAATGTCTTCGGGGGTCTTGTGATCCATGTCATAGAGCAGGAAGAACACCGCCTTGATGTTCTTCTTGTGGCGGAAATTCCCCTTGTCGTTCGGAATTGTCCCAAACGAAGCGCCGATGACTGCCGGGCCGTCCTTCGCATGGTGATCCTTGCCCATAGAAAGATCGGTGACGAAATCCGCCAGCGTCCCCGCCCGATTCTTTGGAGATTCTGCGTCAGTCTTGCTTTTGATGGTAGCCCACTCCCCATTCCATTGAACGGAAGCGGCTTTGTTGATTTGTTCCTGAATGGTTGCGGTCATATCCTTTGCCTCCAAGACAAGCAACGGTTGACCGCGTGCGGGTGTTCTGCTATCCTATCTTCAGGAAAGCAAAAAATCCCGCTCTCCAAGCGGTCAACCAGTTTATTGAGCCTCCCGCGTCTGCCAGGATCAGGGAGGCTCACTGTTTTAGGTTGGTTCGTCATGATACCGTACCAACCTTCCCGGCGGAAGACACTTCAACGAGATCAAAACACCGCGTCTTCGTCATCGCGCCCGCCCTCCGTGGTCTTGATCGCCTCATCGTATGCCGTGAGGATGGCGTTGCTGATGGCTTGCCGGTGCTCTTTACTCAAGATTTCAACGATGGGATACCACTTCTCGCCTGACTTCTGAGATGGTTCGGAGACGAAGAGCCCGCTTCCGTCCTTCTTCTTGAAGACCTTGAAACCGTGAATCCTCATCGTCTTGCCCTCGATGGAGGCATGGGCAAGAACAGAGCCGTTGCCGGATAGGGAGATGGACACCTTGTATGGTGATGGCGTGGTCATGGCTTCACCTCACCCGTGGGCTCTTGGGATGGGGTATTGGCGCGTGCGGCAAGGAATGCTTTCAGGTCTTCCTCGGTCACGCCCCACCGGCGAACGCCAACGCGGGAAGCCCGCAGTATCTTGCGTTTGATGAGATCGGCAACCGAAACCCTGGAACAGCCCAGGATTTCCGCTACCTCGATGGTGGAAAGAATCTTCGGCATATCGGAAGTCCCCTTCGTAAACTTGTCTGGTAGAGGCTTTCCGCGCACGGAAGCCTTCTCCAGAAGCCGGGGCGTCTGATACACGCTTACCGGCTTTTCCTTTATCTAAACTACCACAACCTACGTCGGTTTGTCAACCAAAGTGCCGTATCACTTCTTCCGGGTAAATTCCTTCCGGCATGTATCTCTGTCGTATAGCTGGTCTTGCCGCTCTTTCTCGAAGAACCGCCCGCACCGTGGGCAACAGCCCAGGTAGTAGGAAATGCTCAATGGGCGGTCGTAAATCATGGAGCCTTCCAGGGCTTGAAGCACCGTGTAGACGATCAGGGCTTTCCCGCCCGGAATCCATACCGCGTTCCATGCTTCTTGAGTGAGGTTCCCTCTGTCGTTGCGTGGTCTGCATTGAAGGAGCCATCCACGCCCGGCCTTGTGAGGATCGAAGAAGAGCGGTTCCATGGCGCGAGACACCTCCTCCTCGGTTGTCCTTCCGCCGTCCTTCAGCTTCTTGTATTCCTTTTTCTTGCCCATCAAGAGGAGAGATGTTGCCTCGTTTCTGTAGCTCTCGCTGGGGTCTTCATCTGCCCCGATGCCCACCCGGAGGAGCTGCTTTACCAGGGCAAGGGTTTCTCGAAGTGTTCCGCAAGCTCGCTCATTGGTTGCCCAGGCAAGCACATGATCTTTATGCCCCGCACCAAGATTCGGGATGACCAGGGAAACCGAATCAACAAAATCCTGATCCGATGCTTCATCAGGAAGGTTGAGGAACGGGAGCAAGTAGTTGATGATGAACTTGGTCGCCCCATTCATGGGCGGCTTTGGGCTTCTCTCCCGGGTCTTGCTCATGGTTTCTTCCTTGCCGTGATCTTCTTCCGGTCAGGCTTCATCGGGAGGAAATTATCCTTGGAGACCACCTTCCGCCCGCTCTTCTCTTCGAGTTCCCGCCTGGCGTTCCCGGCAATCTTGCCACCAACTCGCGCCGCTACCTTGTTCTCCTCGAAACCCTGAGCGTCTCGATTCCTGGCAATCTCGGTTGTGGATGCCTCTCCCAACATGGAGAAGATCAACTCAAGATCGGTCATGTGGTCTCGGAGATTCTGACGCTTCAAGCCCTTGACCTTCGAGTATTCCGAGGGGGTGAGCCCGAAGGTTGCCTTACTGATTTCCGCTGTTAGGATGGAGTATTCCCGATCTTCTTTGATGCCGCGCTCGTTCCATTCCTCGGTAAGCTCCTCCCGGATCGCGATGGAACGCATACGCTTCTCGATCCAGGCATCCGGGTAGCCCTTCGCCTTGTAGAGCGCCCGCGCCCGTTGGGAAGCAAGCTCCGGGTTCTCGATTTCTTGCACCCGCTCATATCCCACCTTCGCCAACCATCGCTTGAACGGTTCCGCTTTGGGACTCGGGATAGACTGAATGACGCGGAAGGCTCCCTCAGCGGTCACACAGTTGATCCTCTGTTTCCCGCCCGGCGTCTCGATTTCAAGGGGGGTGACAATTTGTCCCCACCCTTCGGAAAGGGCTTCATCACGGGATCGCATCTTCTTGAGGTAGTCCGTGGGGTTCGGAGAATCGGTCAGAGCCGCGACAATATCAACCAGGGCGAAGAACCATTCCCCGTTGTGAAGTACACGCCGGATCTCTTTCCCCTTGAAGACAACCAGCTTGCCGGTGGTTTCATCGGTCATCGTTCTTCGCCTCCGTCTTCCGTTTTGTGGGGCGCTCTCGCCGGCTTCAGACTTTGTTCAAGCAGATACCGGATGACTCCGGTTCGAGAAAGAGCAAGCCCTTCGGCTCGAAGCTCCTCAGCCTTGGCGCAAATCTCTTCAACCAGTCTCGCAGGAAGGCGCACCGTCACGGAAACGGCATCCTCCCCCTTTGGTCTACCTACCATCGGTAAAGCCTCCTTCAATGTCTCTTCCCATGCTTCCGGGGAGCAATCCTCCCCCGCCCGTGCGAGTAGTTCCGGGTGTTCCTTGGCAATCTGGTCAAGGCGGTCAAGGCTTTCTCTGATCGCCTTGGAATCAATTATTCCTGCGGGCCTCTTCATGCCACCATCCTTTGAATCTGAACCGCCTGGAAGGGCTTCCCATTTCTGGCGTTGAAGCCATGATCCGCGAGAGTCTGAGCAATTCCCCTGAGCGAGAGCCCCGCCGCTTTCATGGTGCGGGCTTCGTTGATGATCCCTTGTTCTGCGGGATTCTCGATCAAGTTTTTTCCGTCATTCGCCAGAGAGAACCCAAACGGGATTCCTCCTGTTCGCTCACCTCTGGCTTTCTTTGCCCCTAGAGCCGCCTTGGTTCTTGCCTTGATGATGAGGCGCTCATACTCAGAAAAGGCGTCAACCATTCGGCGCATGAGCACTTGGGACGGGTCATCACCTTCCGTTCCTTCACCGGCAGAGGAAACAATCCGGGCTTTCCGTCTTGCAACGGTGGCTTCGATCATCGCCACAACCAACGGATCACGCCCGAGACGATCCCTTTTTGCCACGAGAAGCACGTCACCGGATTCCAGCGCGTTGATTGCCGCCATCAGACCAGGACGCTTCTCGATGCCCGCCGCTCCGCTGATCCCCTCATCAGAGAAGGTTCCGCGAACCGATTCCCCGTGAGCGGTTGCCCACTTCGAGCACGCATCAGCTTGGGCATGGAGCCCGTTTTTCGAGTCTGCTTGGTCTTCCGTCGAACAACGAAGGTAGTTGATGACCGGCATATCGTTCCCCCTGTTTGTTCTGTAAGAAGAATATACCATTTTGTAAGTAAAAAGTCAATGTAATTGTAACAAGCCGTCCGTCTCGTAACAGGTCTTATCTTTCTAATTCGTTGTAAGCAGGGTATCAGCCAAAAACGTGTAATTTTACACGCTAAGGCCTCTTTTTCCGTATCGTAAACTCATCTCATTTAATAAGGTTTCGATCAACTACATATTCCCCGTAAAGCACGACGTTATCCCATTCAATCGGGCTTACATGTTCAAGAAGTGAGAAATCAAGGTCATTCCCGGCTGCATCTTGATTGCCACCGCTCGTTACTCGGGCTATCTCCCTTGCTTGCCAGTAGATTATGCAGGCCAGAATCAACGTCAAGCAGCTACAGGTGCTCATTTGTTCCTCCAGGTCGCGGGAATAGATTTTTCCCCGCTTGCCATAAAAAACTTGCCTTGCGAGGGAATGAAGCTGTTCTCCCTTGAGTAACCCTTGACGAATGCGACGTCTCAATGATGGCTTTGAAAGATATTCCAGGATGAATTCGGTCTTGAAGATTCGCCCCAATTCTCGATTTGCTTGGTAAAAGTGATTTTTCTTGCTGAGGGAGACCAACCGCTTTAAGGCTACAGAAGCGGTTACATGACCGGTTTTGAGCGAAGCGTAAAAATGGCCCATCCGGTTCCAATCGTTCTCAATAGGGTCTGTGTTTATGGTGTGATCTTTTTTGGTTACCATTGGATCCAGTGCATCGTAGGACCTGGTCGGGTCTATTCGATATAGCCTCTGATGCTGAATGCCCCGGATACGAGGAGCAAATTTTCTTCCCAACATCGCAAAAGCAGCAAAATTGATTTCGGTGTAACCGTGAGTGTCGGTGTAATGTTCCATCGAGATCAGATCACTTTCATTGTAGAGCAAGCCATCCAGAACAAAGGCAGCATCCCGTTCTGTGCATTCGATTGGCACTGAATAAAATGGGGCATAGTTGTCTGCCACAAAGGAATAGAATTCAAGGGCATAATCACTGAGTTTCGGGCTGTAAGTCTGTTGAAGGGTTTTCCTGGGCATATAAAATCTTTGGCCATCGCTACTTGAAGATGTTCCGTCCCCCCAAATGCGCGATGCATCAAGATCAGTAATTGCGTTGACCACAACGGACAAGGCCGCCTTCTGATTTTCCGGAGTAAGTTGCCAATCCGTTATTCGCCGGATCTGCTCGTATGAAGTACCCGTTGTCAGACGAGCCATTGTGAAAGGCCCTATGTTGCAGCCGTAAGCCATAATTGAAATAAGGAGACTGCATATTTCCTCTGGTGGTCTACCTTCCTGTAGTGTAGGTGCCAGAAAACACTTGGAAAAATGTAGCTTGTTATCGACCTCGATAAGAAGTTCAGGAAGACGAATACTACGCATGTTCTTTGATAACCATTGTTTGAGGATGGTCAAGTTGAAGGCGTCTTTCTCACCGAGATTCTCGCCTGGATCAATAGAAAGTTTCCAGGCATCCCCTTCTATCTTGGCATAAGCGTTACCGGGAAGGGTTTCCAGAAAGCGGTCATAACTGTTTGCCAAGCGGCTTTTTAGAAACGCAATCGCCTCTTTCGAATTTTGGGGAAGCTCTGCTTCCCGGAAAAAGGACTCACGCATGGGTTCCCATTTCATAGTGGGGATGAAAAAATTATCAAATCGGCCGAAGCGCTTGCTGTGCGTGATACAAAGATTCCCGGCTTTTATTTCATCCCGAATCACCAGCAATAAAGCGCACTCGAATGTTCGCCTACTCACGGAGCCGGCATCATACAGCCATCGATGAAATCTACCCGGCACAAAATCTGTGGAAATGGTCTCTGGAAGATTTCTTTCACGATCTTTCCCCAAACCTTTAATGAACGATATCCCATCTACCAGCGAGTCATCACAACCATTTTCCTCAAAATTCAAGACCTCCAGAAAAACCGGGAAGAATTTTCGAATATAACCGAATCGCTTTAACACTCCTTCGAACATATGACCGCTCTTGCCTCCAGGCCACATTTCAAGGTCCTTGAGTTGAGCCAACAAGGCTGTTTTGGAAACTTTCTTGAACAAACTGGAACGGATTTCTTTATCTTTCAAGCTCTCATCCAAAATAATTTGGCCCATTTCCTGAAACATGGAAAGCGCCTGCTGGACCACTTGTCGATGACTGGTTAAATCTTTGTTGAGATCGTTCTCCGCGTGTTTGCAGATTTTTCCAACGAGTTTATCAAACGTATCGATGAGCTGATCTATTGTTTCATGAAAGGTCTGTTTGAGAAAACAGATCAGAGCGGCGTATCGTCGTGACGAACTGATAAGCTTGAGCCGATCTGCAGAACAGCGTTTCACATATAGAGCCAGATTTCGCTGGTAGTTATTGTTGAGCCAAGTGAGGTTGACGGCAAGGATTCCTATCGACTGAATGTGTTTGAGTTTTTCAGTGAGGGCTACAATCGCGTCGGAAGATGGTCTCGCCGCAGGTTCCTTCAAATATTGAAAATCGGATACTCGACCGGACGGCACATCAATGAGCACTTCAAGCTTTTCCACCATGCCGACCGGCATGGCTTCTATGATTTTTCCAAAAATGTGTTGCTGTGCCAGTTTTCGTTGCTCCTTGGTAATCCGGAGCAGAAGCCGACTGGCAGGTTCAAGAATTCCTTGTTCCCGGAGAAACTCTTTCGCCTGGCAAAACAAAGCATCTACCCGCGCTAGACGGCAGGCTTCTTCGAAAATAAAATCCTTCACCAGTCTGGTTTCCAATTCGGTGAAATCACGCTTCTTCAGGTAATCCCGAATTTTTAGCCGGTGCTCAGAAATGGTCTGCTGGCGTTTTTCATACTGTTGAATAATCGCGGAGTCCTCGTTCAATTGATTTTCGATGAACAGAAGAAGGTCAGGGGCAATTTCAAGCGGTTTTTGAGCAGGGAACCGGTTCAACAGTCGAACGAAGCCAAGTTGGTAGGCAAAACCAAATTGGTTGGAGTTACCACGGCATTGATTGATCTGAACGATGTCTTCAGGAGCTAGGGTAGCTCGCTGAATGAGTTCCTCTCGTGAAAAACTTGGTTGAGTCATATTTTTCTTCCTTTCCAGAGTTTCAACAAACGGCCATTTGATGAGACACTTTTTCGACAGTCGGCACTGACTGAATTTCAGGCAGTTGTAGTGTCTTATATTGTCATAACGCTATTCAACATATCATTTACTTGATTTTGCATGTGTTTTTTGAGACAATGCTGGAAACAAGGGGGTTTCATGGGAAAACTACTCGGATATGCCAGAGTTAGCACAAAGGACCAGGATCTTACAGCACAAACCGATGATTTGAAAAAAGCCGGTTGCAAAGCTGTTTATACGGATGTGGCAAGTGGTGTTAGAACAAACAGACCCGGTCTCGATGCCTGTCTTAAAAATTTGAGACGCGGAGACGCGCTTTTGGTCTGGCGTCTCGACCGACTCGGGCGGTCAATGCCACATCTGGTAACATTGATTGAAAAACTGCGGCGTCAGGGAATCGGCTTCAAATCTATTTGTGACGGGGTGATAAATACAACCACAGCCTCTGGGGATCTTGTGTTCAACATATTTTCAGCACTTGCACAATTTGAAAGAAGGCTGATTCAAGAGAGAACCAGAGCGGGTTTAGCTGCGGCAAGAGCAAGGGGAAGACTTGGAGGCCGAAAACCTATAGATTCTAAAAACCCGAAAGTTAAAATGACTCAAAAGATGCATCAGGACAAATCTTTAAGCATAGGTGAAATCTGTGAAAGTCTGAAAATCTCCAGACCGACCCTCTACCGATATTTGAAGCTCAAAAAACCTTAGCGTGTAAAATTACACGTTTTTGGCTGACACCCTTGATTGCCCTTTTGGAGATGATTTCTTATTTGTCATACAGTGACGAAGCCTTTGCGGAAGCTTTTAAGTGAGAAGAGTTTTCTAATAATACCTAGATACTCTTTTGAGGCCCGGTTGTGAGAATGTGTGTTAGCTCTTCTTCAACCGTTCTTCGTGGTATCGGCTGATAACCGGCCCCACGGCGAAAAGCCCTTTTCCGGCCCGGTAGCGGTAGCCCTTCAGGAAAAACTTGCCGACCTTCTCCGGAAGCTCATACCCGAACATCGCCTTGCAGAGCCCGCGCACCTGGTCCATAGTGGCGGTATAGGTGCCGCCGGTGTGGCTCCAACCGCCGAGCCGCATATACAGCACCAGCCCGATTGATTTGAAGTCCGCCTTGTCGAGGTCCCAGATAACCAGCTTCTGAAGGTGGCAGAAGCGTTTATCCTGAATCCCGCCGATAAGCTCCTTGAGCCGGTACTTGTTGATCTTCGGTTTCAGCCGCAGGCGAAGCGCCGCCGCCGGTTCCGCCTTCGGCCCGAGCTTCACCAGCCCCCGGACGGTCTCCCACTCCCCGCCGTGAATCCGCTTCCAGGCGATCAGGAAATTTTCTTGGTAGTCGGAGATGACATCCCAGACCCAGTTTACTTCGTCCTGGTCCACCTTTTCATACTTCTCGATATAGGGGAATTCCGCGCCCGGAACCCCGACCCGCACCAGCAGGTATTTCCCACCGGCCCCGGTGATGTATCTCTTCCGAACGCTGGCAGGGCTGTATTTTGTGCAATTCCAGAAAACCCAAGAGCAGGAAATTGAACTCAGAAAATTTACACCAGAACAGGCTCAAGGCTTCTGGAACCTCGCACCAGACGCGAACAAGGTAAAATTTGCGGTGGCGTTTCCTGAACTGGCAAAAGCAATAAAGCCGGTTTGAAATTTACTTGTACAAAAGGAGAATAAACCATGAAAATTACAAAAGAAGAACTGGTAAAAAAGACTGACCTCCGCTGGCACGACCGCATTGGGGGCCTGCTTCAAAACTTTTGGCAGCTTGAGCCGGGGAAGCTCCCGGTTGGCTGGTTTGCGCGTTCGTGGCTGATGGATGTCAAATTTTACAACATGCATCGTGAGGCAATCGGAGAGGCACTTGCTCAGGGGTTTATTTTCGATGACACGATGGACGAAATAAAGGTGCCTTTCCCGAAATGAGCACACCATCGCCTTTCAAAGTAACCATCAAACTTGTGGAATCCGACAAGGCAATCAGGGCCAAAGCCGATGTTGAAGGCAAAACCCTGACCATTCGCGGCTTCTCAGTTTTCGAGGGCAAGAAGAGCCTTTGGGTATCCATGCCTTCGTTGAAAAACGGGAACGCCTATACCGATGTTATTGAATTTCATTCCAAAGCCGTGAAGGAATCGGTATGTAAAGCCGTCCTGGAAGCATACCAAACCGCTTTAAGCAACCAGGGGCAAGCGTCCACCGATGACCAGGGGGCCGGGTTTTAAGATGAAACCATATCGACCGACCAGGGACGTTGAAAAGATTCTTGATGTTGCCTGGAATCACGTTCAATCGGTTGAATACTCTGTTACCGCAAGGTGGCTATTTTACCGGCTTCTGCAAGATTCTATCTTCACAAAAAAGGAAGATTACAAGGGGCGCTTCCTCCCGATTTTGAGCCGGGCAAGAAAGGCGTTTTTCAAAGAATGGAGACCCGATACCCTGACTGACGATGGAAGAAACCCTATTGTTAGGGGCGCGGGGGATTACTCCATTGAATCTTGGTTTCAATCGGTAACGAATAACGGCGTTGAGTGCAAACTTGATATATGGGCCGGGCAACCAAAGTATCTTGAAATCTGGTTTGAAGCGGCCGCAATGGTTTCACAATTCGCGCATTATACCCGGCATATCACATTGAGACCCTTCAAAGGGGATGCCTCCATTGACTTCAAGTGGCAAACGGCCAAAGCCTTAAAAGATCGGGGAGAACTTTTTCCCGGAAAACCGATTCATATTCTTTACTTCGGAGACCTTGATAAAAAGGGGCTTTCAATTCCGAAATCCGCTTTTCGAGACATTCAAGAGTGGGCCGAAGTTGACATCGTTTTTGAGCGTTGCGGGCTGAACTCAGGGCAACCAGAGGAATTGAATATCCCAGAAAACCCGGAGAAACCAGGCACTTACCAATGGGAAGCATTGAACGACCAGGCGGCAAAAAAACTAATCACCGAAGCCGTGGGAAAGCACTTTGACCAGGCGGGCGCCGAAACAATTCTTGAACGTGAAGCCATGTTGAAGGGCAATCTTGAAAGCCTTGAATTGCCGGGGGAGCTTGCTTCATGAAACAAGATCAGAAGCCCGTTTTTATCGTTGATACGAGGGAAAAACCCGGATTTGAGTATACCTTTCCGGGGTATCAGGTTATCCGGGGGGCTCTCAAGACCGGGGATGTGAGCTGTCAGGGGTTTGAATCCTTGTTTTCAATTGACCGCAAAGAAAAAAACGATATGGTGAATTGCGTAACTTTTTCCAGAGAACGCTTTTGTAGAGAGCTTTCCAGGGCCGATTCAATGCTCAGGTTTTGGGTGCTTATCGAGGCTTCCATTGAGGAAATCGAACGCGGGGAATACCGTATCAAAGTATCACCAGCGGCGGTTTTGGGAACCTTGGCATGTTGGGAAAATCGGTATAATTGCCGGTTCATTTTTGCCGGGAACAGATCGACGGCCAACAGAACAGCGGAACGGCTTCTAGTCCATGCGTGGCGAGAAATCACAAAACCATCTTCCCGTACGGCTCTTGAGGTGGTAGAATCGTGACCAGACATAATAGCGAAGAGACCCGCGACTTTGCTGGTATCGGGTCTCTTCAAAAGGGTGTGACCGCATTTGCGGTGTTTTTTGCTATTTCCGTAATCATAATAGCAGAACTCACGCGGCGCGGCAACCCTGACGTTTTCGATAAGGGGTAGACCGATGACCGAAACTGAAAAAGAACAGCCAAAACCATTTGAAAGACTTGTCTCCGGCTTTACTGGCGATAAGGGAAAGCCAAAGGGAAGTAAGCCCCTTATGGCCGTCCTGGAAGATATTCAGGGTGGGAAATTCAAGGCCAAAATTGAAGCTCTCCGAAAAATCCTTGCAACCAGAACCACGGAAAACACAAAAGAAATCGACAAGGAATACACAGAGCAAAAGAAAAACCTGCCATCGGTGACATTCTCCGGGGCTTGGGAATACCGCGAAAAAGCGCAACCAATCAAGGCTATGTCGGGCTTTGTCACTCTCGACATCGACCACGTTGGTGAAAATCTTTCAAAGATCAAAACCCAGTTGATCGGAGACCCGCATACCGCTTGTGTTTTTGATTCGCCATCCGGTGAAGGCTGTAAGGCTCTATTCCTGGCAACCCTGACGGGCAATCCTGATGAGTATGAAAGAACGTGGGCCGCCATCCGGGATTACCTGGCAGGAAAGTATGAAATCTCCCTGGACAAAAGCGGGAAGGACATAACGCGGCTTTGCTTTGTGAGCCATGACCCAAACCTTTTTATCAATCCAAAGCCGGAACTTTTCCCGGTGCCAAAAGAGCAACCAAAACCAGAACCCAAAGAAACACCAGCGGCAAAAGTGTTGACAAAAAGCGGTGACCTGGCAGTTGAGATATACGCTAAGAAGGCTCTCGAAGGCGCTTATACCAAAATATCAGAAGCTCCCCAGGGCGTAAAAAACCCGACTTTAAATAGCGAGGCGTTTTCAATGGGAACACTTATCGGCGCGGGGGCAATCGACCGGGTGACAGTGGAAAATGAGTTGTTTCAAGCGGCGAAAAATACGGGTTACACAAACGAACACGCAATAAATTCAATCTTGAAAAGCGCTTTGGATGCAGGCGAGACAAAACCAAGAGACCTTTCCAAGGTCGGAACAGCCACAACAGACAAAAAGCAAAACTCAGAACCGGAACAGGAACCAGAGCCAAACCCGGCGTTATCACTGGAAGCGTCAAGCTGTATCAGGTTTTTTGAGAATGAACCCAAACCCAGGGAATTTATCGTCAAAGACTTTCTACCCAGGCTGAACGTGGGGGTCATTGCGGCACCGGGTGGAACCGGGAAAGGCTATTTCACTCTTCAGCTTGCTTTATCCGTGGCAACCGGGGTCAAGTTTTTGGGAAAATTCGACATTGAAAATCCGGGGGGTGTCCTTTATTGCAATTCCGAAGATGATGAACCGGAGATACACAGGCGCTTTCTCGGGTGTCTAAAAGAGGTTCTACGCGAGACCGGAAAAGAAGCGGCTAAAGAGGCGGTGGGGGCCTTGGGTGAAAGGTTTTACTCTCCCTCGCTGACGGGCAAACACAGATTGACGCTTTATCCTGACAAGTTGGGAACAAACAAACGAGACCTTTTGAACTTGGCGCGGGCAATCCCTGACTTGCGGCTGATTATTCTGGACCCGGCGAACCGGATCATGGCCGGAGACTTCAACCGCGTGGAAGAGGTGACTGCTTTCATTCAGACTCTTGAGGAAATCGCAACCGAGACCGGCGCAACCATCTTGCTGGTCACGCATACCAATAAGGCAAGCCAAACCGGAGACCGTGACGACAAACATTCCGCCGGGGCCGTCCTTGGCTCTCAATCGTTCGTGAACGCGGCGCGGTGGGTGATGACCCTTTCGACCTTTGATGAATCCATGAGGAAAAAATTCCAGTTTTCTGGATCTTTGGAATCATTCATATCTCTCAGAATCCCGAAGGCCAATTACCTAGCACCGGGCCTTGGAGAGCTTCATCTTGAAAGGGTGGTTGATGCGGCAGACAAAACCGGGCTTGGTTCTGGACCCTTGCGGCTGGTAGACCTTGGGAAAAAGGGAAAAGAAGTCACTCTCGAACAGGTAGCACAATGGGTTGGAGAAAATCCGGGGGTATCAAAAACAGCGGTCATAGAAGCAATACAGGGGAAATTCAAGACGGCTCAGAAGATAACAAGATTGGCCGTTAATGAAGCTATAAAAATCGGCTTCATAAAAGAAGAAAAAGACCCCGTGGCGACAAACAAAAAAATAATCGTTCCGGGATTCCTGATTGAGAAAAAAGACGATGAAGCACAAGACGATGAAGCACAAAACACTGATGAATAGGAACTTTTTAAGACCCCTATCTTTGAAAAGTTGCATTTGGCCCGAACTTTTCAACTTTTCAAACTTTTCAAAACATATCCAAAAAGTTAATGAAAACCGTATCCTATCAGGTGAAAGATGCTATGAAAACAGCCAAACTTTTTCAGAGGCTTGCAAAGTTGCATCTAGACCGAACCTTTTAACTTTTCAACTTTGTCCCCTAAAGGGGAAAGAAAATGCGGCAAAGTTGGCCGCTTTTTTTCCTTCCTTTCGGGGATTTGGGGGCGCGAAATGTCTTTAACCTGGAAGCAAGATTTAAAGATTAACCCGAAAATGCAGGCGTTCTTGTTTGGGGAACCTTCCACCCAGGAACTACCACGGCCATCGGCGAACCTTTCAGAGGGTGAAACCATGGCCGCCATCGAAAAAACAGCGCCATCCTCACCTGTGGGGGCAGAACTTCCCAAGGGAGAACTTTCGGACAGCGAACAGGAAAAAATGAACGGGCTGGTTCCGTGGAATGAGGGGGCAAGGTGGCCTAGCGAGGGGGAAAGAAAAGACCACCAGGACCAAATTCCCGCAGGCTGCCGTTAACGTCCGACATTGAATATTATTAAGATCTACCCCTTGCAGGTCCATTGGCGCTTTTACGATCCTCGGGCTTTCGGTTATTTTGGCGCGGCCTTCCCCGCCCGCTTCTATTACTCCGTCGCCGTCTCAGGGAAAGGTTGTGTCCTCTTGGGGTTCTCTTTCAGACATCAAGGAAACCGCTTCCCTACGCCTTTTATGGATGCATCTAGTTATCCGACAAGAGATTTTTCTTGCCATTCCATATTTTTTTCAGTAATGTGGTTCTTGCCAAAGCATGAGATAGAGCAACGTTCAGAGATCCCTCACGGTACCACTACAGGCGAGGAGGAACTAGTCTTGTCCATCCGCAATGTATTGTTGTTTATGCTTTTGATAACCCTATCTCTTTTTGCCCTTGCCTGCCAGAAACATGATCAGCCCGTCGCCCCGCAGGTTACGACCCAGGTTCAGCCAATCCTTCCGAGTCCAACCGCCCCATTTACGGCTGGCCCCCCTTTATTCCTGCTCAAACGGATGGGGCAAAAATTTTCTAATTGGGACCCGGGTCATCCTGGTGGGGTGCCGCCCGCGGGGGTTCCTATCAATATCATCTCTCCGGTCTCGGGGAGTGTCTATGAAAGCGGCCAACCAATCCCATTTGAAGCGACTATCAATTGGCCCCTTTCTTGGTGGGCTTGGTATCGGTGGGATCCGAACGGGCCTGGGACAAGTGATGGGTCTGGTATGTTTGGCGAAGGGGAAACAAATTTCACCAAATCAGATCTTCCTCCTGGCGGCGGTTACATATATATGGTCGGCTTTATGCCAGGTTTGGAGACTCCTGCTTATCCTTACGGGTATTGGCCTCCATATGGGTATGGCTCTTGGATTGTTGTGGGGTTTCCCAATATTGTCATGACCATTACTCAGGCTCCAACCGCATCACTCAAGATAGCAGCTCCTCCCAACAACAGCGCCTTCGACTACGGCCGACCAATCACCTTCCTTGGCACGAAAACCGGGAATGTGACCAATATTCAATGGTCTACAAATAATGTTGTCTTCGGCACTGGTTTAACCGCTACCAATTCAGATCTTCTCCCTGGCTCACATACTATCACACTTACCGGTCAGGTCGGCAATTCCCAATTTTCAAATTCGATTACCGTGGGCATCAGACCAATTACATTGGAAGTTACCATTGACCCAACTACGGTCAGGCCCTCACAAACACCTTTGCGCACATCTCCGACACAGCCAACGAGGGTAACAGTTCATCTGAGAAGCGGAAATACCCCTGTTGCCGGTCGTCAAGTTCAATTAGTCGCAGCTGGTGTTCCGGGTTCCGGTGGTCACAGTGAAGCTGAGCACAACAACGGAACCAGGCCGATTCCGGATGGCATCTATGGCGTTTTCGCAGCAGGGCAAGGGGTCACTAACGCTGCTGGCGAATTCACGACAAACTACACTCCAACCCGGTTTGGTGGCTCGGAAACCATTACGATCACTTCACCCGATTTCCCAAATGCAAGTGCAATAGCGACTCTCACCGTGACTGTTCAAAATCTGGACGTTTTGCCTAGGGATAACGCTCGTTACATCCAGACTGGCGGCCAAAACAACGGTGGCCCGCGTGCGGGCCATTTTGTGCATCCAGGCCCAGTAAACGCGGGTTCCCAAGCGGACCCGAATGAAAATCACTGGGGAACCCAGGGCCTTCGGGACGGGATTGGAATTTTAGCGGATGCCTACAATGATGAATATCCCAACGATCCACTATACATCAATGATATGAGCCTCAGAAATGGCGGTCTTTTTGATATTGATGGCGATTGGGACACCGATCACTGGGATCATCGAACAGGTCTGAATGTTGATATTGAGATGCAAGGAAGATTATTACCGGCGGAAAGAAGGTATTTGGAAGATTTAGTTGCGACCTACTATTATGCTACTTGGAACGTTGCGCGAACGCGTACCCACGGTGGAAATCATCTGCATTTGGAATCGTTTAATTGACGACAACAGAGGAAAAATACATGAACAAATCACTCGGCAAGGTGCTCCTTTCCCTCCTTCTTGCGTGGTTAATACCTTGTCAATTCGCTTGGGGCCTTGATCGGGAGAAACCGGACCAAATCGACGTAATCGTTTTTCCAAATATCCAATACGATGCAGTCGAAGACATCTTTACCTACAATTACTCCTTAACAAGCACCGAAAAAAGCCTTCAGGAAGTCGATTCTTTAGTAATTTTAACAGACAAATTCTATTCACGAACAAATCCAGCACAGGGGTGGTTTGCGTTAAAATTCCCACATCGCAATCCTCCTAGTGGTGTCCCTCCGTGTGTAGTTTGGTCGGCAGGTTATGGGGATCTTCCTATTGGAAAGGATGTTTCCATTCCAGGGATTCCCCTTCCACCTTATGCCATCAAGCCGGGGAACTCTCTTGCTGGGTTTTCTTTTGAAAGTAAAGAACCTCCTGGGGTTGCAACTTTCTTTTCGAAAGGCTGGGTCAAAATACCCGACTATACAGAAGAACCGCCGGCAGAAGGCCCCCCTCCACCACTTGAATTTGGCCATGACCGCTTCAAAGGCATAACGGTTGCTCCGGTAGTTGTGACGGATACCAGCTCAGGTGGCCTAATCGACCGGTTGATTACCCTAAAAGACTCAATGCCAGGTTATGGCTGGATAGCAAATCAAGGCATCATCAACAGCCTCAATGTCAAACTCAAAGCAGCCAAAGAAAGTATCGCCAAAGGCAACAACAAAACCGCGTCCAACCAACTCAGCGCCTTCATCAACGAACTCGACGCCCAAAAAGGTAAACAGGTCAACGAGAACGCCTGGGCTCTCCTGAAGGCAAACGCCGAGTTCCTGATCCACAAAATTGGAGAGTAAGACCAAACCACGCTGATCCCCGGCCTTCGCATCCAAGGAGCTTCCCGCCATGTCCGCCGAGATCATGACCATCAAGGAACTTGCCGCCTACCTCGATCTGGCCGAAGCCACCCTCTACAAAAAGGTCTCCAACAACGAAATCCCCTACGCCAAACTCGGCAACCTCCTCCGGTT
>Ga0210033_1001638_pt1 | contig 20208 bp, 17 predicted proteins | sample CryGeymeta201501_FD_185465 | JGI IMG/M metagenome (GOLD analysis project Ga0210033, IMG submission 185465) | Groundwater microbial communities from Crystal Geyser aquifers in Utah, USA - Crystal Geyser metaG 2015-01 (SPAdes) (version 2) | ecosystem: Environmental > Aquatic > Deep subsurface >... | reverse complement strand
GCGGCTTCAGGGGGCTTGCTGGGCTTCACCCTGTGGGTGAAGCGGGCGCGCATGGGGCTGGGCCCCAAAAGCGTGGTCAGCGCGGGCTCACTCGCTCGGAGGGCCGAATTCGGGCCGACGATTCAGGGAGAATTCCCAGATCGTCGGCGGCGGCCTGAGGCTGCTTCCCGACATAGGTCCCCGGGGGGCATCCGTGCTGCGGGGAGCGTCCTCGGGCGAGCGCCAAGGGCCGCCCGCAGGAAGTCGCGGATGGCGTACGCAGCCGGCACGTCGCCGGCGCGGAGCTCTTCATCACCCCGCTGTGGAGCCAGCTCGGGCAGGCGCGGCTCGGCCTGGCCCCGCAGCCAGCGCCCCAGGGCGTTCCGGCTGCGCCCCATGCGCGCCGCCAGCTCGGTGGCCGGGGTGGTGCCCTGCAAGGCCCGCATCAGCGCGGCGACGGCGGCCGGCGAGGCGGGCGGCACCCGGGGCTCGCGCCAGTCCGCCGGGGCGAAGCCGTCCAGCAGCGCGCCCACGTCCCGCCCGGTGCGCAGGGCCAGCCACAGGAAGGCGGCCCCCGTGGGCCAGCGCCGGCCGTGCTCCCACCGGTAGACGACGTTGGTCGTGTACTGCAGGCGTCGCGACAGGGCCCGCTGGCTGCGGCGGCCGCGCAGGTGGCGGACGAGCTGGCGGGCGAGGTCCTGGTGGTCGAGCACGGGGTTGGTGTATCTCGAATCCGCACACGGTGGCGCGTACTGGGGCCACGCTCTGTGCGCAGAAGGGGTGGTCCTTGGGCCTGGGCGGGGGCATGATCAGTCCAGGCACGGAGACCAACCGAGGGACCGCCCTCGAACCCGGAGGAAGCCATGCGCGCCACGAGCCCCGCCCTGATCCTGAGCGTCCTGTCCCTGGCCGGCGGCTGCGCCGCCACCAACCCCGCCGACGGCGGCCAGTTCGGCGAGGAGAGCGGGGCCCACTGCGAGGTCGACACGAGCACGCCCCTGGCCATGGACGAGGCCGGGACCGAGGGCATCACGCCCCAGGACCTGGTCGACCTGGCGGGGGGCACCCACAGCGGCAGCCTGAGCTGGGTGGACGGCAGCAGCACCGGCCTGACGGTCACCGTCTCCGACCCGAGCAACGCCCGCGCCCTGACCTACGTCTACGTCGACGACAGCGGGGCCGAGATCAGCACCGAGATGGCCATGGACTGCGGGCCGACCGTGGCCGTGGACGCCAACCTGGCCTTTGCGACGGACGACCGCGTGCTGGCCGAGAGCTGGGCCGTGGCTCTGGAGACCGGCACGCCGGGCACCATCCCGCTCTACCGGTCCCTGGAGGACCTGGCGGGCACCTTCGACCCGGCCGACTACGCCGACGCCAGCTACGAGGCGACCTGGGCCTACCTGGACGCCACCTTCGCCGACAGCGGTGCAAGCGACAGCGGGGTCGCCGACAGCGGCGTACACGGCACCATCACCGGCCAGGGCCAGCAGAGCAGCGGCAGCGGCGCCGACGGGACCGTCAGCGCCACCGTGTACCCGATCGCGACCTTCTGAGCGCCGGTCAGCGCTCGCCGCGCATGCGGCGGGCGATGAGGAAGGCCATCTCCAGGGCCTGCTCGTAGTTCAGGCGCGGGTCCACGTCGCTGTCGTAGGCCCGGCCGAGGTCCGCCTCGGTCAGGCCGCGGGCGCCGCCCACGACCTCGGTCACGTCCTGCCCTGTCATCTCGAAGTGCACGCCGCCCAGGATGCTGCCCAGGTCGGCGTGGACCTCGAAGCTGCGGTCCAGCTCGGCCAGGATGGCGTCGAAGTGCCGGGTCTTGGTGCCGTCGGCGGTCTTGTAGGTGTTGCCGTGCATGGGGTCGGAGCACCAGGTGACGACCCGGCCGGCTCGATCGACGGCCTCGACCAGGGGCGGCAGCATGCTGGTGACGCGCTCGGCCCCGAAGCGGCAGATGAGGGTCAGGCGGCCCGGCTCGTTGTCGGGGTTGAGGACCCGGCACAGGTCGACGAGCTCCTCAGGCGCCATGGAGGGGCCGACCTTCATGCCGATGGGGTTGCGGATCCCGCGGAAGAACTCGACGTGTGCGCCGTCCAGGGCCCGGGTGCGGTCGCCGATCCAGGGGAAGTGCGTGCCCAGGTCGTACCAGCCCTGGCGCAGGGGAGGCTGCTCGCTGACGGCTTGCTCGTAGGGCAGGTGAAGGCCCTCGTGGCTGCTGTAGAAGTCGACCTGGGTCAGCTCGGAGATCGGGCGGCCCACCAGGGCGTCCAGGAAGCGGACCGAGGACCGCATCTGGTCGATGAGGTCCAGGTAGGCGCGGGACTGCTCGGCGTGTTGGACGAAGGAGAGGTCCCACACCTCTGGGTGGTGCATGTCCGCGAAGCCGCCGGAGAGCAGGCTGCGGACGAAGTTGATGGTCATGGCCGAGCGGGAGTAGGCCTCGAGCAGGTTGCCAGGATCGGGCCGCCGGGCCTCTGGCGTGAACTCGATGCGGTTGACCAGGTCGCCCCGGTAGACCGGCAGGGTCAGGCCGTCCCGCGTCTCGGTGGGCTCGGAGCGGGGCTTGGCGTACTGGCCCGCGATGCGGCCGACGCGCACGACCTGCTTGCTGCCGCCGTAGACGAGCACGGCGCTCATCATCAGCAGCACCTTGAGCTTGGCGTCGATGAGGTCGGCGCGGCAGTCCGAGAAGCGCTCGGAGCAGTCGCCGCCTTGCAGCAGGAAGCGCTCGCCGCGCCCCGCCTCTGCGAGCTGCTGCTTGAGCTTCTCGACCTCCCAGCTCGTGACGATGGGGGGCAGGCGGCTGAGCCGGTGCAGCGCGCGCTGCAGCTCAACCGGATCGTCGTACTCGGCCTGCTGCTTGGCGGGCCGGGTCTTCCAGGACTCCGGGGTCCAGGAGGCGGTCATGGGGGGCTCCGTGTGAGGCAACCCCTCTAGCCCGCCGGTAGCCCGCCGGCGGCTGGATGCATGCTGAGCACGCCAGGGGGTAGCCTGCGGCATGCTCCCCTTCCTCCTCGTGCCGCTGTGGCTCGCCTCTCCTGTGGCGGCCATGATCCCTGTGCCCTCCTCCCTGCCGGTGGGACCGCCGGCCCCGCACCTCGACCGACATCCGGCCGAGCAGTGGCGGCTGTCGGCCCGGCCCGCCTGGCGGGCCTTCCACCAGCGCTGGGGCGGCCTGATGCGCTGGGACGAGCGGGATGGCACGCCGCACTTCTGGTACGGAAGCGGCGTGCCCCAGGACCAGGCCCAGGCCCTGGTCGCGGACCTGGCGGACCTGGCAGGCCTGGTCCCAGGCGCTTTGCGCTGGGCCGGCTCGGTCGAGGATCCCGTCGCTGACGGTGTGGCCTCGCCCCGGACCCTGATGCGCTGGCAGCAGACCTGGCGCGGCGTGCCGGTGGAGGGGGCCGAGGTGCTGCTGGTGGTCCAGGACGGGCGGATCGGCGCCGCCTGGGTGCGGCTGAGCCCGCTGTCGGTCTCGGGCTCGCTGTCGGGCTCGCTGTCGGGCTCGCCGCTGCCGGGGGAGCAGGTCTTCCTGCTGCCGGGGGCGCCGGGGCGACGGGGCCGGCCGGTGCTGGCGACCGCGACGCAAGAGGGTCACGAGCGGGTCTACCGGGACCGAAGCGGGCGGGAGCTGTACCGCTACGACACCGCCTACGCGGCCACCGGACAGGTGCGTTTCCAGGAGCGCACCGTGGGCGATGCCATGGTGGACGGTCCGGCCCGGCGGGTGACGGTCACCGACGCAGACGGGGTCGTGGAGGCCACGGACGACGATGGCCTTCACGGCCGGTCCGGGACCGTGGACGTGCTGCTGGACGGCGAGACCCTGGCCATCAGCGTGGGCACCTCGCCGGTGGACCTGGCGGGCGTGGACGCCGACTTCAACCTGGTCGGGGGCGAGGACGTCACGCAGGCGACGGCCTCTGTGCAGCATCACTTCTACGTGGTGTGGGACTGGCTGACGGCGCGCTGGCCGACCCACCCCTGGCTGGGTGATCGGGTCCCGGCCACCGTCGAGGTCGATGGCTTCTGCAACGCCTACTACACCAGCGGGACCCTCACCTTCTACCGGGGCACGCCGGGCTCCTGCAACGATCTGGGCGAGATCGCCGACGTCATCTACCACGAGACCGGGCACGGCATCCACGAGTACATCATGACCGGTGGCACCTTCGCCGGAGACGTGAGCGAGGGCTCGGCGGACTACGTCGCGGCGACGATCAACGACGATCCAGAGGTGGGGCTCAACGCCTGGGGGGACGGGGCGCCCATCCGGGAGCTGGCGACCGACCGCGTCTACCCCGACGATCTGTCGGGAGAGGTCCACAATGACGGCCTGATCTGGGGCAGCTTCATGTGGAACCTGCGCCAGCAGTGGTCGGACACCTACGGGGCCGAGGAGGGGGTCACCATGGCGGACCGCCTGTTCCTGGGCGCCTTGCAGCAGGGCCCGACCCTGACGGACCTGGACGAGGCGGTGCTGGTGGCCGACGATGACGACGGCGACCTGAGCAACGGCACGCCCCACGCCTGCGAGCTGGTGGATCTGCTGGAGCACCACGGCCTGGGCCCCGGCGCCTTGGGGGTCGTGGCCCTCGACCACCGGCCCCTGGGCCCCCAGGCCAGCGCCACCGATGGTTACCCCGTCGACCTCGACCTGTACGATCTCACGCTGGACTGTTCGGGTGTGGACCGGGACTCGATCACCGTCTGGTACACCCTGGATGACGAGCTGGCCGTGCCCTTGCACCCCGGCCGCGACGCCGGCGGCTGGGACTCCCTGCCCATGGTGGGCACGGACAGTCGCTTCGTGGCGACCATCCCGCGCCAGCCCGCCAATGGCCACCTGCGCTACTTCATCTCGCTGTCCTCCCTGGACGGCTCGGTCGAGCGCACCACCCTGGACGGCGATCCCGGCGCGGTCTGGTCCTTCTGGGTCGGAGATCGGCAGCCCTTGTGGTGCGAGGACTTCGAGGCGGGGGCGCCGGACTGGAGCCACGGCACGGGCCTGTCGCCCTTGGCCCCCGGCACCGCGGGCATGACGGACCAGTGGCAGGTCGGGACCCCCACGGGGGAGGGGGCCTGGGACCCGCCCGCCGCCGTCTCGGGCGATGGCATCGCGGCGGTCAACCTGGCGGGCGACTACCTGGCCAATGACCGGCAGTACCTCCAGGCGCCTCACGTGGACCTGGCCGAGCCCGGCCTGATGTTCCTGCTGAGCTTCGAGCGCTGGCTCACGGTGGAGGACGGGGTCTACGACCACGCCCTGCTCCAGGCCGGCGAGGAGGTGGTGTGGAGCAACCCCTCCAGCGCCAGCGGCAGCATCCCTACCCTGGACGTGGACTGGAGCCACCAGGATCTGCCCATGGCGGCCCACCTCGACCCGGCGGGCGGCGTGGATCTGCGCTTCAGCCTGAGCTCGGACGAGGGCTTGGAGTTCGGCGGCTGGCAGCTCGACGATGTGTGCCTGGTGCAGCTGGCCGACCCCGATCGGCACTACCGGGCCGGCGGCCTGTCGGCGACGGATGAGGCGCCCGCGGACGGCAGCGCGGACAGGAGCGCGGCGGTGACCATCACCTGGACCAACCCCTGGGTGCAGCCGCTGCAGACGACCATGTTGATGGCGAGCCAGGAGGGCTGGCCCACCGGACCCGAGGACGGGCGGGTGGTGGCCGTCGACTTCGCCCCCCGCTGGGGCGCCGACATGGTGGTGGTCGACCCCTATGTGTTGCCCGGCGAGCAGTGGTACTACGCGCTCTTCGCCGCCGAGGGCGACGGCGAGGGCTGGCACCTGTCGGTGGTCGAGGGGGACAACGCCGATGTGGGGGGGAGCCCCGCCCCGGCGGTCGAGGACACGGGCGCGGACACGGGCGCGGACACGGGCGCCGACACGGGCACGGGCAGCAGCGACACCGGGGACGGCGGGGCGGCCGGGGACGGGGGCAGCGTCACGGACGGGGGCAGCGACACCGGCCTGCTGCCCAAGCCGGGCGGCTGCGCCTGCAGCGCGGCGGGCCCAGGCGGCGGCTCCGGCATGGGCGTGGCCTGGGGCCTGGTCGGGCTTGCGGCCCTGATGCTGCGTCGGCGCCGCGGCTGACTCGAAGCGGGCCCAAGGGCCCCCGGCGCGGTGCTACGGTGGCGCGATGCCGACCCTCCTGTTCGCCCTGCTCCTCGCCTGCAGCCCTGCCACGGTCACGCCGCCCGGCGGCGGTGCGGACACGGCCGGCGCAGATGGCGGGGTGGACACCGCGATCACCACCGACGGCGGTGCCGACACAGCCGGCCCGGGGGACGGCGGCGCGGACACGGCCGGTCCGGGCGACGGCGGCGGGGCGGCGGACACCGGTGCGGACACTGCTGCCCCCGGGGACACGGGGGACACCGGGGACGGGGTCGAGCACGTACCGGGTGTCGATCCCGACTACGACCCCTCCGACGTTCTGTTCACCCTGGACGAGGTCCACAGCCTGGACATCGAGCTGGGCACGGACGCGCGCGCCGCGCTGGTCTCGGACCCCTACACCTTCGTGACGGCCAACGTCATCGTGGACGGGCACCGCATCGACGACGTCGGCATCCGGCTGGCCGGCAAGCTCGGCTCCTTCCGCACGATGGACCAGAAGGCGGGCTTCAAGATCGACCTGGATCGCTTCGTGGCCGGACAGACCTACCTGGGCCTCAAGCGCATCGTCGCCAAGAACCTGGTGCAGGACTCCAGCTACATCCACGAGCGCATCGCCTTCCAGATCTACGAGGCCATGGGCGTGGCCGCCCCCCGGGTCGGCTACCTGTGGGTGACCGTGAACGGTCAGGACTACGGCCTCTACGCCGACATGGAAGCAGTGGACGACCGCTTCCTGAGCCGGGCCTACGCCGATCCCACCGGCAACCTGTACGACGGCGACTACGTCCTCAACGAGACGGGCAGCTCCTACACCCTGCTGGATTTCAATACGACCACCCAGCAGCTCATGAACCTGGACGAGGGCACCGACGTCGACCACGCCGACATCCGGGCCGTCACCCGGGCCGTCGACCGGGCCCTGGGCACCGGCGACTGGGAGACGCCCATCGGGGCGGTCATCGACCTGGACCACCACCTGCGCTTCATGTCCGTCGAGCTGTGGGTGGGCCAGTACGACGGCTACTCGAACTACACGAACAACTACCGGGTCTACTTCGACCCGACCGACGGCCTGGCCCGGCTGCACCCCTGGGACCACGACTGGGCCTTCTACAGCTCCAGCCCCCTGACGCCCCAGTACGGGCGGCTCTCGGTCTACTGCTACGCGGACGCCGCATGCAAGGCCGACTACCTGGCGACCATGGAGACGCTCTGCGAGACCGTGCCTGAGCTGAACCTGCTCGACGAGGTGGACCGGGCCGTGGAGCTGCTGGCGCCCTACATCGAGGTGGATCCGCGCCGCGAGATGTCCCTGGCCACGGTCGGGTCCTACCAAGCCTCCCTGCGCAGCTGGATCGCCCATCGCAACGAGACGGTGGCCGCGACCTACGGCATTCCCTGCGGTGCGTGAGCGCGCTGCATCGACGGGCCGGCCGGCACTGTCCGGACCCGCCCTGTCCGCCGCGCTGCTCGTGGCCGCGATCCTGGCGGTGGCGTCCTGGCCGCTGCTGCTGTACCCGCGCGGCCTGGGCCTGGGGCAGGCCGAGGGGGACCAGGGCGTGCTGGCCTGGGGCTTGTGGCGCGTCAGCCGACTCCAGCTCTCGCCCACCCTGACCGGGCTGCGCTTCCCCGAGGGCGGGAGCCTGCTGCTGGCCGACCTGCCGGAGAGCCTGGTCCTGGCGCCGGTCACGCGCCTGGCCGGTCCGCTAGCCGCCTTCACCCTGTGGCAGGCCCTGCACCCGGTGCTGGCGGCGGCGGCGGCGGCGGCCCTGGCCCGGTCCCGGGGGGCGGGGCGGGCCGGCGCCCTGGTGGCGGGCCTGGCCCTGGGCCTGTCGCCGGTGATGTTGTGCAGCCTGCACAACGGGAACCCCGAGGTCACGCCGCTGTACCTGGTGCCGCTGGCGGCGCTGCTGGCCGGGCGGCTGGACCGGGGGCCGTCTGCCGGCCTGGGCCTGGGCCTGGTGCTGGGCCTGGCGGCCTGGTGCAACCCCTACGTGGCGCTCATGGCGGGGCTGGCCTCGGCCGTCGCCCTGCCCCGCGGCAGCCGGCCGGTGGCCCTGGGGCTGGCGGCGGTCCTGGGCCTGGCGCTGGGCGGCGCCTGGCTGCTGCTGGCCCGCCACAGCATGGCCGGCCCGGACACGCTGCTGAACAAGGAGCTGGCCGGCGCCTCGGCCCCCGGCTCGGCCGGCCTGCTGGGCCTGGCCTGGCCGCTGCTCAGCACCAGCCAGACCGGCGGGGACGCGCACATGGCCTACCTGGGCCTGGTCCTGCTTGGCCTGGCGGGGGCTGGGACGCTGTGGGCCCTGCGGCGGGGCGCGGCACGGGACCGGAGCGAGGCCCTACGCTGGAGCGGCCTGGCGCTGGTCGGCGCGGTCCTGGCCCTGGGACCGGCCCTGCACCTGCGGCCCCCCCACGCTCCCGGCGAGCTCGGGCTGCTGCCCCTGCCTTGGGCGCTGGCGGCCCACCTGCCGGGCATGGCGGGCATGTACCTGGTCTTCCGCTTTGCGGCCCTGGGCAGCCTGGGCCTGAGCCTGCTGGCCGGACGGGCCGTGGATCGCCTGCCCCGTGCCGCCCGGGTGCTGGCCGTGGCCGCCGTGGCTGCCGATCTGCTCCTCCTCGCCCCGGGGGCCCGCTGGCTGCAGGCCCAGCCCCTGCCCTCGACCCCCTCCTGCGCGCTGCTGGCCCCCCTGCCCCCCGGCCCGGTCATCGACCTGCCCGGCCGCATCGACGGCAGCTACCTCCTGGCCCAGACCTGCCACGATCGCCCCGTGGCGAGCGGGATCCACCAGGCCTTCGGCAACGATGTGCGGCGCGACCTGCAGCAGCCGGCGCCGCTGGTGCTGGACGCCCTGGGCCGCCGCGGCTTCGCCTACCTGGTGCTCCACCGCGACCTGGAGGGTGAGCGCCAGGGCGCGCTGCCGGCCCTCGAGCGCCGGGCCCGCCGCGAGGGGCGCGTGGTGGCGGAGAGCGGCGAGCTCCTGGTTGTCGACCTGTCCCCGGTGGCGGGATCAGCGCGTTAGTCGGCCGGGGAACCGCGGAGCCAGCCCGTGTCTTCCTGTCCCATCTGCGCGGCACCCTGAGCACCGAGGAGCGCAGCGGTATCCACGTCGACAGCTGCGCCGCCCACGGGCTGTGGCTCGACCACGGCGAGCTGCTCGAGATCACCGATCACGAGCGCTACACCCGCGGCACCTTCGAGTGGGGGGACCTGTTCCGCTCGACCGAGTACCCGCCCCGCGACACCTCGCGGGAGCTGTCCTGCCCCAGCTGGGGCCAGACCTTGCAGCGCATGCGCTACCACGACGTGCTCATCGACTGGTGCCCCCGCCACGGCGTGTGGCTCGACAACGGCGAGCTGGACGCGATCCTCAGCAACCTGCGGCTGGACCCCAGCTACCTGCGGGGCGTCCGCGTCCGGATCAGCGACGCCCGCTTCTGAGTCGGTGGTCGGGCTGTCCTCGGCACTTCCCGCGGCCCAAGTCCCCGGGTCTGTCCCCGGGCGCGCACGGCGGCGCTACACTGGCCCGACCCCGAGGGCTGGATGAGCGAGAAGCAGCGGCGACCCCTCCATGGCAGCCCGGTCCAGGGCGGCCCTGTCGTGGACGCGGCGCCGCACCGCTCCGAGGACGTCGAGGAGGAGGCCCTCGACCGCCTGCTGGGACGTGGCAACATGGCCATGGGCGACCTGGCCATGGGGGAGGAGGCGCAGGCCGGGGCGGACGGGCGACAGGCCGAGGAGCGGGAGCTGCTCTCCGACCCGGCGCGGCTGCCCGCCCTGCTCGATGCCACGGCGGAGGTCCCGGACCAGGACGTGATCTACGAGCAGCTCGCGCTGGCCGGGGCCCATGGGGGCCTGGGCGCCGAGCAGCTCCGCGCCTGGGGCTACCGCGAGGGGCCCGTCGTCGAGAATGCCGGCACGGGGCTGCGCGCCGTGCTCTACCTGCCCCTGCCCGGCGCGCTGGATCGCGCCTCGACCCTGGGGCGGCGCCTGGCCGACCTGCACGGCGCGGCGCTGCGACCTGTGATGGCCTTTCGCGGCGCGGTTGACCGACCCGGCGCCCAGGCCGATCTCCACGCCGAGGGGGTGGGCAGCTACCAGTTCGCAGCCAACGAGGCCGACATCCTCACGGCGCTGCGCGGCCCCGGCCTGCGGGTGGACGTGGTCGGGCATGGCCTGGGTGGGGCCCTCGCCCAGCTCGCCGCCTGTCGCAGCCCGCAGGCGGTGGGGCGGGTCGTGACCTACCAGGCCCCGGCCGTGGACCAGGCCGACGCCGACGACCTGCGCGCCTGGAACGCCCGCAGCCCGGCCGGGCAGGAGGTCCGCTCGACCCATCACCGCATGGAGGGCGACCCCTCTGCCCTGCCTGGTGAGGAGCTGACCACGGGTGAGGTATACGACTTCGACGCCGCCGGTCGGGACGCGGCTCCCGGCGCCGCTGCCCGCCCCCTGGCCTGGCTGGACGCCGCCCGGGGCCGGCGCGTGCCGGGTGTCCAGGACGCGGACGGCCAGCCGGCCGAGGACCGCCTGGTCCGTGCCGAGCGCAGCGTGGCTGGTCCGACCCCCTTCGACCTGGCCGCCCAGGGCGAGGGCCGGGGCTCGGACTGGAACCCGGGCCTGACCGGTCCGATGCCGCGTCGCGAGCCGGAGCGGATCCGCGCCCGGCTGCTGGGCCTGGCCGAGGCCTCTATCCTGGGCCTGCGCCAGCTCGTCGCCATGGTCCAGGACGAGACGGCCCTGCGGCCCGAGGAGAAGGCCAGCCTGCAAGAGGAGCTCCGGCAGCGGGTGCAGGCCCGGCGGGGCTGAGAGGCTGAGAGCGAAACCTGTTCGGGCGCAGCTCCTCCTGCCCCTCAGGCTGGTTCCAGTCTGCGTTCAGGTGCCAGGCGACTGCGATGGCGTGAGAGGTTGCGGCAGTGCGGTGTGCTGCGCCGCTCTTGGGTGGGCCCGTCGCCCGCCGGGCTCTCCGCTTCTACAGGCCCGACGGGGACTTCCTCTCAGGCCCTGAGGGCTCGGGTCGGCGCTGCCCCGAGCGTGCTGAAGTCGGGCGATGAGGAGACATCCTCCGACTTCGGGTGTTCTGGCGTGCTGAAGTCGGTGGATGAGGGGACATCATCCGACTTCGCGTGCTGAGGCGTGCTGAAGTCGAGGGATGAGAACTCACCCCCCGACTTCGGGTGCTGCGCGCCGGGGAAGCCAGGACCTCCCGCCGGCTGCCGGAGGTCCAGGAGTCCCTCGCCCCGCTGCTCGCCAATCCCCTCGATCGCGCCTTGCTCGCCATCGAGACCCCGCCGGCCGAGAGCGCGCCATGCTCTCCGGCCTCACCGCCATCGACGGCGGCGATCGACGTGCCCGGGGTCGCCGAGCTTGAGGCCCTCGGCGACGCCACCTGGTGGGTGCCCGCGGCCCCGGACCACGCCGCCTGCACCCCTGCTCGTGAGCAGGCCGGGCCGCAGGTGGCGGTGGACCGGGCGCTGAGCGGGCATGAGCTCCCGGTTCAGGCCTCGACGCTGGCCCCCCAGGCCGCGGCGGCGTTGCTGCGCACGGTCTCCTCGGGGTCCTGGTCCGAGAGCCGGGCCACGCGCTCGTGGGCGCCCTCGGGCCACAGGTCGTGAGGCCAGGCGACCAAGGCGCGCAGGGCCAGGTTGCGGTGCTGGGCCAGGGGGCTCGCCAGGCCTTGCTGCACCAGGTCGGGGGCCTTTCCGGGGTGGCGCGCCAGGGCCTGGAGCAGGGTGGAGAGCACCGCGGCGGGGGCGGTGACGGGGGCCGAGCCGCGCCCGTGCTCACCGGCCGCAAGGTCGGCGGGCAGGAGCGCGCGGGCCCGGTCCAGGACGCGATCCAGGCGCCCGGCATGGGGGCCGGCGGCCGCGACCGCCCGGGCCCAGGGGCGGGCGGCGCTCGGGGTGCAGCGGGCCAGCCAGGCCTCGTAGGTGTCGACGCCGACGAAGGGGGCGGCCTCGGCGGCCAGCTCGAAGGCAGCCAGCTCGAAGGCAGCCAGCTCCGTGGCAGCCAGCTCGAAGGCAGCCAGCTCCGTGGCAGCCAGCTCCGTGGCAGCCAGCTCGGGAGCGCTGCCCTCGACGGCGCTGCCCTCGACGGCGCTGGCCTCGACGGCGCTGCCCTCGACGGCGCTGCCCTCGACGGCGCTGCCCTCGACGGCGCTGCCCCCCTGGGCCAGACCGGCCCGGACCGCGGTGGGCCAGCGCGCCTCAGTCAGCAGGGCCCTCACGCGCTCCGACAGGCCGCTCGCCGCCTCTGGGGGCCAGGGTGAGGGGTCGGCCCGGCCGGCGGCCTCGATCCGGGCCAGCACGGGCACGGCCGCCAGGGGGAAGTCCGGGTCGCGCTCGACGTGGTCCAGCCAGCGGGAGACCGCGGTCGCGCCCTCCTCCCAGGCCTCCATGCCCGGCGTCGGGCCGGCCGGCTCCAGCAGCGCCGCCAGGATGGCGGTGGCCCCGTCCCGCAGGGCCAGATCCAGGTCCTGTTCTGCCAGGGCCCCGACCAGGTCACCGGCCTCGGCGCATGGCAGGGCCAGGTAGCGGTCCATCACGTCGTTGCGGAAGCCCTCGCGCAGCAGCCAGGCCTGGATCTGCGGGTCGCCGGTGTCGGTAAGGCGCAGGACCGCGTGGATGCGCCCCCAGCCCCGGACCCGGCGGGCCATGGCCCACAGGGCCGCGTCGGCGTTGTCGCTCTGGGCGCCGACGGCGACGGCGGCGTACAGCGTGAACTCGTCGTGGCTGCCGACGCGCTGCAGCAGGGACAGGTCGTCCTCGGACAGGTCGAGCAGTGCGAGCATGGCGATGCCGGCCTTGACGGCCTCGCGGTCCGGCGCCTGGGTGAGCAGGTACAGGCCCAGGGCATACAGGCGCTGGGGATCGGGAGGGGGCTCCAGGGCGACGCCGGCCCCCAGCTCGTCGATCCAGCTCAGGGCGCGGTGGCGGGCCAGGTTCCGGTACAGGGCCGGCAGGTGGACCAGGCCGCCATCCGCCACCACGGCGCGGATCCGCCCGATGATCTCGGCGGCCACCTCGGGCTCGTCCACCGAGTCGATGTGGAACAGGGCGATGCCGTCGCGGGCCCCGGCCGAGAAGCGCACGCCGTCGGCAAGGGCCAGGCGGTCGTCGTCGGGTAGGGGCACGCCGCTGTGGACCAGGCGGTCCCCGCTGGCGTCGAGCTGGGTCGCCAGGAAGTCGGCGATGGCCGTCCCCCCGGGCCACGGGTCCTGCATGGTGGACAGGTCCCACGTCGGCGAGGAGAAGCGCTTGCTGAGCCAGTCGAGCATGGACCCTCCGCGGCCGGCCGCCTGGCAGACGGCCTAACGCGGGCCGCGGTGCGCCTCCGTCAGCGCGGCAGCCCCGTCGATGCGGGCCCTGGCCGTCCGGCCCTCGAAGGCTAGGGGTCCGGGTCCCTCCCCCCCGCACCTGGAGCACGCCATGGAGCTGCGCACCCTGGGCCGATGTGGCCTGAAGGTCTCCCCCCTCTGTTTGGGCACCATGACCTTCGGCGAGGCCGACGAGGCCTCCTTCATGCACAACGTCGGCTGCGATGAGGCGACCGCCCACGCGATCATGGATCGCGCCCTGGCGGCGGGCGTGAGCTTCTGGGACACCGCCGACGTCTACGGGCAGGAGGGCCTGTCGGAGCGCGTCCTGGGCAGCTGGTTCGCCGCGCACGGGCGTCGCGCCGAGGTGGTCCTGGCCACCAAGTTCCGCTTCTCGATGCCCTACGGCAAGGGCACCAGCCGCCGCCACATCGTGCGGGCCTGCGAGGAGAGCCTGCGGCGCCTGGGCACCGACTGGATCGACCTGTACCAGGTCCACATGCAGGACCTCGACGTGCCGGAAGAGGAGACCCTGCGGGCCCTCGACGACCTCGTGCACCAGGGCAAGGTCCGCTACATCGGCGCCAGCAACTACGCGGCCTATCGGCTGGTGGACAGCCTGTGGACCAGCCGGGCGGGGGGGCTGGAGCGCTTCGTGTCGCTCCAGATGCAGTACAGCCTGGTCGAGCGCAACCTGGAGAAGGAGCACGTGCCCGCGGCGCTGCAGTGGGGGCTGGGCATCATCCCCTGGTCGCCCCTGGCCGGCGGCTTCCTGACCGGCAAGTACCGCGAGGGCCAGCCGGCCCCCTCCGGCGCCCGCATGGCCGTCAACGAGCGGCGCCTGGCCATGGTGTCCAACGAGCGGAGCTGGCGGATCCTGGCCGCGGTGGACGAGGTGGCCCAGGAGACCGGCGCCACGGTGGCCCAGGTCTCGCTGGCCTGGCTGCTGCACAAGCCGGGGGTCGCCAGCGTGATCTTCGGGGCGCGCAGCCTGGCCCAGCTCGAAGACAACCTGCCCGCGGCCGAGCTCGCCCTGAGCCCCGATCAGCTCGCGCGCCTGGACCGGGCCAGCGAGTGGAGCATGCACTACCCCTACGACTTCATGCACCGGGTGCAGGGACGCTGGTAGGACCGACTCCGGACCGCAGTCCGCCCCCCGCCTGCCGCGGAGTGGCCGCAGGCTTGTACCTTGGGGTTTACACGCGGTTACACTCCCGCGATGCGTGGGATTCTCTGGCCTTCGGGCCTCATCGCTGCAGGCCTGGCCATCGGGATGGACGCCCGCGCGGCTGAAGTGCACATCCTGCTGGTGGGCAACGGGCAGCTCGCGGCCGGCGACCAGGATCGGCTCATCGAGCAGGTGCTCGAGAGCACGGTGCCGGCCTGGACCCAGGTCGAGGTCGAGCGCCTGGGCAGCGACGACAGCACGTGGACCCGACACGCCCAGCAGGTCGAGGAGCACTCCGGCGGCTGGCGTCGAGCCCTGGCGGGGCATCGGCTCTGGGACTACGCCGTGCTCCAGGAGCAGGTCGCGCTGTCCGGCTTCCCCCTGGACTCGCCGCAGTGGCGGGGCAGCCGGGACGCGCTGCTGGCCCTGGGCAAGGACCTGCGCGCCACCGGGGCCACCCTGTTGCTGGTCGACGGTCCGGCCAGCCGGGACGGCGACCCGCGCTTTCCGATGCGCTTCCCCGACTTCGACACCATGCAGGGCCTGTTGGATCAGGGCATGCGCTCCTACGCCCAGGCCCTCCAGCAGCAGGGTCAGCCGCCGGGCGTGGCGCCCCTGGGCCGGGCCTTCCAGCTCGCCGTTCAGCGCGGCGTCGCCTTGCCTTCCCTCTTCGCTTCGGACGGGGAGCGACCCAGCGGGACCGGGGCCTACCTCTCGGCCTGCGTGATCGCCGCCAGCCTGTCGGGCTGGCCGACCAGCGGGGCCGCGACCCCGGACGGCATGTCTCCGGAGCTGGCGGCGAACCTGCAGCGGGCCGCGGATGAGGCCGCCCTGGGCGAGACGGCCTTGTCGCTGCCCCAGACCTGGGCGCGCCCCTGGACCGCTGTGGCTCACGGCGGGGCGGGCCGCGTGGCCGCCGTCGGCGCCCGCCCGACCGCCGTTGTGTCGGCGATCGAGCCGACCCTGCACACCCTCGCCATCGGCGATCCCGACCAGCCCCGGGCCGCGGGGCGGCTGGCCGTGATCGAGGGCGGGGCGGTCGACGTGGACACCCTCACCGTGGCCCCCGGGGGACAGGTGCTGGTCGTCGGCGGACAGCTCGACGCCCGGCGCCTCGAAGCACCGCAGCACGTGCGTGGGCAGGCGGCCCTGGACCTGCAGGCCGGCGCGACCCGCGTCGACCTGCTGGTGGCCAGCGGCGCCCCGGCCTACATCCGGCTGGGGGGCGTGGGCACCCTGGACTTGCGGGGGGGGCAGACCCAGGACGAGGGCGCCATCCTCCTCATCCAGTCCGGCGGCGCCGCCACCCTGTCCGGCGACCTGGCCATGTCGATCCAGGCTACGGCCGGCACCCTGGAGCTGGTGCCCGGCAGCGTCATCCAAGGCGAGCTGTCCAAGGGCGGCTCGGCCGACCTGGTGCTGTCGGCCCAGGGCGATCCGGCCCGGGTCGTGGGCACGGCGAACCTCAAGGGCGTGTTGGTGGTCCGGTGGCCCGAGGGCGCGGCCGACGGCACCAGCGCCGACATCCTCAAGGCCGACCACCTGGGCGCCACCTCGATCACCGTGGACCGGGGTCACGTCGACGTCGAGCGCCGCGGGGACCAGGACGTGCTGGTCGCGTCCCTGGGCGCTCCGCCCCGCGCCGCGCGGGTGCGCGAGAGCGCCGCCCCGCGCACCGGCGGCTGCGGTGGCTGCGCCGTCGGGGGGCGCCCCTCGGGCGTGATCCTGGCCCTGTTGGCCCTGTTGGGCCTGCGACGGCGCCGCGCGGGCGGGTAGCCTGCACCGCATGCTCGCCTCCTTCGCCCTTAGCCTCTCCCTGGCCCTCGCTACGGCCTTCGCGTGCACGGGCCGCACCACGACGCCCGCGGACAGCGCAGCGGGGGACGACAGCGCGACCTCCGATGGCGGCGGCTCGGTCACTCCGGACCTTGGTTGCCCCGTCGGGGCCCTGGCCCAGGCCATGGGCAGGGTGTCGGGCGACCAGGTCCTCGAGGCCTCGGGCCTGGCCCTCAGCCGCCGGCAGCCCGGCGTGTTGTGGACCCACAACGACTCGGGGGACACGGCCCGGGTCTTCGCCCTGGACAGCACCGGCCAGGTCGTGGGAGAGGTGCAGATCGCCGGCGCCAACGCCCACGACTGGGAGGACATGGCCGTGGGGCCCGGTCCGGACGGCGGGGACGCGCTGTACATGGGCGACATCGGGGACAACGGCAGCAGCCGCGACGACATTCACGTCTGGGTGGTGCCCGAGCCCGAGGCCATTGATGGCACGGCCAGCGCCACCGGGATCCGGCTGCACTACCCCGACCAGGCCCACGACGCCGAGGCGCTGCTGGTCGATCCCCTCAGCGGGGACCTGTACATCATCACCAAGATCATCGACGGGCACAGCCTGGTCTTCCGGGCCGCCGCGCCCCTGGGCGCCGAGATGACCCTGGAGCAGGTCGCGGACCTGGCCCTGGCCGGCCGCGACGGGATCAGCGTGCCACTGGCCACCGCCGCCGACGTCTCCCCCGACGGGAGCTGCGTCTACCTGCGCACCTACGGGGACGTCGTGGCCTGGGAGCGCGACCCGGCCACCCCCCTGCACGAGGCCTTCGCCGGCACCCTGCTGTCGATGGCCGCCGCCGCCGAGCCCCAGGGAGAGGCCATCGCCGCCGCCGACTTCGGCTACTGGACCCTCAGCGAGGGCAAGGGCGCCATGCTGTACCGCTACCAGGTGGGCTCGTGAGCCCCCACGTCCTGCCCGTCCAGGTCTACTACGAAGACACCGACCACAGCGGCGTCGTCTACCACGCCAACTACCTGAAGTACTTCGAGCGGGCCCGCGAGCACCTGCTGGGGGTCGAGGAGCTGGTCCGGCTGTGGCAGCAGGACCAGGTGGGCTTCGTGGTCTACCAGTGCAGCATGAAGTTCCGCGAGGGCGCCCGCTTCGGCGACACGCTGGAGGTCCGGACCACGGTGCAGCGGGCCAGCGACTACCGGGCGGTCTTCACCCAGGAGATCTGGCGGCCCCAGGGGGCCCGCGCCATGGTCGAGGGCGAGGTCCACCTGTGTTGTGTGGACGGCCAGCAGCAGCTGGTGCGCCTGCCCGCGACGGTCCTGGCCATGGTCGCGAGCCGCTTTCCGGTCTGAGCCGCGCTCCGGCCAGATCAAGGGGCGGGCTCCGCTTCGGGCGCGGGCGCGGCCTGGAGGGCCTGCTCGGCGGCCTCGGCCTCGTCCTCCATCATGGTGACCTCGACCCCGACGCGGGGCGGCGGGCCCTGCTGGAGCTGCCACACCAGGGCCAGCCCGGCGGCAAAGACGCCGATGGCGACGAAGAGGATGAGGCCGCGGGACAAGGCCGTGGCACCGCCAGGGGGCGGCCGCCCCACCGTCGCAAAGGAGGGCACCGAGGGGCGCGGCAGCGGGGGCAGGCGGTCCATGCCCGCAAGGTAGCTTCGCCGGGCACCCCGTTCACCTCGGCCTGCGCTACGGTGTGCGCCGACAGGTGCGCCGACATCTGTCAGGAGGACGAGACGATGCTGTTGTGGAGCCCCACCCTGGCCCTCGCGGCGCTGGCCCTGGCGGCCTGCGGTGACAAATCCGGCAACGCCGGCGACGACACGGCAGGCGGCAGCTCGGGCCCCGCCGTCTCGGCCCTGGCACCCCTCTCCAGCGGGGAGTGCCCCGACCTCTCCCAGTCCGGCACCTCCACCTTCCTGTCCTCGGACGAGGAGCGCACCGTCACGGTGCTGATCCCCGCCGCCCCCACCGGCCCCATGCCGGTCGTGGTCTTCTTCCACGGCCTGATGGACCCGACCTCCACGCCCGATCCCACCGGCTACATGGCCGACGCCCTGGACCTGCAGCAGGTGGCCGACGACAACGGCGCCGTCATCGTGCTGCCCGAGGCGCCCATCCAGGACATGCTCGGGATCCAGTTCTACCTGTGGGACGTGTTGGGCGACGGCCAGAAGGACATGACCCTCTTCGACGACCTGCGGACCTGCGTGGGCCAGCAGCTCGACGTCGACCTGGACCGGCTGGTCGCCATGGGCTTCTCCGGCGGCGCCTTGTGGACGACCGAGGTGCTGTCCCAGCGCGCCGACACCCTGGCCGCGGCCATCGAGATGAGCGGCGGCGCCGACGTCACCATCCCCATCGCGACGGACCCCATCGCCCAGTACGACACGCCGGCCTGGCCCCTGCCGGTGCTGCTGCAGTCCGGCGGCGACCAGGACGTCTGGCCCCAGCCCACCATGGTGATCATCGACTTCAACGCCGCCACGGACACCCTGGAGCAGGAGCTGGACGCGGACGGCTCGCTGGTCGTCCGCTGCAAGCACGATCGCGGCCACACCATCGTCAACAAGGGCCTGGATCTGTCGGTCCGCTGGGCCATGGAGCACACCTTCGCGCAGCCTTCGCCCTGGGCGAGCGGGGACCTGGGTGATGACGCGGACTGGTGCACCCTGTCCAGCGCCGGGCAATAGTCGCGGGCCTTCCCCGGTCAACGGCCTGCGACGAGAAAAAGCACACCATCGGCCTTACAGAGGACTACCCAACAAGTTCCTGACAAGGCATGATGGCAGCGTCTGAACCCCGGACTGTCGTGAGCCGCGTCTACCGCACCACCCGCTTCGTCGTTGGCGCCCTGACCCTCTCGGCCGCTGTGCCCGTCGCTGGGCTGGAGTGGCGGGACCTCACGCGACAGCGGGACGAACTTCAGGACCAGGTGACCCTCCTCCAGGACCGCGTGGACGCCCAGGAGTCGCTGCTGGCCGAGTCTGCCGGCCAGGCGGGCCCGGGGCCCGAGGTCGTGAGCTACGGCGGGGATGCCCTGCCCGAGCCCTCGGCCCAGGACCTGGCCGTCGCCAGCGAAGAGCAGCTCCAGCTCGCCGTGGAGGCCGCGTCGCTGCGGCGCGAGCTGGCGCGGACCCGGGCCGAGGTCGCGTCCTGGGAGCGGACCGAGGGCACGCTGGACATGTCCGTGGCCGGTCCGGGGCGGGACCCCGCCGCGCGCACGGGTGCCGCGAGCCGGGAGCTCATCGATCTCCAGGGCGAGCAGGACGTGCTGCACCGGCGCCTGAAGGCGGCCTCGCGCGACCTGGAAGAGGTCCAGGCCGACCGCGATGAGGCCCTGGCCCAGCTTCGCCGGGAGATGTTCACCAACCTTGTCTACTCGGCGATCATCGGCGAGTGCGGGCACCGCGGGACCTCGCACGGCGTCGAGACCTGCGCGGACCACGTCTGGGAGCAGCTGCGGCCGCGGTGGGACCGCTTCGAGTCCTGCGTGCAGCACTACAACGCGATCCCCGCCTACACCCAGGCCGCCAGCGCCCAGCAGGTCACCAACGCGGTGCGCCTGGAGCGCGGTGCCGTGCTGATGTGTGACCCCCGCCTGCCCGAGGGCGGCGGCCACTGAGCGGCGACCACTGAGCGGCGACCACTGAGCGGCGACCACTGAGCGGCGGCCTGGGCAGCGGCTCACGCAGCGGCTCACGCAGCGGCTCACGCGGCGGCTCACGCAGCGGCTCACGCAGCGGCTCACGCAGCGGCTCACGCAGCGGCTCACGCAGCGGCTCACGCAGCGGCTCACGCAGCGGCTCACGCAGCGGCTCACGCAGCGGCTCACGCAGCGGCTC
>Ga0210033_1001637_pt1 | contig 20209 bp, 22 predicted proteins | sample CryGeymeta201501_FD_185465 | JGI IMG/M metagenome (GOLD analysis project Ga0210033, IMG submission 185465) | Groundwater microbial communities from Crystal Geyser aquifers in Utah, USA - Crystal Geyser metaG 2015-01 (SPAdes) (version 2) | ecosystem: Environmental > Aquatic > Deep subsurface >... | reverse complement strand
ATTGCTGTTTGCCCTGGCCCACAACCTGATGCGCAGGGTTCAACTGCTGCCGGCGTGGTTCGGGATAGGGACAGGTTCGTCCGCAGCACCGGAAATGCTGGCTTGAGGACGGAAAATACGTGAAAACTCGCGCAAAAACCCGATCACGGCGGAATCTGGCCCACCACAGCGATACCGGCCATACCGGACGCATCCAGGGGGGCGGCACCGGTTTGGTTCGTCTCGTTGGAATAATTCACCGCCTCTGCGGTTATGGGGACTGGCGAAGGCGGGGATCATCCCGCCATCGGCTCGTAATCGAGTGCAATCTGCTCGAACTCGGATGGAATTCGAGCGATTTTTTCCTTCAGCGCGGCGAGGTCTTCTGATTTGTGCTGGCTCTTCCAACGCCGGGCCTGGGATAGCAGAGGCATCTGGATCAGCCTTCTGGCCGGGGCGCCAAGTTTTACCAGCTTCATGCCTTGGCGATAGATTTCCAGCAGGGCGGAAAGCAAAACAAACTGTTTCTCCGGCGAGGCGAAGCTGTCTATTTCATCGGTGGCCGCCTGTTGCAACAGGCCTTCCTTGATCAGGCCAGAGGCTTCCAGAGTCCAGCGCTGTTCGCTGGACAAGGCTTCCACCCCCACTAAGTTGACGATGCGCTGCAATTCTTCCGATGCGGCGAGCAAGCCCAGTGCTTCGGCGCGGGCTGCTTCCCAACCAGGGGCGACGTTTTCCGCCCACCACTTGGCGGCGGAAGGCACGTAGCCAGAGAAGCTTTCCAGCCAGTCCACCGCCGGGTAATGGCGGGCATCGGCCAGTTCTTTCGAGAGCGCCCAGAAAGTCTGGATGATTTCCTTGGTATGGCTGGTGACCGGCTCGGAGAAATCGCCGCCGGGGGGCGAGACGGCGCCGATCAGGGTGACGGAACCGTGGTCGCCGGAGAGGGTTTCCACCCGCCCCGCGCGTTCGTAAAACGCGGCCAGGCGCGAGCCGAGGTAGGCGGGATAGCCCTCCTCCACCGGCATCTGGCCGAGGCGTCCGGCCACCTCGCGCAGGGCCTCGGCCCAGCGACTGGTCGAGTCGGCCACCATCACCACGTCATAACCCTGATCGCGGAAATATTCGGCCAGGGTGATGCCGACATAGATGGAGGCTTCGCGCGCCACCACCGGCATGTTGGAGGTGTTGGCGACCAGCAGGGTGCGCTCCATCAGGGGGCGACCGGTGTGCGGGTCTGTAAGCAAAGGCATGAATTCGAGCACGTCGGTCAGTTCGTTGCCGCGCTCGCCGCAGCCCACATAGATCACGATCTCGGCGTTGCACCAGCGCGCGATCTGTTGTTGCAACATGGTCTTGCCGGCACCGAACGGGCCAGGAATGGCGGCCTTGCCGCCTTTCAGCAGGGGGTAGAAGGTGTCCAGGATGCGCTGCCCGGTAATCAGCGGCTTCACCGCGTGGTCGCGCCGCTTGAATGGGCGCGGGGTGCGCACCGGCCAGCGGTGGAACAGACGCAGTTTCTTGATACGGCCGTCCGGGAGTTTTACCCGGCCGATCACCTCCATCACCGTGTAGTCGCCCTCCGGCGCCAGGTCCAGCAGTTCGCCATGGATAAGGGGCGGCGTCAGGATGCGATGCAAGATGGATTCGGTTTCCCGCACCGTACCCAGCACATCGCCACCGTCGATATGGGTGGCGTTGTGGCGATGTGGATCGGGGATAAAGTGCCACGGTTTATCCCGTGGCAGGGAAGGAACCGCGACCCCCCGTGCGATGCGGTCGCCGCTCTTTTCCCGGACGGCTTGCAATGGCCGCTGCACGCCGTCAAAGATGGCGCCCAGCAGGCCGGGGCCCAGTTCCACCGAGAGCGGCCAACCCAAGCCTTCCGCCACCTCACCAGGGCGCAGACCCGCCGTGTCTTCGTACAGTTGCGCCAGCGCGGTGTCGCCGTCCCGGCCGATCACCTCGCCTACCAGGCCAAGGCGGCCAACCCGGACCTGCTCGCCAATGACGGTTTCCGGCAGTTGCAGTTTGACCAGGGGCCCGTTTATTTCGAGGATTTTGCCCATTTCATTCTCTGTTGTGACTTGTGCAGGTTGGGTTAGCGTGAAACAAGCTCGCGCCTTTACTGTGGCGCTGGCTTCCAGCCGGCTTCGTGAGCCTGATCGGAAAAAAGCCAGCTGGAAGCCAGCGCTACAGCTGCGCCCGGTTTCATCATCCAGCGTTACCGAAGGGTATAAGCAGCGGTTAGCGGTTTCATCGCGTCACCCGACCTATGGTTTCACGTTCTCATCCATGGACCAGCGTTCCCAGATCCGGCGCACTGGCGAACAGGCGTTCCATCGCCACCCGGGCCAGTTCATCCGCCAGCCTGGACTCGCGGGCCTCGAAGGTCTGGTCTAGCCGTGCCCGGTTATCAGCCAGGCGCACGCGGATGCCCCCCTCGCTGATCTGCTCCAACACGCCCAGTTCGAGCTTGCGGTCGGGAGCCACGCGCGCGGCAATTTGTTCCCAGTCTGACACCAGACGGGGTTTGTCCGCCGGCCGCACTTCGGCCACCAAGTCGCCCGCCGGCAAAGCCTGCGTGGCGGCGGCGAGCCACTGTTCCAACACGGCCAGATAGCGTTCGTCGTCGTCCACCAGCTCCTGGAACGCCATTCGCACGCCAGACAAAGTCGCTTCGGTCAAAGCCCAACGCAACCGATCCAGCTCGGCGGCGAGACGCGTTTCCGCTGCCTGTGCCTGGTGCCGCACCTGTTTCTCCGCTTCCGCCTTGGCGGCCATCACCTCACGCTCTTCCGCCAACCGGATCTTTTCGGAGGCCTCGTTCAGAATGCGCGCCTTGCCCGATTCGGCACGCTCGCGCTGTTCCCGCGCCAGGCTTTCCGCCTGGTGGATCAATGCCTGTTCGAGTTGGGTGACTTGTGCATCAGCTTCCATAGCTTCTCCAAATTCAAGGGGCAAGGAGATATTTTCCTTGAACCTTGTCCCTTTCCTCTATTTCAACGCATCCGGTCCCAGTACCGCGCGAACCAGGTCATCGACGGCGGGGGCGTAGTCATGTGGCGCGGACAGGGGCGGTAGTTCGGTCACTACGACGCGCCCACCTTCATTACGCAAACGGTTGAGCCAGACGCCGCCAGCGTGGGCGAGGTTCGATTCCAGCAGGACCAGGGCTTCGCTGCCGTCCTTGACCAGTTGTGCCAGGACTTCCTCGACCTTGGCCGAATCCGCATCGGGGTACACCTGGGCACCAATCAGGCCAAAGCCTTCGGTCAACCCGGCGCTGCCCAGCACAACCAGCCGGGCGCCCACAGTGGGAATTGCCGTCTCACGCCTCACGATCAAATCTTGCCCAGCATCAGGATCGACATGACCAGACCGTAGATCGCGATACCTTCGGCCAGGCCCATGTAGATCAGGGTACGTCCGAACATCTCGGGTTTCTCGGCGATCACCGCCAGGGCGGCGGAACCGACCGGGCCCAGCGCGATACCAGCACCGATGGCGGCCAGGGCGGTGGGTAGGCCGATGCCGATCAGCGCAAGGCCACGGCCCAGGGAAATTTCCATCGTGCCGCCTAACACCGGCTCCGCCGCCATGACTTCCTGAACCCCCAGTATCAGCGTGGCCGCCAGCCCCGCGCCGAAGACCAGAAAATTCGCCAGCACGCCGGCCTTCAACCAATGGGGTGAAGGCCGGCGGTGGGGCGTCAGTTCCAACCATATGCCCACAGCGATCGTGGCGGCTACGGGAAAACCCATCATTGCAATCAGCCAGCTCATTTTTCTCTCCTGAAAAGCCAGATCAATCCAACAGTTACTTCACGCCCACCAACTTCAGCGGGACGAACTCGGTGCCATCCCCATTAAAGAAACGGGAGAACCCTTCGTAATACATCAGACGCAACGCCTGGATGGCCACGATGCCGCCTTCCAGCACGATGATGACCACGTTGCCGAGGAAAAGGGTCAGCCCATGGCCAGTCGTACCGAGGCCGCCCGCGATGGTGAACACGGCCAGGGCCAGCGCGACATGGTTGAGGCTGAACGCCGCCACCCGCATGAAGGAGAGGGTATTGGCGAATAGGTTGATCCCGGTTTCCAGGGTTTCGATAGCGGTCACCAGGACGCGCTCACCGAGTGTGGCGGGGGTCTCCACCCATTTGAACAACGCGACAACGGTGATGCCGATCAGGGCCAGACTCCAGGCGGCTGTACTCAGGCCGGAAACCGCTGGCATCGCGGCCTCTCCGGCCAAGCCACCCGCCGCGCCGAGATAGAAAATGAGGCCGGCCAGGCCAGAGGAATCGAACAGCGCCTCGCCCAGATGACCCGCGCTCAGCTTGTTGTAGCTATTGGCCAACAGCGTGAAGACGATGAAGCCAACGCCGAACAGAATGGCCACCGTGAGAATGCGGATCGGATCATGCAAGGGCGAGAGCCAGATCGGCTCGATCAGCGACTCATACCCAAAAATGCTGCCATAAAGCAGACCGAACCCCATCGACACCACGCCAGCCGCGATACCCAGCCAGGCCAAAGGCCCGAGTTTTCGATAGAACAGCACGGCCAACAGAAGGATCACGCCACCATGGCCGACATCGCCGAACATGGCGCCGAACAACAAGAGATAGGTCAGCGCGAACACCAAGGAGGGGTCGAACTCGCCATAGCGCGGGATGCCATAGCTTTTCACCAGGGGCACGAAGGGGCGCAGCCATAAGGGATAGAGAAGTAGCGAGGGCACCTGGGCATTTTCTTCCCGCCGCGGGGCGCGCATGTCGATCAGGTAGCGGCCGTGGAAGCGGTCTTCCAGTGCTCGGGTCAACTCGCCCAGCGCCTGCTTGGGTACCCAGCCGGTGAACACCGCGAGCTGGCCCTTGCCACGCACGCCATTGATCGAAGCCTCGGCCAGGGGACGCGCCAGGGCCAGTTGCACGCGGGCGCCCTGAATACGTTCACCGTATTGGGAAAGGCTATCGCTGATGGCCCGGCGGTGGCCGCTGTGAGAGGCTTCCAGGTGCTCGCTTTCCAGGTTGAGAAAGCGGCGCACGGCTTCCGGGTGTCGGCGCAATTCCTCCGGCACTTTTAATTCGCGCCAACCCGCCTGCGACAGGACCCCGCCCATGCCCTCCTCAGCGCCACGCGGGCCGGCGACCACCGCGAAGGCCTGGCCTTCATGGGTGTCGAATACTGAAAGGAGATAGCCGGCCAGAGCCAGGGATTCCTTGAGGCGCCGCACATTGCCGGAGGGAACCTGGCCCAGGCGTGCATCAAGCAACGAATCCAGCTTGAACAGCCGGGAGATGTCGAGATCGAGGGTTTCCAGCCGGGCAAAGGTTTCCCGCAGGGCGGCGAGACGCTTGCGCTCTTCCTCGATGCGTTGTTCCGCGAGGCTGGTCGCCGAGCAGGTCTGCCACAAGGCCTTCAGCCAGTCGTTGAGTTCACTGAGCTCGACCAGGTTGGGCGCGACCGCGGCGGCCGGGATGGGTGGCGCAATTGCCAGCCCGGCGGCGGCGCCATTCTCGCCGCCGTAGTGTTCGAGTATTTTGGACAGGCGCGAATCGGCTTCCTGAAATACCTCGCGGTAGCGCTCCGCCGGTGCTTCCGGCATCCGTTCGTCGCGTTCCAATACGGGTGCGAAAACACTGTGGCGAGCCAACAGTAGCGCGGTGTCTGCGGCTTCGCTGGCGAGCAACCAGAGGGTGACGCGAGACATGGGTTGGGCGCGGAACATCAGAACGTTTCCTGTGCCAGTTGTCCGACCGTGTGCTCGATCATCGCGTTCGGCAGATGCAAATTGCGGCCGCGCAGGATAGCGCGAACAGCGCGCAGATCGCGTTCACGCAGGATTAAATAGGCGAAAGCGCGGACGCAATCGGGTGCCGCGGAACGCAACACCTTCTCGGCCTCGGCCGCGGCGGCGCGTTCCATCCGGGCAAAGACCTCGGGAATCGTGGCGGCGTCGGCGAGGCTTTGCCGCAAACCTTGCGGCAGGGCGGCCAACACGGCCTCCAGACTCCCCAGTGCCGAGAGTTCCTTCAGGCTGGCGCTGGATAGCCCATAGTGGGCACCCACCAGCAGGTAATAAACTTGGGCGGGCGGCAGTTTGTAGTTGAAGCGGTAGCGCAGCAGCCAGACCAGGTTGATGCGGTCGATCAGCGACCCCATCAACCGCCGCAGCGCCGGGCCGTTTTTCTTTTCTAGCGCCCGTGCGCGATGCGCCAGGCCTTCGTAGTAGCCGCGATCAAGCGCGGCATCGAGCAGGAACGGATCATGGCTATCCTCGAAAGCCTGCCGTGCCTGGCGCACGATGCCCGCGTAATGCCCGGTTTCGAGCCGGCGCAGCAGTTCCGCTACATCCTCGGCATGGGCCAGATCTTGCACATCCAGGCGTCCGAAAGCGCCCATCGGGGTGAGCCGGTTGAGCAGCGTCGCTGGCCGCTCATTGCCCATCTTCCCGCGCAACAGGGTCTTCAGATTGGTCACTTCGAAACGCTCGGTCCAGTAAAGCAAAAAAGCACGCGCGTTACCCGCAAGCGGTCGCAGCAATACCCGTGTCTCGTCCAGCAACTGGGCGATGATGTTTTGCTCCAGAGAATTCAGATCATTGCCAGGAACCAGACCGGCAAGCCGCGCCAGCCCTCCCTCCATCAGGACTTGCGAAATTTCGGCTTCGGGTGACCGCAACAAGGTTCGGAAATCCTCCGCCGGCCAGAGGTGGGCGGCGAACAGGCTGACGCGGGTGTTGAGATAGGCGGACATATCCTTATCCCGTGGCACCTAGGAGCCTGTCGGACTTTGGAATCACCGGCGGCAAACCGGCCGCAGCGGTCCATTTTTCACCGGCTTTTTGCCCAATAACTGGGCTATGCGGCGGCAAATCCGGCAAAAACTGGCCTCGACGGAACCGATTTTCGCTATCGACGACCAAATCCGACAAGCTCCCAGGTTCAAATCCATGCTCAAGCCTTCGGGTCGAGCAACAGATTCAGCGCGGCATCGACCGCCTCCTGTTCATGGCGGGAAGCCATCTCGCGCAGGCCGCGCTGACGCTCCTCATATTTCCGGGTCAACTCAGCCACGGCTAGATCGGCACGGACATCGGCTTCTTTCAGGAAAGGGGCACGCAAATCCGCGCGACCGGCATCGAAACGTGCCTCTGCGTCGCGGGCCGCAATTAGCGCATCGTCCAGAACACGCTGCCGCTCGGCGCTAGCCGAGTCGATGATGCTCTGCGCGCGGGCCTCGGCTTCGAGAAGGCGTTTGAGGGGGTCTTCCATATTTGGCTTCTCGACCCGTCAGTGGGCCAGTTTCGCTATCGGTTGGTCGGGGCCGACCCCGTATTTGCGTTGGCGTGCCCGGCCCCAGAAACAACCGCCCAGCGTCAGCGCCATTTCGGCCTTCTGCACGGCAACCGCCCAGGGAATGCCATTTCTCGCGCGAGTGCATACCGGACACCCGTATTCGCAATACTCGGGGTCGTTCAAGTGGAGGATGGGCATCTTCCACCCACCCCAACCGTAAACCTTGCGTTCAACTTCACTCCGTTCGACTGTCATCTCACACCTCCATATTCATCCCCTCCTGGGGAAGGGAGGGGCGTTACTTCACTGTCATCTGCACCAACTCCTCGCCATCCGGGTCGGTTACATGTACCGCGCAGGCGATGCACGGGTCGAAACTGTGGACGGTGCGCAGGATTTCGAGCGGCTGCTTGGGATCGTGCATGACATGGTTGTGTTGTAAAGCAGCCTCGTAGGGGCCGGGCTGGCCCTGGGCGTCGCGCGGGCCGGCGTTCCAGGTGCTGGGCACCACCGCCTGGTAATTGCTGATCTTGCCATCGTCGATCACGATCCAGTGGCTCAAGCCACCGCGTGGGGCTTCCGTGAGGCCGACACCTTGCATGTGCGCGGGCCAGGTGGACGGATCCCAATACTGCTCGTTGAAGGTGCGCACATCACCGGCCTTGATGTTGGCCATGAGGTTATCGAACATGCCCTGCATGGCGTCGGCGATGACTTTCGATTCCAGCCCGCGCGCGGCGGTGCGGCCCAGGGTGGAGAACAAGGCGGTAACCGGCACATCCAGGGTCTTCAAGGTGTAGTCGACCAGTTCCTTGGCCTGCTTGTGACCGGTGGCGTACAGCATCAGCACGCGCGCCAGCGGGCCGACTTCCATGGCCTTGCCTTTCCAGCGCGGCGACTTCATCCAGGAGTATTTCTTCTCGACTTCCAACTGTTCGTAGGGCGGTTTCGGGCCGGTGTAGTTGAGCTCGGTCTCGCCCTTGAATGGATGCAGGCCCTCGGCGTCGCCACCACCGTAGGTGTACCAGGAGTGGCTGACGAATTCCTGAATCTCGTTGTCGCGGTCCAGATCGATGGGATGGAGGGTGGAGAGGTCGTGATCGAGGATGACGCCGCGCGGAATGAGGTAGGAATTGGTGTCCCAGAAACTCTTCGAAGGCAGGTCGCCGAACGACAGGAAGTTACCGCCGGTATCGCCGATGCCGCCCCATTCCTTGTAAAAGGAGGCGATGGCGAGCAGGTCCGGCACATAGACCTGATCGACGAATTCACGCATCTGCTTGATCACGTTCTGCACGGTTTGCAAGCCGACCATGTTGACCGCCGTGGCATCTTGCCCACCGCGGTTATGCGGACCCTTGCCGGGGTGATCCACATGCACGGAGATGGCGCAGGGCGCGCCACCCACCACGAAATTGGGGTGTGGGTTCTTGCCGCCGAAGATGGCATGCAGCTTGACCACGTCGCGCTGCCAGGCGAGCGCTTCCAGATAGTGCGCCACGGCCATCAGGTTGGCTTCCGGCGGCAGCTTGTAGGCGGGATGGCCCCAATAGGCATTGGAGAAAATGCCCAACTGGCCCTGCTCGACGAAGGTTTTCACCTTCTTCTGCACATCGGCAAAGTAACCGGGCGAGGACTTGGCATAGCTGGAGAGGCTCTGCGCCAGCGTCGAGGTGGCCTTGGGGTCGGCTTTCAGCGCGGACACCACATCGACCCAGTCGAGCGCGTGCAGATGGTAGAAGTGCATGACATGGTCATGCACCTGCTGCGCGGCGATCATCAGGTTGCGGATGAGTTCGGCGTTCTGCGGAATGGTGTAGCTGGGGATGGCGCGATGCAGCGCATCTTCCACCGAACGCACCGAAGCGATTCCGTGCACCAGGGTGCAGACGCCGCAGATGCGCTGGGCGAAGGCCCAGGCGTCACGCGGGTCGCGACCACGCAGGATGATCTCGATGCCGCGCACCATGGTGCCGGCGGAATAGGCGCGGGTGATCTTGCCGCTGGCATCGGTTTCCGCCTCGATGCGCAAATGGCCCTCAATCCGGGTGATGGGGTCGACAACGATGCGTTGTGCTGTGCTCATGGCCGTGATTCCTTAACTATTTATTCAAAAACGCACTGAGGATGCGGTATTGCTCCTCGGCTTCGCGGTTCTCGGTGCCCACGCCGCTGGCGACGGTCTGGCAGGTGCGCGCCATACGGGCGGACATGGCGGCTTCCCAGGCCAGGCTGCTGTTGCCAAACTCGCCTTCGGCGGCGGGTCTGACACAAGCCACCACTGCCTTGGCGACGAAGTGGCCGGCCTGATCGGCCCAATCGCAAACGCTGCCACAACGGGTAAAACTCTCCACCCGAGCCGTATTGGCCGCCTGGTAGGCCCCGGTGAGTTCCGCATCGGAGGCATCCGCCCGCAGGGCCAATTCGAGGGCCGCCTTGAGTTGAACATCACTGGAAAATGGCAAAACCCGCTGCACGAACAACGCACCAACATGGCGCTGATGGGCGATGGGCAATGCGCCCAGTTTCGCCTTGAAATCCTTGTCGTTGGTGGGCATGGCATCAAGCTCCTTGTTCCGGAAGGTGTTCGGCGATGATTTCAGTCAGGCCGACCACGGGGATATTCATCTGGTAATACTCCAACCCTTCCTCCAGCGTGGTCCGGCAAACGGCGCAGGCGGTCACCAGCCGGTCCGGCTTGACCGCCTCCAATTGCGATTTCTTCTTCTTGAAGGCTTCGATGCGCAACGCTTCCGCGCGCTCGATGGCAGTCACTCCGCCGCCACCGCCGCAGCACCAGTTCATCTTGCCGGCGTCGGGCATTTCAACGAAATTCTTCGCCACCATGTTGATCAGATTGCGCTGCGGTTGAATCACGCCGCCGCGACGCGCCAGTTGGCAGGGGTCATGGAAGGTCAGGCGGTCAGTCTCGAAGCCCTCGGTCTTGAGCAAGCCCTGGGTACGGAGTTCGTCGAGCACTTCGACGATATGTTGCACCTTGAAGGTGAATGGCCGGCCGATCAGGTTGGGACCTTCCCAACGCAGCGCCGTGTAGGCATGGCCGCATTCCGGGCTGATCACGGTCTTGACCTTGAGTCGTTCTGCACCCTCGACGATGCGCGAAACGATGGTCTTGGCCAGGTCCGACACACCGATCTGAATCCCGCTGTTGGTGGCCTCGAAACCGGTGGAACACAGGGTCCAGGTTTTGCCGGCATGTTTCATGATTCTGGCGATGGCGGAGAGGTATTCCGGGAAATTGATGATTTCCATCGACGAGAGCAGCACCATGTATTCAACCCCTTCCACATCGAGCGGAATGGAAATACCTGTCTCCTCTTCCACATGTTTCATCTGCGCCTTGACCGCATGCATCGTGACCCCCATCGGGCTGCCGGTGGAGACCGTGCGGCGGGTGGCCTCGACGATGCCCTCGGGCGCGTGGCCGCTGACCGCCATGCCTTCGCGGAACTTGCGCACCATGTAGACAATATCGTTGCCCACCGGGCAGACCAAGGAACAGCGGCCGCACAGGGTGCAGGAGTTGTACACCAACTCCTGCCACTCGCCGAGTTCGGCGTCGGTGACCGGTTTGGACAATCCAAGCACTTTCTTCAGCCGGCCGATCAGGGTGTATTCCTGCTCATACAGGCGGCGCATGGGCTCCAGCTTGTGGATGGGGGTGTACTTGGGATCGCCGGTTTCCGTATAGAACAGGCAGGCCTCGGCGCAGAGGCCGCAATGCACGCAACTGCTGAAGTAACTGGCGATGGGCGCGTCGATGACTTCCTTGAGGACGCGCACGCCCTTGTCGAGAGAGGCACTCATACCGCGACTCCTTTGTGACCGTTGACCGCGCCGTTGTACCAGCGCGAACCGAATACCGTGAAGGCATGGAACAGCTTGGTGAAGGGCAGAACGATGAGCAGAATTTCCACGCTCAGGATGTGCAGGGCCAGCATGGTGGGGTAAGGCAACAACAGATGCCGCACCGACAACCAACCGGTCAACAACGGCAGGAAGGTCACCGCCCAGGTGAACCAGTCCTCGAAGGTGGAAAGAAAGCGCTTCACTGGCTTGTTGATGCGATCGGCCAGCACCACCACCATCGCCGCGAGAGTCACCACGGCGACCAGGTCGATGAATTGGGAAGGCAGCCCCGGCCAGGACAAACCGGTCAGGCTCTGGATCAACTTGATGTGCGGCGCAAACAGCAACACCACGATAGCCAGACCGATGTGGAAAGCGAAACCACCAATGTAGCCGACAGGCGACTTCTTGAGCATGCCCTGGGCCGGTATGGAACGCCGAAAAATCGTGTGCCAACCGGAGGCGCCAGCCACATGGCGTGGTGCCGACAAGTCTTTCTTGCGGCCGAGGCCGTAAATTTCGATCAGGCGCCAAAACACGCCCAACAAAAACACGCCCACAGCAACATTCAGGCCTGTTCCCCTTACCCAGGTCAGGAATTGCAGTTCATTCATGATCATTTCTCCAGATCAGCCAACGTGGTCGTCTCATGGGCGGATGCGGCCGCGCGCTTCTTGCCCCGGTTGGCGAAACTCACCGCCACGCCCGCCACCGCGCCCGCCGCCACGGCCGCGGAGGCCATCTTCAACGGGTTGGCCGGCGTCGACAGGGCTTTGTAGAAGCCGCCGGCATCCCAGAAATCGGGTTCCGAGCAACCCAGGCAGCCATGTCCGGATTCCACCGGCCAGGAGGTGCCGCCGTTCCACTTCACGGTGGCGCAAGCGTTGTAGGTGACCGGCCCTTTGCAGCCCAGTTCGAACAAGCACCAACCGTTGCGCGCGCCTTCGTCGTCAAAGGTCTTGGCGAACTTGCCCTGGTCGTAGAACGGCCGGCGATAGCAGCGGTCGTGGATGGTTTCACCGTAGAACGCTTTCGGACGGCCATGTTTGTCGAGTTCCGGCAGGCTGCCGAAGGTGAGGAAGTGGGCCAGCACACCGGTGATGACCACGGGAATCGGCGGGCAGCCGGGGAGGTTGACGATGGGCTTGTCTTTGACCACATCGGATACCGACACCGCGCCGGTCGGATTCGGCTTGGCGTGGGGCAGGCCGCCGAACGCGGCGCAGGAACCCATCGCGACGATCGCGGCGGCGCCACTGGCGGCTTCCTTGAGCAGTTCCAGATTGCTGCGACCGGCGATGCAGGAATAGGCGCCGTCAAGCCCGAGTGGAATAGAACCGTCGACGATCAGCAAGTAGCCGCCGGCTTTCATGGCGTTGTGCAACGCCTCTTCGGCCTGGTGGCCAGCGGCGGCCATCAAGGTTTCCTGATAGTCCAGCGACACCACATCGAAAATCAGGTTTTCCAGGGTGGGGGAATGCGAGCGGGTGATCGATTCGGTGCAGCCCGTACATTCCTGGAATGGCAACCAGATCACCGAGGGCCGCTTGGTTGCAACCCCAGCCGCCGCCATCGCTTCCGCCATCGCGCGCCCCGCCGAGGGCGGTAGCGCCATCAGCGACGCCAGCGTGGCGCAGTACTTCATGAATGTGCGGCGGGTAATGCCTTGCCGCGCGAGGATTTCGATCAATGGACCTTGCATGATGCTTAGCCTCCTGGCTTGAGACACACTCAAAACGCTTGCTGTTAGCTTAGATCAGAAATCAGCAATTCAAGATGATCTAATCCGATTACGACATCTTCATGATGAGCCTTCACCAGATCCGGTACGTCAGCCACTTCGATGAACTCGGAGGCGACCGCGCCGTTCGGATTGCGATGCGTCACCCACCAGACGCCGGGGCAGGCCGTCTCGTTCAGGCTGGATTCGCCCTCGGCATTCAGGGTGACGGCGATTTCACCCCCGCCCAGTTGCACGCGCAGCCATTCCCGGTCCGCCGGCGTTAGTGGCAGTGCGTGCAGGTCGATGGCGGAGGTTTCGCCGTTGGCCAGGAAGCGCCGCAGCATTTCCGCGATTTCCCGCAGCAGGGCCGGTGCGTTGCCGGAGAGATCCTCCGCATGGAGTCCCTGTGGCACGGCGAGGATGGGGATGGCATCAAGTGGCATGGTTCCAGCTCCGCAGCAGTTGCAGGATGGCGGCGCAAACGGGGGCAATGGCGGCGGCGACCGCGGCGGTGGGTTGTTCGCCCCAATCCACCACTTGCGGCTGAATCGCCAGCATTGCCCGCCGTTCCGGCCAGTGCCCGGCGAGGATGGCGATGGCGCGCAGATCGCTCAGTCCGACTTCATGCACAGTGGATTTGCGATTGCCCAGCAGGAAGGCATCTACCGCCTCCCCTTCCAGCAGCTTCCAGTCGCCCGGTTCGCCCTGGATGTTGGCGGCATCGACCACGATCAACGCCTCGGCATCCTCGATCGGACCGGCCAACGTGAATGACAGCGTGCCGCCATCGAGCAGGGTTAACCCTTCAAGGGGGGGATGTTCGGCGGCAAGCACCACTGCGAGTGCCTGGAGAACGTGGACGCCGACACCTTCGTCGGTGAGGAGGGTATTGCCTATGCCCAGGATCAGGGTTCGCATGATGCGGGGCAGATTAGGTTGCACATGCGGCAATAACAACTGAGTAAAAAACTCTGGCTATTGCCAGGGCGTCAGGCATGGCCCACAAGCGGATCCGGGCAACGCAAACTTTTGTAGCGCCAGCTTCCAGCCGGCTCTCCCGGCCCATGCGGCTGCCACGCTAAATCGTTGCGCTAGAATCTCTGCCAGCTCTCTTCATTGAACAGAAAACCCCATGCAAAAAACCTGGCTGTTGTTCGCCCAGATCGTCGCCACGGTAGTGCTTGTGCTAGCCGCCTTGCTGGCGTTGGATCGCCTATTCCCAGGCCTCCTGCCCATTGCGGGCAACGGCATCACCATCCATGAAGTGAGCAATGGTGAAATGCATGGCGGCGCGGAACGGACGATTTTCAGTTATGCCGACGCCGCGGCCAAATCGCGTCCCTCGGTGGTCAACATTTTCACCAGCAAGGAAGTGCGGGCGCAGCGCAATCCGTTGCTCGACGACCCGGTATTTCGCCGTTTTTTCGGCGATCGTTTCAACACCGACAACAACGCAAACGACAGGCCGCAGCGCGTCTCCAATCTGGGTTCCGGGGTGATCGTCAGCGCCGATGGCTACATCCTCACCAATCACCATGTCGTTGAAGCCGCCGACGAAATCCAGGTCGCCCTGCCAGACGGCAAGACGTTACCGGCCAAGGTGGTGGGCACCGATCCGGAAACCGACGTCGCCGTGCTCAAGGTTGAGCACGCCCGCTTGCCCGCCATCACCTTCGCCAAGCAGGACACCCTGCGTGTCGGCGACGTGGCACTGGCGATCGGCAACCCCTTCGGGGTCGGCCAGACCGTGACCATGGGCATTGTTTCTGCCCTCGGCCGCAGCCATCTGGGCATCAACACATTCGAGAACTACATCCAGACCGATGCCGCCATCAATCCCGGCAATTCCGGTGGCGCCCTGGTCGATGGCAGCGGCAACCTGGTGGGCGTCAACACCGCGATTTTTTCGCGTAGCGGCGGCAACCTCGGCATCGGCTTCGCCATCCCGGTTTCCATCGTGCGCCAAGTGATGGAACAGATCATCGCGCACGGCACCGTGACGCGCGGCTGGCTGGGCATCGAGGTGCAGGAAATCAGCCCCGAGATCGCCGAATCATTTGGCCTCAAAACCACTGATGGGGCTCTGATCGCCGGCGTCTTGCGCGGCGGCCCCGCCGACCGTGCCGGCATCCGCCCGGGTGATGTTCTGATGGCGGTCAACGGCAAGCCCGTTACCGACTCGGTTTCCCTGCTCAACCTGATTGCCGCGCTGCCGCCGGGAAAAATCGCGCAACTGCGCTTGATTCGCGAGCAGACCGAAATGCAGAAACTGGCGAAGGTGGAAAAGCGCCCGGTAATGGCCAAGGCGGCGCGCGAATAACCGCCGCGAGACCCCGGCCAATGGGTACTTTGCCCTGGCTTCCTCAGAAGAAGAACAAAAAAATGCCGGCATCATGCCGGCATTCTCTGGGGCGGCTTGCGCCACCCCATCGTCAGATTACTTGTCCTTCACTTCCTCGAACTCGGCGTCGACCACGTCGTCGTCCTTCTTGCCGGCGCCTGCCTCGGCACCGGGCTGTCCACCGGGTTCTCCACCACCGGCGCCCTGGTCCTTGGCGTACATCTGTTCGGCCAGCTTGTGGCTGGCTTCGGCCAGAACCTGGGTCTTGGCTTCAATGTCAGCTTTGTCGCCGGACTTGATAGCGGCTTCAGCCTCGCTGATGGCGGCTTCGATCTTGGCCTTCTCTTCGGCGTTGACCTTGTCGCCGTAGTCCTTCAACGCCTTTTTCACCGAGTGCACCATGCTATCGGCTTGGTTGCGCGCGGTGGCCAGTTCAAACGCCTTGTGATCTTCGGCGGCGTTGGTTTCGGCGTCGGACACCATCTTCTTGATTTCGTCCTCGCTCAAGCCGGAGTTGGCCTTGATGGTGATCTTGGCTTCCTTGCCGGTGCCCTTGTCCTTGGCGGAAACGTGCAGGATGCCGTTGGCGTCGATGTCGAAAGTGACATCGATCTGCGGCATACCGCGCACGGCCGGCGGAATGTCGGTCAAGTTGAATTGTCCCAGGCTCTTGTTGCCGGAGGCCATTTCCCGCTCGCCTTGCAGCACGTGGATGGTGACGGCGGTCTGGTTGTCGTCGGCGGTGGAGAACACCTGGGTGGCCCGAGTGGGGATGGTGGTGTTCTTGGGAATGAGCTTGGTCATCACACTGCCCAGGGTTTCGATGCCCAACGACAACGGCGTGACGTCCAGCAGCAGGACGTCCTTGACCTCGCCTTGCAACACGCCGCCCTGGATCGCGGCGCCGACGGCGACGGCTTCATCCGGGTTGACGTCCTTGCGCGGCTCTTTGCCGAAGAACTCTTTCACCAGCTCCTGCACTTTGGGCATGCGGGTCATGCCGCCGACCAGGATGACGTCGCCAATGTCGGAAATCTTCACGCCGGCATCCTTGATCGCCATCTTGCAAGGCTCGATGGTGCGCTTGATCAGTTCTTCCACCAGGCTCTCGAACTTGGCGCGGGTGATCTTCATGACCAAGTGCTTCGGGCCGCTGGCGTCCGCCGTGATGTAGGGCAGGTTGATCTCGGTCTGAGTCGCGGAAGACAGCTCGATCTTGGCCTTCTCGGCGGCTTCCTTCAGGCGTTGCAGAGCCAGCACGTCGGCCTTCAGGTTGACGCCCTGCTCTTTCTTGAACTCGTCGATGACATAGTCGATCAGGCGCTGGTCGAAGTCCTCGCCGCCCAGGAAGGTGTCGCCGTTGGTGGACAGCACCTCGAACTGGTGCTCGCCCTCGATCTCGGCGATCTCGATGATGGAAATGTCGAAAGTGCCGCCGCCCAGGTCATACACGGCGATCTTGCGGTCGCCCTCTTTCTTGTCCATGCCGAAGGCCAACGCTGCGGCAGTGGGCTCGTTGATAATGCGCTTCACCTCCAGGCCGGCGATACGGCCGGCATCCTTGGTGGCCTGGCGCTGCGAATCGTTGAAGTAGGCCGGCACGGTGATCACCGCTTCGGTCACTTCCTCGCCCAGGTAGTCCTCGGCGGTCTTCTTCATCTTGCGCAGTACTTCGGCGGAAATCTGCGGCGGCGCCTTCTTCTCGCCATGCACTTCCACCCAGGCGTCGCCGTTGTCGGCCTGGAAAATCTTGAACGGCATCAGGTCGATGTCTTTCTGCACTTCCTTTTCCTGGAAGCGGCGGCCGATCAGGCGCTTGATCGCGTACAAGGTGTTCTTGGGGTTGGTGACGGACTGCCGCTTGGCCGGTGCGCCACACAGGATTTCGCCGTCTTCCACGTAAGCGACGATGGACGGCGTGGTGCGCGTGCCTTCCGCGTTTTCGATGACCTTGGCCTTGCCGCTTTCCATGATGGCCACGCAAGAGTTTGTGGTGCCCAGGTCGATGCCGATGATTTTGCCCATTTGTGTCTTCCTCAGAAAAAATTAACTTGTTAGCTTTATGGGATTGTTGAGTCCGGTTTCAAGGGGTGGCATTCCCCTCACCCACCAGGGGTGGGGCCGGGGGAGAGGGAGAAAATTACTTTCCCTTTACCACCATCACCAGTGCCGGCCGAATTACCCGCTCGTTCAGCAGATAACCTTTCTGCAGCACTTGGGCGACGGTATTGGGCTCGCCTTCCGCCTCCACCATGCCGATGGCCTGGTGACAGTTAGGATCAAATTTTTCGCCCAGCGGATTGATTTCATTGATCGCATTCTTCTCGAACACGCCAGATAGCTGTTTCAACGTCAGTTCCACTCCGCTTTTCACGCTCTCCAGGCTGGCGTTGTCGCCTGTGGCCAGCGCGGCTTCCAGACTGTCCTTCACCGCCAACAAGTCAGCCGCGAACTTGTCCAGCGCGAATTTGCGCGCTTTCTCGACATCGTCGAGCGCGCGGCGGCGCACATTCTCGGTCTCCGCCTTGGCGCGCAGCCAGGCATCGTGATGTTCCTGCGCATTCAACTCCGCCTGGCGGAGCATTTCTTCAAGACTTGGCGTGCTGTCCACGTTGCCGCTCACCGCCTCGACGTTTTCCTGATTGACTGGTTCCACTGACACTTCGCTTCCCTCCTTAAAACCGGACTGGTTTTGTGGGCGTTGTTGAGCATTTCAAGGGGAATCCAACAAGGCATTGTCCGCAGCCCGTTGCTAACCTCGAAGCGGTGATATCTCTTTTTGCCATATCTTTTTCCTCGTCTCATCAGGAGAACCCCCTGGATACCGCAAAAATTTTCTGGTCCGGCCGATCGCAAGCGGTACGTTTGCCCAAGGATTTCCGTTTCGAGGAGCAGGAAGTTCGTATCCGCCGCCACGGCAATGCCGTCATCCTCGAACCCCTGGCGAAAAACTGGAACTGGCTGGATGCCATCAGCGGCGCGCTCGATCAGGATTTTGTTCAAGCGGCCGGAGAACAACCGGCTCAACAAGAACGCCCCGGCCTGGATGAACTGTTCAAGTGAAACGCTACCTGCTCGACACCAACACGGTCATCGCCTTGTTGAACGACAGGGATTCGCGCCCCTCGCAACGCATTCGCCAGTTCACGCCCGCGCGGGTCTGCATCTCCTCCATCGTCGCCCATGAACTTTTCTATGGTGCATTCAAAAGCCAGCGCAGCGAACCCAACCTGGCCCTGGTGGATGCCCTGCAATTCGAGGTTCTGGAGTTCGACCGCGAGGACGCCCGCCAGGCTGGCGCCATCCGCGCCCTGCTGGCCACGAAGGGCACACCCATCGGCCCCTACGACATACTGATCGCCGGCCAGGCCAAGGCCCGCGACATGATTCTGGTGACATACAACACTCAGGAATTTGAGCGTGTGGTGGGGTTGAGCATCGAGGATTGGCAGGCGTGACCCGGACTTGGCCCATCGCTCCCGGGATCAAGCTGTAACCTGTATCGCCCAGGACGACGCCATCTATTCCCCCACCCAGGCCGCGCATTCTCCAGCACATAGGCCAGCGCATTTTGGATGCCGAAGAGTGGGACGCCGAATTCTTTGGGCCGGACTCGATGTGGCTACGGCAATGGCCACAATTTGCCTGCATCCGGGCGCGGGACGGCCTCCCCGGGCGGAATTGCGAAGAGACTTGGCTTGGCCGGCACTCAGCGGCTGTGAATTTTTCCAACGAGACGAGCCAAACCGGTGCCGCCCCCCTGGATGCGTCCGGTATGGCCGGTATCTCTGTGGTGGGCCAGATTCCGCCGTGATCGGGTTTTTGAGCGCGTTTTCACATATTTTCCGTCCTCAAGCCACCATTTCCGGTGCTGCGGACGAACCTGTCCCTATCCCGAACCACGCCGGCAGCAGTTGAACCTGGAAACCTCAGTTGGCGTGCGCCAGCACAAACTGGCAAGTGATCGTCGGTGAAAGTCCGATACAAGAAAGGAGTAGCGAACCGTCTTGACCCCGAGTCATGCGTTGCTGGCCGCGAGGCCGGTAGCGAAGCGTTGACAGGGGCAACGGCAGGCCAGCCATTGAGCCGCGAAATAGGAAAAACCGGGATGCCGACGCAGTGTCAACATGCGGAAGGCGAAACACGGCAAGGCGCAACACGCGCGCCTTGGCATGATCCTGCGCGGTCGGAGACCCTGAGCATGCCGGGAAATCACTTGAACAGGAGCTGGGAGATCTCATCGGCGCCCGTGGGCGGCATTGCCACGGGCAGGGTAGGGAAGGGAAACCACACGCCTGCCATTCACGCCGATGAGAAGTCGGATGCGCCCATAGTACCGAAGAAACCATCGAACAAAGCGGAAGCGGCGGAGACGGCGGAGGGACGGGGCACAGCCAAGGGAAACACGGGAGAGACCACCGCAGGCCGAACACCGAGTCGGGAAACTGCGTTGACGGATCTTGAACGTGTACGCGAAACCGCCAAGCGAGACCGGCGGCTCAAATTCACGGCACTGCTGCATCACATCACCCCGAGATTGCTGGTCGAAAGCTTCTACGACCTGAATCGAACGGCGGCGGTGGGTGTGGACGGCGTGACGTGGCAGGCCTATGAGACCCACCTTCACGAGCGCGTGCACGAACTGCACCGTAAGCGTCCGACAGGCTCCTAGACAAGGTACCTCTGGGCTATTGCTGTTCGCGCTCGATCGTGAGGTGGGGCGGGCCTTGAGCGGCAAGTTCAAGTGGGGCGAGGTGGCGAAAACCTAGGCTCTGTTCGCGAATGCTGTGGTTAAGCATGGTCACCCATGGCCAAAGCCAGCCACTGTGGGGGTTTCAGGACGTCAGCCGATTTACGGTCCAGCGTCCGGAACCATCCCAGGTAGTTTTCGAGATAGCGTGTGGCCACGCCGTTGAACTTCCGGACCCAGGTTTTGAGCCGGCTATGGTACGCATTCACGTTCTGGATATGCCAGGCGCCGTCCACA
>Ga0210033_1001636_pt1 | contig 20215 bp, 17 predicted proteins | sample CryGeymeta201501_FD_185465 | JGI IMG/M metagenome (GOLD analysis project Ga0210033, IMG submission 185465) | Groundwater microbial communities from Crystal Geyser aquifers in Utah, USA - Crystal Geyser metaG 2015-01 (SPAdes) (version 2) | ecosystem: Environmental > Aquatic > Deep subsurface >... | reverse complement strand
AATACAATACATTATAAAAAATAGTATTTTTGATTTATGAATTTTAAGAATCGTAGCACTAAGCTCGCTGCTAAAATGTCAACACTTCAGCTTAGCGCTTACGGGGAAACTGGCACACAAATCAATGCTTTTATGGCTGCAACTGCTTGGAATTTGAAAAAAATGATGGAAATTTTAAAAGAAAATTTCTTGTATCATTTTTTCTTTAACTTTTTTTAATGGAATTTTTACCAAAATAGATGCAAAATCAACCAAAATTAGCTTTTATAAGGAGTGACTAAATAAGATAATCGAAACAAAAAAAACTCGTTGAAAAATCAATGAGTTTTTTTTGGTAATAATTTATCAATTATGCTTCTATACTGACTTTAGGAGCAGCAGCCATAATTTCTTGGCTAGCCCCTTCTGCAAATTGTTCGAAGTTTTTAACAAATTCTTCTGCCAATTGATTGGCTTTTTTGTCGTAAGCAGCTTTATCTTTCCAAGTATTTTTTGGATTAAGAATTTCTGTAGGAACATTTTCGCATTCTGTTGGCATTGCTAAACCAAAAACAGGATGAGTTTCAAAATTTACAGCAGCTAATTTCCCTGTTAAAGCAGAGGTAATCATTGCTCGAGTATATTTTAAGCTAATTCTTTCCCCAACTCCATAAGCACCACCAGACCAACCGGTGTTAATTAACCAAACATTAACTCCATTTGCACTCATTTTTTTACCTAACATATCAGCATATTTTGTTGGATGTAAAGGCATAAATGGAGCTCCAAAACAAGTAGAAAAAGTAGTTTGTGGTTCAGTAATTCCTGCTTCAGTTCCAGCAACTTTTGCAGTGTATCCAGAAATAAATTGATACATGGCTTGACCTGGTGTTAATTTAGAAATTGGAGGCAATACTCCAAAAGCATCAGCGGTTAAAAAGAAAATATTTTTTGGATTTTTACCAATAGAATCTTCTTTATAATTATCAATGTGATAGATAGGATAACTTACTCTGGTATTCTCGGTTACTTCTTTATTGGTATAATCAACATGAGTAGTTCCTTCATAAAATCTAACATTTTCTAATAATGAGCCAAATTTAATAGCATCAAAAATTTGAGGTTCTTTTTCGGCTGAAAGGTCGATTACTTTTGCATAACAACCTCCCTCAAAATTAAAAACTGAATCATCGCTCCAACCATGTTCATCATCACCAATTAATTGTCTGTTTGGATCGGAAGATAATGTTGTTTTTCCAGTACCAGATAAACCAAAGAAAATAGCAGTATCACCTTCTTTTCCTACGTTAGCAGAGCAATGCATTGATAATACATTTTTTTGGTGAGGCATGATAAAATTTAAAGAAGAGAAAATTCCTTTTTTAATTTCACCAGTATAACCAGTTCCACCAATTAAAATTATTTTTCGTTTAAAATTTAAAATGGCAAAATTATGTTGTCTTGTTCCGTCAATTTCAGGATCTGCCATAAAACCTGGAGCACAAACTATTGACCATTCTGGAGTAAATTTTAAGATTTCTTCTTTTGTTGGTCTTAAAAACATATTAAATGCAAATAAGTTTAACCAAGCTTGCTCGGTAACCACTCTAACATTCATTCTGTATTTTTGGTCTGCACAAACGTATGAATCTCTAACATAAACATCTTTTCCTCCTAAATATGCAGTAACTCTATTGTAAAGTGCATCAAATTTTTCTGGAGAAAATTTGATGTTGGTTTTTCCCCACCAAACTGCATTTTCAGTAATTTCATCACACACAATAAATCTATCTTTAGGCGATCTTCCAGTAAACTCTCCAGTATCAACCATCAATGATCCTGTGTCTGTTAATTCACCTTCTCCTCTTAAAATGGTTTCTTCTACTAATTGTGATGGGTCTAAATTCCATAAAGCAGTTTCAACATTTTTTAAGCCAAGTGTTTCTATTGTGGCATTTTCTGCTTTAAATCCAAATTCATTCATAATTTGATTATTTCGTTAAACTTATTTATTTTATACAAGTATAAAACCCTTAATGGGTTTATATTTTGCAAAGGTCTGAATACTCAACGAAAAATCAAAAAATGCAATTATCTTTTATGAACTTTTAGATACCGATTATTTATTAAAAGTGATATGTACCATGTCTGAACCACCTGCTAACTCCTCTATTGAGCTAATAAACTTCTTTTTTTGGCTTGTTGATAAGTTTTTTAGGGTAAAATTGTAATCAATTTCCCCTTCACGACCCCAGCCTTTTTTTACAGGAGTAACGTCAGTATTGTTTTCTTTATTAAAAGAAATTAAAAAGTTATCAATTTTATCTTTTAACTTAGTGTCAATTCCAGCACCTTTACTAATAAAAGAAATAACCATATCATAACCGAGAATTTCAGCATTGCTTTTGATGTTATCATTTTCCGAATTACTTGGTAGAATTTTTTCTGCACCCATAGCTTGTTCTGATTTTTTACAGGCATACATGCCTGTTGTTGCAATTAACAATATAAAAAGTAGATTTTTCATAAGATGTTATTTTTTATTTTATTGCTAGATAACAAATAGCTTGCCATTAAATAATGGTACAAATAAAATAAAATAAAATTTAAAAATGGTTAGTATTTCAGTAAATTCGGCATTATAAAATTAGAAATATGAGAAATTTAATACTTATTGCATTATTATTAGGTGTATTTGGTTCAATTTTCGGTCAAGAAAAGAAAATAATTACATTAGAAGATATCTGGAAAAACCATCAATTTAGTCAAGAAACCATTTCTGGTTTAAGGTCGATGAAAGATGGTTCAAATTATACCGTGTTAGAAACTATAGGTGATGGACGTTCAATCGTGAAGTATTCATATTTAGATAAGAATAAACAAAAAGTAATTGTTAATGCATCCGATTTAGTTTACCAAGATAATTTAATTAAAATTGATGATTATCAGTTTAGTTCGGATGAAACCAAATTGTTAATTGCTACTGAAGATGAATCGATATATCGTCACTCTTCAAAATCTCATTATTTTATTTATGATTTAGTTACAAAATCACTTACAAAACTAACAACAGGAAGTAAGCAACTATATGCTACATTTTCGCCATTGGCGAATAAAGTGGCTTTTGTAAAAGATAATAATTTGTTTTATAAAGATTTAACAACTGATAAAGAAGTTCAAATTACAACAGATGGTGCATCCAACAAAATTATGAATGGAGTTTCAGATTGGGTTTATGAAGAAGAGTTGGTTTTGGTTAAAGCATTTGAATGGTCTCCCGATGGAAATAAAATTGCTTTTTATCGATTTGATGAAAGCGGAGTTAAAGAATGGTTGATGCAACTATATGGTCCACTTTATCCAAGTGAAGAACGATTTAAATACCCAAAAGCAGGAGAGGATAATTCAAAAGTAGCTATTTATTTTTATGACGTACCAAGTACCCAAACAACAAAAGCAAATATTGGTAATAATTATGAATACATTTCTAGAATTAACTGGACCAATGATTCTAAAAATCTAGCAATTCAAAGCTTAAATCGTCATCAGAACGATTTAATTATTCATTTAACGGATGCATTAACAGGAGAAAGTAAAATTATTTACCAGGAACAAAATGATAAGTACGTTGAAGTTCCTACGTCTGATTTTTTGACCACTAAAAATCAATTTACAATCACCAGCGAGAAGGATGGTTATAATCATATTTATTTGTATGATATTTCAGGAAAACTAATCAATCAAATTACCAAAGGCAATTGGGATGTTACTGGTTATTATGGGGTTGATGAAAAAAATGGGATAATTTATTACCAATCTGCTGAAGTAACTCCAATGGAACGACAAGTTTATTCCATCAAATTAAATGGGTCTTCCAAAAAACAATTGACAATCCTAAAAGGAACAAATGATGCTGATTTTAGTACCTCATTTAAATATTTTATTAATTACCACACTTCGGCAAATACTCCTAACTTTATTACATTAAACGATAATAAGGGAAAGGTTAAAAGTATTCTTGAAGATAATTTTGAGTTAAAAGATAAATTAACTAAAGTTGAACTTACTAAAAAAGAATTTTTTAAAATTAATGTTAATGGTAATGAGTTAAATGCATGGAAAATTTTACCTTCAAATTTTGATGAAACCAAAAAATATCCTGTATTAATGTATGTTTATGGTGGACCTGGTATTAACACTGTAAATGATGCTTGGGAAGGAAACAATTACTTTTGGTTTCAACTATTAGCAAGCAAAGGATACATTGTTGTTTCGGTAGACAATAGGGGCACTGGGGCTAGGGGAGAGGCTTTTAAAAAAATTACCTACCTACAATTAGGAAAATATGAAACAGAAGACCAGATTGCGAGTGCAAAATATCTAGCAACTTTACCCTATATTGATGGAAGCAGAATTGGAATTTTTGGTTGGAGTTACGGTGGATATATGTCTTCGCTTTGTATTACTAAAGGTGCCGATGTTTTTAAAACAGCAATTGCAGTTGCTCCAGTAACCAATTGGAGATTTTATGACAACATTTACACCGAAAGATATATGCAAACTCCACAAGAAAATGCAGCAGGTTATGATGACAATTCTCCAATTAACCATGTAGAAAAATTAAAAGGAAATTATTTATTAATTCACGGAATGGCAGATGATAATGTTCACTATCAAAATACTACGGAAATGATTTCAGCTTTAATCAACGCCAATAAACAATTTACACAAATGTCTTATCCCAACAAAAACCATGGTATTTATGGAGGAAATACAAGACTTCATCTTTATAATTTAATGACCAATTTTATTTTAGAAAATTTGTAATTCATTTTTATATATTTGTACGCGTAACTAAAATTATTAAATATGACAACAGAATCAATTAAAAAAGGACATCCAAAAGCACTCTATACGCTTTTTGCGACTGAAATGTGGGAACGTTTTAGTTATTATGGCATGAGAGCTTTATTAACGCTGTATCTTACAGCTGAATTAGTAAATGGTGGATTTGGATTAGACAGAGAAGAATCCTTAGCACTATATGCAATTTTTACTGGATTGGTTTATTTAACTCCTATACTTGGGGGTTGGGTAGCTGATAATTTTTTTGGTAAAAGAAAAACTGTTTATATTGGTGGACTCGTAATGGCAGTTGGTCAGTCTTTACTTGCTGGAAGTGCATTTATGGCTCACACGTTAGATGTTGAAACTCGTCTTTTTCTTTTTCATTTAGGCTTAGGGGTTCTTATTATTGGTAACGGATTTTTTAAACCAAATATTTCAACTATTGTTGGTGATTTTTATGATGATAACGATCCTAGAAAAGATTCAGCTTTTAATATTTTCTACATGGGAATTAACCTTGGTGCTATTTTAGGGCCATTTGTAGCTGGAGCATTAGGTGAAAATGTTTCTTGGGGTTATGGTTATTTATCAGCTAGTGTTGGTATGATAATAGGTGTCCTTTGGTTAAAAATGCGAGAACATTCACTCGAACAAAAAGGTCTTCCACCTAATTCTCCTTCAGATAAATTCGTTTTAGATAAAAAAGATTGGCGTGATATTTTTATTTATGCTATTGGATTAGTTTTATCGACCCTTTTTGTTATTTATGTTTGGGGTTTATTACCTGAAAAAGTAACAAGTATTGTAACTTATGTGGGTTTTATAGCCGGAATTATTGCTTTAGCTTATGTTATTTATAAAGGAACAAATGGTTCGGAAGAATGGAGTAGAATGGTTGTGATTTTAGTGCTTGCATTTTTTAACATTGCTTTTTGGGCTGGATTTGAACAAGCTGGAGGTACTATGAACTTGTTTGCAGCTGAAAATACAAACAGAATGGTGTTTGGATGGAATGTGCCAGCAACATGGTTCCAAAATGTTAATCCAATAGGAATTTTAATATTTGCACCAATTTTTTCTGTTATGTGGTTAAAACTAGATGCCTTAAAATTCAACCCTAGAACACCTTTAAAATTCGCAATAGGATTATTTTTAGGAGCTTTAGCTTTCTGGATTATGACACAAGCAAGTCATGCTGCCGAAGGAGGAAATATGGTTTCACCATGGTGGTTGGTTGCAGTTTATGTGATTTTAACATTTGGTGAATTGATGTTATCTCCAATAGGGCTCTCCATGATAACCAAATTAGCACCTTCCAAATTAGGTTCAATTGTAATGGGGTTATGGATGGCAAGTTTTGCTGCAGGTAATTATTTAGCAGGAATGCTAGAAAGTATTTTACATAAATACAATTTTGAGTTATATCCTTTTATTACTATGTTAATGATAGGTTCAGGAATATCATTATTGCTTCTTTCTCCTATTCTTAACAAGTTTATGAAGGGTATCCATTAATGATTTGATAACACAAGTTATATATTTTAAAAACTCAAGTAATTTATTACTTGAGTTTTTTTATAATTATTAACGATAAAAAGAATTCCAAATATGAATAAAGTAGATAACGATTTTTTTAAAACACAAGTATTAGGTCACCCTGCAGGTTTATTTGTGTTATTTTTTACAGAAATGTGGGAACGCTTTTCCTTTTATGGAATGCGTGCTTTGTTGGTTTTGTTCTTGGTAAGTTCTTTTGGTATTGGTGGTTGGGATTGGCCTCGGGAAAATGCACTCGCTTTATATGGAACCTATATCGCCATGTTATATTTAACTCCAATCATTGGTGGAATTTTAGCTGATAAATATTTAGGGAACAGAAGAGCTGTTATTATTGGTGCGATTATAATGACATTAGGTCATGCAAGTATGGCTATTGAATCCAATCCATTTTTTCTTTATTTAGGTTTATTCTTATTAATTGCAGGTACAGGTTTTTTTAAACCTAACATGACTTCATTTATCTCTGTTCTTTACAAAGATTTTCCTGAGAAAAAAGATGGTGCTTATACTATTTTTTATATGGGAGTTAATGCTGGAGCTTTTTTAGGAATAATGCTTTGCGGTTATTTAGGCGAAGTACTCGGTTGGAGTTGGGGTTTTGGCTTAGCAGGAATTTTTATGTTATTAGGATTGTTACAGTTTGTTTTGGCACAAGGTATTTTTGGAGATGTTGGTAAAAAACCTAATAAAATAGAGATAACGATTGAAGCAGATGACCATAAAATAGTTGAAGACAAACTAAACCCATTTACTTTCATTGATAAAATTATGATAACAATAATTGCAGTTGCTGGGTTAACATGGGTAATTAATGATCCTATAAAGAAGATTGCTAATTATAATGTTTTTAGCATTGGCGAATCAGATTTATCAAATTATGTCATCATAGCAACTTTAATGTTATTTGTATTTTTATTGGGTTCAAGAATTGTGAGATATAGTAAAATTACAAGAGACAAAATGATTGCTGTTGTTATTTTTGCATTTTTTATTATTTTCTTTTGGGCTTCTTTTGAGCAAGCAGGTGGCTCTATGAGTATTTTTGCAAAAGATTATACCAATAGGATTTTGTCAGGCAATTCTGCACTAATTTTTAATATTGTAGATGTTATCATAACTGTTGTACCTATCGCAATTATTACTTATGTTCTCTTTTTGTTGTTTAAACAAACTTTTAAAAAATATCTATACTCCAACTTAATTTTAGGATTTAGTTTTATTTTGATTTGGGGCTTAATAACATTTAAGATTTATAACAATTTTAGCACCTACGCTTATGAAATTTATTATCCTACTTATCAAGTCACTTCCATCAATGAAAAAGGGGAAGAAACCACTAAAATTGTTGTAATAACTGCTGCTACAGATGTGCCTCCAAATACAGTTATCGGTCAAGAAACAACTTTAATTAGGTCAACAAATGATTTTATTTTAAATGATAAAATTTCTATTATTGATATAGATAAAAAAGGTGAAAATTATAAATATATTACAGAAGATAAAGCGCAACATATTTCAACAAGTATTTCAGCAACTGTTGTGAAGAAAAGAGATAACGAAATTCAAATACCAGCTACTTGGTTTTTAATACTAAACTCCTTATTTATCATTGCTTTTGCACCTTTATTTTCTAAATGGTGGGAAAGTAAATACAATCCTAAACCAGCCAACAAATATGCCATTGGTTTGTTTTTCTTGGCAATCGGTTTTGCCTTTTTGGCTTATGGAGCTTCAGGAATACCTCAAGGTGCAAAATCAGCATCAGTTAGCATGGTTTGGTTAATTTGTGCTTATTTATTTCATACCATGGGAGAACTCTGTGTTTCACCAGTTGGACTTTCTTATGTCAGTAAATTAGTGCCACCTCGTATGATTGCATTTATGTTTGGAGTTTGGTATTTAGCCTTAGCTATTGGTAATAAAACATCTGGAAAAATGGGAGGAATGATTGATGAAATAACCGCAAAATATGACGTTTCGACTTTCTTTTTAATATTTACCATTGTACCTATCATTATTGGTATTATTGCATTATTATTGAATCCTATTTTAAAAAAATTAATGCACGGAGTAAAATAATTTTGTAACTTGGTATAGAAATTGATTTGATTCAAAAAAAAATAATTTATGAAAATTTTAAAAACAATAACTGTATTTTTTCTGATGTTAGTAGTATCTCCAATATTTGCCCAAGTTGGGGTTATAGCAAACACTTCAGAATACAAAGCTCATGCTGATGGCTGGTTAGTGAATTTGGAAGAGGCACGTTTATTGTCTCTTAAAACTGGCAAACCGATAATGGCAAATTTTACTGGTAGTGATTGGTGTGGTTGGTGTAAAAAATTAAAGTTTGAAGTTTTTGATAAAGATGAATTTAAAAAATGGGCAGAAAAGAATGTCGTATTACTTGAATTAGATTTTCCAAAAAAATTTCAATTGCCCGAAAATATTAAGCAGCAAAATGCTGGTTTGCAGCAAGCCTTTCAAGTAACAGGTTATCCAACCATTTGGGTGTTTAATTTAGGTAAAGACGATAAAGGTCAATATACTATTGAATCCTTAGGAAAAACAGGTTATGTGAATGGTGTCGCAGCATTTACTGATGGTGTTGATGCTATGATTAAACAAGCAAAAGAGAAGAAAAAATAATAATTTTTAATCTCTAAAAAAACAAAATACCCTAAACCAAAAATAAAATCAAAAGCCATCCGTCAGCTGACGGATGGCTTTTGATTTTAAAATCGATTAACTCAGTTTAAGCAAACACTTCATTTGCTTTAAAATGAAAATTACTTTAGATGTATGTTGAATTCTTAAATTACTTTTGTTCGAGAACAAGGATAAACACTAGATAGAAATAAAAATTGTTACCAGTTTGTGTTATACTACTAAACACATGTCAGTTGAATTTTAAAAAAGAAATATTCCAAGTTATTCAATCTAACAAAGAAAAAGGGATTGAATTATTATTTGAGCTTTATTCACAAAAACTCAATAATTATGCTATTTATAATTGGAAAGTAAATGAAGATGTTTCTTGGGATTTGATTTACAAAACCATTTACAAAGTAGCAGAAACAATTAATTTGTATGAGTTTGAAAATGAACAGAAATTCGGTTCATTCATTTTTAAAATTTTCATCAATTATTTACGAAACCATTTTAGGGATACTAAAACAGCCAATCAAGGAGTAGAAGAAGTTGAATTGAGCAATCAAATAATTAATGGTTATCAGCATGAAGAACAGGCTATTTCTCCGAATGAAAAATTAAAATCTTTACAATTAGAATTAGACCTATTGGAAGATTGGCAACGCATTTTATTGTTGCTAAGAAGCCAAGGAATGACTTACAAAGAAATTTCGAGATATGTGGACAAGCCAGAAGAACAGCTAAAAGTGTATTACGCACGATTAAAAGAACAACTGACTAATAAATTAATTAACAAACAAACTAAATTCAAAAGAAATGCTAAATAATAATCCAACAAATGCAGATGAAATGGACTTGTTGCTTAAACAATTTTTTTTAGAATTAGATTTTAATTTACCTAAAAACGAAGCCATGTTAACCATAATCTCATCTCACACATTAGGAATAAATACTTCTATCCAAACATCAACTCTTCTTACACTTTTAAAATTGTTGAGAAACAAATTATTTATTGCAATGATAGCAGTTTCAGGTATTGTAATAACTTTAAGCATGCTTTTTTTATACGAAAGTAAGACCAAACCTACCGAAGAACGACACCCTAATAAGCCTTCAAATGAAGCAATTAGCATATTAAGTACCAATGATAGTACTGTTAATGATGAAAAGAAATTTAAAAAAATTAGTAACCCGACATATACGCCTGTACAAAAATTGCCAATTTACAAATCCACAGCTACAGACACCTTGAGTACTGAAAAGATGAGAAAAGTAAACAGGCGGAAAGAAATTAATTTTACAAAAATTGCAGCTGAAAAAAAGAACGAACCCTACGCTTTTCCTCGCTTAACTCCAGAAGAAATAAAAACCAATAACAAGCAAAAAGAGAAGATGATAAAGTTTTTGGCAAAATATAGAAGTAAAAAAATACATTCATTCAATGATATTGACGAAAAAAAATATGCATATATTCCAATGGGAACTTATATTGATGCTGATGTTGATGGAGAAAAATTAATCAATGAAAAAGAGGTTAAACTCCAAGCATTTTATATGCAAAAAACAGAAGTATCCAATTTAGAGTACCGCACTTTTTTATTTGATTTATTAATTCAAAATAGAAAAGAAGATTTTTTAAAAGCAAAACCCGACCAACAACAATGGACTAACCCTAACTCTTATAGTCCAGCAATGGCTGAATATTATTTTTCACATCCGGCATACAATGATTTCCCTGTAAACAACATTCGTCGTGAAGGCGCCGAAATGTATTGTAAATGGTTAACAGAAGAACGAAATAAATTGGATAGAGAGAAGATGGTGAATGATGTTCGGTTACCAACTGTTTATGAGTGGAAGTATGCTGCTTCGAGTGGGGGAAAATATTTTCCATATCCTTGGGGAGGACCTTATGCGAGAAATTCAAATGGGTATTTTTTAGCTAATTTTTATCCTATGAAAGATAGTTCAGGATTTGATAATGCTGATATTTTGGCACCAGTAACTTCTTATAATCCTAATGATTTTGGTTTGTATAACATGAGTGGAAATGTTGCCGAAATGGTAGTTTATCCAAAAGAAAATAATTTACCAGGAACTAAAGGTGGCAGTTGGATGAGTATTGGATACGAAATACAAATTAATGGATCTGATAATTTTAAGGGAATTACATCCCCAAATGTAAATATTGGTTTTAGACCTGTTATTACTTTTTTAAGTGGCAGTAAATATGAGTAAAAAAAGAGGCTTAATTGAATGATTAAGCCTCTTTTTGATTTGTAATATTTTTTAATTAAGCAAATATTTCGTTAGCTTTAAAATGAAAATCTCCTTCAATTTTTGCATTTTCATCGCTATCAGAACCATGTACAGCATTGGCTTGTATAGATTTAGCGTAAACTTTACGAATGGTGCCTTCGGCAGCATCAGCTGGATTGGTAGCACCAATTAATTTTCTAAATTCTTCAACAGCATTTTCTTTTTCTAAAATAGCAGCTACAATTGGTCCGGAAGACATATATTCTACCAATTCTCCATAAAAAGGTCTTTCTTTATGCACTTCATAAAATGCTCCGGCACTTTCTTTAGAGAGTTTCGTATATTTCATTGCAACGATTTTAAATCCTGCATCATTAATCATTTTTAAAATTCCACCGATGTAGTTTTTTTCAACTGCATCCGGCTTAATCATTGTAAAAGTTCTGTTTGTTGCCATTTTCTGTTTTTTTTTGTTTTATTGGCGGCAAAAGTAGGTATTTTAATGATTATCTGGTAATGACTATTTAGATAATAGTACTTAAATTTTAGTCACTTTTTTCACATTATCTGTAATTACTCTTTCAATCAACATTCTTCGCGGATCAATGGCAGCTTTAGCTGGAATTGAATCAACTTCAAAAGTGAAATTCATTTCAGTTGCATTGAATTTAACTCTTTTTTGAAACACCAATTTCTTTTCGTCATTATCTGAGTACACACCAATATCCACCCAATCATCAAATTTCACCTTGGTTTCATTGCCAATGGTATCGGCTTTAAGTTTGTACGCTTCTACATCCATACTTACTTCGTACTTTCCATTGGCTAGGGTTTTATAAGTGGCTTCTTTTAAGCGATAATCGTATAGGGTAATTTCTTTAAACCAATCTGTAATCAAATATTTTAGAGAATCAGGAACTTGGGTATCTAAATGCTTCAAAAAATCTAAAGAAGTAGGATAGGGAGGCTCTTTGTATCTAAACTCATCTAGAAAACTTTTTAGTGCATTATTCACTTTTTCTTCCCCAATATAATCTTGTAAAGCGTATAGGATAACACTTCCTTTACCATAATGGATGTGCATTTGATTTTCTACTTGGTAGAGCGGTAATTCTTTTTCAACTTCAGAACTTCTTCCTTTTAAATATCTTTCAAAATCATATTTCAGAAAATCTTTCATTTTAATGTCATCCTTTAACGAATTTTTCATGACCATTAATGAAGAATATTCTGAAAAACTTTCTGTTAGCATTGTTGCACCTTGTACATTGGCAGAAACTTCTTGATGAGCCCACCATTGATGAGCCATTTCATGGGCAATTACAGCATCAATTACATTATTATCAGCCTCATCTTCTAAATTAACAATAAAACCAAACGATTCGGAATAAGGCATTGTTCCTGGAAAAGCCTGAGCGAAAGTAGAATACCTTGGAAATTCAAGAATTCGGGCTTGTTGGTGATAATAAGGACCAAAATTTTTGGTGTAATATTTCAACGATTTTTCTACAGCACTAAGCATCATGTCAATATTGTAAGGATGTGCTTTATCATAATACACTTCAATATCAATTCCGTTCCATTTTTTTCGAGCAACTTCGTAACGTGCCGACATAAAATTGAAAAAGTTCTGTGAAGCATGGTCAGATTTGTAATGGTAATATTTTCTTCCATCTTTTTCCCATTCTTTAACTAATGAACCAGGAGCAATAGCTAATTGGTCTTTAGTTGTTGAAATAAAACTTTCTACATCTACCCAATCTGCAGAACCATTAGAAAGGTAGTTTTTATTACAATCTTTACCACAATCAACTTTAAGTTCGGGCATTCTGTCTTTCGGTTTCAGATTATATTTTTTTCTAGTGTTTTTATCGCTTAATTCATAAGCTTCATTATAACCAATTGATGGTAGAATAGAAAAATTATTAATGAAAGTTCCATTTTGAGCTACATCGGTATTCGTTACCTCATTTTCAAAACCTTTACTGATGTAGGAAGCTTCAACCACTATTGCCATTTTTTCATTTGGGGCTAAAGTTTTATTTAATTGGTAAATTAAGTAACCACTTTCCTTATCTTCAAAAACCAACTTTGCATTTTTAATGTGCAACTTCATGTTCCAGTCTTTATCAATGGTGTAATACAAAGAATCTATATTTTGCTTGGATTTATTGGTTAAAATAAGAGCAGTTTTTGTTATCAACTTTCGTTCTTCTGGAAAAATATCAATATAGTATTTAGCAGTTGTAATTTTGGGTTGCTCAATGTCTTGGAATTTTTTGTATGCCTTTTCGTATTTTGCCTGGCCTTCTTCTAGCTCATCTGTTCCTTTATAAGTGTTTAATATTTTGGTGTTATAAAAAACAAAACTTGCAGTAGCTAACCATAAAACGCTAATAATTAGTAATCCAACAGCATAAGTTGGCGTTAAATGTTTTTTTGCTGATTTAATTCTATTTTTAAATCCATTAGAGAAACCTCTCACCCATATCAATCCAGAAAAACCTAAAAATAATAAGCCAAATAAAATCCAATACAGGTTAAACCAATTAGTTGCTTCTAAAGCAGCACCAAAACCATTCATATCAGAATAAGTGTAGGAAGGTGTAGCACCTAAATTAATCATATTCGATTGTAAATCAAATATTAGCATAATAATGTCGAACAAGAATAATAAAATGATGGAAACAAAATATCCGATGTATTTATTATTGATGATAACTTGAAGAAAAATGAGTATTGCCGACCAAATAATATACATAGGCAAAGCATTATATAAAAAATCTTGAAGGTAAACTCCTACTTCAAAGTTGTTATAGCCATTAATAAACTGGTAAAATATAGAAGCAATGATAAAAAATAGATTTAACAAGGAAGTAACACAAATTAACGATATAGTTTTAGCCACTAAAGAGGTGAACGAACTGTGAGGAGTGGCATCAATAACTTCATTCATATTACTACCTCTATCTCTCCAAATTAATTCTCCGCTAAAGAAAATTAGGATGATGATTACGAAAATTACAGTAATGCCACCTATTACATCTATCATTTTATAGGTAACTGGATAGGATTGCAAACCAAAATACTCAAATCCACCAGCTAGTGTTGCAATTAAAATAATAACACTAAACAAGAATAAAATTTTGAAGGTGGTACTTTTTACAATGCTGTAGAAATTGATGCTAAAAAAACTAAGAAATTGTTTAAAAATAGTACTCGATTTGAATAGAATAGTTATTTGAGGTGCAACAAGGATTTTACCAATCTGTACATCATTTGCTTTTTCTTTATTCTTCTTTACTCTTTTATTTTTGCTAATAAAACTAAAAGAAAAGTAAGATCCTAAAATAATTACGGTTCCAATCGCTAACCAAATTATTCTGTTTAAAAATAGCAAACCATTAAATCCTACACTTAATGTGTTTTTTTCGATAGGCGTAAAGTACTTTGAATCTAACGCATAAGCTCTAATTCCAAAAGTATCGGTCAATGCAGCAATTGTTTCATTATCAATATCTGAAAGAAGTGTTCCAGAAATGAGGTATCCAACGATAATAATCAACGTGCCAACAAAGGAGATGACTGTACTTTTCCATTTGTTAGCCATTGCAAAAGTAATGGCTCCAGCAAAAAACATATTGGGTACGATAAACAAAAAGTAGTTGTTGATGAAAGATGCTAAATAAAAATCACCAATTCGGTCTGCATCAATCCAGCCAATAGCAGGACCCATTGCAGCACCTAATAAAAAACCAATAAAAATACCCAATAAAGGAATGGTAGATAAAATTAATGCTCCAAAAAATCGACCAAAATAGTAGCCAAATTTATTGATAGGCGTACTGAATAGGATTTCACTAAAATTATAGTTGTAATCTCTTAACGCAGCGTTATTAAAGAAGGCGGTGGCAATTAAAAGTCCAAATATGGTTAATATTCCGCAATACATGGAAATAATGTGAGGTGCATTTTTATATACATTTCCTATTGAGCCACCAATAACAACATTATCACTAACAACAGCTCCCCAAACCATCAACGTCATAATAAAAAGGAAGATATAAACCATTGGTCTTCTAAGACCTGAACCTAGTTCTTTTAGAAAAAATTCTTTAAACATAAATTTAGTTTTAAGGTGTAAGGTTTTAGGTGTAAGGAAAAAGAACTACTTATGCCTTTTTCCTTAATACTTATACCTTGTTAATTAATTTTGGTAAAAAATACATCTTCCAAATCTGGAATAACACTTTCAAATCCATTGTCTGGATTGGTTTCACTTAACACGTGAATCAATGGTTTTCCTGCCACCATTTTATCAGAAATTACTGTAAAATTAGTTTTGTACTCATTTATTTCATTTCGCTCAATGATTTTTTGCCATACTTTACCTTTCAAATCATTAATCACATTTTGAGGAGAACCTTGGTAAACCATTTTACCTAAATTCATTATTGCCATGTTGGAGCACAATTCAGTTACATCTTCAACAATATGAGTGGAAAGAATGATGATTACATCTTCCGACACATCAGCTAAAAGGTTATGAAATCGATTTCGTTCTCCGGGGTCTAGTCCAGCTGTTGGTTCATCAACAATAATTAGTTTTGGATTACCTATTAATGCTTGAGCAATGCCAACTCTTTGTTTCATACCTCCAGAAAATCCTTTTACACTTTTACTTCTTTCGTTGTAGAGGTTTACTTTTTGTAATAAGTAATTTACTAATTCTTTTCTTTCATTTCCATTCGTGATACCCTTTAGTATTGCAATATGGTCTAGCAACTGTTGTGCGGTTATTTTTGGATAAACACCAAATTCTTGAGGTAAGTAACCCAATAACTTACGTAATTCTGTAGGATTCTTTAAAATATCAATATCATCCAAAGATGCAGTGCCAGAATCAGCTTCTTGCAAAGTTGCTAAGGTTCTCATTAGTGACGATTTACCAGCACCGTTTGGTCCCAATAAACCAAACATTCCGTTAGAAATTTCAATATTGATGTTGTCTAAGGCTTTAACTCCGTTAGGATAAGTTTTTGATAAATTACAGATTTTTAATGTTGCCATGCTGTTATATATTTTATTATCATTCAAATATATAGCTGTAACGGTTATAAATAATTAAAAGTTACACCAATGGTAAAAATGCTTTGATGAACGGTTTATGTACTTTTGTAACTATGATTTTATTAGATTTACATAAAGAAGTAAAATACAGAACGAGCAGAAGTGGAGGAGCTGGTGGGCAAAACGTAAACAAGGTTTCTACCAAAGTAGAATTGCTTTTTGATGTGATGAAGTCGGGAATTTTAACAGATCGAAAAAAGACAATTATTAACGAAAAACTTAAAAATAGAATTTCGCAAGAGGGGATTTTGGCATTGCAATGCGATGAAACCAGAAGTCAACTAAAAAATAAAGAAATTGTTTTTCAACGATTTATAGATTTGCTTACTGTCGCACTAACTCCTGTAAAAAAAAGAAAACCAAGTAAACCAAAAAAATCAGCAATAGAAAAGAGATTAACTGTTAAAAAAATACAATCCACTAAAAAAGATTCAAGAAGGTTTAACCCAGATAAAGAGTAACAATTATTAATTTCGTTGAATGACAATTCAATTTTATAAATACCAAGGCACAGGAAACGATTTTGTGATGATTGACAATCGTAATGATGTGTTTGATAAATCTAATTTAGCATTAATCAAAAAATTGTGTGATAGACGTTTTGGCATTGGAGCTGATGGATTAATCTTAATAGAGAATATCGCTGATTTAGATTTTAACATGATTTATTTTAATGCAGATGGAAGCAAAAGCTTTTGCGGAAATGGAAGTCGATGTGCTGTGGCTTTTGCCCAGTTTTTGGGACTAATAGAAAGTCAGGCTTTATTTTTATCTACCGATGGCGTACACGAAGCTCGAATAACCAAAAATGGTGAAGTAAGTTTAAAAATGCACGATGTTTTAGCAATAGAAAAAGGAAATAATTATTACTATATCAATACAGGTTCACCACATTATATTATTGCTGTTGATGATGTTGATAAAATAAATGTTTTTGAAGAAGGCAGGAAAATTCGATATAACGAACGATTTAAACTGGAAGGAACTAATGTAAATTTTGTGAGTTACCAAACAGACAGTTTACAAATTAGAACCTACGAAAGAGGTGTTGAAGACGAAACCTTGTCGTGTGGAACTGGCGTTACTGCATCAGCATTAAGCTGGGCAGATAAATACAAGTTAACCGAAGGAGAAGTGTTTATACAAACTCAGGGTGGTGATTTGAAAGTTGCATTTAAAAGAAATGAATTTGGTTTTAACAACATTTGGCTAATTGGTCCAGCTGTTCAGGTTTTTAAAGGAAAACTATCCCCTCTTGAGAGGGGTTAGGGTGTGTTTTTTAACTTCAACTCATCAAAAAAATGTCATTCGCTATTCCTATAACCCATAAAATTGAAAAAATAAATCTTAAAAAAGGAGTATTTATTTTTCTACATCGGGCAAGTAAAGTTCCTCCTCACATTGGCTTAATCGTAAATGGAAAATTGTTTGAAATTTCAACTAATGGTCCCGAATATGATTTGAGCGGTTCAGCCATGTTGCAAACTGCTCAAAAAAGAGGAGTAGAGGTTATATTTGTTGAATTAAAAACACCTAATCTTTCTACTACGGAGGACACCTCTCTCCGTCAGCTGACGGAAGTTGGAGGGGTAATTAGTGTAAAAGATCCAGAGCTACTTATTACCCATTTGGTTAAACATTATTTTAAAGTTTCGGACGAAGTTTCATGTTTAAATCCAATTAAAGATTTTATTCAAGCTATTTACCAAATCGATGTTAACAAGGCAGATTTTATTTTTGAATTATTGCCTATTCTTTACGATAAAAAACTTGTAAAAAATACTTTTCAAGTAAACCTTACTGATCAAATGGTCAACAATAATTTCTTATTAAAAAAATATACCAAACAGGAAATCAATCAAAGCATTGCCGCCGTAAATCGAAAAAATAACAGTGAAACTAAAATCAGCTAATATCTATTTGCGAAACCTAATAAGTTCGGATGCCTCCATCGTTTTTGATTGGGAAAACAATCCTGCCAATTGGGAAGTAAGCAATACTGAAAAATTGTTTACACGAGAGGAAATTGATGAGTTTGTCAATCAACCACAGGACATTAATTTAAACCAACAACTTCGTTTAATGATTTGTAAAAACGATACCAATTTACCCATTGGTTGCATCGATTTATTCGATTACAAAGTTGGTAAAAGTGCTGGTGTAGGTATTTTAATTGCTGAAAAAGAATACAGAAACAAAGGATTTGCCAAAGAAGCATTAGAAGTATTACTTAATTATTGTAAACACGAGTTAACTGTGAAACAAATTTTTTGTAACATTTTTATAGAAAACAACATAAGTATTCGTTTATTTGAGTCGTGTGGATTTAAATTTATTGATGAACGAATGTTGGAAGGTAATAAAGTGAATTATTACGAATTAAATGTTTAAAAAAATTATCATATCCATTTTTTTGATTCTACTTCTTTGTGGTGGATATGTCACTTACATTCTATACCAGAAGGTATATCAACCCAATGTGACGTTAGCAAACGCTTCAGATAAATATTTTTATATTTATTCTACCTATGATTTTAATGATGTTGCCAACGATTTGTACGAACAAGGTTTTATCATCAATAGAGAATCGTTTGTGTGGTTGGCAGATAAAAAAGCGAATTTTAAAAACAACATTCACCCCGGAAAATATTTATTAAAAGAAGGAATGAGCAATAACGAACTCATCGACTTGTTACGTTCTGGAAAACAAGTTCCTGTAAAAGTTACTTTTAATAACGTAAGAACAACCAACGAATTAATAGGGAAATTTTCCCGAAATTTAGAATGTGATAGTCTTGAATTGTACGATTTGTTAAACGATGCAGCTTTTGTTGCCAGTTATGGTTTTAACCGAATTACTATTTTAACCTTGTTTTTGCCCAATACGTACGAATTTAATTGGAACACCTCTGCCGAAGAAGTAATTGTAAGAATGGCTACCGAGTATAAGAAGTTTTGGACGGATGAACGCAAGGCAAAAGCACAAAAATTAAATTTATCGCAATCGGAAGTAGCCATTTTAGCATCTATCGTGCAAGCCGAACAAACCGTTCACAACGATGAGCGACCAAAAGTTGCAGGGTTGTACATTAACCGTTTAAAAAAAGGAATGTTGTTGCAATCCGACCCAACAGTAATTTATGGTGTTGGAGATTTTAGTATTCGAAGAGTATTAAATAAACATCTTGAAATGGATACGCCATACAATACGTATATGCATACTGGTTTACCTCCAGGACCAATTAATTTACCTTCTATCAAATCGATAGATGCAGTGCTCAATTTCGAGCAGCACGATTATATTTACATGTGTGCCAAAGAAGATTTTTCGGGCTACCATAATTTTGCAAAAACCTACGACCAGCATTTAATTTATGCCCGAAAATTTCAGAAAGAATTGAATAAAAGGAGGATTTATAATTGATATTTTTATTATTTCAAAAAATTATTACATTTACTGTATGAAAAAAATGAAATTTAACTTAGTAGCACTCTCTTTCCTTCTACTATCTTGTGGAAGTGTAAATAATGAGCAAGCAGCAGCAATAGCCAATCAATTAGATAGTGCATTAGCAGGTAATTCTGCAATAGAAGAAGAAAATAGTATTCCAGAAGAAGGTGATTTGTTTACCTCCAAAGATGGAAAATTTAAAATTAATTTTTCAGGAACTCCAACCGAAAGTTCAGATATAGTTCCTACAGAAGTTGGAAACATAGAAATGACCTCTTTTATGTACGAAAAAAGTGCTACAGAAGCATACATGGTTGCCTACAACGATTATCCATC
>Ga0210033_1001631_pt1 | contig 20227 bp, 18 predicted proteins | sample CryGeymeta201501_FD_185465 | JGI IMG/M metagenome (GOLD analysis project Ga0210033, IMG submission 185465) | Groundwater microbial communities from Crystal Geyser aquifers in Utah, USA - Crystal Geyser metaG 2015-01 (SPAdes) (version 2) | ecosystem: Environmental > Aquatic > Deep subsurface >... | reverse complement strand
GGCGGCGCGCGCGCCGCCGGGGTGGCCTTGCAGGCGCTGGCCGAACGGCTGGATGCCCCCGTGGTTCAGACCAGCAACGCCCGCGGCCTGCTGCATGGCCACGCGCTGGTGGTGCCCGCCAGCCCCAGCCTGGTCGCGGTGCGCGCCCTGATCGCCGCCTCGGATCAGGTGCTGGCGGTCGGCACCGAGCTTGGCCCCACCGACTACGACATGTATGGCCGGGGCGGCCTGCCTGATCTGGCCACCATGATCCGCATCGACACCTGCCCCGCCCAGCTTGCCCGCCACCCTGCCGCGCTGACGTTGCAAGGCGACGCCAGCGCCACCCTGAGCGCCCTGCTGCCTCTGCTGGCCCCGGCCCTCCATGATGCGGCCGCCCGCGCCGCCGCCACCCGCAGCGCCGCCCGCGCCGAACTGACCCCGGCCATGCAGCATCAGCTTGCCCTGCTCGAGACCCTGCGCAACGCCCGCCCAAGCAGCATCATCGTCGGCGACAGCACCCAGCCGGTCTATGCGGGCAACCTCTACTTTGACCACGACCGCCCCGGCGGCTGGTTCAACGCCGCCACCGGCTACGGCGCACTCGGCTTTGCCCCCGGTGCCGCGGTGGGTGCGGCGCTGGCCGCCCCCGGCACACCGGTGATCTGCCTGATCGGCGACGGCGGCTTGCAGTTCAGCCCCGGCGAGCTGCGCACCGCCCGCGACGAGCACCTGCCGATCACATTCCTGGTGTGGAACAACGCCGGTTACCGCGAGATCGCCGAGTCGATGGCCGCCGCCGGGGTGCCGGTGCTGGGCTGCGACCCGTCGCCGCTGAACCTCAAACCCTTCGCCGCCGCCTGCGATCTGGCGTTCTGCACCGTCCCGCCAACCCCCGAGGCCCTCAGCGCGGCCCTGCACGCCAGCGGCCCCGGCCCCAGCCTGATCGAGATCAGGGTGCCCTGACCGAACCCCGCTTTCTTACTGGCCCAAATATCCACCTTGCCGCCCGCACCGGCACGGGTCATTCCTGCGCCCGCAGCACCTGCGCCGGGCGCGCCGCCAGCGGCCGCCAGGCAAAGGCCAGCCCGGCCAGCAGCGTCGCCAGCACCCCGCCCGCGACGATCATCAGCGCCGACCACGGCTCGAAGCTGAACGCCGTATCCATCACGAAGGTCATCACCGCCCAGCCCGCCAGCCCACCCGCGACAATCGCCACCGCCCCCGCCGCAGCACCCAGCAGGGCCGCGCGCAGGGCAAAACTTGCCAGCACCAGCGCCCGCGTCGCGCCCAGGGTTTTCAGCACCGCCGCCTCGTGGACCCGCGCCCGCTCGCCCGCCGCCGCGGCCCCGATCAGCACCACAAAGCCGGTGATCAGGGTCGCCGCCGCGGCCCAGGCGGTAGCGGTGGCAATCGCGCTCAGCGCCTCGACCACCCGGTCGATCGCATCGCGCACCCTTATCGCGGTGATGTTGGGATAGGCCCCGGCCAGATCGCGCAGCAGTGCGGCCTCGGCCGCCTCGGTGGCATAGACCGTGGCGATGAAGCTGTGCGGCGCGCCCGCCACCGCGCCTGGATTCATCGCCATCACGAACCCCATCCCGGCGCTGGAAAAATCGACCGCGCGAAAGCTGGTGATGGTGGCGGTGATGTCGCGCCCAAGGATGTTCACCGTGACGGTATCGCCCAGGGCCAGCCCGATCTCGCCCGCCTCCTCGGCGGCAAACGAGACCTGCGGCGGTCCGGCATAATCGGCAGGCCACCACGCCCCGGCCGTGACCTTGGCGTTGGCGGGTGGGGTGGCGGAATAGGTGATGCCACGGTCGCCGCGCACCACCCAGTGTTCGCCCGCCACCTCGCGCGCCGGGCGGCCGTTGATCCTGGTGATCAGGCCGCGCAGCATTGGCGCACTTTCCACCTTTGACACCCCCGGATCACCCTGCACCCGCGCCAGAAAGCCGTCGATCTGGTCTTGCTGGATATCGACGAAGAAATAGCTCGGCGCGCGGACGGGCAGGTCGCGCGCAATCGCGGCGCGCAGGTTGGCGTCGATCTGCCCGACCGCCGCCAGCACCGAAAGCCCCAGCCCCAGCGCCAGGATCACCGACACCGCCTCGGGCAGCGGCCCGCCGATCGCGGCCAGCGCCAGCCGCAGGGCAACGCGCCCGCGCACCCAAGCCCCCCGCGCCAGCCGCCGCGCCGCGCGGCGCAAGCCAAGCGCCGCGGCCAGCAGCACCACCAGCGCCGCCACCACCCCGGCCGCCACGCCAAGCGCCAGCCAGGCCATGCCGGAAAACAGCATCGCCCCACCAACCAGCGCCAGCGCGAGGCCGGCCAGCACCGCCAAGTGCCGCAGGCGCGGCCAGCCCGCCGCACCGCTGCCGCGATAAAGCGCCGCCGCCCGCACCTGCCCGCTGCGCGCCAACGGCCACAGGGTGAACAGGAACGCCGTCACCACGCCGTAATAGGCGGCCTCGAGCAGCGGCGCGGGGTAAAGGGCAAACGCCACCGGAAACGGCAGCGCCGCGCTGATCAAGGGTGCTGCCAGCAGCACCGCCCCAGCCGCCAGCCCCAGCCCGACCCCCACGCCAAGCCCGGCCAGCACCCCGATCTGGATCAGGTAAAGGCGAAAGATCATCCCGCCTTCGGCCCCGAGGGTCTTGAGGGTGGCGATGGTCGCGACCTTGCCGTCAAGATAGGCCCGCACCGCCGCCGCCACCCCGACTCCGCCGACCGCCAGCCCGGCAAGGCCGACCAACACCAGAAACGCCCCGATCCGGTCAACAAAGCGCTCGACCCCCGGTGCGGCGCGGCGGCTGTCGGACCAGCGCATCCCGGCGTCGCGAAAGGCGGTCTCGGCCTCGGCCTGCAACGCCGCCAGATCGGCCCCTGGCGGCAGGTCCAGCCGGTAAGCGGTCTCGAACAGCGATCCCGGCCCGATCAGCCCCGCCCCCGCCAGCCCGGCCTTGGTCACGATGGTGCGCGGCCCCAGCGTGAAGCCCCCGGTGGCACTGTCGGGTTCACGCAACAGCACCGCCCCCAGCCGGAACGCCTGCACCCCCAGCCGGAAGCTGTCGCCGACCTTCAGCCCCAGCCGCGCCACCAGCACCCGGTCCATCACCGCGCCGGGCAGACCGCCCGCCCCCGCCAGCGCCTGCGCCAGCGCCAGCGCTGGCTCCAGCACCACCGCCCCCACCAGCGGATAGGTGCCGTCCACCGCCTTGACCTGGGTCAGTGCGCGCTGTTCGGCCCCGGCCTGACCCACCACCGCCATAGATCGAAAATCGACGATTTCCGACACCAGCCTGGCCCGATCCGCCATCCAGCCGCGCTCGGCCGCAGTCGCATAGCGCGCGGTGAACTCCATCTGCGCGTCGCCGCCCAGTAGCGCTGCCCCCTGCTCATGCAGCCCCGCCCCGATCGCGGCCCGCACCAGACCGACGGCGGCAATCGCCGCCACGCCAAGGGCAAGGCAGGCCAGAAACACCCGGAACCCGCGCAAGCCGCCGCGCATCTCGCGCCGGGCCAGACGGGCGGCAAGCGCAAGGCCGGTCATGTCCGCGCCTCGTCACCCACGATCCGGCCATCCGCCAGCCGCACCACCCGGTCGCAGCGTGCGGCCAGTTCGGGCGCGTGGGTGACCAGCACCAGCGTCGCGCCATGGCGGTCACGCAAGCCGAACAGCAGGTCCATGATCGCAGCACCATTGGCGCCATCAAGGTTGCCGGTCGGCTCGTCGGCCAGCAGGATCGCCGGGCGCGGCGCGGCGGCACGCGCCAGCGCCACCCGCTGCTGCTCGCCGCCCGACATCTGGCTGGGGTAATGATCCATCCGTTGCGCCAGCCCGACCGCGCGCAGTTCGGCCTCGGCGCGCGCGAAAGCATCGCGCACCCCCGCCAGCTCCAGCGGCACCGCCACGTTTTCCAGCGCGGTCATGGTCGGGATCAGGTGAAACGACTGGAACACCACGCCCAGGTTGCCCCGGCGAAACCGCGCCAGACCATCCTCGTTCAGCGCACTCAGGTCGTGGCCCAGTGCCACCACCGACCCCGCGCTGGCGCGTTCCAGCCCGCCCATCACCATCAACAGCGACGACTTGCCCGAACCCGACGGCCCCACCAGCCCCAGGGTCTCGCCACGCGCCACCGACAGGGTGATGCCGCGCAGGATCTCGACGGCACCGGCATTTCCGGCCAAGGTAAGGGCAACCTCCTTCAGCGCCAGAATCGGTTCCGCCATGTGCCCTGCCCCTCAAACCTGCCTCGCCCTTGGATATGGTGCAATCCGTGCCCTGTGCAACGGCGCAATGGCGCTGCTGGTCGCGGCCGTCCTCACCATCGCGCGACCGGCGCTGGCCGAGCCGGTGACGGTGGCCGCCCTGGGCGACAGCCTGACCGCCGGTTACGGCCTGCCAACCGAACAGGGGCTGGTGCCCCAACTGCAAGCCTGGCTTGATGCGCAAGGGGCGGAGGTGCGGCTGCTGAACGCCGGGGTGTCGGGCGATACCACCGCCGGCGGGCTGGCGCGGCTTGAGTGGACCCTGACGCCCGAGGTCGATGCCCTGATCGTCACCCTGGGCGGCAACGATCTGCTGCGCGGCATCGACCCCGCCAGCAGCCGCGCCAACCTTGATGCCATCCTGCACGGCGCGCAGGCGCGCGGCCTGCCGGTGCTGCTGATCGGGCTGCCCGCGCCCGCCAATTTCGGCCCCGACTACCAGAGCGCGTTCAACGCCATCTACCCCGAGCTGGCGGCGCGCTACGGCACCCTGCTGGTGCCCGACTTTTTCGCCCCGCTCACCGCCGCAGGCCCCGCCGCCCTGACGCGATTCCTGCAAGCCGACGGCCTGCACCCCAACGCCGAGGGTGTTTCGCTGATCGTCGAAAGCCTTGGCCCCGAGGTGCTGGCCCTGCTCGCGCTAGTGCCGCGCTGAGGGCGCGCTCATCAAGCCGTCCCGGCTTTCTTCGCTAAACCAGCGCCGGGCCAAGCGAAGAAAGCCGGAACGGCTTGATGAGCGGCCCGTTTCGCGCTGGCTCTGGCCGGGGAATCGTGAAATTCTGACCCTGCTCGCACGCTCGCAACCCCAAGGCCCGCCATGACCCTTGTCGCTGACCTCGCCGCCCTGCTTGGCCCCGCCCATGTGCTGACCGGCCCTGACCTTGCCGCCTATTGCAGCGACTGGACCGGCCATTACACCGCCCGTCCGCTGGCCGTGGCCCGACCGGCCGACACCGGCGAAGTGGCCGCCTGCCTGCGCCTTGCCAGCGCGCACCGTGTGCCGGTGGTGCCGGTCGGCGGGCGCACCGGGCTGGTGGGCGGGGCGATGACCACCGGCGGGCTGATGCTGTCGCTCGAGCGGATGAACCGGATCCGCGAGATCCGCGCACCGGCCCGGATCGCCATTGTCGAGGCCGGGGTGGTGCTCGCGCACCTGCATGACGCCGCCGCAGCGCAGGGGCTTTACTTCCCGCTGTGGTTCGGGGCGCGGGGGTCGGCGATGGTCGGCGGCGCTCTTTCGACCAATGCCGGGGGCAGCAACGTGCTGCGCTACGGCTCGACCCGGGCGCTGTGTCTGGGGCTTGAGGTGGTGCTGGCCGATGGCCGGGTGCTCGATCTGATGAGCGCGCTGCACAAGGACAATTCGGGCTATGATCTGCGCGATCTGTTCATCGGGGCCGAGGGCACCCTGGGGGTGATCACCGCCGCCGTGATGAAGCTGGTCCCCGCCCCGCGCGCCCATGCCACCGCAACCCTTGCGCTATCGAGTCTGGCCGATGCGCTGGCGCTGCTCAACCGCTTGCAGGGGGCCACCGGCGGCACGGTCGAGGCCTTCGAGTATATGCCCGCCGCCTATCTGCGCCGCCTGGCCGAGGCGCGCCCCGACATCTCGCTGCCGTTTGCCACCATCCCCGAAGTGACCATTCTGGTCGAGCTTGGTGCCACCGCGCCGCGCGATGCCGACCCGCTGCCCGATGGCAGTGTGCCGATCGCCAACCTCTTGGCCGATACCCTTGCCCCGCTGCTGGCCGAAGGCACGCTACTTGACGCGGTGATCGCGCAATCCGAGAGCCAGCGCCGCACCATGTGGCAGCGCCGCGAGCTGGCCGCCGAAGTGATGTTCGCGCGCAAGCCGTTCTTCGAGGCCGATATTGCCCTGCCGCTGGATCGGCTGGACGCCTTTTTCGCCCAGATCGACGCCCGCCTGCCCGCGCTCGATGCCGGCGCCGAAGCCGTGTCGATCGCCCATCTTGGCGATGGCAACGTGCATTTCGCGGTCTATCCCAGCCGCGATGATCCGGCGCTGGAGGACAGCGTGATCAACGCGGTCGAAGACGTGGTGCAGGCGCTGGGGGGCAGCTTTTCCGCCGAGCACGGGGTGGGGCTGATGAAGCTCGTCTCGATGGCGCGGCGCAAGGACAGGGTGGCGCTGGACGTGATGCGCACGCTCAAGGCCGCCCTCGACCCCGGCAACCTGATGAACCCCGGCAAGGTGCTGCCCGACTGACCGAAGCCCTCAGGGTTGCCCGCCAAGGGTGATCGCCACCGCCCGCTGCGGCGAGAGATCGGGATCGAACCTGCCGGTTTTCAGAAATATGATGGTCTGGGCGATGACGGTGGGGTTCAGCATCATGAAAGTGTGGGTAACCGGCAGCACGATATGGTCGGCCATCCCGGCAAGCCGGGTGCTGGCGACCGAGACCTTGCCATCATCGGCCCCGCTGATCAGCGCCGAATACCAGGGGTTCAGCGAGCGATCCCCGGCAATTACCCCCAGCTCGAAATCCGGCAGCGGCAGCGCCAGCGGCACTGACGCCGACCCGGTGCCAAGCTGCATCCCCGCCGGGCCGTTCAGCCACTCGAACGCCGCCATATGCCCAAGGGCATCCACCAGTTGCGAGCCGCGATTGGGCGGGGCCAGCATCACCACCCGGCCCATCTTGGCGGGGTGGTGGTCGGCAAGCCACAGCCGCACCAGAATACCGCCCATCGAATGGGTGACGAAATCCACCCGGTCATCGCCGCACGCGGCCACCGCTGCGCCGACATGGGTCGCCGCCAGTTCGGCAATCGGGGCGGCGGTAGAGGGATAGCCCTGGTTGACCACCCGCAGCCCCTGCGCCGCAAGCGCCGCCTGCATCGGGCGCAGCGACGTCGCGGTGCGGGCCAGGCCATGCAGCAGCACCACGCACTCGGCCTGCACCGGCAGCGCCGCCAGCGCCAGGATCAGCAGACACAACCGGATCATGCGGCAAAGATAAGCACCGCGGGCGCGATTGCGAGGGGCATGGACAAATCAGCGGCAAAGCCGCAGCGTGGCGGCATGAAACAGCCCCGTCCCCGTTCTGGCCCCGGTGCCGCAACCGGCATCCCGCGATGAGCCGCGCTTTCGTCAAGGAAGACGGCAACGACCTTGAGCCGCTGCCCGATCTGCCGCTCAGCCCGCATCCGAATTACGTAACCCCCGCAGGTCTGGCCACCCTGCAGGCGCGGCTGGCCGAGGCACAGGCGCGGCTGGCGGGTTTGCGCGCCCGCCCCGAGCGGCTGGACAAGCTGCCCGAAGCCGCCGCCGAGCGCGACATCCGCTATCTTGACGCGCGGTTGCGCAGCGCCCTGCCGATCGACCCTTCGCACCAGCCTGCCGGGGTGGTGGCATTTGGCGCGCGGGTCACGGTGGTGGGGGCAAACGGCCAGAGCCGCACCTTCCACATCACCGGCGAAGACGAGGCCGACCCGGCACAGGGCCGGATCGCGCCGCACTCGCCGCTGGCGCGCGCCCTGCTGGGGGCCGAAGTCGGCGACAGCGTCACCTGGCGCAAGCCCTCGGGGGTCGAAGCGCTTGAAATCATGGCGATCAGCTATGCCTGACGCGGGGCAGTCGGGGTGAATACCCATGTCCGCATCCGCATGGCGCGGGCGCTTCAGGTTTACCGCGAACGGCGGGTCAGGCTGGCCAGCGCCACCCCGCCCAGCACCAGCAAAGCGGCGGCGACAAAGCGCAGGCTGATGCCCTCGCCCAGCGCCGCAAACCCCATCAGCGCCGCGATCACCGGCGCGGTCAGTTGCGCCACCGCCGCCCGCGCCGCCCCAAGCTGCGGCACCAGCGCATACCACAGCGCATAGCCCAGCCCCGAAGTCACCGCGCCCGAGATCACCGCCAGCGCCAGCCCGAACGGGGTCGCGGTCACCGCCGCAGCCCCCCCCGTCAAAGTTTCGGGCAGCAGCCACACCAGCCCCGCCGCCACCGGCAGCGCCAGCCCGAAATTGGCCGCCGTCGCCGCCAGCGCGTCACCGGCACGGCGTCCCGCCAGCGAATAGATGCCCCAGCCAAACCCGGCCAGCGCCATCACCCCGCCGTGCCACAGATCGGCCCGCGCGCCACCCGGTGCCACCAGCACCACCATGCCGCCGAACGCCAGCCCGGCCCCCAGCCAGCGCCGCAACGGCACCGGCTCGCGCGACCACAGCGCCCCGGCGAACATCGTGATCTGCACCACGCCGAACAGGATCAGCGCCCCCACCCCGGCGTCAAGCGACAGATAGGCCAGCGAAAAGCCGAACAGGTAAAGCAGCAACCCGGCCACGCCCACCAGCCGCCCCGCGCCCCCCGGCCAGACCACCCCACCCCTTAGCCGGTAGCGCAGCATGACCAGCACCGCCAGCATCCCCGCCCCGGCCGCCAGCCGCAGCAGGGCAAAGTCGATCGCGCCGATCATGCCGCCGCCGACCGCCAGTCGGTTCAGCACCGAGTTGGCGGCAAAGGCGATCATCGCAAGGGCGGTCAGCAACATCAGGCGCATCCCACCAGCTAACCGCAACCCCGCCCAAGCGCCACGCAATTTGCCGTGTAAAATTTCCCGACAACTTCACTCAACTATTGACCACCCACCCGGACCTGGCGTAAATGGCACCATCCTTCAACTTTGCGAGGCCCGCCATGAACCTTTCCGCCGCCCTGCTCGCTACCGTGCTTGTGCTCGGCACCCCTGCCGCACGGGCTGACGAGGTGAACATCTATTCCCACCGCCAGCCCGAACTGATCCAGCCGCTGCTTGATGCCTTCACGACCAAGACCGGCATTGCCGTGAACGTGGCCTTTGTTGACAAGGGCATGGTCGAGCGGTTGCTGGCCGAAGGCGACCGCAGCCCGGCCGATCTGGTGCTGACGGTCGATATCGCCCGCCTGACCGAGGTGGTGGCGGCCGGGGTGACGCAGCCGGTGCATTCAACGGTGCTGGCCGCCAATATTCCCGCCGAGTACCGCGCCCCCGACGATCAGTGGTTCGGGCTGACCAGCCGCGCCCGGGTGATCTACGCCAGCCGCGAGCGGGTAGCCGACGGCGAGGTGACCACCTACGAAGACCTCGCCTCGCCCAAATGGCAGGGGCGCATCTGCTCCCGTTCGGGCACCCACGACTACAATCTGGGGCTGCTCGGGGCCGAAATCGCTCACCACGGCCATGACGCGGCCAAGGCCTGGGCCGAAGGGTTGCGCGCCAATCTTGCCAAGCGCCCGCAAGGCGGCGACCGCGATCAGGTCAAGGCGATCTGGGCCGGGGAATGCGATATTGCCTTGGGCAACACCTATTACATGGGCGAAATGCTGGCCGATCCGGAACAGAAGGTCTGGGCCGATGCAGTGCGGATCGTGTTCCCGGTGTTTGAGAATGGCGGCACCCACATGAATGTCTCGGGCATCGCGATGACCAAAGCGGCGCCGCACCACGATGCCGCGCTGCGGCTGATGGAGTGGTTGTCGTCGGATGCGGCGCAGGCGATCTATGCCGAGACCAATAACGAGTTCCCGGTCAACCCGGCGGTGGCGCGCTCGGCGCTGGTCCAAGGCTGGGGCCCCTTCACCGCCGACCCGCTGGCGCTGGCCGAAGTTGCCGCAAGGCGCGGCGAGGCGCTGAAGCTGATGGAAGAAATCAACTTCGACGGCTAAGCTTTGGGACGGCTGGACAATTGCCGCCGCCTGCGCTCTGTTGCCACCAAACGGAGCCCGCCATGACCCAGCCGCGCAAGATCATCATCGACACCGACCCCGGTCAGGACGACGCGGTGGCGATCCTTCTGGCGCTGGCCAGCCCCGAGGATATCGAGGTGCTGGGGATCACCGCCGTGGCGGGCAACGTGCCGCTGGCGCTGACCCAGAAGAACGCCCGGATCGTGTGCGAACTGGCCGGCAAGCCGGAAACCCGAGTGTTCGCGGGCTGCGACGCGCCGCTCAAGCGCAAGCTCGTCACCGCCGAGCATGTCCACGGCAAGACCGGCCTCGATGGCCCGCAACTGGCCGCCCCGACGATGGCGCTGCAAGATCAGCACGGCGTCGATTTCATCATCGAGACCTTGCGCCGCGAAGCTTCGGGCACCGTCACCCTGTGCCCGCTGGGGCCGCTGACCAATATCGCGACCGCCTTCCTGCGCGCCCCCGATGTGGTCGCACGGGTGCAGCAGATCGTGCTGATGGGCGGGGCCTATTTCGAGGTTGGCAACATCACCCCAGCGGCCGAATTCAACATCTTCGTCGATCCGGAAGCCGCCGAAATCGTGTTCCGCGCGGGTGTGCCGCTGGTGGTGATGCCGCTTGATGTCACCCACCGCGCGCTGACCAACCGCGCCCGGATCGAGGCCTTCCGCGCCCTTGGCACCGAGCCGGGGCGGATGGTGGCGGAATGGACCGACTTTTTCGAGCGCTTCGACATGCAGAAATACGGCGGCGAGGGCGCGCCGCTGCACGACCCCTGCGTGATCGCCTACCTGATCGCACCCGAACTGTTTGCCGGGCGCCACATCAACGTGGAAATCGAAACCGTCAGCGAATTGACTCTGGGCATGACGGTGGCCGACTGGTGGGGGGTGACGGCGCGAAAACCGAACGCGCTGTTCATCGGATCGGTCGATGCCGACGGCTTTTACGCGCTGCTGACCGAACGGATCGGGCGGCTTTGACGCCCAATTTCACACTGGCGCAAATATCCCCAGAGTGACACGCGCCCCCGCCCCCCGCCCTGAAAGCAGCTTGCAAAACATCCGACCCAGCCGCTCATCACTCCCTTGCGGTCGTTCCTCGCTGGTGCCAGCGAAGAACGACCGCAAGGGAGTGATGAGCGGGCCTTGGTCGGGGCAAACCGCTTTATCCCAGGGCGTAGCCTGCACCGCGCACGGTGCGCAGCGGGTCGTCACCGCCGGCCACGCTCAGCGCCCGGCGCAACCGGCCGATATGGACATCGACGGTGCGGGTCTCGACATAGATCGCGCGCCCCCACACCCGATCCAGCAACTGCTCGCGACTCCACACCCGGCCGGGCCGTTCCATGAAGGTGGCCAGCAGGCGAAACTCGGTCGGACCCAGTTTCACCACCTTGTTGCCGCGATAAACCCGGTGAGTTTCACCATCGAGCCGGATGTCGGCATGGGTCAGCACCACGCCCACGGTCGAGGGCCGCACCCGGCGCAGGTTGGCACGCACCCGTGCCATCAGTTCGGTTACCGAATAGGGCTTGATCACATAGTCATCGGCCCCGGTTTCCAGCCCACGCACCCGGTCCACCTCTTCGGATTTGGCCGACAGCATGATGATCGGAATGGCACGGGTCTCGGGCCGGGTTTTCAGGCGGCGGCAGACTTCCAGCCCTGAAACCCTTGGCATCATCCAGTCGAGCACGATCAGATCGGGCGCGGCCTCGTCCACCAGTTGCAGCGCCTCCTCGCCGTCGCAGGCCTGCGCCACGCGATAGCCCTCGGCCGCCAGATTGTAGGCCAGCACCTCGCGCTGCGCGGGTTCATCCTCGACCAGCAGCACCAGCGGGTGTTCAGCGGTTGGCATATCCCGTCATTCCTTTGCACTGGGGGCATCCGAGGTGGTGTCACCCTTGGGACGTGCCTCTTCGGGCAGGCTGCCGGTCACCAGATAGATCACCTGTTCGGCAATGCCGGTGGCATGATCGCCCATCCGCTCGATGTTCTTGGCGATGAAATGCAGGTGCATGCAGGCGGTGATGTTGCGCGGGTCTTCCATCATGTGGGTCAGGAATTCGCGAAACAGGCCGTTATACATCTGATCGACATCGCGGTCGCGCAGCCGCACCTCGCCGGCCAGTTCGGCATCGCGCCGGATGTAGGCATCAAGCGCATCCTTCAGTTGCGCCTGCACCGCCTTGGCCATCCGCCGGATTGATCCGGCCGAGCTGCCGATCGGGACCATCTGGGCCAGCACGGTCGAGCGCTTGGCCAGGTTCTTGGCATAGTCGCCACAGCGTTCCAGCGAGGCCGCGATCTTCATCACCGTCAGCACGGTGCGCAGATCGCCCGCCGTGGGCGAGCGCAGGGCGATCAGCCGCGCCGCCTCGTGGTTGATGTGATCTTCCAGCGCGTCGATCGCCTTGTCGCCCTGACGCACCCGTTCGGCCTGTTCCGCGTCGCGCGCCTCAAGCGCCTGCGCTGATTCAAGAATCGCATGTTCGACCATGCCGCCCATCTTCATGATCATCGCCTGAATCGCTTCGAGATCGCGATCGAAGGCGGTGGCGATGTGGCGTTGCTCGCTGTTCATCGGGGCCTCTTTCTCAGCCGATCCGGCCGGTGATGTAGGATTCGGTGCGCGGGTCGCGCGGGGTGGTGAAAATCTGCCCGGTCTCGCCGTATTCGACCAGATTGCCCAGGTGGAAGAACGCGGTGCGCTGGCTGACGCGGGCGGCCTGCTGCATCGAATGGGTGACGATCACGACCGAGAACTGCGAGCGCAGCTCGTCGATCAGCTCTTCGACCTGCGCCGTCGCAATCGGGTCAAGCGCCGAGCACGGCTCGTCCATCAGCAGCACTTCGGGGCTGGTGGCAATGGCACGGGCGATGCACAGGCGCTGCTGCTGGCCGCCGGAAAGGCCGGTGGCGGGGGCCGCAAGGCGGTCTTTTACCTCGCCCCACAGGGCGGCGCGGCGCAGGGATTTCTCGACGATCTCATCCATTTCCGCCTTGTTGCGGGTCAGGCCGTGGATTTTCGGGCCGTAAGCCACATTGTCATGGATCGACTTCGGAAACGGGTTGGGTTTCTGAAACACCATGCCCACCCGCGCGCGCAACTGCACCGGATCGACCGCAGGTGCATAGATGTTCGCGCCGTCGAGCAGTATCTCGCCCTCGACCCGGCAACTTGCGATGGTGTCGTTCATCCGGTTCAGGCAGCGCAGGAAAGTCGATTTGCCACAGCCCGAGGGGCCGATGAAGGCGGTCACGGTCTTGTCGAGGATATCGACGCTGACATCCTTGAGCGCGTGGTTGGTGGCGTAATGCACATTCACCCCGCGCGCGGTCATCTTGAGGGCGGTGGTGGCAACACTGGTGTCAGTCATGGCAAGGTCTTTCATCGGGTGTTCCTACCATTTCCGCTCGAAGCGGGCGCGCAGATAGATGGCAAGGGCGTTCATGATCAGAAGGAAGCCCAGCAGCACCAGCACCGCCGCCGACGTGCGGCTGACAAAGCCGCGCTCGGTGCTGTCGGCCCAGATCAGAATCTGGGTGGGCAGGGCGGTAGCGGGGTCGAACGGGCTGCCGGGGGCGGCGGTGATGAAGGCATTCATCCCGATCAGCAACAGGGGTGCCGCCTCGCCCAGGGCGCGCGCCAGACCCAGGATGGTGCCGGTCAGAATGCCCGGCATGGCCAGCGGCAGCACATGGTGAAACACCACCTGCTGGGTTGACGCGCCGATCCCGAGCGCCGCCTCGCGGATCGAGGGCGGCACCGCCTTGAGGGCGGCGCGGGTGGCGATGATGATGGTGGGCAGCGTCATCAGCGCCAGCGTCAGGCCGCCAACAAAGGGGGCCGAGCGCGGCAGGCCGAAGCCGTTGAGAAACACCGCCAGCGCCAGCAGGCCGAACACGATCGAGGGCACCGCCGCCAGGTTGTTGATGTTGATCTCGATGAAATCGCTGACCCGGTTTTGCGGCGCGAATTCTTCCAGGTAGATCGCCGCCCCGATGCCCATCGGAAACGACAGCACAAAGCAGGTGAGCAGAGCGTAGAACGACCCCACCACCGCGCCCTTCAGCCCGGCCAGTTCGGGAAACCGGCTGTCGGCGTTGGTGAACAGGCCCCAGTTGAAGGGCGTGCTGATCCGGCCCGCAGCGGCCAGGGTATCAAACGCGGCGACCTCGGCGTCGCTCAGGCGGCGGTTGGCAGCCGGGGTGGCGCGGTCGATCAGGCCCTTGTTCAACTGGTCGTAGGGGTCCGATGCCGGCACCGTCAGGGTCACGGTCTGGCCGATCAGGCCGGGGTTTGCCACCACCCGGTCACGCAGGGTGAACTGGGCCGAATTCGACACGATGGCGGCCAGCTTTTTCGCCTGCGCGGCAGGCACATCGGGCAGGGCCGCCACCATCGCCGCCTGCACCAGGGCGCGGTAATTGCCGGCCGCGGGCTTGTCGGCCTTGACCTTGGCGGGGTCGATGGCGAAGTCGATGGTGACATGGGTCTGGCTGAAGGCCTGCCAGCCGGTCACGATCAGCGACCCCACCAGCAGCGCCAGCATCAGGAAGGCAATCGCGATTGCTGCCAGACCAAAGCCTTGCAGAACCCCCTCGCGGCGGTGGCGACGGCGCAGCAGATTGGCGCGGCTACCAGTGGCGGGCGGTGGCGTGATGGTGGTCATGGCGGTGCCCTTCAATCGTAGATTTCGCGGTATTTGCGCACGATGCGCAGCGCCAGGATGTTGATCGCCAGCGTCACCAGAAACAGCATCAGGCCAAGCGCAAAGGCGGCCAGCGTCTTGGGGTTGTCGAACGCGGTGTCGCCGATCAGCAGGGTGACGATCTGCACCGTCACGGTGGTAACGGAGTCAAGCGGGTTGATGGTCATGCTGGCAATCAGCCCCGCCGCCATCACCACGATCATGGTCTCGCCCACTGCCCGGCTGACGGCCAGCAGCACACCGCCGACAATGCCCGGAATCGCGGCCGGGATCAGCACCCCGGTCACGGTCTCGGCGCGCGTCGCCCCCAGCGCCAGACTGCCATCGCGCAAGCTGCGTGGCACCGCCGCCAGCGCATCGTCGGTAAAGGACGAGATGAACGGGATCAGCATGATCGCCATCACCCCGCCCGCCGCCAGCGCGGTGTTGGGCGACATCGCGATGCCCAGCGCCCCGGCCCCTTCGCGCAGCGCCGGTGCCACCGTCAGGACCGCGAAAAAGCCGTAAACCACGGTCGGAATGCCGGCCAGAACCTCGAGCACCGGCTTGGCTACGGCGCGCTGGCGGGGCGAGGCGAACTCGAACAGATAGACCGCCGACAGCAGGCCGATCGGCACCGCGATCACCAGTGCTATGGTGGTGATCACGATGGTGCCCAGAATCACCGGCAGCCAGCCGAACGCCCCTGCCCCGGCAATCTGATCGGCGCGCAGCGGGATCTGGGGCTCCCAGTTGGTGCCGAACAGGAAATCGGTCAGCGGCACCATGCTGAAAAAGCGCCAACTCTCGAACGCCAGTGACGCCACGATGCCGATGGTGGTGACGATCGCCACCAGCGAGCAGCCGATCATCAGGCCCAGCAGGATGCGCTCGACCCCCTGGCGCGCCCGAAACCCGGCCCGCACCGATGCGCGGGCAAAGATCAGCGCGGTGGCAATGATCAACCCCAGCAGGCCCAGCATCAGCCAGCGCGCGGTAGTTTGCAACGCCTGCAGATGCGCGGCGGCGGCCAGCTTCCACGGCTCGGGGGTGGCGAACACCTGGCCCTTGGACAGCGAGGTGATCTCGGTCTGCACCAGTTGCACCGCGCCGCCATCAAGCCCGTCCAGCACGCCCGCAGGCAGCGCGGCCATCACCAGCGCCATGATCACAGCGCCTTCAAACAGCACCCAGATCAGCAGGAAAGCAGCGCCCGGCAGCAGCACCAGCAGCGCCGAGAAACCGCCGTGGTAGGTGGTCAGCGAATGCAGTGCGCCGCCGCCGACCTTGATCATCTGCGCCGCCCGTCGGTTGACCAGAAAGCCGAGCGTTGCGGCCGTCAGCAACAAAAGAAAGGCAAGAAGGGTCATGCGCAGCCTATGGTTCAGGAAGGGATTGCCGCCCGCGTTTTGGGCACGGGCGGCAGGTATCGGTCTTACTTTTCGGGCGCCGTCATGGCAACGGCACCGGTCGCCGCAGCCTGCACTTCGGCCAGCTTGTCGGCGGCCAGCACGGTCAGGCCGCGCTCCTGTTGATAGCCGCCGTCGCCAAGCGAGCCATCCGAGACATATTCGGCGATGAACTCGTTCAGCCCCGCAATCACGCCGCGGTGCGCGTTCTTGACGTAGAAGTAGATCGGCCGCGCCACGCCATAAGAGAAATCGGCGATGGTTTCGGGGCTGGGCTCGACACCGTCGATCGCAATCCCCATCAGCTTGTCATTGTTCTCGTAGAGGAACGAGTAGCCGAAGATGCCGACCGCTTTGGGGTCCGCTTCAAGCCGCTGCACGATCAGGTTGTCGTTCTCGCCGGCTTCGACGAAGGGGCCGTCCTGACGCATCCGCGAGCAATGCTCTTCCAGCATCTTGCCGGCGGCTTCCTTGTCGGCCTTGATCGCCTGGTATTCCGGCAGCACCTTGCAGCCGTCATGCATCGTCAGTTCGACAAAGGCGTCGCGGGTGCCCGAGGTCGGCGGCGGGCCATAGGCGAGGATCGCGGTATCGGGCAGGGCGGCGTCGATGTCGGACCACTTCATGTTGGGGTTGGCAACCCATGCGCCGTTCACCGGCACTTCGGCGGCCAGCGCCTGGAAGATCTGCGCTTCGGTCAGCGCCCAGGTGAAGGTGGTGTCACGCGATACCGCGATCGACAGGCCGTCATAGCCGATCAGCACTTCGGTGATGTCGGTGACGCCGTTCCTGGCGCAAAGCTCGTATTCGGATTTCTTCATCGCCCGCGAGGCACCGGTGATGTCGGCAAAGCCTTCGCCCACACCTTCGCAAAAGATCTTCATGCCGCCGCCGGTGCCGGTCGATTCGACCACCGGGGCCGCCATGCCGGTGGCATTGGAAAAGTTCTCGGCCGCAGCCTGGGTGTAGGGAAATACCGTCGAGGATCCGACGACGCGCACCTGATCGCGCGCCGCGGCGGCGGTGGCGGCGGTGGCAAGCACCAGCACCGAGGTGGCAAGTTTGAGGGCGGGCATGGGATAGCTCCTTATCTGTCAAACGGGCCACCCGGATGGCGACCTTGAGGCTTGCTCTAGGCGCGGTTCGCCACGCTTTTGCGACAGTATTGTAACAGTTTGATGAAGCCTGCCCGCAATGTGCCGACCTTCAGCGCGCAGGCAGGATCACCGAAAACGTGCTGCCCTGACCGGGCGCACTGGCGATTGCCAGCCGCCCGCGATGGCGGTTGACGATATGCTTGACGATCGCCAGCCCCAGCCCGGTGCCGCCCATCTCGCGCGAGCGGTGGCTATCGACGCGGTAGAAACGCTCGGTCAGGCGGGGCAGGTGCTGCGGGTCGATGCCCTCGCCCCGGTCGATCACATCGACCCGCAGCGCCTGGCCGCGCAGCCCGGCGTCACGCGCAAGCGGGGTAAACGCAACCGTCACCAGCTTGCCGGGGTGGCCGTATTTCACGGCGTTCTCGATCAGGTTCTGAAACACCTGGGTCAACTGATCGGGATCGCCCGCCACGCTCAGCGGCCCGTCCGCCCCGGTGATCTCGACCCCGACCCCCGCGCTTTCGGCCAGCGGGCGCAGGCTGGCCACCACCGCCTTGATCAGCGCCACCAGATCAACCGCCTCGGTCGGGCGCAGGCGCTCCTCGGCCTCGACCTTGCTCAGTTGCAACAGGTCATGCACCAGCCGGTTCATCCGCCCGGCCTCGCGCTCCATGATGTCAAGAAACCGCGCCCGCGCCACCGCATCATCGCGCGCCGCCCCTTTCAGGGTCTCGATGAAACCCACCAGCGCGGTCAGCGGGGTGCGCAGCTCGTGGCTGACATTGGCCACGAAATCGCGCCGCAACTGGCCGATCTGCTCTTGTTCGGTGATGTCCTGAAAGGCACAAAGCACCCCCTGCTGCCCGTCGCCCGCAACTGGCGTGACGCTGACCAGATAGCTGGCCTCGTGCGCCGCCCCACCCCCGCCATAGCGCGCCTGCCCAGCCTGCCCCTGCCGCAGCCCGGCCTCGATCGCGGCCAGCAGGGCAGGTTGGCGGATGGTCAGCCCAAAGTGCCGCCCCAGCATCGCCTCGCCCAGAATCGCCAGCGCCGCCCGATTGGCCGCCATCAGCCGCGCCTCGGCGTCGATCAGCACCAGCGGCAGCGGCACTGCGGCAAGCAGGCTGTCAAGCCGGGTCGCGTCCATCACCCCTCCACCCCGGCCCGACCCCGGGTCTGCGATTTTCATACCGTAGTCGAATCAGCACTTGCCAGCCCCGATTCGGGTCAATACTCTTTTCCCGTGCGGTAGTTGGTTCAACACACCAATAAGGTGCATTTCCCCGATTGCCACCACGCCCCCCTCAAGCCCAGCCTGCCCGCGCCCCTGACCCGAGAGCCGCCCGATGTCTGCCAAACCGACCTTCGAGATTCCAGCCCCTGCCTACGCGCCGCGTGAGACGCTGCTGATCATCGACGCCCCCGAGGCGCTGGCGCTGGTGGCAGAGCTGGAAAATCCGCCCGAGGTCGTGGTTTCGCTGTTCCCGCAGCTTGACGCCGCGTTGCTTGATCGGGTCCGGCCCGACTGCATCGTGCTGCCGCTGCTGGATCCGCGACTTGACGTGGCGCAGGCGTTGCAGCGGCTGGCCGCGCTTGGCTATCGTGGCCGGATCTGCGTGCTGACCGCCCCCTTGCCCGACCGCGCCATGGTCGAGGCCGAGTTGCGCGCCCTTGCCCCCGGCGTCACGATGCATCTGATCGAATGCCCGGCCCCGGGCTAGCCCGACTGGCCGCCGCCACCCCGGCAGTGAAATCGCGCAGCAACAGCCCGATATCCTCGACCCCGACCGAGACCCGGAAAAAGCCCTCGCTGATCCCGATCGCCGCCCGCGCCGCTGCGGTCAGCGCCCGGTGCGAACTTGACGCGGGATGCGACAGGGTGGTGCCGATGTCGCCCAGGGTCGGGGCAAAGGCCAGATCCGGCATGGCGCGGGTCAGGGCATTGGCCGCCGCCCGCCCGCCTTCCAACTCGAACGACAGCATGTTGCCGAAGCGCCCCCCCAGCAGGGCCACGGCGCGGTTGTGGTCGGGGTGGTCGCGGCGGCCCGGATAGAGCACCCGCCGCACCCCCGCCAGCCCGGCCAGATGGTCGGCCAAAGCGGCGGCGTTCTGCTCGGCCCGGTCATAGCGCAGATGAAAGCTCATCAAGCCGCGCTCGGCCAGCCAGCAGTCGAACGGGCTGGGGGTCAGCCCCACCGTCACCGCGAAATCGTAAACCGCGCGGCGCAGCACCGGGTCGCGACTGGCGACATAGCCCAGCGTCACGTCGGAATGGCCCGCCAGCAACTTGGTCACCGAATGGATCACGAAATCCGCGCCATGATCGAAAGGGCGGATCGCGCGCGGGGTGGAAAAGGTCGCATCCACCGCCAGCAGGATGCCGCGCGCCTGGGCCAGCGCCGCGATGCCGTCTAGGTCGGCCACCCGCAGGGTCGGGTTCGAAGTGACCTCGATCAGGATCATCCTTGTCTCGGGGCGGATCGCCCGCGCCACGGCCGCGCCATCGGTCGGGTCGGCCAGACTGGTCGTGATCCCGAAGCGCGGCAGGTCCTGCGCCATCAGCCGCAACGATCGCCCGTAAAGCTGATCGCCGCCGATCACGTGATCGCCTGCGCGCAGCACCCCCAGCAGCACCGCTGAAACCGCTGCCATCCCCGAGCCGGTGATCAGCCCGCCGCTGGCCCCCTCCAGCGCGTCGATCTTCGCCGCCAGCACGTCGGCATTGGGGTGACCCTCGCGGGCATAGGTGTAACCCGCCACCTCGCCCCCATACTGGCTGTCAAGCTGATCCGGGCTTTCCGAGGCATAGACCACCGAGGGCTGCAACGGCGTCGCCACCGGGCGGCTGACGCTGGCGGGCCAGGGCACCCGGCGCACCAGAGTATCGGGAATATCGGCCATGGCGGACTCCTTTTGCGCCAACCGTGTCACGCCCGCAGCGCCGCCTCAAGCGCGATTGTCGCGCTGGTAAATCCAGTCATGCGCCGGGTCATTCTGGAACCGCCACTTGCGCAGCGGCCCGGCCATCACGTTGAGGTAGTAAAGATCGTAACCGTAAGGCGTGCCGCAGGGGTGG
>Ga0210033_1001626_pt1 | contig 20309 bp, 15 predicted proteins | sample CryGeymeta201501_FD_185465 | JGI IMG/M metagenome (GOLD analysis project Ga0210033, IMG submission 185465) | Groundwater microbial communities from Crystal Geyser aquifers in Utah, USA - Crystal Geyser metaG 2015-01 (SPAdes) (version 2) | ecosystem: Environmental > Aquatic > Deep subsurface >... | reverse complement strand
TTCCCGACCATGGCTCGAGACGTGAACCACAAACCGTGGATCATGAGAGGGCCCGATCACCCCTCGTTCACGAGGGGTCGACGCTGCCCGCGAGCCGGAGGCGAGCGGTTGCAGCGGCGGGGGAGCCTTGCTCGCAATCGGCGCCCAACGGGTTTAGGATGTCGCCGCAAGTCCGTGCTGACGGACGTCGATCAACCCGCTGGCCGCGGCGAGGTGCGTGGGAACGGGGGCGTGAGCCCTGGGACGAGAGCGCATCGAAGGTGAGCCGGGGCGGCACGAGCAAATGGAGACGCCTGATGGACGAGCGGCGACGTGTGTCCACCGCGCGGCTGGCCTCATTCGCAGCGGCGCGTGGGGAGGGCGGCGAGTGTGAGGACAACGCCATCATGGCGCTGGCGGCGGGGCGGTCGGAGGCGGAGGTCTCGGCGAGCTATGGGATCCCTGCGGCGCGGCTTCGGGGGTTGGTGACGTTCTACGAGCACCTGGGGGTGAAGGCGGAGGTGTTCGCGTGCAGCGGGACGTCGTGCCGGTTCCCGAACGGGCGTGGGGACGGGCGGGCTGCTCGGGCGGAGGGGGCGCACGCGGTGTGTCTGGGGCGGTGTTATGCGCCTCCGGCGACCTCGCGGAGCGCGGCGCCGATCCCGTACCGGACGCTGGACACGGCGCCGATGGTGCTGGCGCCGATCATGGAGGGGACGGGGGCAGCGGCGCTGTATGCGCTGCCGCAGGACGCGGAGGCGATCCTGGCGCCGTTGGAGGCGTCGGGGCTGCGGGGGCGCGGGGGCGCGGGGTTCCCGACGGCGCGCAAATGGCGGACGGCCGCGGCGGCGCGGGAGGCCGCGGGGGATGCGTGGGTGGTGGCCAACGGGGACGAGGGGGACCCGGGGGCGTACATCGACCGGCTGCTGCTGGAGGAGGCACCGCACGCGGTGCTGGCGGGACTTGTGGCGTGCGCGCGGGCGATCGGGGCCAGCCGGGCGATCCTGTACATCCGGGGGGAGTACCCGGAGGCGCGGGCGCGGGTGCAGGCGGCGATCGGGGAGGCTGCGGCGGAGGGGTGGACGGGTGAGCTGAAGATCCGGGTGGTCGTGGGGGCGGGGTCGTTCGTGTGTGGGGAGGAGACGGCGCTGCTGCGGTCGATCGAGGGGCTTCGGGGGGAGCCGTGGGTGAAGCCGCCATTCCCGGCGGTGGAGGGGCTGGATCGTCTGCCGACGGTGGTCCAGAACATCGAGACGCTGGCGCTGGCCGGGCACCTGGTGCGGACGGGCGGGCAGGCGACGAGCAAGGCGTTCTGCGTGGCGGGCGCGGTGGCCTCGCCGGGCGTGGTGGAGGCGCCGTGGGGGACGCCGCTGCGGCGGCTGCTGGACGAGGGCGCCGGAGGGGCGCGGGCGGGGCAGACGTGGAAGATGGCGCTGGTGGGCGGGCCGATGGGGCGCGTGGTGCCGGCCTCGGAGTTCGACGTGCCGCTGAGCATGGAGGGGCTTCCGGGGCTGGGGCACGGGGGGATCGTGGTGCTGGACGAGAGCGTGTCGGTGCGGGCGTTGGCCGAGCACCTGTTCGAGTTCGCCGCGGGCGAGTCGTGTGGCAACTGCACGCCGTGCCGGGTGGGCACGCGGCAGCTGGCCGGGATCGAGGACGCCGCCTCGATGGAGCGGCTGCTGCGGACGATGGAGCTCGGGAGCCTGTGCGGCTTTGGCAAGACCGTGCCGACGCCGGTGCGCGACCTGATCCGGCATTACGGCCAGGAGGTGTTCCATGTTGACCATTGATGGGAAGGCCGTGGAGGCGACGGGCAGCCTGCTGGACGCCTGCCGCCGCGTGGGCGCCGACGTGCCTGCGCTCTGCCACGACGATCGTCTGCGGCCCGCCGGGCACTGCCGGGGCTGCCTCGTGGAGGTGGATGGCCGCTACGTGACGGCGTGCTCGACACCCGCGCAGGACGGCGCGACGGTGGTCACCCGCTCCGAGGCCCTCCAGGCCTATCGGCGCGATCTGGCCGAGCTGATGCTCGCCGAGGTGAAGGTGGCGGCGCCGGTGCTGGCGCAGCTCGGCGGCGACGCCACGGGCGAGCGGTACAAGGTGCGGAGCCGCAAGGAGGGCCGCAAGGACGCCAGCCACCCGTACCTGCGGCTCGACATGGACGCGTGCATCCTGTGCCGGCTGTGCCTGCGGGCGTGCGATGAGATCCAGGGGCAGTTCGTGTACGCCATCGAGGGGCGGGGGTCCGAGGCGAGGCTGTCGTGGGGGGACGGCGCGTTCGCCGACACGGACTGCGTGAGCTGCGGGGCGTGCGCCTCGGTGTGCCCGACCGGCGCGATCACGGACACGGACCACCTGCGGCTGACGGTGACGCCGGCCGAGCGGACGGTGCGAACGACCTGCTCGTACTGCGGGGTGGGCTGCCAGCTCGAGGTGCAGGTGGCCCGCGATCGGGTCGTGGCCATCGACGGCGTGAAGGACGCGGCGGTCAACCGGGGGCACCTGTGCGTGAAGGGGCGCTACGCGCACGGCTTCTCGCGGCACCCGGACCGGCTGAGCACGCCGCTGGTGCGGGACGCAGCCGGCGAGCTGGTCGAGGCGACGTGGGAGGAGGCGCTGGGGCGGGTGGCCGCGGCGTTCGCGAAGCATCGGGGGCGGGTGGCGGCGCTGTCGTCGTCACGATGCACGAACGAAGAGAACTACCTGGTCCAGAAGTGGATGCGGGCGGGGATGCAGACGCACAACGTGGACTGCTGTGCGCGCGTCTGCCACGCCCCCACGGCGACGGGCATGATCGCGGCGTTCGGCACCGGCGCGGCGACCAACTCCGTCGCCGCCGAGATCGACCTCGCCGATGTCGTGCTCGTGGCGGGGGCCAACCCGACCGAGGCGCACCCCGTCATGGGCGCCCGGATCAAGCAGGCCGCGCTCGGCGGCGCGACGCTGATCGTGATCGATCCGCGGCGGACCGAGCTGGCGGGGCTGGCCGATGTGCACCTGCAGCTCTCGCCGGGCACGAACGTGCCGCTGCTGAACAGCATCGCGGCGGTGCTGGTCGAGGAGGGCCTGGTGGATATGGCGTTTATCACGGCCAGGACCGAAGGTTTCGAGTATTTTCAGCGCTTTATCGCGCCGTTCGCGCCGGAGAGCCAGGAGGCCGTGACGGGCGTGCCGGCGGCGCTGGTGCGCAAGGCGGCGCGACTCTATGGGCGGGCCGCCCGGCCGATGGCCATCCACGGCCTCGGCATGACCGAGCACCTGCAGGGGTCGCAGGGGGTGATGTTGCTGTGCAACCTGCCGCTGCTGACCGGCGCGATCGGACGCGACGGCGTGGGCATCAACCCGCTCCGGGGCCAGAACAACGTGCAGGGCGCCGCCGACATGGGCTGCCAGCCCAACCTCATGACCGGCTACGCCCGGCCCGAGCGGCCGGAGGTCCAGGCCCGGTTCGCCGAGGTCTGGGGCCGCCCCGTCCCCGCCGAGCCCGGCATGACGCTGCCGAAGATGTACGACGCCGCCCGCGCCGGCGAGCTCGGCGCGCTCTACATCCTCGGGGAGAACGTGGTGCAGACCGATCCGAACGAGGGGCACACCATCGCGGCGCTCAAGGCGGTCGACTTCCTGGTCGTCCAGGAGATCTTCCTGACGGAGACGGCGGCGCTGGCCGACGTCGTGCTGCCCGGGGCGAGCTTCCTTGAGAAGGACGGCACGTTCACCAACGGGGAGCGGCGGGTGCAGCGGGTGCGCAAGGCGATCGAGCCGCCGGGGCAGGCGCGGGCCGACTGGGAGGTGATCTGCGCGTTGATGGAGGCTACGGGCTACCCGCAGACCTTCCAGCACCCGTCGGAGATCATGGATGAGATCGCAGCGCTGTCGCCCGCGCTGGCGGGGGTGTCGTATGGGCGCCTCGAGGGCAACGGGCTCCAGTGGCCTGTGCCGGCCGCCGACCATCCGGGCACGCGGACGCTGCACACCGACGCGTTCCCGCGCGGGCGGGGGCATCTGTCCACCGTGGCCTTCACGCCCTCTCCGGCGCTCGCCATCGACGCCGCGTCGATGAAGCTCATCACCGGCCGACGGCTCGAGCACTACAACTGCGGCACGATGACCCGGCGGACCCCGAACCTCACCCTGTCCGACCAGGACGAGCTGGAGCTGCATCCGTCGGATGCGGCGGACAAGGGGATCGCGGACGGGGACGTCGTGGTCGTGCGGAGCGCGTTCGGCGAGGCGGAGGCGGTGGCGCGGGTGACCGACCGGGTGCAGGTGGGGACGCTGTTTATGACCTTCCACTTCCCGGAGACGCACGCCAACGCCGTCACCACGGACGTGCTGGACAACCTGGCCGATTGCCCGGAGTACAAGCTCACGGCGGTGGAGATCGAGAAGGCCGCCCCACGCTGACCGGGCGCAATTCGAGCGCGCCGGAGAAGCGTGGGGCGGCGGGTCATTTTCTGGCGGGCGTGCGCGCCTGGTGCATACTGCTGCGGTGGATGTAGGTGCATGGCGCCGGCCCCGGCAGCGTGGGGCTCGGCGATGAGTGTACCTGCACGTTCGTCGCTCTGCCGCCGCGAGGCGGTCAGACCCACCCCAGCAGGTCGCCCATGCGTTATCCCAACACGCGAGCCCCGAAGCCGTTGCGCGCCTCACGCGGGGCCGTCGCGCTCGTGCTCCTCCTCGCCATCGTCGCCACCTCGTTGGGTTGCACCAGCGAGTCCGAGGTCCAGAAGAAGGCCGTCAAGGACGGGCAGTATCACTTCCAGCTCGCGAGCAACTTCTTCAATGAGCAGATGGTGCCGCAGGCGCTGCGGGAGCTGCTCATCGCCGTGGAGACCGATCCGACCAACGCAGACGTGCTGCATCTGCTCGGGTTCATCTACATGGGGCGGCGCGACTACAATCGGGCCATCGAATACTACCAGAAGGCCATCGAGTCGCGGGAAGACTTCTACATCTGCATGAACAACCTCGGCACGGCCTATCTGGCTGCGGAGCGGTGGGAGGACGCCATCGCGCTGTACGAGGATCTGGTCAACAAGCCGATGTACAACACGCCGGAGCTTGCCTACAACAACCTCGGGTGGGCCCTGTACAAGCTCGGGCAGCAGCGGCGCGCCGCGGACGCGCTGGAGATGGCCGTCTTCCTGCAGCCGCGCATGTGCCTGGCCCACAACAACCTCGGCCTGGTGCGGCAGGAGCAGGGCAACCCGGTCGGGGCGCTGCGGAGCTACCACACCGCCATCGAGAAGTGCCCGACCTACGCCGAGCCCCACTTCCATATGGCCCTCTTGCTCGTCCAGCGCGGCGACCCGTCCGCGCGCCTGTACTTGCAGCGGTGCTACGAGCTGGCCTCGGACGCCAGCTGGGGCGACCGGTGCCGGTCGTATCTGGAGGTGGCGCAGTAGGGGCGGCGAGCGCCCCGAGACGCTCGCTGCGCCCTCGCCGAGGGGGGTGCAGGACAGCCGCCCGATGCACCAGCGTGCGCCGTCGGGCCAGGCCGCGGCCCCGATCCTCCGGGGACCGCGACAGGCGCCTCCCGCTGCCAGGTCTCGCGACCGGCCGGGTGAGGGGGCGTCGTGCGTATTGACTTCCCGCTCTAGAAAGGCTACACCCGTCAAGCTTTTCGCTGGTCGAATCGGCGTTGCGGTGCCCACGGGCTTCGCTCCGCCGCGCGCTCGAGGCGCCAGGACCGCGAAGTTGCGTTGCTTCGGAACCGCGTTTCTCCACGGACGAACGCGCCGCGATAGCCCGACGGGGCACGGAGGACCATGATGGAGAGCCCGGGCACCATGCTCAGGACCGCGCGCGAACAGCGCGGTCTGACGCTCACCGAGATCGCCAACATCACCCGCATCTCCCGCACGACCCTCGCCCACCTGGAGGACGACAACTTCGACGAGCTTCCCGCTCAGGTCTTTGTGCGCGGGTTCCTGCGGAACATGGCCCGCGAGCTCCGGCTCGACGCGCTGGTCGTCATCGCCGCCTACGAGGAGCAAACGGGCCTGGTCCATCGGCCCGCGCTCGAGAACGTGCGCCGCGCCGAGGCCTCCCGGCAGGCCGCTCCGGTCATGCGTCAGGCGACGCGTCCGCCGCGCCGCACGCGCCGCATCCTGCCGAGTTGGGACCGGGTCACCGAGGTGATCGGCAGCACGAAGCCTGCCTACGTCATCGGCTCTCTGGTGGTGATGCTGGCCCTGGCCCTGACGGCGAGCGTCGTGACCACCTCGGGCGTGTCGTTCTCCGAGGACGGCCCCCGCAAGGCCACGTGGAACGTCAAGGCCGACGGCGCCAAGGCGCGCTGGATCCTCGACGGCCAGAACAACCTGACCGGCACCGTGCACACCCCGGTCCAGGTCGAGAAGCCTGCGGTCGTGACCGAGCCGACCGACGACGCCGACGACGATCGCGACGAGCCCTGAGGCGCTGGCGTCGACCCCACCGGTCGACGCCCCGTGCTCCGCCTGACGGCCTGGATCGACGGCTCGCGGCCGCCACTCCGTCCCCCTCTCCATCCCCAAGCCCCGGTAGGACGATGAACGATCCCCTCAAGGTCCTCGTCGACACCGTCCAGAAGCTGCTGCGCCGGGGTGCCCATCGCAACCTGCGAAAGATCCTCGCCGCGACGCGTGCGCAGGACATCGCGGGGTTGTTCCGCTACCTGTCCGAGCGAGATCGTCTCAAGCTGTTCTCCGAGATCGAGAACATAGAGACGCGCGCCGAGGTGCTCTCCGAGGTCGATCCCGAGCTGATGCCCGGCTTCCTGGCCGAGCTCCCCGACGATGAGCTGGTGACGCTCCTGGAGGCGATGTCGAGCGACGACACCGTCGACGTCATGCAGCACATCGACGAGGAGCGCAAAGCGGTGCTCCTGCGCAAGATGACGCGCGAGGAGATGGACGAAGCCGAAGATCTGATGCGCTACGATCCCGACACTGCGGGCGGGATCATGGTGCCGGACTACTTCGCGCTGGACGAGGGCTGCACGTGCGCCGAGGCGATCCTGACCCTGCAGGAGCGCCACGAAGAGCTGGAGATGGCGTTCTACGTGTACGTGATCAACGAGCACGAGCACCTCGTGGGCGTGATCAGCCTCCGGCAGCTGGTGGTGACGGCGCCGGAGACGCCGCTGAAGGCGATCATGGAGACGGAGGTGGTGCGGGTGGTCACCACGGACGACCAGGAGATCGTAGCGCGGCTGGTGGCGCGGTACAACATCCTGGCGATCCCTGTCGTGGACGACTCGAACCGCCTGGTCGGCATCATCACGGTGGACGACGTCATCGACGTCTTCCGTGAGGAGGCGACCGAGGACATGTTCAAGATGGCCGGCGCCGGCGAGTCGGTGATCGGCGAGGGCGCCGGTGGGGTGTTTCGGTCGGCGCGGGGGCGGTTGCCGTGGCTGTTCGCGTCGTGGATCGGCGGGATCATGGCCTCGAGCATCCTGTTCAGCTACTCGGAGCGACTGGGCAAGGTGGCCGTGCTGGCGGCGTTCATCCCGATCATCCTGGGCATGGGCGGCAACGTAGGCACCCAGTCGCTGACGGTGGTCACGCGCGGTCTGGCGCTGGGGCGCATCGCCGGTCCGCAGGTGGTCGGGGTGGTGATCCGCGAGGTGCTGGTCGGGCTGACGTGTGGCGTGGTGTACGGGGTGCTGTTATCGATCGCGGCGACGATCTTCACGTACATCACGGCGGGCTCGATAAGCCACGACACGGCGCTGTTCGCGATGACGGTGGGGATCTCGCTGTGCGCGGCGATGGTGATCGCGGCGACGGTCGGGGCGACGGTGCCGATCCTGCTGCAGAAGCTCGGCTTTGACCCGGCGGTCGCGACGGGGCCGTTCGTGACGACCTCGGTCGACCTGTTGGGTATCGTGGTGTACTTCAACGTCGCGCATCTGCTGCTGAACATCTGAGGAGCCGCCATGGCCCGGGATTCGTATCGAGCGGTCGGCGTGATGCTGCGGCGCGTCGACTTCGGGGAGAAGGACCAGATCGTCACCTTGCTGCTGCGGGACATCGGGCGTCGGGACGCGGTGGCGTACGGGGCGAAGGTGTCTCGCAAGCGGTTCGCTGGCGCGCTCGATCTGTTCCGGCTGGTGGAGTTCACCTACACCGAGGGGCGCGCCGACAGCCTGCCCGCGCTGGCGGAGGCGGCGGTGGTGGAGGACTTCCGCGGGATCGAGGCGTCCTTCGACAAGATCACCTTCGCGAGCTACGCCACCGAGTTCACCCGCGAGATCGTGCAGAGCGGGGAGGAGGCGGATGAGGTGCTGGACATCCTGCTTGGGTACTACCGGCACACAGCGGCCTCGGAGGACCGCCCGGAGCGGCTGGAGGCGGACCTGTACAGCATGTTGCTGCACCTGTTGGCGCGCGCGGGCTTCGGGCCGTCGCTGGATGCGTGCTTCGTGTCGGGGCAGCAGGTGCAGCGGGGCAAGCGATACCACTTCTCGCGGCACGGCGAGGGGGTGGTGGCGAGCGAGCACCGGCAGCCGGGCCAGGCGACGGTGGACGTGTCCATGGAGGCCATCGAGATGCTCCGGGCGCTGTCGCTGTCGTACCTGGCACCGACCAGCCCACCTCCGCCGGCGCGGCTGCTCCGGCAGCTTCGACCGCTGATGCAGCTGCTGGCCAGCGCCGTCCTGCCCCACGAGCTGAAGTCGGCGCGGACCCTCGACCTGGTGCTGGCGTGACCGACCATCGCGACGTGGACATCTTGAGCTTCGGCGAGGCGCTGATCGACTTCCTGCCGCAAGAGACGGGGCGCAAGCTGAGGGACGTGACCGCGTTCACGCCGCGGCTCGGGGGCGCGCCGGCCAACCTCGCCTTCGCGGGCGCGCGGCTCGGTCGCCAGACGGCGCTGCAAGGCAAGATCGGGCAGGACGAGTTCGGCCACATGGCCCTGCGGCACCTGGCCAGCGTCGGGGTGCGTGTCGACCTGATACAGATGAGTCGGCAGGCCCGCACGGGGTTGACCTTCGTCGAGGTCAACGAGGAGGGGGAGCGCCGCTTCCTGTTCTACCGCTCGTCCTCGGCCGACATGACGCTCACGCTGGCCGACGTTGACCTGACTGCGGTCCAGGGCTGCCGCGTGGTACACACCGGCACCAACCTGCTCATGTTCCCTCCAGCGCGCGAGGCCAACCTCGCCGTGCTGGACGCAGCCCGCGCCGAGGGCGCGCTGGTGAGCATGGACGCCAACCTGCGGCCGCATCTGTGGCCCGACCGCAGCCAGATGATCCCGTACGTGATGGACGCCATCGACCGCGTGGATGTGCTGAAGGTCAACGAAGACGAATACGCCACCCTGTTCGGGGAGCTGCCCCCGCAGGAGGTCTTTGAGACGGTGCTGTCCCCGCGCGGCGTCGGCTTGTTCGTGTTGACGCTGGGCTCGGAAGGGGCCATCGCGGTCACGGCGCGGCACACCGTGCGGCGCCCTGCCCCGCGCGTCACCGTGATCGACACCACCGGTGCCGGCGACGGCTTCCTCGCCGGGATGCTGTGCGCCTTGTTGCGCATCATGGATGGCCGCCGCCTCAACGGCCCGACGATCCTCGACGCCCTCGACCCCGACGCGCTCGGCGCGATCCTGGAGGTGGGCTGCTTCGTGGGGACGGAGGTCTGCACGGCGTTCGGCGCCGTCGAGGCCATCCCGGAGGCCTCCGCGGTGGACTGGTCGCGGGTGGACGCGGCGGCCCAGAGCGGGTAGAACTTGCGCAGCGCCGGACGACCTTGTCCGGCGGCTCGGCGCGCGCCTTGCGGCGCAGCGCCACCACACGTTGCAAAGGGACGTTGGCCCATGACCAAAGCCGCAGTCAAACGCATCGGCGTCGTCACCGGTGGTGGTGACTGTCCGGGTCTGAACCCGGTCATCCGAGCGGTCACCAAGACTGCCATCCGCGAGTACGGTATGGAGGTCATCGGCATCGAGGACGGCTTCAATGGCATCCTCGAGGAAGGCGAGCCGCGGGTGATGCCGCTCGACCAGAGCTCCGTGCGCGGGATCCTGCCGCGCGGTGGCACCATCCTTGGCACGACCAACCGCGGTCATCCGTTCAAGTATCCGATCCGCAACGAGGACGGCACGTGGGGCGAGGAGGACCGATTCTGGCTGTTCCAGAAGCGCCTCGACGAGCTCGGCATCGAGGCGATCGTGATGATCGGCGGCGACGGCACCATGGTCATCGCCCAGGATCTGCGCGAGCGCGGCATCAACGTCGTGGGCGTGCCCAAGACGATCGACAACGACCTGTCGGCGACGGACTACACGTTCGGCTTCGACACGGCCTGCAACACCTGCATGGACGCGGTCGATCGCCTCCACACCACGGCCTCGTCGCACGACCGGGCCATCTTCCTCGAGGTGATGGGCCGCGACGCGGGCTGGATCGCCCTGCACGCCGGCCTGGCCGGCGGCGCCGACGTGATCCTGGTGCCCGAGATCCCGTACCGGACCGATCGGATCATCGACAAGATCCGGGAGCGCTCCTCGCGCGGGACGACGTTCTCGATCATCGTCGTGGCCGAGGGCGCCATGCCCGTCGGCGGCGGCCCGTCGATGCGCCCCAACCCGTTTTCGAAGGGCAGGATGGCCCTGGGTGGCGCGGTGGACCGGGTGGCGATGGAGGTCGCGAACGAGATCCCGCTCGAGGTCCGGGTCACCGTGCTCGGCCACATCCAGCGCGGCGGCTCGCCGAGCCACTTCGACCGGGTGCTGGGGACGCGGTTCGGCCATGCCGCCGCGGAGCTGGTGGCCCAGGGAGCGTGGGGTCAGATGGTGACGCTGCGCGGCACCGAGATCCAGTCCTGCGACATCCAGGACGCCATCGGCAAGCTCAAGCTGGTCGACCCGAACGGACAGATGGTGCGGGCGGCCAAGGCCTGCGGCATCTCCTTCGGTGACTGAGCGAGCGCCGATGCGACGACTCGCCGGGAGCCTGTGGGGCCTGCTCGCGCTGGCGGTCGTGCTGATCGGCACGATCGAGCCAGCGCGAGCCCAGGAACCCACCGTGGCGGCTCCGGCCGCCGAGGAGGACCTCCTGTCGGCGCCCTCGCCCGACCACTACGAGTTCTCCGAGTTCGAGCAACGCCTGCTCGACAAGGCGCTCAGCGAGCACAACCTGGAGCTGCTGACCTACGCCGAGGCGCAGGGTCAGACGGTATCAGGCCTCGTCGTCCAGACCGAGGACGTGTTCACCGAGGAGGACCTCTGGCCGGACGTGCTCAACATCTTCCACGTCACGACGCGCCCGCACGTCGTGGAGCGTGAGATCCTCACCCGGCCCGGCCAGCCGTTCGACAGCACGCAGGCCGTGGAGTCCGAGCGCAACCTGCGTGCTGCGGGGCAGGTGTTTTCGATCGTGCTGGTGGTCCCCGTGCGGGACCGCGCGGCGCCGGGCGGTGGGATCAAGATCCTCGCGGTGGTCAAGGACATCTGGTCGCTGCGGGCGAACACGGCGTTCCTGTTCGTGGGTGACACGCTGTCCTACCTGTATATCTCGCTCGCGGAGAACAACGTGCTCGGCCTCCAGAAGGAGGGAGCGCTGACGTTCCTGCTGGAGCAGGACGCGATCTCGTTCGGTCAGTACGTGCTGGACCGGCGCGTGCTCGACTCGCGGGTGTTCGCTGGCGAGCGGTTTCGGTTCATCTTCAACCGGGACAGCTGGGACTTCGAGGGCTATGCAGGCGAGGCTTCTCTTGGAGTTCCGCTCTACAGCGTACGAGAGGCGTGGGGATGGCGAATCGACTACACCGGGCTGTTTGAGATCGGCCGGTTCTTTGAGGGGCCGTCGGTGCGTACCTGGGACAACCCGGACACCGCGGAGATCGAGGCGCTGCCGTTCGAGTGGCGCACGCGGCAGGCCCAGACGCAGGCCAGGGTGACCCGGTCGTTCGGCGAGTTCGTCAAGCACAACTTCTCGCTCGGCCATGCCTTCGCGCTGCAGCGGTTCATGGCCGGTGCGACCGCGGCCGACCGTCGCGCCGCGGCCCCGACGCTGGTGGCGAGCTTCGAGGACAGCCTGCTGCCGCGGAGCGAGCTGAGCAGCGCGGTGTTCTTGCAGGCGGAGGTGTTCTTCGCCGACTTCCTGACCCTGCGCGACCTGGACACGTTCGCGCTGCCGGAGGACGTCCGGCTCGGGCCGTCGCTGGACGCCAGGGTGTCGCATGCCGACCCCATCATCGGCTCCGAGCTGCGGTTTGAGCAGCTCGACGCGACGCTGCAATACCGCCTGCTGCTCGGTGACCGCGACGACAACCCGTCCCGCAAGGCCGACCTGCTCGTGTTGTCGACGGGCTACACAACGCGGCTGATGGACGCCGACCTGCAGGACAACGAGGTGACGGTCGGGTTCCAGAACTACGCGCCGGTCCTCGGCGGCGTCCGGGCGGTGGTGCGCGGCGCGCTGACGTGGCGTTTCGACGACCACCAGAACCGCCTGGCGACGCTCGGGGGGGACAGCGCGCTGCGAGGCTTCGACGCCGGGGCGTTCCTGGGGCGGTCGAAGGTGATCGGCAACCTGGAGCTCAGGACGCTGCCGTGGGAGTTCTACACCTTCCACTTCGGCGGGGTCGCGTTCTACGATGTGGGTGGTGTGTCGAGCGAGACGAACCTGTCCGACCTGGCCATCTATCACGCGGCGGGGCTGGGCCTTCGGTTTCTCAACCCGGCCAGCAACCGCATCGTGTTCCGGATCGACTACGGCGTCTCGCTCAACGCGCCGGAGGGCATCTCCACCGATACGACGGTGCCAGGGATCTCGGCGCCGCTGCCGGGCAAGCTCACCATCGGGTTCGAGCAGGCGTTCTGACGGCTCCCCGAGCGCGAGGCTACTGCCCCATCTTCTTCTTGAGCGCGGCCAGCGCGTCGTCCGCCGTGGCCTCTTTGGTGAGCCGATCGAGACGGGCGTCCTGGGGCGCCCAGGGCGTGTCCTTGAGCGACTCCACCATCTTGTTGGCCCGGGCCACCGAGCCGTCACCGACGCCCGCGGCGCGGATCTCGTTCTTGAGGGCGCTCTTGCGAACCTCCAGCTCCATCAGGGCCTTCTCGTCCGCAGTGATGGTCTCGCGGACCATCTCGGCGCGCTCGGCGGCGGCAGCAGCCAGATCGGCCTTGCCGGCCTTCTCGGCGACGGCGACACGGCTGGTCCAGAGCGCGCAGTCCTTCTCGGCCTCCTCAATGCGCTCCTTGATGAGACGCATCTGCGCCAGGAGCTCGGTCATGTAGATGCGATCGCCTTCGTCCATGGTGTCCTCTGGGGGCGAGGCCCGAGCCATCGAGGCCGCGGGAGGGTGTGAGTGCGGGTGGATGATAGAGCACCCGCGAGCCGATTGCGAGTGGTGGCGAGCGGGGAGGCGATGAGGTAAGGTTCGGGCCTCGAAGGCTCTGGACGCAGCATGAGGGGTCAATCAGCACGATGAAGACGGGGAGCAGGGGGCACAACCGCCACGCGGCGGCGGTATTGGCGGCGTTGATGGTCGCGCAGACGGCCGCCTGTCTGGACGACATCGACTTCGATGCGATCGCGCCGCGCTGCGAGCTGCCGCGCTTCGATCGGCCCAACCGGGACACCTGGTGTTCAGGCCGAGTCGAAGCGCTCGGCCCTGTGTCGGCCGAGGTCGAAGGCGAGGCCATGGTGCTCGGGCAGGACGCCTCGGGCGTGCTCGTCGTGGGGGGAACCACGCTAGGGCAGGAGGGGCTCCGCGACTGGTTCGTCGGCTTCGACGTGGCCTGGGTGCCTGCGGCGGACATCGGGACCGACGGCGAGCTCGGCTCCGTCAACGCCTTGCGACGGCACATCGACCTCGCCGCGTTCGGCGAGGGAGCGTCGGCGGTCCCGCCTCCGACACAGGTCCTCAGCCTCGTGGGCGGTGAGCCGGTCGTGCTGATGAACGTCACCTCGGGGATCGTCTTCATGGATCTGACGGCGACGGGCACTGAGGGGTTGGCGTCGCTCAACAGCCCGGATCGGTTGCCGATCACTGCAGAAGACTCGTTCCAGCTCTATCGGCACGCCATCGTCTCCGCGTCGCCCCTGAACCCGACCAGACGCCGCATCCTGACCGTGGCAACGGTGTCGGGGCTCAAGGCGTTCTACTATGAGCAGGACGCCAGCCAGCGCTGGACGGAGATCCGTCCAGGCATCCCGGCCACGCTGCGGCGAGGACTGAGCCACGGCCGATGCGACCTGGAGTGCGCGGAACCGTCCGCGCTGGCCTGTGCTTCGTGCGCGAGCGCGACGTGGCGCCTGTTCCTGGCCGGTGACTCGGTCGAGGCGCTGACCTGGACGGTCGCCGTCGACGACCCGAACGCGCCCACGACCGCCTATGCGGGGGGCGTTGGGGGCATCACTGCCTTTGACGCAACGCTCCTCGACCCCTTCGGCGGACGGACACCGCTGGCCACGGACAACTCCGGCTATGAGCGCCTCGCTCGGGACAAGACAGACCGTTGGCAGGCGCCGGTGACCGGCGACGACGGCGTCAACCTGATCCACACCTTCAATGCGCTGAGCGTCCATGACGGCGTGCTCTGGGCCACAGCGTTCGCGCAGCCCGCTGACGACGGGGCCAACGGAGATCAGTTCCTCTTTGCGCCTTCGCGGGTGGTGTTGTTCGGGCTGGAGCTGGCTGAAGATGGCGCCATCGCCAGGATGTTGTCTCGGACCGAGCTGCCTCACGAGACGCGGCTGCAATGGGTCGCGGACCTGACCTTCGCAGGGCGCGACCTGCTCGTTGTGCAGGCTGCCGAGACCGTCCTCACCGAGGAGACGCTGCCCGCCTACGGCAGCTCAGACGTGATCACGCTCGACATCTCCGACCCGACGGCGCCCGTGGTGGTCGCGCAGCGGCTCGTCGAGTCAACGTCCACCCACGCCCTCGGCATGGCCGTGGCCGCCGGCACCGACCACGGTGGCACCCTGCTGCTGCCGACCGCGGATGTGAAGATCCAGCCCGTTCAGCTCGAGCTGAACGGCGGCCTGCTTGCGCCCTGAGCCTGACGGTCAGAAAGGCACGTCGAGCACGAGGCCGTCGGGTCTGACGCCCAGCCGCAGCGTCGAGGCGCCGTCCTCCTCTTCGGCGGACAGGTTGACCGCGAGGTCGACACACAGCATCACCAGCCCGGCGGACAGGACCCCGGCACCACCGTAGTAGAACAGCTGCGCGAACGACTTCTCGGTCTCGCCGTCGCTCCGAAGCTCCTCGAAGCGGCTCGGCGAGCGCTTCACGCTGAGCTGATTGGCCTCGTCGAAGGAGGCCTGGGCGTCCGACTCGTAGTAGGCGCCTGCCCCGATCCCGACCCCCCCGACCACCATCACGCCCATCCCCGTCCACCCCACCCAGCTCAGCAGCGGCGGCGGCTCGGGCAGCGCGGCGGCGACCTGGAGCTTGTCCCCGGCAGCGACCTCGAGGCGCTGCCGGAACGGCAAGCGCCCGGCGGCCGTCAGCTCGAGGTCGTAGGCACGGGGCTCCAGCTCCCCCTCCCACGGCGTCTCGCCGACGAGCTGGCGGTCGAGGTGGACCTCGGCGTGCACGTCGGCGGTCACGGTCAGATGAGCCGTGGTGGGCGCGGCGGCGGCGACCTCCTTCTGAAGGGTCGCCCTGGAGCGGTCGAGGCGGACCAGCGCCGTCGAGGCCCGCACCCGGACCTCCTCGGGCGGGGACAGCGTAAGCGCCTTGTCGTACCAGAGGCGTGCCCTGTCGAGCTGGCCGTCGTTCTCGCAGGCCCGCGCGACGTTGAACGCCAGGATGGCGTTGGGATCGAGGCCAAAGGCCTTCTCGAAGGTCAGCGCGGCGGCCCCGAACTCCTGCCCTTCAAACTGCAGCTCGGCGATCTTGTAGAGGCGCTCGGCCTCCTTCTCAGCGGCGGTCGCGCCGTCGCTGCCCGGGTTGGGCGCGAAGAGCGGCTCACCGTCGCCCTGGGCGAGGACGGGGCGAGCCGGCACCAGCGCGCCGAGCAGGACGGTGACGAGCAGCGCGAGGAGCGCGGTTCGAGGGAGGAGGTGCTGCGGCATGGGCATGGCCTGTCAGTGAACGATCTTGTACTTGTCCTTCGGGTCCTTCGGCGGGGGGACGGAGTTGCCGACCGGCGGGGTGGCGCTGCCCGCCTTGTCACCGCCCGCCTTGCTGCCCCCGTCCTTGCGCGCCACGCCATTGCTCGGTCGGGCGACGCGCTTGCGAGGCACGAGCGGGATCTTGACCGTGCGCGCGCCCTGGGACGGGTCCACCCGAGCCATGGCCGTGTCGTGGTCGGCGAGCTCGAGGGCCACGTCGAGGGGCGGGTCGGAGGCGGCGAGCTGGAAGCTGAACGGCGTCATGCCGAGCACGACCTCGCCCTGCTTGATCCGCGCGCCAGGCGGGTCGGAGTCGAGCGTGACCACCACCTTCTCGGGCTCGACGGTCGAGAGCGCGTAGGCGAGCTCCATCTTGCCCGACTTCGGGAAGGTCCGCTCCAGCTTCACCGGCGCGTAGCCGTCGGCCCGCACCTCGATCTCCACGGCCCCCTCGGGCTCGCCCGAGATGTCGAGCGGGGCGTGGCCGACGAGGGTGCCATCGCGGAAGATCTCCGCGCCGGGTGGCTGCCCCGTCACGATGAGGCTGGCGGTCGTCGCCACGGGGGTCAACGGCGTGCTGTCCGCCACGGGCGTCGCATCCGACGTGTCGTCGTCGCCAGCGACTATCGCGACCGCGACGCCAGCCAGGGCGAGCAGAAGCAGCGCGACGCCCACGCCGACGAACAGGCCCGACCTCGAGCGCGGCTCGGGCGCGGACATGTCGACGTAGTCGAGGGCGTCCGCGGCGGCGATCGCGGCGGCCGCGGGCGCGTCAGGCGCCGTCGCCGCGAAGGCCATCTCGTTGGTGTTGTGCATCGGGCCGTCGGGCGTCATCGGGACGACGGCGCCGCGGCGCGAGGTGGACCGCGAGCCGGCGGCGGCGGTGCTGTAGGTCTCCAGATCGGCCGGACAGGCCGCCAGGAGCTCGTCGAGGAAGGCCTCGGCAGAGGCTGGCCGCCCGGCCTTGTCCTTCGACATGCCGCGGTAGATGAACTGCTTGACCGTGTTGGGAAGCTGCACGGTCAGCTCGGGCACGGGCGCGGTCTGGTGCTTGAGCACGATGCCCAGGGGCGTGGGGGCGTCGTAGGGGGTCTCGCCCTCGAGCAGCTCGTAGAGCATGACGGACAGGGCGTAGAGATCGGTCCGGCCGTCGAGGTCCTCCCCGCGGGCCTGCTCTGGCGCCATGTACTCGGGCGTGCCGCAGACGTAGCCGAGGCGGGTGATCTTCGTCACGCCGTCGGAGCCCTCCTGGAGCTTGGCGATGCCGAAGTCGAGCACCTTCACGAAGTCCTCACCGCCATCCACGGTGCTGATGAAGACGTTGTCGGGCTTCAGGTCACGGTGGATGACGCCGCGCTCATGGGCCTCGGCCAGCGCGCGGGTCACCTGACCGACGATGTTGACCGCGCGCTTGAGCGGCAGGCGCTCCTCGGTCTCGAGGATCTTGCTCAGGGGCTGCCCGTCCAGGAACTCCATCGCCAGGAACAGCTTGTTGCCCTCGGCCTCACCGTAGTCGATGATCGTGATGGTGTTCGGGTGGTGGAGCCGCGAGACGGCGACGGCCTCCCGGTAAAACCGCTTGACGCTCGCCTGGTCGCTGACGAGCTCCTGCTTCATGACCTTGAGCGCGACCTTGCGCCCCATGGGCTCCTGAGTGGCGACGTAGACGATGCCCATGCCGCCCTCGGCGAGCCGCTCGACGATGCGAAAGCGCCCCGCGACGAGGTCGCCCGGCTGGAGTTGATTGGAGAGATCGGCCTGTGGGGCGTTCTCCTCCTCCTCCTCCTTCACGTCAGCTGACATCGTGTCCCCTCAGTTTTCCAATGCGCCTCAACGCCTCGACGCGCCCCCGCCCATCCTCTATAGCACGATCGGCGGGTGCCAGCAATTTGACGGCCGGCTCAGGCTCCCTGATTGGTGCACGCACCGCGCCAGCTCGAGCACGTTGCCTGTGCTCCGAGGCAACCGCGCCAGCTCCCCGCACCATTCCTCGGGCCGCGCACAAGGCACGGTCTGGAAGGGTGCTGAGCGCCACCGGCGTCAAAGTGGAGCGGGGATCGCTTGACACCGTTGACTACAAGTAAGCGCAGGTGGTATGCAGTCCCACATCCCAAGGCCACGCACTCTGGCCACCTGCGAACTCGACCACAAGGGGAGCGCCATGTCAGACAAGCGCAAGCAATCACTCTACTTTCCGGAAGACATGCTACGCGAGATCCAGCATGAGGCCACCCGCCAGGATCGCTCGCTGAGCTGGATCGTGCAGAAGGCGTGGAAGATCGCCCGCATAGAGATCCAGAAGTACCCCAGCGTCAACGACGTCCTGCCCGGCGAAGACGTCATCGACGATGCACGCGGCGAACACGACGAAGACTGATCACCGCAGCGTCGCGAAGGCACTTGTTTGCCCCGAGTTCGCTCCGTGGTTTGCAGACCGCCCGAAGGCGCGCTCCCTACTCTCCGCGCGACGCCTCGCCTGAAGCCTCCCGGCTGATCCCTCACGCCCTCCCCTGGCGATTGCGCACGGGTTCGCCTGGCCGACGCTCCTCCCCGCGTCTGGCACGCGACCCGTGTCGCCTGCGACAACCTCGCGCGGCACCCGTCTGCGCTCGACCTCGACCTCGCGCCGAGCCCTTGCCACCCCTGGCCCGTATCCGTCATGCTGCCCGCACAGGCAACGCGCGGCCTGCGGCGTCCGCAGTCGCGCCGGCCCCTGCCGAGGAGCTCCCGTGCCCAGCTTGCCCACGCCGACCGCTCCGCCCGCACCGCTCTCGCAGCGCGACCCGCACACGCCCACCGCGCGCATCGGCGCGCTGGACTGTGTGCTCGACCTTCCGGGCCAGGCCTCGGTGCGCGTGGACTCCACCGGCCGGTGGTGCTCAGCGCGCCTGGACGAGCGTTGGTACCGCCGCACCCTCGACGGCGGTGCGGTCGTCTACCACGGCAAGCAGCTGCCCCCCGAGGACGTCGGCGAGCTCGCCCCCCTGCACGCCCGCATCCAGACGCTCGCCGCGAGCTTCGTCGCCCGATTCGAGGCGCCTGAGGAGCCGCTGATCCTCACCGGCTCACGCCCGGACCGCGACGCCCTGCTGACCTTCCTGCGCCGGGTCGAGGCGTGGACGCCCCAGGCGTTCGAGGCCGAGCAGGCCCGCGCCCGCGCCGCCTACGACGAACCGGTCGAGATCCTTCCCCCGGACCGCTACCTCGACCTCGTCGTCCTGGCCGCCACCGGCTGCCCCAACGCCACCTGCACCTTCTGCGCGTTCTACCAGGGGCGCCGCTTCGCCGTGAAGTCGCAGGCCGAGTTCGACGCCCACCTCCGGGCCGTCGTCGCGCTGATGGGGCCCGCCCTCGGCCTTCGACGTGGCATCTTCCTCGGCGGCGCCAGCGCGCTGTCCCTCTCACAGAGCCGTCTGTTGGCGGTGCTGGATCAATGCCGCGCGCACCTCGGCGACCTCACCGATCGCACGGCTGCCTTCTGGGACCCCGACCACTCCCCGCGCCGCGGCCCCGCCGACTGGGACCAGCTCGCGGGGGCTGGCGTCAAGGTGGCCTACGTGGGCCTCGAGACCGGCCTCGGCGCCCTGCGCGCGGAGGTCCACAAGTCAGGCGACATCACCGCCCTCGCCCACAAGCTCCGCGCCACGACCGCCTCCCAGATGCGCCTCGGGCTGGTCGTGCTCGCCGGGATCGGCGGCCAGGAGCGCCACCAGGCCCACCTCGAGGCCACGGCCGAGCTCCTCGGAACGCTCGACCTCCGCCGCAACGACCTCGTCTTCATCTCCCCGCTCGTCGGCTCCATGCCACCCGACGCCCTCGCCGAGGTCGACGCCGCGCTCCAGCAGGCCCTCAAGGCCGCCTCGCCGGCGCGCGTCGTGCCCTACGCGATGGACGACTTCCGGTACTACGCCTGAGAAGCCGTTCGAAAAATATATGCCTCGTTTCCTCGTATTTTCTAGACCGTCGTGCATCTCGGTTGAGCCCGCGATGCAGGGGCTTCTGCGAGCTATTACAGTTCGCTCGTCTGGGGCGCGTTGAGCCCGCGACGCAGGGTCTTCTGCGAGCTATTACAGTTCGCTCGTCTGGGGTGGGTTGAGCCCGCGACGCAGGGTCTTCTGCGAGCTATTACAGTTCGCTCGTCTGGGGTGGGTTGAGCCCGCGACGCAGGGTCTTCTGCGAGCTGTCGCTCACAGAACCCCCTGCCCTGCGGGCTCAACCCACCCCAGACTCGCTGTCGCTCACAGAACCCCCTGCCCTGCGGGCTCAACCCACCCCA
>Ga0210033_1001625_pt1 | contig 20310 bp, 20 predicted proteins | sample CryGeymeta201501_FD_185465 | JGI IMG/M metagenome (GOLD analysis project Ga0210033, IMG submission 185465) | Groundwater microbial communities from Crystal Geyser aquifers in Utah, USA - Crystal Geyser metaG 2015-01 (SPAdes) (version 2) | ecosystem: Environmental > Aquatic > Deep subsurface >... | reverse complement strand
TTTGTGCCTGACTCACAATGAGCAACCATCCAAACAACTCAAACCCAATCACCCCGGAAATGGTAATCACCCTTCGGGGTGGGTTGACCCAGACCGCCGCCGCTAGATTGTGGCGGTGTAGCTTAAGGACAGTCCAGCGCTGGGAGGCAGGCGAAATCAGGCCATCTTATGCAGCCTGGGTAGGGATGCAGGAAATCATCAAGAAAGAAAGAAAGTTGAAATGAGCGACGAAGCCGATATTGCATCAGACGCAGAAGAACTATTCAGGAGCGCCCAGTTGTCCCATATACGGGCGCTGGCAGGCATCGAAATCAAACCGTCGAGGGTATGCCTTAACTGTGGGGAAAAAACCCGCAAAGGGGCTAGATTCTGCGATGTAGACTGCCAGTTAGATCATGAGCGGAGAAATAAGGCTGGATTCTCGCAAAACACTGTATAATGCAAATACTGGCAGGGTAATCGATACCCGCCTAACCAAGTTAGCGGAGGCTTCCACTCTTTAAAGGATCCGTTAGTCGGGATCCAAACAGGCACAGCTCGTGAATGCAGGGGGCCGCTCAATCATTACCCTGCGCTAACGCAACATGGGGGAAGCCACACAACGAATCCCATGAAGCTGTGCAATAGACTACCTTAACGGGATTGATTCCTCCCAAAAGCGAACCCCACACAAAAAGCCCTTCACATGGAAGATTGAATCCAACTCGAGCGTAGCGCGATTATCCGCGTCCATTTCCCACTGCTCGATATACCCGCAGGCGAACGCGTACATTGTATTTAGGCCGCGTTTTGTTTTGAAGTTTTTGCCGTTTTCCATTTCGTTACTCCTTTAATGATTTTAATAATCTGCATCGGAGTCATGGCGCAGTATTCCGCCATAGTCAACAGCGCTTGGATTTGCCCAGCTTGATTACGGATCGTGATCATTTTCTATCTCCTATGCCCATCCCCAGGCGTGGTCGTTTGCGTCATTGCATCTGATGGGTTCACTATACGCCACTATGTCGTAGTGTCAAGCCCCACATTAGATTTATTTTCACCTCGCGCGCGCGCCCGCATTCCTTATATATATAACAGTGATCCCACCTCGCCATACTTGATTACCCGCCACCAGGTTATGCCACCAGCTATGCGCCACAGCTATGCCTCTGGATATACCCCAAGATATACCCCAAGCTAGGCACCAAGATATGCCACTAGCTAGGCACCCCCCTGCCCCCTCTCTTTCCCCTAATTGTAATTCCGTCCCCTTCGAATACCCCTACGTTCCAGTCAAGTGATGCGCTTTATGGCTATATATATAGTGTGTTGTCGTATAACGGATGTTATGTAAACTGGACGAGCGTTCGCTAACATGCTGATATGTGAGCACTTACTTTGCTTGCTTATGGGGGGGGGTGGTAGCCGACGGAGCGATGAATGTGGCTGCACCCTCCTCTGTACTGGAAAAGGATAATCTGGATTACTGTTAGTTGATGATGTGGAGATGTGGTGTGGAACCCCCCCTTGAGTCCGGGGAGGTCGAGACTCCGCTTAAGGGTTCAGCTTGTTTATGCTAAACCGATAGGCGATAAAATATCCATCCGGGATATCCAGTTTTAAGGCTTGGCGGGGTGTGGACTTCCCGTGTGGCCTACCTTACGAGAGAGGGATTTGGCGTAAGGTGCGCTTTATTGCCGCGCCGTGCTTGTTATTATTATTGGTTTAGGTGCGAGGCATCCGGTGACCTTTCGGGCGGATGGGAGGAATCAGAATGTCTGAATCGCTGCACCTTTGCCCATATTACAATCCTCGCAGAGTAATTGCAAGTTACAAATATCGAGTTCCAGTTCTGGGTATTTAGAGCGGGGGAGTTTATGATCGACGTGTAGGATGATTCCGTTTTTTTGTGTTCTACCGCACACTTGGCATTTTCCGTTACCGGATGATATGGCTTGCCAGCGGAGTTTTCGCCATTCGTTTGTTTGGTAGAAGTCCGACTTCATTCCTGGATGATATGGTGGGGATGTTTTATATCTTGTTTCGCGTGATTGTTTCAAGGCTTTGTTTAATTGGCGGATCTCTGCATTCTTTTCGGCAACCAAAGACTCTAATTTGCGCTGACGAGCTTTTGCTTCTCTTTTGTGTTTTATGGATTTGATTTGCCTATCGGTTTGATTGGCGTGGGTGTGGGTTTTTGTTGCGCCTTTTGAGGGAAATAATGCCCTTGAATCGATTATATTTCGCATAAATACTCCTTTTTGATGCTCCGGTGACCCATAAATGGGGCGGCGTGACGAATCCATAGTGGCGTTTTACTCCTATTTCATTTAGTATGCAAGTGAGTGCTCACATGGATAAGGCAATGACCCCATTGGAACGTAAGGAATTAAAGTCTCGGCAACGGGAAGAGAATCGCTTAAAGAACCTTGAGCGGCAAGAGGTTGGCGAGTATGGGACGGCAAAGACCGCACGGAAGCCTATTGGGACTGCGGTTGGTAATAAACAGCGGATGCAGGAATTCAAGGAGCGGTTGTTGCATGCTCCGGTTGGTGAGTCGATTATCCGTAAGGTATTGGAAGTCGCGCTGGATGATGAGCATCCTGGACAGATGTCGGCGATGAAGATGTGCTTGGATAGGATGTTACCCGTGGCGATGTTTGAAGAAAAAAAGGATGGTGTAAGGACGGCTATCCAGATCAACATCACTGGCATTGGTGAAGCTGTGGCTGAAAGTAAGGATATTAACGATGCCGAGGTGATTTCTTAATGGCGCTTACATTCGAATTGCTTAAGTGGCAAAAAGAAGTATTGTCTGACAATACTCGATTCAAGGTTGTTTGTGCTGGTCGGCGCTGTGGTAAGTCTCGATTGGCGGCCACGGAACTACTTATCTATGGGTTAAGATGTCCTGCTGGCTCTGCGGTGATGTATGTCGCCCCCACTCAAGGACAAGCCCGTGTGATTATCTGGGATGTATTGATGAACTTGGGGCGAGAGGTGATTGCTTCCAGCCATGTGAATAACATGGAAATCACTTTAGTAAATGGTATCAGAATCTATATTCGAGGCGCAGACAGGCCGGATACGCTTCGTGGTGTATCTCTTTCGTTCGTTGTTCTGGATGAGTACGCGGATATGAAGCCTATTGTATGGGAGCAGATTATTAGAGCTTCTTTGTCTGATAAAAAAGGCGATGCGCTGTTTATCGGAACTCCCAAAGGGAGGAATCATTTCCATGATATTTTCCTTAAAGGGGGCGATGACCCCGATTATAAGTCATGGAGTTTCACCACTGCCGACAATGAACTAATCGACCCAAAAGAGATCGAGGATGCGCGCAGGACGTTATCCACGTTCGCGTTCAAGCAAGAATATCTAGCCTCTTTCGATACTTTGGGTACTGATATATTCAAGGAAGAATGGTTGAAATACGGCAAAGAGCCACAGCAAGGTTCCTGGTATATATCTGTCGACTTGGCTGGTTTTGAAGCGGTTGGAGCCGGCGCGGCCAATTCGAAGAAGCGGCTTGACCTGACGGCTATTTCGGTCGTTAAGGTTGGCGAAGACGGGCGCTGGTTTGTAAAGAAAATCGAGCATGGTCGGTGGGATGTCAGGGAAACAGCAGTCAGGATATTGAAGAATATCCGAGAATTCCGCCCGCTTATGATAGGTATTGAGAGAGGCACGACGATGAACGCCGTTATGCCCTACCTTGCCGACTTAATGAGGAAGAATAATATATTTGCTCATGTTCACCCATTAACGCACGGGAATGAGAAAAAAACAGACCGTATTGTATGGGCGCTACAAGGGATGTTCGAGCATGGCCGCGTTGTGTTGAATGGTGAAGGCATAGATCATAAAAACTCGTGGCAGCATGAGTTTATTGATGAGTATTTGATGTTCCCAACAAAGGGTGTTCACGACGACTGCTTCCCGTCGGACGCGCCAATAATTACATTAGATGGGATTAAAGCAATATCCGATATTACAACCGATGATTACGTTTTCACAAGAAATGGATTCCGTCGCGTACTTAAAGCGTGGTGCAAAGGATACAAGCCGGTAATAACCAGATATGGGATAACAGCGACTCCTGAACACTTGGTATTTACTGAAAATCGAGGATGGGTACGTCTTGATTCTATTGCTGATGATGATATGCTTATTACCTGCAATCCTATCAAGGAGCCATCATGCGAGAAACAATCGAATTCAATGGGCGGAAGTATCACAGATACCCCAATGCAAAAAAAAGCAATCACAGGAGATATTACTCATGCCATGACAAATGGCTTGACAACCCAAGATTGCTCCATAGAGACGTATGGGAGTTCTACAACGGGGAAATACCAAAAGGACACCATATCCACCACGAAGACGGAGATTCTAGTAATAACAACCCATCAAACCTTATCTGCCTATCAATGGCCGCACACCAGATTGAACATAGAAGAGAAAGAAGCGAGAGAGGTAAATCTGCCAAACAACTCGCGCATCTCGATAGAATCAGAGGCGGCGCAAAGGAATGGCATTCCTCACCAGAAGGTATTGCATGGCATAAAGAACATGCAAAGATGTCTATCTGCAAAAACTACCCAGAAAAGCAATGCGCCGAATGCGGGATCGGATTCAAACCGAAAATTGCAGTCCAAATACTATGCGGGAAAGAATGCAGCAGAATTAGAGAAAACAGGCTTTCAAGAGAGCGGCATTCCTGTATATGACTTAATGGTTGATACAGACCATGAGTTTTTTGCATACGGCGTTCTGGTTCATAATTGCATCGATTCCTTGGCTGGAGTTGCACAAATGGCTATTACAAGCTATGCCGGAGATGATGATTCTGATGAATATGAGCCGCTTGACATAATAACAGGCGTTTGACTTTTCTGGTAGAATATGTAATGTGAGTGCTTACTAACATAGTTTGAGGGGTCATTATGGCATACGAGAATACAGGGCAGGTGATTGATAGCATGGATGATATGGGTGCTAAATTCAACAAGCCCACAGAAAACGATAAAGAGCTAACTTCTTTTATTGTTGACCATACCGACCGCTGGCGCGATTACCGAAATCAGAATTTCTCGGATGAGTGGGAAAAGTACGAGCGGGTATTCCGTGGGAAGTGGTCAGCTAATGATAAACACAGGGAGTCAGAGCGTTCCCGTATTATCTCACCAGCCACACAACAAGCTGTCGAAACCCGTCATGCAGAGATGATGGAGGCTATTTTCGGGCAAGGCGAGTTTTTTGATATTGATGATGATATTAAGGATGCGAACGGCACAAAGATTGACGTTGAGAACCTAAAAAACCAACTTAACGAGGATTTTGCACAAGATAAGATTCGCAAAGCATTCGATCAAATCGAGCTAATGGCTGAACTTTACGGTACAGGCATAGGTGAAATCACGGTAAGCAAGGAGAAGTTTTACTATCCAGAGGAAAAACAGATCGGTCAAGACCAAGTCGCTTATGGCGTGAACGAAAAAGACCGTGTTTGCGTCAAACTCAATCCAGTAAACCCAAAAAATTTCCTGTTTGACCCTAATGGATCGTCCGTTGACGACTGTATGGGTGTCGCAATCGAGCGTTACGTCTCAATTCACAAGATTATGCAGGGCATTTCGTCGGGAAAGTATCGCAAAGTCGATATTGGGACGCTTTATAAATCAAACGAACTTGAGCCTACGCAAGAAGCAAGGAATTATCAGGACGAAAAGGTTCTTTTGCTCACCTACTACGGGCTTGTCCCAAGAGAGTACCTTACTGACACAAATGAAACAGCAGCGGAAGAAAGGGGCGATTTTTCTTCTGAAGTAGAAGATTATGCCGATATGGTCGAGGCAATTATTGTTATTGCCAATGGTGATTTGCTTCTAAAAGCCGAAGAATCGCCATATATGATGAAAGACCGCCCTGTTTTAACTTATCAGGACGATACAGTTCCTAATCGCTTGCTTGGTCGTGGCACGGTAGAGAAAGCGTTTAACATGCAAAGTGCGGTAGATAGCTCTATGCGCCTTCACTTCGACGCTATGGCGCTCACTGCATCGCCAATGATAGCAGTGGATGCTACACGCCTTCCCAGAGGCGCCAAATTCGAGGTTAAACCAGGCAAGTCGTTTATGACCAACGGTGCGCCACAGGAAATCATCTACCCGTTCAATTTTGGGGTGAACAACAGCGACGCGATGAACACCAGTAAGGAATTCGAGCGGATGTTGCTAATGGCCACCGGAACTGTTGACTCTAACGGTCAAGTATCTCAAGTGTCGCGGGATTCTCAAGGCATGGATATGGCTACTGCCACCCTTATCAAAAAGAACAAGCGCGGTATTGTGAACCGTTCAGAGGACTTCATCATCCCGTTCATTAAAAAGGCTGCTTGGAGATACATGCAGTTCGACCCAGAGCGGTATCCATCTGTGGATGCGAAGTTCATCATCAAGGCGACTTTGGGCATCATGGCGAGGGAGCATGAACAGAAGCAGCTCGCTTTCCTGATGCAGACATTGGGCGCTCAATCGCCTTTGACCCCTATTCTAATGAACGGGATTCTAGCCAACTCTTCTATCTCAAATCGTGAAGCTATGATTGAAGAGATGAAGAAGATGAGTCAACCTAATCCGCAGAAGCAACAATTAGATCAGATGCAGATGCAACAACAATCCGAACTAATGCAAGCGCAGATCGAGAAGGAAAGGTCGGCGGCAATGGTTAATCAAATGACCGCGCTCAAACTAAATACAGAAACAAAACTACTTCCCGAAAAAACCCAAGCCGACATTATGGCCGCTATCTCTAAAAACCTACCGGATAACGACGCGGCGGCTAAATCCGAGTTTGACCGCAGGGTTAAACTTGCCGAACTCATGATTAAAGAAAAAGATGTTGATTCCAACGAGCGCATTGCGATGGCACAAATGAGCAAAGGCAGTATCCAATGAGTTCGGAATTCGCAGAACACAAAAAGTATTACGAGGATAGGTTTTCCATGTTTTGCGAGCAAGGCTGGAAAGACCTTATGGAGGATGTCCAAGCTATGATTGACGCGAGAGAAAGGCTTGGCGGCATAAACACAATCGAAGAGCTACAGTATGCAAAAGGAGAGCTTTCGGTGATGAATTGGCTGAAAAGCCTTGAGCAAGTAAGCCGCGCCGCGTATGACCAACTTAAAGGAGAAGATAGTGCCAATTTTTGATTTCAGGTGTGATAAATGCGGAAAAACAATCGAGCATTTGACGCGCTCCGACACTTTTGCGGTGACTTGCGATTGCGGTGGATTGGCGAAAAAGCAACTATCTATGCCAAAAATCATGCTGGATGGCACAGACCCATCGCTCCCTGGCGCATACGATAAATGGGGTAGAGATAGGGAGAATCGAGCCATGCAGGAACGGAAGAAGAGCTATTTTGAAGGTTAATTTCACCCAAAAATGAAGTGATTACTCACTTCTGCTTGCAAAAGCACCAAAACATGTGTATATACAAAAAGTAAGTAAGTGCTAACTAACAAGCAAAGTGCCTAGTTAGCGTATTTAACCTAGAACCCTTTGATGGGCAGGAGCATAAAGAAACATGGCTGAAATCTTTGAAGAGGTTAACGAGCAAGGCGAAATCGAAGCTGTTGAGAACCAAATTCAACAGGAACCCGAAAAGCAAGCACTACCTGATGTCCCAGAGAAGTACAAAGGCAAGGCTCTGGAGGATGTTGTGCGGATGCACCAAGAAGCTGAAAAGCTGATTAGTCGTCAGGCGCAAGAGGTTGGTGAAGTCAGGAAACTGGCTGATGAACTGCTCAAGTCTCAATTGACAAAGACCGCCAAAGAAGAAGAGCCGGAAGAGGTGGATTTTTTTGAGAACCCGCAAGAGGCGATTCGACAAGCCGTAGCCAATAGTCCTGATGTTATTCAGGCAAAGCAGTACACGGTTATGGCGCAGCAGGAGCGAGCAAGGCAGATGCTGGCACAGAAGCATCCTGATTCAATGCAACTTGTGCAGGATGGCGAGTTTGTAGAGTGGGTGAAGGCTAGCCCCATCAGGACTCAATTGTTCCAAATGGCAGACGCTTTTGACGTGAATGCGGCAGACGAATTGTTTAGTACTTATAAGCAACTGAAAGCAGTGAAGCAGGTGCAAGTATCTCAAGCCGAAAATGCAGTTGAAAAAGCAGCGAGAGAAAAAGCCCTAAATTCTGCATCGGTTGATACAAGTGGTACAGGCGAGAGTTCCAAACCAGTCTATCGACGGGCAAAGTTACTTGAAATGCAATTGCGCCGTCCTGATGAGTACCGTGTATTGGCTGATTCTGGTGAATTAGCACAAGCCTATCTCGAAGGAAGGGTGCGTTAAAAACTTAACCATCTAGGAGAAATACCATGGCACTTGGAACTAACCATAGCACTACCACTACCGCCGCAAACTTTATCCCTAGCCTGTAATTTTGGGGATGTAAAACCGATTCTAAATAACTGGAAGGGCTTAACAGCCTAATCAGAGGGAACACGAAATAACCAATAACGCAGTTCACGAATGGAGTTCGTATGAAGCGAGTAAGTTGGAAGTATTTAGCCGGATTGATTGACGGCGAGGGTTGCATAGATGTCCAAGTAACAAAAGTGAATGATAGTTTTTACATTCGCCCAAGACTTAGAGTGAATATGTCTAATGTCGCACTTGAACTTCTTGAAATGTGCAAGTTGAATTTTGGTGGATATTTAAGCAAAAGAGATTTTCCACAAAAAGAAACTTGGACATCTGCAACAAGTTGGGAGTTGGCGGGATATAAACAATCTTGCCCTACTATTAGAAATATAGTCAATCATCTGATCCTGAAGAAGGAACAAGCTCGGTTCTGTCTATGGATGGAATCTAATATAAAAGGCAAACATATCTCGCAAGAATGCGTTGATAGATGCCGAGAAGAGCTGAAGCTAATGAAGCGTGACCCGCACAGACTAAGTGAATCGGCTCAAGATGTAATTCTTGGGATGCTATAGTCGGATCGTTTGTAATGACGATTGGAAATGTGGAGTGATGAAGTTATTGCGAATTACAAAGCACAACTCGTTGTCGCCAATCTGGTCACCAAGACTAGCTTTAAGGGCAAAAAGGGCGATACGCTTCATCTGCCAGTGCCGGCTCGCGGCTCTGCATCTGCCAAAGCAACCAGCACTCAAGTTACGCTGATTGCAGATACCGCCGGCGTTGTTGATGTGCTTATCAACAAGCATTTTGAATACTCGAAGCTGTATGAAGACATTGCAGAGATGCAGGCTTTGAATTCAATGCGCCGTTTCTATACCGATGACGCAGGTTATGCTTTGGCAAAACGTGTTGACCAAGACTTGATGCTGTTGGGTGCGGGATTCCAATCCGGCTCGATTGCGGGTGCTACTAACCTGTATGAGACTGCCGTTATCGGCGGTGATGGCTCTACCGCATTCTCCGGCGCGGCAAACGGTAATGGCTCGGCAATGACTGACGCTGGTCTGCGGAAGATGATTCAAAAACTGGAAGACCAGGACATCAATTCTGCTCAACTGTCTTTGATTATTCCTCCGGTCGAAGCGAATGTGTTGCGCGGTATTGCACGATTCACCGAGCGAGCATTTGTGGGTGATGGCGAGGTAATCAAGACTGGCCGATTGGGTAATCTGTATGGCGTTGAGGTTTTCCAGACTTCCAACTGCCCGTGGATCCACGTCAATAGCGTTACAGGCACACAGTCTGTTACTTTCACTTCTACCGCTCCTACTGGAACGGCTTTTGAAGACGAGTTCGGTCTGACGGTCAACTGGACTACCTCAACTCCTACCGACACAAAGTATCGTGCTGGGATGTTGATTCACAAGGACTCGATGACCCATGCGGAGCAGCAAGGAATCCGCACACAGTCGCAGTACAAACAAGAGTATCTTGGTACTCTGGTTACGTCTGATACGGTGTACGGGGTGAAAGAACTGCGAGGGTATGCTGGCTTGGCTTTCGTGGTTCCGGCTTAAGTCATCCCTGTGTAATGGGTGGGGGCATTTTACCCCCACCCTTCTTTAAGCCAGATAAGGAACAACTCATGTCAAAAGTATTGATTGGCTGTCCATTATGGTAACTTTCAGATGCAAAAGAAGTGGGAATACAGTTTCGTTTGTGACACCTTCAGATATTGAAGGTATGCGTAAACATGAAGGTTACGATGAGGTAATCGAACATGAAAAAACAAAACCAGAAGAAAGCCTTGTTGGTTATCCTATTGTAAGTAAAGAAGTTAAAGTGTTGAAAAAAAGAGGCCCAAAGCCTCGGAGCAAAATCGGATAAAGCTGTAAGGTTTTAAGGAGAGCAGCATGGGATTTTTTAAGAAATTAAGGCAGTCGGTTTACCTTAAAAAGTCTGAAACCAGACCAATAAATGAAAGTTCGGGTAGGTGGTATGCTGCATTAAGCCCGACAAATAAAGTAATAGTTGATAATGCAAGGAAAACAGAAGCTGCCGCTTCTGTTGAGCCGCGCCGTGGCTCTAATTTGCCTAATCATTACACCAACAGGAACGGCAAGACTGTATACAAAAAAACAAGGAACCGTAATACAGGTACTACCAGCATACGGCCACAAGCAAGACCGCAGGCGGCAATAAAAGCTGATTATGATACCGCTTTTGCGGCATTGAACAGCAACCCCCAATTAGCAAAGGAATACAATACGCTCGGGTTGGGTCGTGGCGCGCCAACTTCCGGGCTTACTCCAGCTGGTTATTTCATATTAACAACAGCGGCAATGGGTGGTGCTGCTGCGTTAGGTGGCTCCTCCGCAGCGGCAGGAAGCGGCGCATCTGCCGCTTCCGGTGCGGGGGCTACTGGTGGCGCTGTCGGGACTACTGGCGCTACTGCGCTTCCTGCTGGTGGAATGGTAGGGACAGGGGCTCTCTCCGCCGCCGATGCGTCATTGATGGGGGTTGGTTCTACTGCGCTTCCTGCTGCAAGCTCCGGTGGGGGCGGATTGTTCTCGACAGCCGCAAACGCTTTTAATACAGGTGGGATAGGCAACCAGCTTGTAGGAACTGGCGCTAAATTGCTTGGCGGTGTCATACAAGGAAACGCCGCACAAGATGCCGCACAAACCAGTGCAAGCGCCCAAATCGAAGCCGCGAGGATTGCTGCCGATGCTGCAAAATTCCGTCCTGTTGGGGTTGCTTCGAGATTCGGTGCATCAAAATTCGGTTATGACGCGCAAGGCAATCTAACGTCTGCCGGTTACCAGATGTCGCCTGAATTAAAGGCGCAACAAGACGCTTTGATGGGTATATCGAATCAAGCTCTAACACAGTATCAAGGCGCGCAAGCCGCCACAGCCCCATTAGGTCAAGGCGCACAGACTTTGTTCGGTCTTGGACAAGGTTACTTGTCCACCTCTCCGCAAGAGCAAGCCGCTAAATACATGCAAGAGCAACAAGCATTGCTCGCCCCTTCACGCGAACGAGAGATGGCTGCATTACAGGCGCGTCTCCAAGCTCAAGGGCGTGGCGGGTTAGCCATTGGTGGCACTTCTAGTGGGATGATGGCTGCTAATCCAGAGCTTGAGGCTTACTACAATGCTATCCGCCAACAAGACTTGGGATTGGCCGCAAAAGCGACTCAAGGTGGACAGCAATACGCCGCATTCGGCGCTGGATTGCTTGGAACAGGATCTGATTTACAAAAAGCCATGTATGGGACACAAACTGCCGCATACGCGCCTTACCAAACCGCTTTGGGTGGTGCGGCAACGCTTGAATCGCTCGCACAAAATCCGATGGATATTGGAACGGCGATAGGCGCAAAATCCAGCACTGCTTCTGCCAATGCGGGGTTATTGACTGCTCAAGGGCTGGCTAATGCAGCTCAAACCATGCAGCCAGCCAATGCTTACAGTCCGTGGGGTACTTTACTATCTGGCGCGGGTCAGGCTATTGGAAACTACAATCAACCTCAACAACCAACTTATGACCCGAACAAGTTTAGGCTTGTTCCATTCGGGAGTTAATTATGGCACAAGACATCGTATCTGGGTTGTTCGGACTATCTCCTAATCAAGTTGCTCAACAACAGCAACAGCAGATTGATTTGCAGGCTCAAAACTTCGCCCAGTTAGACCCTTTCCAACGTGCCGCCAAAAGCATGTATCAAGCAGGCGCTGGACTCGGAGGAATTGGCGCAGGTATGCTTGGACTTGTTAATCCAGAGGTTGAGGCCGCGAAACAGCGTGAAGCTACGCTAGGCCAGATAGATATAAATACGCCGGACGGATTGCTTCAAGGCGCTGAACTTGCTCGTCAGCGCGGTGATGTACGGATGCAGATTCAACTGCAAGCATTGGCCGAACAACGCAAAGCCGAATTGGTCGACCAAGATCTAAAGGTTGCTCAAGCAGAGAACTTTAGAGAGGTTAAAAATCCAACTCCTGTTAAACCCGAAATTCAAGAGGTAGGTGTTGAAGGGAAGCCAGGTTGGAGGCAGCGCGCAATTGTGAATCCCGATGGGTCTACTATTCCTGTTGGCGCGCCATATATGTCATCTCAAGGCGGTGTCGGTGGCGGAGAAAGCAAACAGCCTATAGCTTATATTGACCCTAAAACCGGACGCGCTGTATGGGGGACGATGGGGCAAGCAAGAGGTAAAGTAGCCGCGATATATGATCCTGCGACAAAAGGTTATGTTGCTGGTGCAGCGAAAGTGGGAACAGGCTTTGGCGAGATGAATATGACTCAATACGAGGCCGCTACTACGGCGGTATCCTCAATAGAGGATATTGATAAATTGATTACACATATCAATACATCTGATGCTATTACAGGCATGGGTGCTGACGTGTATAAAAACATTGAGAGAGCCAAAGCAATACTTGGCGACAAAGTTGCAAGCGGCAAAGCGTCTGACACTGAAATTCTTGACGTAATGATGGGTTCGGAAGTTTTTCCAATGATTAAATCTCTTGGTGTAGGGGCGAGAGGGATGGACACCCCGGCCGAGAGAGAATTTATGCGTTCTGTTTTAACTGGCTCAATATCGCTGAATAAAGACACTTTATTGAGGATGGCAAAGATCCGCCGAGACATTGCCGAACGATCTGTTAATAAATGGAATTCCAGAGTTGAGAAAGGGGATCTTGATAGGTTTTATGAGGCGACAGGGATTCCAAAGGAAAAAATAGAGCTTAAAACTTCTGCTGGAAGTAATACGCAAACATGGGTGCGTGATGCAACTGGCCGTCTTGTGAGGGGGAGATAATGCCTATTACTGTAATGGTTGATGGTGTTAAGCATGTATTCCCTGACGGGACTACAGATGATGAGATTTCATTTGCATTGAACGGCCCAAAAAAGAGCCAAACTAACCAGCCACCTTCCCAAGAAGAAAACTTCCTGATGAAAAACTTTGTTCGCCCTGCGAATGAGTTGGCTGGGTCGGTTGTTGAGCCTGTGCTTGGAATGGCTACTGGAATGGCTGCAAAGCCAATTTCAGAGATCGCTGGTATGGCTGCTATTGGCAGTGAATTGGTATCCCCGAAAGGCGGCGATCCGGAGGCATTTAAACGGGACGTAGCCGAGGCGCTTACTTACAAACCACGAACGCAACTTGGTTCATCTAATCTCAACCCTATCAATGCAGCAATAAACGCTGCTGGAACAGTTTTTGATGCTGGGGGGGATATTGTCGCAAACGCGACTAAATCGCTAACAGGTAGTAATATTGCTGCGGCAGGAGCAAAAGAATCCGTATTGCAAGGATTGGGATTGGTTGGAGCCAAGACCGTGCCAAAGATTAAGGCTAAAGGGCTTAAAGAAAAGGCCTTGTATTCAGAGCGCGATGCGGCGCGTCAAGCATCAAAAGATGCCGGGCTGATTTCCCCACCAGAGGGCGGAATAGTTCGAAAAACGCTTTATCAAGCTGGAAAAGCAGGGGACGCTGTTTCATTAAAGAACCAACAAAAGGCCACATCTTTGCTGGCTCGTGATTCTGGATTGCCGGAGAATGTGCCTATTACCAAAGAACTGATAACAGAGAAAAAGCAGATTTTGAATAAATCGTATGATGCTTTTGCTGGTGCGTTCCCTGGTGGTGTGCAAATATCAACGCCATTCGTGAATAAGATGAAAACGAAGTTGGCTGACGTACAAAATAAACTTGCTACAGAGGCTACTACTTATTCGCATTTAAAAGATGTCCCAAGCGTAATTACAGAACAGATAAACAAAGCATCTGGTGTAAGGGATGCTCAAGGATTGATTGATAGCATTTCCGCCTTACGGAATAAAGCAGACGATGCTTACGCAATTGGCAATCCAAAAGCAGGAAAGATATATCGAGACATTGCAGACGGATACGAGAACGCAATGGGCGGCCAATTAAAATCGTCCAGTAATTTCAAGGTTTACAACGAATTCGAAGCGGCTAGAACGAAGTTGGCTAAATTGCACTTTTTGTCTGATGTTATTGACCCTGTAAGCGGGTTGGTTGACTTTAACCTCCTCCGGAACAAAGCTGGCTCTAGCATCAAGAAGAAAAAATTCCTAACTGGAGACACAAAGACTGTCGCAGAGTTTGCAAAGCAATTTAAGACAGCATCTAGGCAACTTACACCAGATCAAATAGCTTCATTGAACAAGTGGGAAGTTGCCGTTCCATTAGCCGCGCTAGGGTCTACCGGTGGTGGTGCTGCGGTAGGTGCGTCTATGTTTGGTAGTCCATTGATGGGTGCTGCTTTGATGGCTATACCTGCTGGCATGACGATGGCCGCACCAAAACTAGGAACTGCTGGATTGCTCTCTAGAACGCCAACATACACCAATAAAGGCATTCAGTCTGTTTACGGCACGGCTGCTTTGGCCCCATACTTTGCCGATAAGGAGCAACAATGACTTATTTGGAATTGGTTAATAATGCACTAATCCGGTTAAGAGAATCCACCGTGCAAACGGTCGCGTCTAGCTCATACGCGTTACTGATTGGCAAGTTCGTTAATGATTCTAAACGCCAAGTAGAGGACGCATGGAATTGGGATGCGCTATCTGCCGACCTAATTGTTACCACGTCAGCAGGAACGTCCAATTACGCCGTTATTGGCTCCGGCGTGAGACATAAGGGCGCCGTTATCAACTGTACTACTTCGACGGCTTTGAACCAGCTTAAAAACGTTCCAATCCAGTGGATTATCGACCAACAACAACTCTCCACCGTTCAGCGCGGTTCTCCGTGTTATTACGCATGGAATGGAACTAATGGCACGGATAGCAAGATTGAGATATTCCCCACACCAAACGGGGTTTACACGTTGGCTGTAAGCCTTTATGTGCCGCAACCCTCGTTATCTGCTGATGAGGATGTTTTAACTATTCCCCCTGAAGCAGTGATTGCGGGAGCATACGCTCGCGCTGTAGTTGAGAGAGGGGAAGATTCCGGGTTAAGTTCAGGAGAGGCTTACGGCTTGTATAAAGGCATATTGGCAGACCAGATAGCTATTGAAGCCAGCCGGTTCATCGAGAATGATTCATGGGTAGTTTGCTAATGGCTCAACAACTACAACCAAATACACTTTCGTCTCCTGGATTCTTTGGGATGAATTCCCAAGATTCGCCTGTAGTGATGGATCAGTCATTTGCGTTAAAAGCGCAGAATTGCGTAATTGATAAATCGGGCCGTATCGCCGCTAGAAAAGGGTGGAGCAAGGTTAATACAACCAATACCGAGTTATCCACAAGTAATATCTCCTGCCTTGGGGAATTGGTCGCTAATGACGGCTCCACAACTACATTAGCCGCTGGTGGCGCGTATCTGTTCAAATTAGTTGGTAATACACTCACAACATTAACGTACGGCGGAGGTGGGGTTGCCCCTGTTATCACTGCAAGTAATTGGCAATTCGTCCACTTGAACGGTGTTGCGATATTTTGGCAAATAGGGCATGACCCGCTGATATACGAACCTGCTGTATCCACATCGACGTTTAGGCGGTTATCAGAGCGTTCTGGCTATGCTGGGACATCTGGGCAATGTAACACTGCATTGAGCGCATTCGGGCGCATTTGGGCGGCAGATACATTAACAGATAAGAATACAGTTGTATTCAGCGATCTGTTAGCCCCCCATATTTACACTGGCGGGACATCCGGCACGTTGAATGTGTCAAAGGTGTGGACGAATGGCGCTGATGAGATTGTGGCTCTTGCCGCACATAATAATTTCCTGATTATTTTCGGGAAGTTTCAGATGATTGTGTACACCGGGGCTTCCGACCCCGCCACTATGACTGTGCAGGATACGATTGTTGGCGTTGGATGTTTAGCAAGGGATTCAGTTCAAAACCTCGGCACAGACGTTTGGTTCTTGTCATCAGAAGGCGTGCAGAGTTTTGGCCGTGTAATACAGGAAAAATCATCTCCTATAAACGAGATAACGAAGAATATCCGCGACGAGATCATTGAGCATATCCAAGCCGAGACACTAGCAAATATCAAGAGTGTGTATTCAAATGTCGATTCTTTCTATTTAATAACACTTCCGACAGCCGCAGAGGTTTATTGTATTGACACCAAAACGCCGTTAACAAATGGCGGATACAGGGTGACTGCGTGGAATGGTAATGTCCCAACTGCGTTATGCTCTAAAGTGGACAATACATTGATTTTCGGCAAATCAGGGTATGTTGGGTTGTATGGAACGTATAACGACGATGTGGCTGCTTACCGGATGGTTTATCGTAGTCCTTATATTGATTTCGGGAACCCTATATTTGGCACGATCCTAAAAAAGATTCAAGTTACCACGATTGGTGTATGCAATAGCGCCATTATGAAATGGTCTTTTGATTTCATCTGGAAATACTTTAGTTTTGGATTCTCTATCAAACAAGGAAGCGGTGTTGTTGCGTATTACGGCGAGGATGATAAGTACAACACAACAGCCGAATACACCACTCCTGTAGTTGCCACAACAACCTCAATCAATGCTTCCGGCTCTGGTACTGTAGCCCAATTTGGATTTGAAGCGGTTATTGACGGTAACCCCCTGTCTTTACAGAAAATTGATATACTTACGAAACAAGGAAAGTTGAGGTAACTATGGCTGTTTATGTCAAAATAAGTGATTTTGCAATCAAGGATTCCTTGCTTACCGGGGACCCTGATAAAGTTATCACTGGCGCCGAATTGGATGCTGAATTCAATGCTATCGCCCTTTCCAGCTCGCAAAACATCACAGCAATCACTAATGCTCAATCTGCTGCGGAGGCTGCTGCCGTGTCCGCTGCGGCTGACTTGGTGTTGACTAACGCCGATGTTGTTCTAACTCATGCTGATGTTGTTCTAACTCATGCCGATGTGGCATTAACTGCCGCAGATGTTATCTCCGCTACCGCTTCTGCAAGCACCGCTACAACGCAAGCAAGCAATGCTTCAACTTCTGCATCCAATGCGGCCACATCAGAATCAAACGCAGCCGCGTCCGAATCAAGCGCCGCAACTTCTAAAACCAACGCCGGGACATCAGAAACAAACGCGGCGACTTCAGAGACGAATGCAAAAACATCAGAAACAAACGCGTCGGCAAGCAAAGTAGCTGCCGAGGCTGCCGCTAAATCATTTGCGTTTAAGTGGACATTCTCCGCCACAACTTCGATGGCCGACCCCGGAAGCGGCGTAGTCAGGCTCAATAACACCAATCCTGCAAGTGTAACAGCGATAGCTATTGATGATAACAATTCTGACGCACAGGATATTTCAGTTTATGTGACATCTTGGGATGACAGCACAAACCCCAATAAAGGCACTGTAACGCTAAAGCAAGGCGCAAGCATAGCCATTTACACTGTTACCGGATTAACTGATAACATTGGGTGGACTGAATTATCAGTTACATATATCACTGGTTCAGGTTTATTTTCGGCCACAGAAATGTATGTTGGGTTTGTTCGTGCCGGGGATCAAGGTTCGTCTGGCATAGCAACAGACCTACTGCCAGGCGCAGCAACAGCCCTGCAACTTCTCCGCGTCAACACCGCTGGAACTGCGATTGAAGGGTACACCTTCAGCGCGAATACCCAATGGACAACCATCACCGCCGACCCCGCGCCTGCCGTGGCTGGTTCGAGTTACCTCTGTAACACCTCATCTGCCGCCTTCACCGTCACGTTACCCGCTGCGCCTGCCGCAAATGACTTGGTGCGCATTGCCGACTACGCGGGAACATTCGCAACGAACAACCTAACGCTTGGACGGAATGCATTGAACATTATGGGGCTGGCGGAAGATATGGTAATCAGCACGAACAACGTGAGCATTACGCTCACTTACGTAGATGCAACACAAGGATGGAGGATTGTATAAATGAGCAACTTAAATCAGTTTATGGGTGGGAAAACTCGTAAAACGCAGGAATTCTTGACCTCTGGCACCTTCACCCCTTCTGCGGCCTTGTTGGCGGCTGGCGGGCGTGTCGAAGTTGAACTGCGCGGCGGTGGCGGCGGTGGCAGTGGGGCTAATTCTCAAGGGGCTGGTGGTGGCGGCGGCAGCTCTAAGCTGATTCGGAATCTGACATTAAGTGCTGGCGCGATAACGGTCACACTTGGTGCAGGTGGCACGGCTGGAAGTACATCAGTACGTGGAACGGATGGCGGGAATTCCACCTTTGGGGCGCTGCTCACGGCTGCGGGAGGGGCGGGGGGTGGCCTTGGATACTATTCAGGCGGTGCAGGTGGTGCAGCTGGTGCAGAGGGTGAGTGCGGTGAACATGGAGAGTACTACAACGCAACGTATAACCCTAAATCTTGCGGAGGAAAGGGTGGCGGTGCTGGTGGCGGTTATGCCGGGGCGCGTGGTGACCAAATAGTAAATACCTATGATGGGGGTGCAGCCGGTGCGAACACCGGAGCAGGAGGGGGTGGTGGCGCACATGATGGTGCCGCCACCTATGCCGGAGGTGCAGGCGGCTCTGGTTATTGTCTCGTTACTTGGTGGGAGTGATAGATATGAAATACGCAATTATTAAAAACGGAGTTGTGGAAAACATTATTGAGGCAGAAGCTGAATTTGCCGAGCAGATTGGCGCTGTCATTGCGGCAGACGATACATCGATTGGTTACCTGTACGATGGCGTGGCATTTTACAAGCCTCTGTCAGTGGTGGCAAAGCTATCGCTCCCTGAGTACAAAGTCCAGAAGATAACCTCCATCCGTACACACTTCGATGGATTAGTTGCCGGCCTGAAAGCCGATGCCGCCCCTTACGAAGTAGAGACGTGGGCGGTACAGACTGCTGAATACTCTGCATGGGCGGCAAACAATACTGTCCCAACACCTTATGTCTCAGCACTCGCGGCAGCGCGTGGCATGACGCTGGCTGACTTGATGGCAAAGATCGGTGCGAAGGTCGCCGGACTAGCCTCGATTCAAGGGATGCAACACGCGCTTGAGGCCGCCGTGAACGCAGCTACGACACAAGCAGAACTCGACGCGGTGGTGTTTTAACCGTGAAACAACGCCTGCTCAACCTGCTAATCTCGCTCGATCAGTTTGTATTCTGCCTACTGACGATTGGCGCATCTGACCCCGACGAGACATTAAGTGCCGCAGCATGGCGGTGGGAGCTGCAAGGCAAGATCATGGGGAAGCTACTCCGCCCCACGATCGACTTTGTACTATGGTTTGACCATTGGCATTGCTTCAACAGCTACCAATCGGAGAAAATCGGCAGGCAATTACCAAAAAGTTACCGCTAATCAATAGGAGAATATCATGGCATGGAGTCCAACACCCTCGTCCCCGAAGCACACATGGCAAGGCTATGACCTTTGTTTGAACATATACAACGACGGTATGGGCGATGCGATTGCCGCAGACCCAAAGGACTTTGTGGAATTCCAAGCATGGGCTTCTACTCACACGACTTGGAGCGATGCGCCTAAATCCGTATCGGCCAGCATGGAGTAAGGCTGGAACGCACTGAATACTATTTTAACCAAAGGAACCATCATGGAATTTCAACTAGGCTTGCCAGAAATAATCGCCTTCGTACTGGCAAATATCGGGGGCGGGTGGGCGCTGTTGAGGCTTTCATTCGCGCAATTCGAGCTGAGGCTCGATGACCGTTTCGAACTTTTGGACAATGCTATGGCCGATGTTAAGCGTATCGAGCTTGAGATAGTCCGAGCCGACACCCGCAACGCGCAAACGTATGTCACCCAAACAAGCCACGATAAGGTGCTGGAACGAATTTTTAATGTACTGTCGAGCATGGAACAAAAACTGGATGGTAAAGCCGATGCTGCCGACTGCGATATGAAAATCATGCGGATCA
>Ga0210033_1001621_pt1 | contig 20342 bp, 16 predicted proteins | sample CryGeymeta201501_FD_185465 | JGI IMG/M metagenome (GOLD analysis project Ga0210033, IMG submission 185465) | Groundwater microbial communities from Crystal Geyser aquifers in Utah, USA - Crystal Geyser metaG 2015-01 (SPAdes) (version 2) | ecosystem: Environmental > Aquatic > Deep subsurface >... | reverse complement strand
ATGGTATTTTTGAGGCAATCTTCATAAGAGTAGTCTTGATTTTCTTGGACTTTAAAGAATTCCTCTTCTCCATATTCCCCTTTAGTGGTCCTCTTTCCGGGTCATGAATCATTTGTAGTTCATCGACAATGATTAAAGAAATGTTTTCTAAAAGGGCAGGATATTTCCAAAGAAAGTAATTAAACTTCTCATAGACCATTACCGCGATCTCATATTCTCCGGCAATTATTTTATAATCATCTTCCCGGTGGTCTCGAGAGGAGATCAGGATTTTTATCAGGCAATCTTTGCCACTATAGAGTTTTTTAAAATGCCGGTATTTTTCCTCGGCTAAAGAACGCAAGGGGACTAAATAAATGGCTTTTTGGTAGTGGATGGCTTGGGTGATGGCGGCCATCTCTCCGATAAAGGATACCATAATCCTCCAGACTTCTCATCTTCATCGGTTTTTTTAACATTCTTATCTTTCTCCTTTCCTTATTATTACAGGAATCCATAAAACATTTGTTTGTTACAATATTATACTCTTTCTCCTTTCCACTTTCAACCCCTATTTAAAAATATTTTTCCTAATAAAAAAGAGGATTTTTCATAACTTTGTCGAATAATAATTTATAGAATTTGAAATAAATTTAAAAAAATATTATTTTATCTCATAATTTCTGCCCTACTGTATTCAAACCAACGTGATATAATCATAAAAACATTAAAGAAACTTTTGAAGTTAATCTAAAAAAAGATACCGTTTGGCTGTCTCAAAAACAGATGGCAGAATTATTTGAAAAAGATGTTCGTACTGTTAATGAACATATTGGTAATATCTATAAAGAAAAAGAATTAATGAAGAGTTCAACTATCCGGAAATTCCGGATAGTTCAAAAAGAAGGCAATAGACAAGTAGAAAGGATACGAAGTTGTTATAACCTAGATGTAATCATTGAGAAACCGAAGAGAATTTTAAGAAAGATGGGATTAGAGTTATGAATTTAGATGAAATATTAAAAGGTACAGAAAACACAACTGTTGAATTTAAAGAAAAAATCAATGAATCGATATTTAAAACTATTTCAGCTTTTGCTAATAAAGAGGGAGGAATTATCTATATTGGTATATCAGACAAAAAAGAGATAAAGGGATTTGAATATACCAATAGCTTACTCGGAGATTTAACTAATAAAATAGTAAATCTGCTGGGAATTCATCCCCAAATAGACTGTATTAAAGTTGATAAAAAAGATGTACTTCAAATAAAGATTAAGAAAAGTACTCTACCTATATCCTACAAAGGTAAATATTATACTCGGGTTGGAAACACTACCAGAGAAATGCAGGGAGAAGGATTAAGAACTTTTTTTATAAAAGGTACAAACTGGGACGGACTTACCGAAGAGTATAGTTTAGATGAGATTAATACCGAAACGGTTAGAAAATTTATCCGAATGGCCGTAAAAAGTGGAAGGTTAAGAAGCGAAGATGAAAACGAAGATATAAAAACTATTTTTAAGAAATTAAAACTTATCATCAATGGAAAATTAACTAATGCAGCAATAATATTATTTGGCAATGATCCCCAGAAATATTTTATAAATGCATTGGTAAGAGTAGGACGATTTAAGGATGAAACTACCATTATAGGGGATAGACGCATAGAAGGGAATCTATTTAAACAAATAGAAGAAGCGGAAGAAGCGATAAAGAATTTCATAAATGTAAGATATGAAATAACCGGGGAACAATTAACCAGAAAAAATATCTGGGATTATCCTTTAGAAGCAATTAGAGAAGGACTCTTAAACGCTGTGATTCATAGAGATTATTTCAGATACAATGTTCAAACCCAGATTAAAATATTTAATGATTGGATATGGTTCTTTAATATTGGAGGACTTCCAGAGGGAATAACCCTTGAACAATTGAAAACTACCCATCCCTCAGTTGCCAGAAATCCTCTTATTGTCCATATATTTTATCTTGCCGGATTAATTGAAGAATATGGATCTGGAATCGGAAGAATTATTAACTCCTTAAACAAGGTTAATCTGCCAGAACCTGAGTTTAAAGAGGAATTCAGTGGATTTTCACTCTATATGAGAAAGGATTACTATACCGAAGAAAGACTCAAGGAAATGGGACTTAACGAAAGGCAGACAAAAGCAGTAATTTACATTAAAGAGAAGGGAAAAATTACAAATAAGGAGTATCAGGAGTTAAACAATATCAAAAAGAGGCAAACGAGTGAAGATTTTGCAGTTTTAGAGGATAAAGGTATCTTAGAAAAAATTGGAACTACTGGAAAGGGAACTTATTACATTTTAAAGGGGCATTAAAGGGGCATTAAAGGGGCAAAATGACAGGGTATTTTCCAACAGGTTTGAATTCTTTAATCCTGATTCACTTCCCAAGAAAATATAATTTACTCCCTTGACAGAACATTTTCCCTATATTCCTTGCCTTTGAGGGAAGATTCTTTCAATATTTCCTCCCCCTTCGAGGGGGAGGATTAAGGTGGGGGTGAAACATTTTCTGTCCTTACGAACCTGGGTTATTAGAGCGCGGCAATCTTAACTGACAAACTGGCAAACCGGGTAACTGACTAACTAAGTTGATTGGCTGATCGGAAGATTGTAGATTATTTTAATTGGTAGATTGTTTCTAAATTAGTAAATGATTTAATTAATTTATTGGTGAATTGGCAAATTGGTCAATAGGTGAATTGAGAACCCTTGTATTTTATAACTTAATTCACAAAAAAGAAGGACTTTCCCAACCTTTTGTCGAATTAATATTAGGATATAGAAAAATAGAAGAGATTTATTTTTTTGCTCTCCGGTGACTATTTAATAAGGTAAATATAAAATCTTGAAGTATAAAAAAGTATTGTTCACTGACACATAGGAGCGGAGATGGATATAGAAAACGTTAAGACAATAACAAGTGGTATCGTAGAAGTAGCTAAAATTGTAGGGCCTGCCATTATCACTGCAATATTTGGTTACAAAGTAGGAAAATCACAATTTGAAGGAAAACTTAGAGAGTTAGAGAAAAAATATGCATATTCTGCTTCAGAAAAACTTTTTGAGTATTATCAAAATCGTGAAAAGGAACTCGATGAATCTTATAAGAGTATCACTGAAGATATGGGGTTTCTTTTAGGTGTGGATATGGCCTTGGATTTGACTACAGATAATGATTCAATAAATAAAATAATAAAAATTTACGACCTTTATGAGAAGACATTGCCTTATCAAATAAAACTTACCTTGAGAGATCTGAGAAAATATAGCCTTCAAGAGACTGAGGAATTTATAAAACTTGAAAGCTTTCTAGATCAAAAGGCATTACAAAGCCAGGAAAAGAATTGGAATGAAAAAATATCTTATCTTCTTGAGGTTTATTTCTATCTACGAATTTGTAACAAGAGGATATTAGAAGAAATATCTACAAACTATATGAAAATATTCGTAAAAACATAATATTGGATAAGGCATTGGATATGGGCTCAAATCTTTATTCTTGACAGTTAATTAAATTATTTGTCAAAAATAAAGATTTGAGCTCGGTAACTTCTTTGTGTGGATAAGAAAGGAGTGTCTTAATCCTCTAAGATGCACGGACTCCGTGACGTGTTCAAAAAATATAATTGAGGTAAGTTAAATAATGAATACAGATCTAACTTTTATTACTAATGAGAAAGGAAAATATTTAAAAGACCGATTTAAGGTCTTGATTAAAGGTTCTAAATTATTCGACTGCCTGGTTGGTTATTTTTATACCAGTGGGTTTTATGCTATTTATAATTCATTGGAAAATACAGAAAAAATCCGCATCCTCATTGGGATCAGTGCTAATCGAAAAACTTACGAATTATTATCAAGTTGCAATGAGAATCGACCGCAATCTTTGCCGTTCTCTCATGCTGAAACCAAACAGGTGATTGAAGGATATATTGAGCAAGAACTGGAAGAGTCAGAGGATAATAGTAAAGTAGAGCGAGGGGTAACTAAATTCATCGAATGGGTTCGTAGTAAAAAATTGGAAATAAAAGCCTATCCTGCCCGGAATATCCACGCTAAGGTATATATTATGACTTTTACAGAAGGCGACCGAGATACCGGAAGGGTTATTACCGGTTCCAGTAACTTAACCCAGGCTGGACTTGTTGATAATCTTGAATTTAATGTTGAACTAAAAAATAGTGCGGACTATTCTTTTGCCAGGGAAAAATTTGAAGATCTCTGGAAAGATGCAGTTGATATCAGTGAAAAATATATCCAGACTATTGAAAATAAAACCTGGCTTAATCAAAATATTACCCCTTATCAGCTTTACCTAAAGCAATTATATGAATACTTTAAGGATGAGTTAAGTCAATCCGAAGAATTATTCGCGAAATACTTTCCATCAGATTTTAAAAAGCTGGAATATCAGGAACAGGCTGTTTTAAACGCTAAGAAGATACTGCTCGAATACGGCGGTGTTTTCATTTCGGATGTCGTAGGGTTAGGTAAAACCTATATCTCTGCTATGCTGGCAGGCCAGCTGGACGGCAGAACCCTGGTCATCGCCCCGCCAGTACTGCTGGAAAAATCCAATCCCGGCTCCTGGACCAATGTGTTTTTTGATTTCCATGTACCTCAAACCGAGTTTGAATCCATAGGGAAATTAGATCACCTGCTTGCGAGAGGAACTGAAAAATACACCAACATCATCATCGATGAAGCGCACCGCTTTCGAACCGAAACAACGGTTACCTATGAGAAATTGGCGGAAATCTGTCGCGGGAAGAGAGTAATTCTCGTAACCGCTACCCCTTATAATAATGCTCCGAAAGATATTCTCAGCCTATTGAAACTGTTCCAAAAAGCCAGAAAAAGCACTATCCCCAATCTACCCAATCTGGAAAGTTTCTTTAGCCATCTTGAACAGAGACTAAAAAAACTGGACCGGAAGAAAGATTATCCCGAATATATCCGTATTGTAAAAGAAAACGCGCGGGAAATACGGGAAAAAGTCCTGAAATATTTAATGGTGCGCCGCACCCGGAAGGAAATAGAAAAATATTTTTCTAAAGATATCACCGAGCAAGGACTGAAATTTCCGGATGTGGAGAAACCAGCCCCACTCTTTTATGAACTTAATGAAAAAGAAGATGAAATATTCAGCAAAACTATCGGTTTAATTGCGAAAGAGTTCAAATATTCCCGTTACATGCCCTTACTTTACTATCAAGGTAAGCTAGAAGTGAATCAGCTTGAGCAACAAGCCCAGCGAAACATGGGCCGGTTTATGAAAATCCTGCTGGTCAAACGCCTGGAAAGCAGCTTCTTTGCCTTTAGAAATTCGATAGACCGATTCTTGCATTCCTACGCGATGTTTATCCAGGAGTTTGATAATGGCAGGGTATATGTGAGCAAAAAGTATACCAATAAAATATTTGAACTGCTCGAAAATGATGATGATGCCGCTGTCCAGTATCTGATTGATGAAGGTAAAGCCGAACAATTTGCCAGCAGCGATTTTACCTCAGGATACAGGGATGACCTGCAGCATGACTATGATGTTTTGCTGGAAATCAAAAAACTCTGGATGCACCTTGACCGTGATCCAAAGCTGTTAAAAATCCTCTCTGAATTGTCCTCGGATTCGGGCTTGCAAAAAAATCATCTGGTTATTTTTACGGAATCAAAGGAAACTGCTGATTATCTTTTCAAGAACTTAAATAAGAAATATCCGGATAAAGTGTTATGTTATACCGGTGGTTCGGGTGAGGCTACCCGCAATAAAGTCATCGAGAACTTTGATGCCCGAGCTCGGGATCAGAAAAATGATTATCGTATATTGGTTTCAACCGAAGTCCTCTCTGAAGGGGTAAACCTGCACCGTTCCAATACAGTGATCAACTACGATATCCCCTGGAACCCGACCCGTATGATGCAGCGGGTAGGGCGGATTAATCGGGTGGATACAACTTTTAAAAAAATTTACACCTTTAATTTTTTTCCCACCGTCCAATCCAATGATCAGATTAAGCTAAAAGAGGCGGCGGAAGCTAAAATCAATGCCTTTTTAACCCTGTTGGGTGGTGATGCCGAGCTATTGACCGAGGGTGAACCTATCGGCTCCCACGAACTTTTTAACCGCTTAATTTCCAAACAGACCCTGGAGGGCGAAGATGACACCGGGGATAGCGAATTAAAATATCTCCATACTATCAAAGAGATTCGCGATAAAGATCCCGACCTTTTTGAAAAAATTAAAAGACTGCCTAAAAAAGCGCGCACCTCAAAATATCATACCAAACAGGCTAATTCTCTGATTACTTACTTTCGGCGGGGGAAACTCCAGAAATTTTTCTTAGCCACTACCAACTCGGAAGTCAAAGAACTTGATTTTATTTCCGCAGCCCAATTGTTGGAAAGCACCCCCGATGAACCAAAGAAAAAACTTCCCGAACAATTTTATGGCCTGCTTGATAAAAATAAAGAAGCTTTTATTTTAGCTACTACTGAAGAACTACCCATCCAAAGACAGAGGGGTGGACGCGACAACGCGGCATGTATTCTTAAAATCATAAAAGCAACTCTGAAAAACACCCAAAAATTGACCGAAGACCAGGAGTTGTACCTGAAAAAAGTTTTAACCCAGCTGGAAGAAGGCGGCCTGCCCAAACAGACAGCAAAACAAACTTTAAAAGCATTAGATGGTCTCAAGAATGAAATTATCAACCCCTTTAAGGTACTGGCTGTTCTTCAAACTCATATTCCGGCAAAGCTGCTGGAAGGACATTATGCCGAACAGAACCCGGCGATATTTGGCAAACGAGAAGTTATTTTATCATTGTATTTAACAGAGGAGGAATGATGGATAAACAACAGGCACGAGACTGGATTAAAAAAACCTTTGAACAGCCTTTTGATAAAACGCGCTTCACGACTTTTGTCCAAGAACTTTTAAACCATATTGAACACGCACCCTTTAATTATCATGGGAGCTACATCCCTGATGCTTACCGTCAATATATAAGCTCACTTGAGCGAATAGGGAAATTTAATGATGGTGAAAACAGAATTGATATTCTTATCATAAAACTTCAGAAAGAAACTTCCCTGGCAAGTGCCCGTACCATGCAGCGTAATTTTGTTGCCGGATATTTACAGGGGAAATACGGCAGTTCCAATGAAAAGGAAGCGGCTCTGGTTGCTTATGTAGCACCGGACGAAGTTGACTGGCGCTTTTCACTGGTTAAGATGGATTATAAGTTTGAACAGGCCCCAACCGGAAAAATGAAGGTAGAAGAGGAGTTAACCCCTGCCCGGCGCTGGTCGTTTCTGGTGGGCGAAAATGAAAAGAGCCATACTGCCCAGAGCCGGTTAGTCAATATCTTGGCTAACGACGAACATAATCCCACCCTGGCAGAACTGGAAGAAGCCTTTAATATTGAATCCGTTACCAAAGAGTTCTTTTATAAATACCGCGATCTATTTATCCGCACCAAGGAAGCGCTGGATGAGTTGGTTCAAAATAATTCCAATATCAAAACCGATTTTGAAGCCAAGAGTGTCAACACCGTTGACTTTGCTAAAAAACTATTAGGGCAGATTGTCTTTCTCTACTTCTTGCAGAAAAAAGGCTGGTTCGGCGTGGGACGTGACGCCGCCTGGGGTAAGGGTTCGAAACAATTCCTGCGAGAACTCTTTGAAAAGAAGCATGGTGGTTATAACAATTTCTTCAACGATATTTTAGAACCGCTCTTTTACGAAGCCTTGCGCATTGGAGAAGAACGGAAACAAGATGATTATTATTACAGCCGCTTCAACTGTAAAATTCCCTTCTTAAATGGTGGACTATTCGATCCCATCGGAAATTACGATTGGGTTCATACTGATATGCTTCTACCGGATAGTCTATTCTCAAATTTTATAAAAACCAAAGAGGGAGATACGGGTGATGGTATTTTAGACATCTTTGAACGCTATAACTTCACTGTCAGAGAAGATGAACCCTTAGAAAAGGAAGTAGCCATTGACCCGGAACTATTGGGAAAGGCTTATGAGAAATTTAATGCCATTCGTCCCGATAATTTTGAAGAATATAAGATAGCTTTAAAGAGCGGCAAAAAGGGGAACGAAAGCAAATTCAACAAACAATATGGGGTCTATTACACTCCCCGTGAGATTGTGCATTATATGTGCCAGCAGAGTTTGATCAATTACCTATTTACTGAATTAAACAATGATAAAATCAGCTACGAAAAACTCGGCGACCCTAATCTCGAAATGTTCGGCAATGAAGGGAAAAAAGGACAGCTCGACATTACTATTGAGCATAAAGAGAAATTCTTGATTCCAAAAGAAGATATTGAAAAATTTATAAATTTAGGTGAGCAGGTTAGCGAGAATGAAGCAATAGCTTTAATTAAAGAACAAAGAATTAATACCGGAATACAGAAGAGTACTGAAAAAAAACTGCAACTGCCCGAAAGTATCCGCACAAATGCCGAACTTATTGACCAGAAACTGGCGGATATCACCGTCTGCGACCCGGCCGTGGGTTCAGGCGCCTTCCCCGTGGGAATGATGAGCGAAATTGTCAGGTCAAGAAATGTGCTTACAACATTTATTCACTCTCCTGAGTCCCCCCTTGATAAGGAGGGAATAAAAGGGGGTTCACGCACACCCTACGATTTTAAACGCCAGTGTATTGAGCATTCTCTCTACGGCGTGGACATAGACCCCGGCGCGGTTGAAATCGCCAAACTCAGACTCTGGCTCTCACTGGTGGTGGATGAGGAAGATATTAAAAATATTAAACCACTGCCGAATCTGGATTACAAAATCGTCTGCGGCAATTCGCTTTTATGGTATCCTTATACCCCAAGGGGATTAGAAAAAATTGAAAAGCTAAAAGAACAATTCTTTACTGAAACAAATCCCACAAGGAAGAATGAACTGCGCGGTCAAATTGATGATGCAATTTACAGTCTGTATAAAAATACAGAAAAAAGCCTTGGTTACAAAGTTACAATGGATTTTAAAATAAATTTTTCAGAGGTATTTCATAATAAGGGTGGGTTTGATGTGATAATTGCGAATCCGCCGTATATTGATTCTGAGAGGATGGTTGGACAAGGGCAATTAGATTTTCGCAAAACAATAGCAAAAACTTTCAAATTAACAAAAGGTAATTGGGATATTTATATTGCATTTTTTGAAAAGGGATTTAATCTTCTGAATCCAAAAGGCATACTAACTTATATCACCCCTGATAAATGGATTTCAAAACCTTTTGGAGATGCCTTGAGAAAAACCAAAATATCCAACTTGTTATCAATATTGAAAGCGGGGAGGGATATTTTTGAAGATGCGAAAGTCGATGCCATTGTATCCTTATTTACAAATATGAAGCAAGAATACATTTTTGTATATCTATACAAAAATGATATTTTTTTGAAAGATAAGATACTGAAGAAAGAATTGATATCACCTTATGCGTTGGACGCTTTATTTTCTAATAGCTTTGATTTAATTCAGGAGTTAGATAGTGCAGAAAATAAACTATTTGACAATTTCATATGCGAAAACGCATGTGCAACATCAGATGCTTATAAATTAAAACCATTAATTCACGAAAACAAAACAGATTTTCTAAATCCTTCTACACATTTCATAATCGTCAACACTGGCACCATTGGAAAATATTATTCGAAATGGGGAATCCAACCAATGGTATATCTGGGAGATAAATATCTGCACCCTGTTGTAAAGAGAGTCGATTTTTTTAAGAATTTCAAAAATGCTTACTCAAAGAAAACCCTGCGTCCAAAAATTATCATTAAAGGTTTGAATTTATTGGATGCCTTTCTTGATGATGATGGTATTGCAATACCAGGGAAGACAACTCTGGTAATAAATAATAAAAATGATAGTAAAGGTGAATTAAAATTTTTGTTGGCATTAATAAATAGCTCAATGGTTTTTTATTACATCAAAGAAAAATACTCTGCATCTAGCTACAATCAAGGAGTATCTTTTACAAAAGAGATGATAAATAATATTCCTTTTCCAAAAGTAGAAACCGACATATACAAAAGAATAATTGTAACTATAGATTGCATTCTCTCACTCACTCAATCCGACGACTACATACAAACCAAGGTCAAGCAGGCACAGGTCAAAGAATACGAAAAGCAGATAGATCAGATGGTTTACCAGCTCTACGGTTTAACCGAAGAAGAAATAAAAATTGTAGAAGGTGAGAAATAAATTTGCTATATTTTGTTTTAATAAATAAGGTGCCAATGTGATGAATAAAAAAATATCAGTGATTGATTTATTTGCCGGAAGCGGGGGTCTATCAGAAGGATTCCACAGACAGGGTTATAATATTGTGGCCTATATTGAAAAAGACAGGTATGCCTGCGAAACTTTATTAACCCGGTATATTTATTGGGTATTGAAAAAAAAGGGTAATAAAAATATTTATTATGATTATTTGAAAGGTTCGTTGAATAAAGAAGCTCTGTATACCTATGTTAATTCATTTAATCCTGTTATCAATATAGAAATTTCGGATGCGATGCTTCCACAAATAATAAAATCTATCAAAAAAAATATGAAAGTACTGAACATAAAGAATATTGATGTATTCATTGGTGGACCACCGTGCCAGGCTTATTCTCTTATTGGCAGGGCAAGAGATGCATACAATATGGAACATGACCCGCGAAATTTACTTTACAAATATTATGTAGCATTGCTTAAAGAATTTAGACCGGAAGTGTTTGTTTTTGAAAATGTTAGCGGAATATTATCCGCAGGAAATGGTAAATTGTGGGAGGATGTTCAGTTATATTTCAGAAATGCGGGCTATGAAGTAGATTTTAGAGTCCTTGATGCTTCAGATTTTATGGTTCTTCAGAAAAGAAAAAGAGTAATTCTTATCGGTTGGCGCGAAAAACTGAAGTTATCTTATCCGTTGTTTGATAAAGTCAGACATAATTACCTGGTAAGAGATTTACTGTTAGATCTTCCCCCTCTTCAGCCGGGACAAACAATTGATGTAGGAAACTATAACTCTGAACCATCAGAATATTTAATTAAAACAGGTATAAGAACAGACAGGGATATTCTAATTCAACATGTGCGGTTAGACCGCTTAATGAAAATGATAGGCAGATATATAAGATTGCAATAAAACTATGGAGAAAGTTTCATAAAAGGTTAATATACTCTGATCTGCCAGAATCGCTCAAAACCCATAAAAATGCCAGATCTTTTCTTGACAGGTTTAAGGTTGTCGCTGATGATCTGCCTTATTCCCATACAATTGTGGCACATATAGCAAAAGACGGGCATTATTACATTCATCCTGATATAAACCAGTTAAGGTCAATTTCCGTGAGAGAGGCCGCAAGAATACAGTCTTTTCCTGATAACTATAAATTTGAAGGGCCACGAACGGCACAATTAACTCAGATCGGAAATGCAGTGCCTCCCCTGATGGCAGAAAGAATTGCGGAGAAAATAAAGGAGATGCTTTTATGAAAGGCGCTTATAAATTCAGACCATCAGCAAGATTAATTCGCACCATTGGCGATGACATCATCAAAGATGTATATGCTGCGGTAATTGAACTGATAAAAAACGCATACGATGCCGATGCAAACAATGTGGAATTGAAATTTATTGATCTGGCAAATCCCGAAAAGGCAAAAATAATAATTAAGGATGATGGTCATGGAATGGATTACAAAACAGTAGTTAATAACTGGATGGTTCCTGCAACAGACGATAAATTAAGCAGAAGAAAAAGTCCGGGTGGACGTTATATGCAGGGAAGGAAAGGTATAGGGAGATTTGCTACTTCTATACTCGGAAATACTCTGCTTATGAAAACAACAGATGAATTGGGTATAACTACTACGGTTTTGATCGATTGGAGTATTTTTAGTGCGGAAAAATACCTTGATGAAATAAAACTTTTGGTGGAATCGAGAATTTCAGCACAAAAATCAGGTACAGAATTAATAATAGAACCCAAAAAAAAGGAGTTAGAGTGGACAGAAAAAGAAATGGAACTTCTGATAAGAGGATTGAGAAAGCTTGTGTCACCAATTGTTAAAAAAGAGAATTTTCGAATTGGAATTGAATTCAAAAATACAGGTATCAAAAATTACGATAATATGGAAATGGGAATAGAACCCTTTCCGATGTTAGAATTATTCGATTATAGATTATACGGGAAAATAGATGAGAAAGGGAACGTCTCTATGGTTTATGAAAATCAAGTTGAAAAAAATATTCCGGCTGAAGAAATTAAATTTCACATCACTCTTGAAAATGGAAAACTATGTGGACCTTTTGAACTGGATTTCAGGATTTTTGATCGTGAAGCTGATGCAATAGAAAACCTGATAAATAGGGGATTAAAAGATCCGGATAAAGGAAAATATCTTGGTAAGAATGAAGCGAGAGATCTTCTTAATGAAACCTGTGGTGTAAGTATTTACCGAAACGGTTTTCGTATTAGACCTCATGGCGAACCTGGTTACGACTGGTTATTACTCGATAAGGAAAGAATACAAAATCCATCCATGAGAATTGGTAGTAATCAAATTGCTGGGTTCATAACAATTGCTGACGAAGGGATTTCACATCTTGAAGAAAAAAGTTCCAGGGATGGATTGAAGGAAAATAGTCATTATGCGGGATTAGTAGAGATAGCTAAAAAATGTCTTGCACAACTTGAGGAGAGAAGATTTGATTTTAGAAAAAAAACCGGTCGTGGCAGAAAAACTGTAAAAATAGAACAGGAACTTAATGCTCTATTTGATTTCGATACACTTAGGAATTCTATTAAAAAGGAGCTAATAAAATCTAATGTATCATCCCCAACATTAATAAAAATAGAAAATGTCATCGAAAAAACGGAAAAACAGAAAGTTGATACACTTGAACAGATAAAAGATACAGTGGCCATGTATCAGGGTCAGGTAACACTTGGTAAAATAATCATGGTTATTATGCATGAGGGTCGCAAGCCTTTAAAATATCTAAAAGAACAATCGCCTCGAATCGCAGGGTGGATAAAGGAGTTGCAGGAAGAATATAATACTTATCTCCTTGAAAAAATAATTGATCGGCTTGAGGATACAAAGAAAGAGTCTCTCCTTTTAATAGATCTGTTCAATCGCCTTGATCCCCTGGCTATCAAGAAGCGGGGACGGAGGAAAAATATTAATATTTACAATGTTATAAAACGGACAGAAAAACTATTTGAAAATGAACTTCTGGAAAAAGAAATAAAATTTATTAATGAGGTTGATAGAGAAGTAACTTTTTGGGGCTGGGAGCAGGATTTTTACATTGCTCTGACAAACCTTATTGATAACAGTTTGTACTGGTTGCCAACGTTAGAAAATAAAAAGCATAAACAAATTGTAATTTCTTCGCAGTATGAAGATAAATCAGCGATAATTGATTATAGAGATAACGGTCCTGGCATTGCGAAGAAATATATTGTAGATGGTCTTATTTTTGAACCTGGTTTTTCCACCAAACCAGGGGGTACAGGATTGGGACTTGCAATTGCAGGTGAAACAATAGAAAGGAATAAAGGTACTCTTCGCGCACTTTATGATTCTGAAGGTGCATACTTCAGAATTGAACTTCCATCAGGAGAATGAAAGAAAGAGGGAACAGAAAATGTCAAATTTAAATTTGCTTATCGTAGAAGATGATAGCAATCAGGTAAAACTCTACAAAGATACAATAGAAGGGTTTAACTCAAAGTCCAACATCAAAATTGAAAGTAAAGAGTGCAGCAATCTTGAAGACGGTTTTGAGCAGGTTAAAGTTAATAATTTTGATGCTGCAATTATAGACTTGAGACTTGGTAGTAGCGATATGAAGGGCGAAGGCAAAAAAATAATTAGAGAAATAAAAAACAATTTGCGCTTTCCTGTTTTTGTGTTGACTGGATATTCTGGAGACCTTGACGAAGATCTCAGAGATGAAAATATTTTTTATAAAATTTATGAGCGAACAAAAGATACCACTAAGGTGCTGCAAGAAATAACGGATATATATAGAACAGGAATAACTAAAATTTTGGGCAGGAAAGGAATTATTGAAGATATACTCCAAAAAGTTTTTTGGGGAAACATCGCAGAAGACATAGAGTACTGGATGCAAGAAATCGAAGATAAGAATAAAATTGAAAAGGTGCTTTCAAGACGTATAATCGCACATATAACTGAAAGTTTAAAGTTAACTAAAGAGGGTGAATTTGAAACATATTATCCTGCTGAGGTTTATATTATGCCACCCATAAAAAAAGAATTTTTTACTGGTGACATTTTGAAAAACAAGACTTCGGAAGAATATTTTTTAATTCTTACACCCGCCTGTGATATGGAATTGAGAAAACGAAAAGATGGTGAAAATCGGGTAACATATAGAAACGCTGATAAAATAATACTCGCAAAGTTAGTTAAGTTTGCTAAAGTCGCAGAAGTTAGTAAGTATATCGAGACTCATAGTAACGCAAAAAATAGTGAGGTTGAAAAATATATCAGGAACACAAAAAAAGGTAGATACCACTATTTGCCCTCATTTGGTTCCAGGATACCAGGATTTCTGATTGATTTTCAGGATATAAATCAAATTGATCCAGAAAAACTTACTACCTCTACCTATGATCGTGTTGCTTCAGTTGATGGACCATTTTTAAAAGATATCATAGCAAGATTTACATCTTATTATGCCAGACAGGGATCACCAGAACTTGATATGGATATAATATTAAAAAAGTTGATAAATGGTTGAAAAATATATTCGCCGTAAATTATTTTTATGGCATAAAAAAAATTATAGAGATTTTCCATGGCGGCATACAAAAGACCCATACAGAATAATGATTGCAGAATTTATGCTTCACAGAACCAGAGCAGAACAGGTCGTACCTGTATACGAAAATTTTATCAAAAAATATCCTGATGTTTATAAGTTATCTCGTGCCAGATCTGAAAATATAAAACAGGTAACTCAGCATCTTGGCCTTCACTGGCGCTCCAGTCATTTTATTGAGGCGACAAAACATATTGTTAAGAATTATAACGGCTCTTTTTCGGACACAGCGGAGGGCCTTTTAAAAATTCCAGGCATTGGTGAATATATTGCCGGGGCAATTCTTACTATTTGTTTTAATAAACCATATCCTGTTGTAGATGCCAATGTTGCCAGATTCGTAAACAGGTTCTACGGTTTAAATTTAACAGGTGAAATTAGGCGAAAAAAAGAAATTATCAATATTGCAAAGCAACTATTTAATACAGTAAATCCGGGAAAATATCTTTTTGCAATCATTGATTTTACAACGATGATATGCAAGCCCCGAAATCCCGACCATGAAAATTGTATGATAAAAGATGATTGTAAATATTTTAAATCAGCCACTAATAATAAATAATAGGGACAGCTATTTTCTTGAGAAAAAGATGGATAAGAAAAATGTTTATTTTGGAGAAAATGAATTCAAGAACAGGTGTGCCAAGTCAATAATTCGATAACTTTTAGCGGAAGAGCGCCAAGAAGCTCTATATTTCTTGCAGGGTGAAAGTCCTTTTTGGGTAAGGTCTAGCCAACCACCCCTACCGAGTGTTGCATTGAAATGGGTAACCATTAGATGACCTGTCTGCTGCAGGCAGGAGCGTACACCGGGAAACAGATAGGCTAAAAGTGAATTATACCGCCTCGTAAATAAAGATTAATGCAGATGGCGACGTCGTTTTCGGTAACGGAAGCCTATACCAAAGAATCGCAGATGGCGAGATTCTAAGAGGGTCTGTCGAGGATGACAAATGCAAACCTCCCGGCAGGGAATAGTAATTTTTTACGGAAGCGAGTATTTCTGAAGAGCCCAGTGCGGTAGTTCCGCATGCTGGGATCTGTGCGGGGGCAGTCAGATGTGTCTCGATTTAAAATTAACCAGCTCTTTACAAATAAACGTAAACAGAATACAATAAACGTGTAAATGTAAAAAGGTGGTGTTGATATGAATCATGAAGAGAAGTTGATTGAGATTATTAAAGAGAATAGAGGATTAATATTGTCATCACAGGTAGATCAATTGGGAATCCCAAGAATTTATTTATCCATCTTAGTCAGAAAAGGGTTTATAGAAAAAATTGGAAGAGGCGTATATTTAACGGTTGATGCTTTTGATGACGAAATGTTTAGAATTCAAGCAAGATATCGCAAAGGAATTTATTCGCATGGGACAGCTTTATATCTGCATGATTTAACAGATACAATACCCAATCATTATACTATGACTTTTCCAGATAGATACCATGTAAGATCACTCAAAGAAGAAGGTATATTCACATTTTATGTTCAAAAAAAATTGCATGACCTGGGTAAAGTAGAATTATTATCTAGTTTTGGAAGAAATATTAGCACCTATAATATGGAGAGAACCATGGTAGATATAGTTAGAAGTCGAAATCAAATAGATACTGAAATGTTAAACCATGCTTTAAAACGTTATGTAGTTAGGAAAGATAAAAATATTACCATGCTGATGAAGTATGCAAAATTATTTAAAATTGAGAAAATCATGCGACAATTTATAGAGGTTTTACTGTGAGAAATGCAATGCAGTTAAAAGCTAAAATAAGAAATATTTCCAGGGAGAAAAGAATTTCAGGATAATAGGGACAGACACCTATTTATTTGGATAATAGGGACAGAATACTGGTACAATTAAAGAACTTAATTATCATTTACCGGAATTAGAAGTTATCGAAAAAGGTACATGCAGTTCCTGTAAAGGAGCTTTACTGGTTGCTATGCGGCGTTTGTATAAGAAGGAAAGACAATCTCCACACTGTACCATACTTATGGGACAAAGATTGAGAGATAGAGAATGTGAGTTTGTCCCTATTTTTAAGTATGGTACAGTCAAATCAAAACGCAGGTACGCAGGCATCATTTATTTAATCCTCGCACTTTTATCCACATTCCTTACTCAGGATTTGCCTATATTGACTTTGACGGTTATAATTACTTTAATATCTATTCAGCGAGGGGTTATAAATGATAGAAAGAATAATTAAGTATAAACATATTATCTGGGATTGGAACGGAACCTTGATAGATGATGTATGGCTGGTAGTGGAAATAATGAATAAGATGTTAAAGAAGCGCAATTTGCCAGGGATAGATACAAAAAAATATAGGGAAATTTTTTGTTTTCCAGTAACCAAATATTATTTAAAACTTGGATTTGATTTTTCTAATGAATCATTTGAGGAACTTACGGTGGAGTTCACAGGTGAATATTACCAGCGTTTCAATGAGTGTAAGTTATTTAGTGAAGCAGAAGAAGTATTAAAAAAAATAAGCGATATGGGGATATCTCAATCCATTTTATCTGCTTCAAAAGAAGATGTTCTGATAGAACAGATTAAGTATTATGGTATTGATAAATATTTTTGTAAGATCATAGGTTTAGAAAATCACTATGCTGAAAGTAAAATTGAAAGAGGGAAAAAATGTATAGTTGAATTAAATTTAAATCCGCAAGAAGTTCTTTTAATAGGAGATACTATCCATGATTATGTAGTTTCAAAACAGATTGGCAGTGATTGTTTACTGATTGCTAATGGGCATCATAGTTATAAAAAGCTTACCAAGTTGGGGAGTGAGGTTATCATTATCAGTAAATTAAAAGAAATAAATCAAATTTGAGTGAAGAAATTGATTAGGTAAGATAGGCAGGAGGTAAAGGATGAAGAACCCACATACACTTATTATTTTTTTGACCTTGATTATTATCTTTATAACTTCGGTCAGTAGGTTCAGTTTTAGTCAGGATAAATCAATAGAAGAACTATACTTTCAGGGTGTTGATTTATTAGAAAATAAAAAACAATACGAAGAAGCACTTAATTATTTTCAGCAGATTATCGAATTAGAACCAGGTTATGCAGATGCCTATTTCCAGATGGGGAAAATATTTGGAACTACTAAGCAATTCGAAAAAGCAATAACCTACTATAAAAATGCTATCAATTTGAAACCCGATTATAGTTCAGCTTATTACGAATTAGGGCTTGTTTATATGGAACTTCAAAAAAGGGAGGAAGCATTGGAGGCCTTTAAACAGGCCATTCGAAGTAATCCTGATTCTGCCAGTGCCCATTATGGCCTGGGATTAGCCTATAATGAATTAGAAAGATATAATGAGTCTATTGCAGCATTCCAGCAAGCTTTACTGCTTGACCCCAATGATGCTCAAATTTATTATGGTTTAGGAATTACTTATGAACAAATCGGGGAGTATCAAAAATCAATTGATAACTTTGAGAAGGCAGTACAATTACAACTGGATTATGGTAAGGCTTTTTATCATTTAGGAATGAATTATCAAAAGATGGAAAAATATCCGGAAGCCGTCGAAAACCTGGAAAAGGCTGCAAATTTCCTACCCGATTCTGCTGATGAAATTTATTATACCATAGGCACGATTTACCGAAAAATGAAAAATTATGAGGACGCTGCCATCGAAAGTTTCAAAAAAACCACCCAGAGAAATCCCCAACATACTGATGCTTTTTTCTATTTAGGATGGCTCTATAATAAAAAAGGGGATTATGAGAAGGCGATAGAGGCTTACCAGGAAGTTATTCGCATTAATCCTGATTACACTAATATTCATTATAACTTAGGCTGGGCTTATGGAGAATTAAAAAAATATCCGGAAGCCGTTAACGCTTTTGAGAAAGCGGTTGAACAAAATCCCCAAGACGCAGATGCTCATTACGGTCTGGGATGGATGTACAGTCAATTAGAAGATTATGAAAAAGCCATAGAAGCCTTTAAACAGGCTATACGTATTCAGCCAGATTATATTTATGCCCACTATAATTTAGGAATGGTTTTTCTGGTTCAAGGGGATAGAAATAGTGCTCTTGACGAATATAAAATTCTCAAAGATTTAGATCAGGATATAGCAGACCGATTATTTGACCTGATTTATAAATAAAGCCTTACCTGCGCGACCAGTGCGTCCAGTTTTCTTGTTTTTCCGCTAAGATCATACATTCTACCTGCATCAGAGCCATCAGGATTATGCGTATGTCTTATATAAATTATGGGCAGATTTTTATTTTCAAAATATTTAATTATTTTATTAATATTTTTAATTGTATTTTCAATATTAGCTACTTTTAATCTGGAATTGGTTAAAGAATAAACCTTTTGAGCATCTATTACTAATAGAGCACTACTTTTAATCATTTTTTCCCTCTGGTATAATAAGATGATAATTGCTTATTTTGTATTTAAATTATATTATAAAGAAAAATAATAATCCATAAGGGAGATAGTTAAAATTTTGAATATAAACAATATATTTGGCCCAGCATTAGGAGCAATATTATTGATAACTATAAAGTATATCCTTAAACCAGTGGAAGAAGGGTTAGGAATTTATGGATTAATTGAACTGATCTATGCAGCACTTTTGATAGCGATTATGTTATGGAGGCCGGGAGGGATTTTGGAGAGAAAGTCTGATTCGAATTGATTTAATTTATTAATATAGATCATAAAGTATTACCAAAAGAGAAGAGAAATAAAAAATAAAATTAAAATAAAAAAGGAGGTTCTTACTAATGAAGGAAGTTGAATTATATAATATTAACGGACATAAATATTTAGCCCGTATGGGGCAACTGGTGATCCTACTAAAAGGACTAAAGAAAAAGGGAAGAAGATAAAAGAGGTGTTAGTCAAGTCGGTGGTTGAGTTTATTAGAAAGATGGATGCCATAGACTGGAAATATGAACTTCTTGGAAAATCAAAATAAATTGAAAAATTGTATATTTTAAAGATAGTTCTAAATAATGGATCTTCTATTTGTGTACGCACTATATAGTTCAGTTAGTTTTCTCTTGACAGGAGATAAAATTTATACTATAATGAAACCGATATCAGAAATCGGTTTCATTAAGAACTTACTCATACAAAGGTAGCTAATCTAACTGCTTCTTACTCTATCCAGAAGAAAGGGGCAGTGATATCTTTTCCGAGAAAGTTCGAAATTGATTGGAGTAAATTAAGATGACCAAGACCATTACCATTACCATTTATGATGTAGCTCGCCAGGCTGGAGTTTCTCCCTCAACAGTATCTCGGGTGATGAATTCTCACGAGATAGTAGCTCCTTATACTCGCCAAAAGGTGATGCAGGTGATGAAAGAATTATCTTATATTCCTAGTATGATAGCGGCCAGCATGCCCCGCAATAGAATGAATTATATTGGGCTGATTATTCCT
>Ga0210033_1001619_pt1 | contig 20353 bp, 15 predicted proteins | sample CryGeymeta201501_FD_185465 | JGI IMG/M metagenome (GOLD analysis project Ga0210033, IMG submission 185465) | Groundwater microbial communities from Crystal Geyser aquifers in Utah, USA - Crystal Geyser metaG 2015-01 (SPAdes) (version 2) | ecosystem: Environmental > Aquatic > Deep subsurface >... | reverse complement strand
GTGGCCGGCTCGGATCTGCGCGTGCCCATCGCGGCGGGTGAGGCGCGACGCGTGCGCTTGAGCATGAGCTTCGAGGTGCATCTGCCGCGTCGCTTCGGTCGCCTGGGGCGGGCCGGGGGCATGCTCTCACTGACGGCGCCCTGGTATCCGCTCTTGCTCGGGGATGGCGATCCCCTGGGCGCGAGCGTGCCTCAACGCCTGCGCCTCGCGCTCTCGCGCGGTGAGGCCTGGGCCATGGGCGAGCCGCTGCCCTCGGGTGAAGCACAGGACTTCGTCACAGGCTTCGTGCCGGTGCTGGTGGCGCCTCACTTCGAAGTCGTCGAATGGCGTGAGGGCGTCGCGCGCGCGCGCCTGATCTCGCCCACGCGCCTCTACCGCGATCCACCGCCCGAGGCGCAGGGCATCTTCGCGCTGCACGACATGGCCCACGTGGACGTGGTCGCGCCCATCCAGCGCGGGCTTCACGACGCGCTCGAGACCTTCGCCGCGGTCGCTCGCGCCACGCCTCCCCAGGACATCACCCTGGCGCTCGTTCCTTCGCGCACGGAGCTCGCGGCCGACGCGCCGGGCTTCGTGCTGCTCTCGGACAGGCTCTTCCAGGTCACGCCCATGGAGGCCCTGCAGGCGTTCCATCGTCGCGCCTTGATGCGCGCGCTCTTCGTGCGCTTGCTGGCAGCGCCCGTGGACGCGCTCGAACCCGCCGCCGATCGCGGCCTCGGGCTCAGGCTGCGCGCCACCTTGCTGCTCGACCTCGACGAGACGCGTCGCCATGGACACGTGCGCACGCCGCAGGAGCTGCTCGGGTGGGCGGGCTTCCATCCTACGGTGGATCAGCTGCTCTACGCGCCGCAGGTCGCCTTCGTGGACGCCTACTTCGGCTCTATCGCCGAGCGCGATCCCTTCCGCGAGGCGCCCAGCCGTGCGCGTCAGCCCGGCGCCGGCGGCCGTCGACTGCTCGAGCACGCGCGCGATCTGTTGCCCGCGCAGGTCTTCCGCCACTTCGCCCGCGGCCTCTTGGAGCTCGCCGTGCCCACGCGAGAGCTGCTCCGACGAACCGGCGGCGTGGAGGCGCTCACTCGCCTCAACGACTGGCTGCGCGAGCCCGAGCTGCCCGTGAACTACCGCCTGGGCACCGTGCACTCGACGCGGCTGTCGGATGGCCACTACCGCCACGTCGTGGTCGTGGAGCGCCAGGGCGCCGAGCGTCACGAGCCGGTGGAGGTCGAGATCACGGACACCGAAGGCCATCAGGTGATCGGTCGCTGGGATGGCGTCGGCGTCCGTGGCGAGGTGACAATCGACACCCCCGCGCCTCGCCGCTGGGTGACCGTCGACCCGCGTGGACGCACGGATCAGAGCGCCGCCGTCGCGGGTGGCCATCCGCTGGCGGACGACACCGATCACCTGCCCTTTCGACCGCCGCTGCTGCGCAGCTTCGTGCTCTCCGCGCGCGCCACCGAGGGCGTGCTCGTGGGCCTGGTCGACTTCGCCATTCGTCGTCGCTACGACCTCGAGCACAGCGTCGGCGTCTCCGCCTCGAGCGATGAGCGCAGCTTCGGCGGCAGCCTGCGCTACGGCCAGGGCGTGGGTCCGAAACGCGACAACAACGGGCGCATCGGCGGCGTCTCCGTGGGCGTGGCCATGGCCCGGCTCCGGCCTGGCTTCGGCGTCGACGGCGAGGGGGGCGTGCGCACCTCCCTGCACTTCGGCGCCGGCCTCGACAGCCACCGCTACTTCCTGGACACCCGTCGGGGTGATTCCCTCTCGGGCTCCCTCTCCCTCGGCTTCACGCGCTCGCGCTCGGGCCACGACACGGGCACCGTGGGCTTCATCGCGCGTGGCGATCACAACATCCCCCTCGGTCTGCGCGGGACATTGGTGCTGGTGGCGGGCGCCGCCGGCGTCTTCGGGCGACCCTTGGTCTCCGAGCGCCCAGGTCTCGGTGGGCCTGCGCTCCTGCGCGGCTACGAGGCGGACGAAGTGCTGGGCGACGTGGCCGCCTTCGCCGTGGCCGAGGCGCGCGGCACCGTGCTCTCAGATCTGGGCGTGGATCTCTTCAACCTGGTCTGGCTGCGCGAGCTGCAGCTGATCGCCTTCGCCGGTGGCGGCCTGGTGGTGAAGGCCGTCGACGGACGCACCCTCGTGCCCGGCGCGGAGCTCGGCGCGGGCTTGCGCCTGCACTTCGACTACGGCGGCGTGCAGCCGGCGCTGATCGGCCTGGATGTGGCGGCACCCCTGATCCGCACCGCGGCGGCGCGCGCGAGTCGTCCGCCTGTCTCGTTCTCCCTGGTCTTCCAGCAGTACTTCTAGCCCCGCTATTTTTGAGTCGTGCGCGGGGCGCGTTAGCGTTGTCTCGTGGCTGCCACGGACGAACTCCTGCTCGACGCCTACCTGGTGCACCTGAAGGTGGAGCGGGGGCTGTCGAAGCACAGCCTGGACGGCTACTCGCGCGACCTCGGGCGCTTTCTGACCAGTCTCGACCGGCGGGGCGTGCCACTGCGCGAGGCGAGCCTGCCGGATGTGTCGGGCTACCTCGTGTCGTTGGCGGAGCGTGGTCTCGCGGCTCGCTCCCAGGGGCGCGCGCTGAGCGCCGTGCGCGGCTTCCTGCGCTACCTGGTGGAGGAGAAGGAGCTCGCCAGCGATCCGGCGGAGCTGCTGGAGGCGCCCAAGCTGAGCCGACGCTTGCCCTCCGTGCTCGGGCCCGCGGACGTGTTGCGGCTGCTGAACGCGCCCAAGGGCGAGGGCCCGCGTGCGCTGCGTGACCGCGCCATGCTCCACACCATGTACGCCGCGGGTCTGCGCGTGAGCGAGCTCGTGGGCCTGAAGCTGGGCGAGGTGAACCTGGAGGCGGGTTTCCTCACGCCCTTCGGCAAGGGCGACAAGCGGCGGCTGGTGCCCCTAGGCGCGGTCGCTGGCGATTCCATCGCGCGCTACTTGCGAGACGTGCGCCCGCTCTGGGCCAAGGAGTCGGAACCCAGCGTCTTCCTCACCTCGCGCCGTGGGCCCATGACGCGCCAGGCGTTCTGGAAGATCGTGAAGAAGTACGCGCGTGAGGCGGGTATCCGCGGCAGCCTCAAGCCCCACGAATTGCGCCACTCCTTCGCCACGCACCTGCTCCAGGGCGGCGCCGACCTGCGCGCCGTGCAGATGATGCTCGGCCACGCCGACATCTCCACCACCCAGATCTACACCCACGTCACCGGCGATCACCTAAAGCAGGCTCACGCCAAGTATCACCCGCGAGGGTGAACAGAAGGCATCGCCGCCCGCTATGGCCGTCGGCGCCCTACGGCGCCGGGTGGTCGTCGGTCCCTCGACCGAGTTCATGCTCGAGGCGTCGACGCAGGTAGTTGGCCTGACGCTCCGTGGCCAGGCGGTTCACGACGGCGAAGCGCTCGCCGTTCTCCGTCGTCGCCACCAGACGCCAGGTGAGCTTGCGAGGTTTGCGCCTCTCTTTGATCGGTGCCTTCACGGCCTCCACGTCGAGTCGCGCCACGTCACTGAGCGAAACGGGCCGCGTCTTGCTCAAGAGGAAGGGCACGGGGCCATGGCTGCAACGAAGCCAGCCGTCTCTCAGCTCGATCACGGTTCGGTTGAGCCAGGACCCGGCGACGAACCAGCCCAGCCCGATGCCGATCGCGACGTCGATCAGGAGACCGGACTGCATGGCGGCCGACGATTCGCGGGTGAAGCTGATGGCGTAGCTCACGACGATGGACGCGAACCAGATGGCGGTGACGAAAATGAGGAAGCGCGTCGAGGGGCTGCGCCAGCGCAGCGTCGCTCGGAAGAGGTCACTCGTCTTGGCGTTCGAGCGGTAGCCAGCCTGTTCCGTCTTTGCCGGCTCATCGATCTCCATGACCAGTTCGTCGGGTGGCGGCGGCGGCGTGAATCCGAGCGCGAGCCAGGCGTCGCCGTCTCGGTCGAGCCTCACCTCCGCCTCGCAGGACGCACAGCGCAAGGTGCTCCGGTCGGCTCGAATCTCCGGGTCCGGTATGGGCGCCGAGCGAGAGGGGCACTTCAGCATGGTCCCCGCATCGTACAGCCCGCGGCTCCGAGAAGGCGACGGCGCCGGGCCCCCCGCGATTTGCTCTCCGCCATGCGATAGGGTGACCGCATCTGGAGGATTTCATGCAGCGCCTTGTCGGTCTCGGTCTCAGCGCACTCGTGCTCCTCGCCTCCCCTGGCCTGGCGTCGGCGCGCGACTTCTACGTCGAACCGGCCACGGGCAGCCCCGACGGCGATGGCAGCATGGCGGCGCCCTGGCGCACGGTGGAGGAGGTGGTCGCGGCCAACCTGATCCAGACGCGCAACTGGACCACGCTGCCCTACGCCGACGGCGCGACGCTCGGACCCGTGAATGCTGGCGCGCCGATTCAGGCGGGCGACACCCTCTGGCTCGGCTCCGGCTACCACGGTGCGCTCGAGATCACGGGCGCCTACAACAGCGCGCCCATCACCATCGCGGCCGAACCCGGGGCGACGCCGGGGTTGAGCCACGTGCGCTTGCGCTCGGTGGGCGGCTGGGTGCTGCGCGGCGTCTCCGTCAGCCCGTCCTACGCGCCAAGCTACGATCCCATGACCGCCATCGACGTCGACACGCACGGCTACTCGGGGCCGAGCATGGACGTCCGCGTCGAGGGCTGCCGCGTGTTCAGCGTGGAGGACATCTCCGGTTGGAGCGCGAGTGATTGGGTCGCCATGGCCGTGAACGGCATCACGTCGGACGGGGACGACGTGACCGTGCGCGACAACACGCTGACCAACGTCCACTTCGGCATCTCCATGAGCGGCGCGCGCGCGCAGGTGCTGAACAACTCCGTGCGCAACTTCAGCGGCGACGGCATGCGCGGCCTCGGCGACGACAGCCTGTTCGAGCACAACTACGTCGCCAACTGCTACGACGTGGACGACAACCACGACGACGGTTTCCAGAGCTGGTCGGTGGGCCCCGATGGCGTCGGCACGGGCGAAGTGCGCGGTATGACTCTGCGTGGGAACATCATCGTGAACCGCGAGGACCCGGCGCAAGCGCTGTCGGGGCCGCTGCAAGGCATCGGCTGCTTCGACGGCTACTTCACGGACTGGGTGATCGAGAACAATGTCATCCTGGTGGACCACTGGCACGGCATCACGCTGCTCGGCGCTCGCGACTCGCGCATCGTCAACAACACCGTGATGGACATCAACAGCGACGACCCCGGGCCGCCCTGGATCATGATCGCGCCCCACAAGGATGGCACGGAGGGCACGGGCAACCTGGTGCGCAACAACCTCGCGACAGCCATCGCCAACGGGGGCGGCGGCATCGTCGAGGACCACAACCTCCTGATCACGGACGCGGCGGCGCTCTTCGTTTCGCCCAGCGCTCCGTGGGACCTGCACCTCTTGAGGGACGCTCCGGCGGTCGACGTCGGCTCTTCGGAGCAAGCGCCGGTGACGGATCGCGATGGCGTCGCGCGACCCTTCGGCGCCGCGGTCGACGTGGGCGCCTACGAGTGGACCGACGTGCCCCCACCGGCCGACGCCGGAGTCGGCACGGACGCGGGACGCTGGGACGCTGGGGCCGATGGCGGCGGAGCGAGCGCGGACGCGGGCACAGTTGGGGACGCGGGCACGACGGCGTCGAGCGATGGCGGCTGCGGCTGCAGCGTTCCCGGCGCGACGAGCACGGACCACGCGCCGTGGCTGCTCGCGTTCTTCGGCCTCGTCGTGATGCGAAGACGCGTCACGCGCTGAGGCGCCTGCCCGCAGGCGCGGGCGAATGGTGATGGACCATGTGCGTGCAGTCCGCGCCCGGCCTGCACAGGAAGCGCCGCGTCTGGGACTCACGGTCATGGGGACGCATGTTCGCGGGGAGCAGGCGAGGATGTTTCGAGGGGTGGGGTGGTGCGCGATCGTGATCGCGAGCGTTTCGTGTTCAGCGGGTTGCGCGCGCACGGCGCCGTCTCGCACGGCCCCGACCCCGGGCACGCTCCCGCGTGCGGTCATCCAGCGTGTGATTCGCAGCCGCGTCGGCGAGGTGCGGACCTGCGACGAACCCGAGCTCGTCGATCATCATCATCTTCGCGGTCTCGTCGAAGTGCTGCTCGAGATTGGCCCCACAGGCGCCGTGCGGTCCGCGGTCATCACCTTGAACGAGACGGAGAACACGGCTGTCGGCGATTGCATCACGGCCGCGATCGACGGCTGGACCTTTCCGGCTCCGTGGGGCGGCGGCATCGTCGTCGTGACCTACCCGTTCATGCTGACCTCGGGCCCGTCCTGCCGCGCCAGCCGCTGCTGGCCCTCGCCGTGCCGTGGAGCCTGGAGCGGATCAGCTCTCGGGATGATCCGTGGGCTTGCCCGCCGCTTCCCAACCGGCGATGCCGGCGCGCATGAGGCGCACGTCCGCGTAGCCCGCGGAGACGGCGCGGTGAGCGGCGGCGTCCGAGGCGCTGCAGTGCTCGTTGGCGCAGTAGAAGACGAGCGTGCTCGCGTGGTCGGTGGGCAGCTCCGTGGCGACGTCGTAGTCCGACGAGGACGTGAGCAGGCGTGCGCCGGGCAGCGTGCCGTGGTGGGTGCGCGTGTCCGGGGAGTTGGCGTCGATGGGCGTGGCGCTGCCGGCTTCGAGCAGCGCGGCCACCTGGTCCACGCTCACCACCGGAACCGCGGCTTCGGCGGCTGCTGCGGCGGGCGGGCTCTCGACGTTGGAGGGGGAGGCGGGTGCCGCTTCGCTACACGCGGCGAGGCCGAGGACCAAGGACAGACTGAGGACGTGGATTCGGGTCATGCGTGGCTCCAATGAGTTCATTCATCCCTGCGGCACCGAGTATGGCCCAGGTTCCATGGCGCCCCAACCGGGCTCGCGCCACCCTGGACCACCCTGGACCACCCAAGGTGCGGATGTCCCCGTCATGGGGCCGGGAGCCCGCGTGTCGAGTGCCAAGTGCAGACGCCTCGCTTCAGTCGCCTTGCATCAGGCCGCGGATCTTGCCGTCGGCGTCGATGCGCACGCGTTTGGCGGCGGGCTCGCGGGGCAGGGCGGGCATGGTCACGATCTCGCCCATCAACACCGTCACGAAGCCGGCGCCGAGCATGGGGCGAACTTCGCGCACCGTGGCCACGAAGCCCTCGGCCAGGCCGCCGGCCTTGGGGTCATCCGAGAACGAGAGGTGGGTCTTGGCCACGCACACGGGTAGGCCGGGTGCGCACTCGTCGAGGCGAGCGAGGGCGCGCTTGGCCGTCGCGGTGAAGGCCACGTCGCGAGCGCCGTAGATGCGTTGGGCGATGTTGTGCACCTTGTCGCCGTAGCTCTCCTGGAGCGCGTACAGGAAGTGCGGCGCCTTGTCGGGCTCGTCCATGGCGCAGGCCTCCCAGACCACGTCCGCCAGCGCCTCGCCGCCCGCCGCGCCGTCGACGAAGGAGGTGACGCGCGCAGCCTTGGCGCCGCGTCTGTCGGCGTGGGCTTCGACCCGCTTCAGCTTGACCTCCTCGTCGGTGCCGAAGACGTTGACCGCGACCACGGGCGTGAGCCCGAAGCGGCGCACGTTCGCGAGCTGGCGGTCGAGGTGCCCGAGGCCCCGCGCGAGGTCGCCTTCGCCGTGGGCTTCGAGCGCCTTCACGGTCGTGACCAGCACCACGCAGCGCGGCCACAGGCCGGCCTGTCGGCACTTGATGTCGAGGAACTTCTCGCCTCCCAGATCGAAGCCGAAGCCCGCCTCGGTCACCACGAGATCCGAGTAGTGCAGGCCGATGCGGGTCGCCGCGACGCTGGAGCAACCGTGGGCGATGTTGGCGAAGGGTCCGCCGTGCACGAGCGCGGGATCGCCCGCGGCCGTCTGCACCAGGTTGGGCAAGAGCGCGTCGCGCAGCAGCGCGGCCATGGCCGGCGCCGCTTCCAGATCCGCGGCCGTGACGTAGCTGAGGTCGGCGCGTTGCCCGACCACGATGCGCGCGAGGCGTCGCTCGAGGTCCGGTAGATCCTCGGCCAGGCTGAGCACGGCCATCACCTCGCTCGCGGCGGTGATGTCGAAGCGGGTCTCGCGCGGCACGCCGCCGTCGCGTCCGCCCAGGCCCGTGGTGATGTTGCGCAGGGCGCGGTCGTTCACGTCCAGCACGCGCGGCCAGCGCACGCGTCGTGAGTCGAGCCCGCTCGGCGCGCCGAAGTGCAGATCCGTGTCCACCAGCGCCGCCAGGAGATTGTGCGCGGCGCCGATGGCGTGCATGTCGCCGGTGAAGTGCAGGTTGATCTCGTCCGACGGAACGATCTGCGCCGCGCCTCCGCCCGTGCCGCCGCCCTTGATGCCGAAGACGGGCCCGAGGGAGGGCTCGCGCAGCGCCAGACAGACGCTGCGTCCGCGCGCGCGCAGGCCCATGGTCAAGGCCACGCTCACGGTGGTCTTGCCTTCGCCGGCCTTGGTCGGGGTCACGGCCGAGACCAGCACCAAGCGACCCTTGCCCGACGCGGGGCGGCTCAGGGCGGCGTGTTCGATCTTGGCGGCGTGGCGGCCTACGGGGACGAGATCGTCAGGGTGGATGCCGAGATCCGTGGCGACTTCGTCGATGCTGCGCATGGCCGGGTCATATCACGTGGACGGCCCTTCGTGCGGGCTTCGTGCCTTGCCCCGCAGACGCCGCAAGAGCGTGGCGAAATCCTCCGGATCCGGCGCCTGAAAGCGCAGCCGCTCTCCGCTCGTCGGATGGGTGAAACCCAGGCTGGCGGCGTGCAGCATCACCCGCGGCGCGCCCTGGCGTGGGCCCACGTAGTCACGGATGTAGACCGCCTCGCCCACCAGCGGCGTGCCCGCCTCACTCAGGTGGATGCGGATCTGATGCTGGCGTCCGGTCGAGAGCGTGCAGCGCACGAGGGTCGCGCCACGCAGGCGTTCGAGCTTCTCGACCACGGTCTTGGCTTCTCGGGTGTTCGCCGGCGGATCCGAGTTCTCGAGGCGGAACACGCCCCAGGAGCCGCGCAGACCGTCGCCGCGATCCTCCATCAACCAGGTGTGATGGGTCGCCGAATGCGCGTCACCCTGGGCCAGCGCGCGGTAGCTGCGCTCGGTCGTGTGCTCGGCGAACTGCTCCTTGAGCAGGCGTCGCGCCTCGGCCGTGCGCGCGAAGAGCAGGAGCCCCGAGGTGCCACGATCGATGCGATGCACGACCTCGAGCGCTCGGGGTCGACGCTTCTCGCGTCGTGCCAGGATGGCCGCCGCGCGCTCCACCAGGGAGTCCGGATCGCTGCCGCGCACGGGCACGGAGAGCATGTCGGACGGCTTGTTCACCACCACCACGTCCGCGTCCACGTACACGATGCCGATGCGACCCGGCGTGTGGCGTGGTGCGTCGACGTGCAGGGAGACGCGCTCGCCCTCGACCATGCGCCGCGCCGGGTCGAGACAGGTCGTGCCGTCCACCTGCACCTTGCCGCGCTGACACCAGGTCTTGACCTGGTTCCAGGACGAATCCGCGGGTATGCCCTCGCGTGGACCGCGCAAGAGCGCGGAGAGCGTGCGGCCCGCCTCCTCGGCGTTCACCTGGAAGCTGGGTGGCGTGCGGGTCATGAGCGCGTGCGGACCGAGGGGGACGAGGACGACATCCCGCGCTCTACCACGGCTCGGGCGCTCGGGCTGGCCTCCCGCGGGTGTTCGCCCGCTGTCGCGCCCTGGGGCTCCCATCCGCCCCGAATTGTCGATCCTTCGCGCGGGACCTGCGGCCGTGAGGAAGCGCCCCACAGACGGGGCCGAGACGTGCTAGAAGGCACGCCCCGGGCGAGCCTCGCGGCGACCCGTTCGGCGATTTCCTTTGGCCCGCCGCATCTCTGGAGACCTACATGGCCCACTTCCCGCAGCCCACCTCGGGCACCCCGCTCTCGATGGATGGCGACAAGCTCGTCGTCCCGAATGACCCGATCCTGCCCTTCATCGAAGGTGACGGCGTCGGGCCGGACATCATGGCCGCCGCTGTGCGCGTGCTCGACGCGGCGGTGGAGAAGACCTTCAAGGGCGAGAAGAAGATCGCGTGGTACGAGGTCTTCGCGGGTCAGAAGGCCTTCGACACCTACGGCGAGTGGCTGCCCCAGGGCACGCTCGACGCCTTCGCGAAGTACCTGGTGGGCATCAAGGGTCCGCTGACCACGCCCATCGGCGGCGGCATCACCTCGCTCAACGTGGCGCTGCGCCAGACGCTCGACCTCTACGTCTGCCTGCGCCCCGTGCGCCACTTCAGCGGTGTGCCTTCCCCCGTGAAGCGCCCCGGCGACGTGGACATGGTGATCTTCCGCGAGAACACCGAGGACATCTACGCTGGCATCGAGTTCGAGCGTGGCACGGAGGACGTGAAGAAGGTGCTCGCCTTCCTGAAGGAGAACTTCCCTAAGCGCTTCAGTAAGATCCGCTTCCCCGACAGCTGCGGCATCGGCATCAAGCCGGTCAGCGAAGAGGGCACGAAGCGCCTGATGCGCGCCGCGATCCAGCACGCCATCAGCCATGAGCTGCCCAACGTCACCATCGTGCACAAGGGCAACATCATGAAGTACACGGAGGGCGCCTTCCGCAACTGGGCCTACCAGGTCGCGGATCAAGAGTTCGCCGAGCAGACGTACTCCTGGGATCGCTGGGAGCGCACCAAGAGGGCGAAGGGCGAGCAGGCCGCCAACGCCGAGCAGAAGGCCGCGCTCGCGTCGGGCAAGATCCTGGTCAAGGACGCCATCGCCGACATCGCGCTGCAGCAGGTGCTGACGCGGCCCAAGGAGTTCAGCATCATCGCGACGCTGAACCTCAACGGCGACTACCTCTCCGACGCCCTCGCGGCGCAGGTGGGTGGCATCGGCATCGCCCCCGGCGGCAACGCCAACTACGTCAACGGACGCGCCATCTTCGAGGCCACCCACGGCACGGCGCCGAAGTACGCCGGCCAGGACAAGGTGAACCCCTCCAGCGTGATCCTCAGCGGCGAGATGATGTTCCGCCACCTCGGCTGGAACGCGGCCGCCGACCTCGTGATCAAGGGCGTCGAAGGCGCCATCGAGTCCAAGCGTGTGACTTATGATTTCGCCCGCCAGATGGAGGGCGCGACCGAGATTAAATGTTCCGAATTCGCAGACAATATCATCCAACACATGGAGGGTTGAACCATGCCGCAGCGTAAGAAGGTCGCACTCATCGGGGCCGGAAACATCGGAGGCGAGCTCGCCTCCTTGGTCGCGCGTCGTCAACTCGGCGACGTGATCCTGGTCGACATCCCGGACAAGGAAGGCGTCGCCAAGGGCAAGGCCCTCGACATCGCCCAGGCCTGCGCGCTGGACGGCTTCGACGCCAAGCTCAAGGGCACCAGCAACTACGCGGACATCAAGGGCGCGGACGTCTGCATCGTCACCGCGGGTGTGCCGCGTAAGCCAGGCATGAGCCGCGATGACCTCCTCAGCATCAACCTGAAGATCATCCGCAGCGTCGCCAAGGGCATCAAGGAGAACGCACCCGGCGCCTTCGTCATCGTCATTTCGAACCCACTCGACGCGATGGTCTACGAGATGCAGAAGGTCACGGGCTTCAAGCGCAACAAGGTCGTCGGCATGGCTGGCGCCCTCGACGCGGCGCGCTTCCAGCACTTCATCGCGGACGAGCTGAACGTCTCGACCAAGGAAGTGAACGCGCTCGTGCTCGGTGGTCATGGCGACTCCATGGTGCCGACACTGAGCTACTGCACCGTCAACGGCGTGCCCGTGCGTCAGCTGATCTCGCAGGAGAAGCTCGACGCCATCGTGGCCCGCACCAAGGCCGGCGGCGGCGAGCTCGTGGCTCTGATGGGCACCAGCGCCTACGTCGCGCCCGCGGCTGGCGCCATCGCCATGGCCGCGAGCTTCCTGCTCGACCAGAAGCGCCTGATCGCCTGCGCCGCCCCCACGGACGGCAGCTACGGTCTCGAGGGCATCTACATCGGTCAGCCCGCCATCATCGGCGCCGGTGGCGTCGAGAAGATCATCGAGGTCGAGCTCTCGGCCGACGAGAAGGCGCTGCTCAAGAAGAGCGCCGAAGCCGTGCGTGGCCTGCTGGCCGACGCCGAGAAGCTGTGATTCGACGATGAAGATTCATGAGTATCAGGCCAAGAGCCTGTATCAGAGGTACGGCATCCCGACCCCGAAGGGCATCCTCGCCCTGAGCGTCGCGGAGGCCAAAGAGGCGGCGAAGAAGCTCATCGCCGAGACCGGCAACGAGGTCGTCGTCGTCAAGGCGCAGATCCACGCGGGCGGTCGCGGCAAGGGCGGCGGCGTCAAGGTCGTGAAGGGCGCGGACGCGGCCGAAGCGGCGGCCAAGCAGATCCTCGGCATGACACTCGTCACGCACCAGACCGGCCCCGAGGGCAAAGAGGTGCAGCGCCTGTACATCGAACAGGGGCTCGCCATCGCCAGCGAGCTGTACCTCGCGCTGGCCATCGATCGCGAGAGCCGGCGTGTGGTCGTCATGGCCTCCACCGAGGGCGGCGTCGAGATCGAGAAGGTCGCCGAGGAGACGCCCGAGAAGATCCTCAAGATCTTCGTCGATCCCGCCATCGGCCTGATGCCCTACCAGACGCGTCAGCTCGCCTTCGGGCTCGGGCTGTCGAAGAAGGCCCAGAAGAGCTTCGCACCGCTCGTGACGAAGTTGGTCGATCTCTTCGTGAAGGAGGACTGCTCCATCGCCGAGATCAACCCGCTCGTGGTCACCAAGGACGAGGACGTCGTCGCCCTCGACGCCAAGGTGAACTTCGACGACAACGCCGCGTTCCGTCACCGCGAACTCTGGGAGTCCATGAAGGATCTCTCGGAGGAGGCGCCGACGGAGACCGAGGCCAAGAAGTTCGATCTGAGCTTCATCCAGCTCGACGGCAACATCGGCTGCTTGGTCAACGGCGCGGGCCTAGCCATGAGCACGATGGACACCATCAAGCACTTCGGCGGTGAGCCCGCGAACTTCCTCGACGTCGGTGGCGGCGCGTCGGAAGAAGCGGTCACCAAGGCCTTCGGGATCATCCTGGAGAGCAAGAACGTTCGCGGCATCTTCGTGAACATCTTCGGCGGCATCATGCAGTGCGACGTGGTCGCGCAGGGTGTCGTCAACGCCACGCGCAAGCTCGGGCTGAAGGTGCCGTTGGTGGTGCGCCTCGAGGGCACCAACGTCGAGGAGGGCAAGAAGATCCTCGCCCAGAGCGGGCTCGCCATCACCCCCGCCAACACCATGGCAGAGGGCGCCGAGATGATCGTCGCGCTCGCGAAGAAGGGAGCCTGAAGAATGTCGATCTTCGTCAACGCCGACACGCGGCTCATCGTTCAAGGAATCACCGGATCGGCCGGCTCCTTCCACGCCACTCAGATGGTCGAATACGGCACCAAGGTCGTGGCGGGCGTCACGCCCGGTCGCGGCGGGCAGCGCTGGAATGACCACGCGCCCATCTACGACACGGTGCGGGATGCGGTGGAGAAGGAGGGGGCCAACGCCTCCGTCATCTTCGTGCCGCCGCCCTTCGCCGCCGACGCGATCCTCGAGGCCGCCGACGCGGGCGTCGAGCTCATCGTCTGCATCACCGAGGGCATCCCCGTTCTGGACATGCTCAAGGTGCGCCGCGTGCTCGATACGCAGACGCGTTCGCGGCTGATCGGACCCAACTGCCCCGGTGTGATCACGCCGGGCACGAAGGACAAGCCCGGCTGCAAGATCGGCATCATGCCCGCCAAGGTGCATCTGCCGGGTCGCATGGGCGTCGTCAGCAAGAGTGGCACGCTGACGTACGAAGCCGTCGGTCAGCTCACGGCCCTCGGCATCGGGCAGAGCACGGCCGTGGGCATCGGTGGTGATCCCATCAACGGCACGGATTTCATCGAGGTGCTCTCGCGCTTCCAGGAAGATCCCGACACCGACGGTGTGATCATGATCGGCGAGATCGGCGGCAACGCCGAGGAGCTGGCGGCGGCGTGGATCAAGGACAACTTCAAGAAGCCCATCGCCGGCTTCATCGCAGGTCGCACGGCGCCTCCCGGCAAGCGCATGGGTCACGCTGGCGCGATCATCTCGGGCGGCAAGGGCACGGCAGACGCGAAGATCGCGGCCTTGGAAGAGGCTGGCGTGAAGGTCGCGCCGACGCCCTCCGACATGGGCACGACCCTGGCGTCTCTGCTCCGTTGAGCGCGGCTTCGCCTTTGGGCTGAAGTCGACCGAAATTCCTCGGGAATCGCCTTGCGAAAGGCCTCCGAGGGAGCTACCCCCCGCGGGCTCGCCACGCAGATGCGTCGCGGGCCCGCGTCAATTTCGCGGAACATCCTCACCACTCTTCGAGCCCCCCTTCTTCGATCCCCCCTGTTCGAAAACAGCGAGAGAGCAGCACCATGGCCACCGAACGCACCCTGAGCATCATCAAGCCGGACGCCGTCGAGCAGCACCACATCGGCGGCATCGTCTCGCTGATCGAGGGCGCCGACCTGCACATCCTCGGCATGCGCATGATCCACCTTACGCGCCCCCAGGCCGAGGGCTTCTACGCCGTCCATAAGGAGCGCCCCTTCTTCGGCGAGCTGGTCCAGTTCATGACGCGCGGTCCCGTCGTGGTCATGGCACTCGAGGCCGAAGACGCCGTCGCGCGCTACCGCAAGCTGATGGGCGCCACCAACCCCGCGGACGCCGTGGACGGCACCATCCGCAAGGCCTTCGGCGGCAGCATCGGCGAGAACGCCTGCCACGGCTCCGACTCGGTCGAGAACGCCAAGGTCGAGGTGGGTTACTTCTTCCCCGGCTATCAGACTCTCTGATCCCACGGGCCCAGCCAGGGCCGATCCGCGGCTTCCCTCATCGCTCCCTCGGTCGCGGTACGGCTGCACCGCTCCATCGGTCGCTGCGGGGGCGCTCGCGGCTCGACCCCGTCTGAACCCGTGGGGGAACGACCTGGGCCGATCCGCCGTCGATGCACGAATGTGGGGCGCGGGACTTGGGCCGTGCCGGACCCGATTTCCGGAAGCGATTGAGCCTTGCTCGGAATTTCGGCGACCGCCCGCGGGGAGGCTCGCCTCCGGGGGGCGGCGGCCTTGCATCTGCGAGCGCTCGGCAAGGATCGCTCGCCTGGCCGGAGGGCGCTCGCGCAAGGCCGCCTCGCCGCGCGCGCCAAGTCAGGTGTGGGCTGGCGGGCGACTTGGCACGCGCGGAGCCCCCTCCGGGCGAGGCTCCCCCGCGGGCTTCTGGGACCGAAACCCGGGCTGCTCATCGACGCCCGAACGTGGGGCGCGGGACTTGTCCCGTGCCGGACGCTTCTTGCGCTGACGCCAGGCGTTGGGTGTTTCAGATCCATCCGGCGTGTGGTGCGTCTGGGGTGGCCATGCGCTGGTGGGTTCTGATCTTCTTGCTGGGTTGCGGCGGCTCCACGGCTTCGTTGCCTGCTGCCGACAGCGCGCCTTCGGCACCCACTGAAGCAGCCATCGAGTGCGCGTCCTTGCCGCCTTGCCGACCCGACCTGGGCGTGTGCTTGCGGTGCACGACGCAGGGCAACCCGGAGTGGGTGTGGAGCGAAGCGCCGGGGAGTCCGCGCGTGCTGGCGCTCTCTCCCGCCACCATGTCGATGTCCAATCCGGATCTGGAGCAGGACTGCTGCTGGGGTCATCCCTTCGACCACGGCGTCCCCGACTGCGCGCGCTTCGAGTTCGACCAGCACGGCATGCCCCTGGCGACGCGAGCCACGAGCGAAGTGGAGGAGCAGTATCGCTACGGCTATCAGGCCGGTCGCGTGGTCACGGTCGAGGTCGACGAAGTCCCGTTCTGCGTGTCGAACGACTTCGGCGACCAGTCGCCCTGCGGCGTGCCCGACGGCACCTTCGATCGCTCGGCTGCCGTGAGCTGGGACGGCCTGCGCATGACGGCGGGCGGGGCCGAGTGGCGCTTCGACGAGGAGAGCAGGCTGAGCGAGTGGCGCACGCGCGACGGCTTCTCCGGGCGCAACACCTTCGAGGGTGATCACGTCAGCGAGCAGTACCAGGACAACGGCTCCGCGCCCTTCACGATGCGCTTCTCCTACGATGGCGAGGACCACCTCGTGCTGGCCGAGCGCTCTTTTGCCGACCACGTCGACCGGCTGCGCTGGACGTACGACGCGCACGGCTGGCCGACACGACGCGTCTTTCCCACGGGCGTGGTGGAGTACGACAACGAGTACGACGAAGGCGGTCAGCTCGTGAGCCGCGTCATCCGCCCCATCGAGAGCGCGACGCAGCACGGCGCGCCGACCACCTTCCTGCGTCGATACGACGAGCATGGGCTGCTGGTGGAAGAGAAGCGCGAACCGAACGGCATCGTCGGCAGCGCCAGCACGCGTTGGGAGCGAGACGAGCGCGGCGTCCCGCGGGCTGTGGTGCAGAATGGTCAGCGCGTCGATCAGAGCTGCCTCCTGCCCCTCGCGCGCTACTTCCGCTAGCGCCCTACGTCAGGCGCAGCCGTCGGGGCCGCAGGTCAGGCCTTGGCCGACGAGCTCGGGCACTGGCTGTGTCTCGCTCCAGGCTCTGTCCAAGACTTCCAGCAGGGTCTCGACGGGCTGCGCGCCCGAGAGGCCGTACTTGTGGCCGAAGACGAAGTAGGGGACGCCGCGGATGCCGAGGGAGGCGGCCGTGGCTTCGTCGCGACGCACGTCTTGTGCGTAGGCGTCTGCCGCCAGGATGGCTCGCGCCTCTTCCGCATCGAGTCCGACCTCGCTCGCCACGCAGACGAGCGCCTCGACCTCGCCGATGGGCTCTCCGTCGCCGAGGTAGGCTTGGAAGAAGCGCTCCTTCAGCGCGCTCTGCAGGCCCCTTTCGTGCGCGAGATGCAGCAGGCGGTGGGCGTCGAAAGTGTTGCCTGGGCGGATGCGGTCGAAGCGCATCTCGACGCCGTTGTCGGCGCCCACGCTCGTCATGCGATCGATCATCGCCTGACCTTCCTCCTTGGTCGTCCCGTACTTGCGGGCCAGACGCTCGGCGTAGGAGAGCTGCGACGTGTCCACGCTCTTCGGCGCCGAGGGGTCGAGCTCGAAGGAGTGAAACTCGACCTCCACCTCGTCAGCGTGTGCGAAGTCGGCGAGGGCCGCCTCGAGCTTTCGTTTGCCCACCCAGCACCATGGGCAGGCGATGTCGGACCAGACGTCGATGCGCAGCATGGCTTCAGATGTAAGGCCGAGGAGCGCAGCGCGCCACGGCTCTGAGAAATTGCGGGCAAGGGTGGCGTGAGGACGTGGACATGGTGGCACATCGCGTCGTTGGGGCGGGAGCCCTACACTGCAGGCGTGAACGCGCTCCCACGCTGCTGGCTCTTCGCGCTCGCGGCGACGCTCGGCGCGTGCGCGTCGGCGCCGCCTCCGCCCGTGGTGCATGCGGCGACGCCTGTCGCGCCGGAGTTGACGCTGGCGCGGGATCTGCTGGCCAGCTTGCCGGCGGGCGCGGACGGATGCGTCGTGGCCTGGCCCGGGCGGCTGTCGGAACGTCGGCGCCACCTGCTCGCGCGTGTGTCGGCGGCGCGGGGCTTCCCCTTCCTCGTGCCCGAGGGGCCGACGGTGTACGCGGAGGCCTGGCGCTATCGGCCCGACGGTGGCGTCTCCAGCGCCATGACCTGGGAGTTCGCGGGCTCGCGTGCGCGCTTGCGGCGCTTCATCGAAAGGCGCGCGCCTCTCGCCACGCGCTTCGATGGCCCGGACGAGGGCGACACCTCGGCCTACGCGGCGCGCTTCGTGGGACCGCATCGTGTGCTGCTGACGCGCGGGGAGTGGCCGCCGATGGAGCCATCGACTCCCGTGGTTGGAGTGGAGGGCGCCTGTGCCCATGCCCTCGATCGCGCGGTCGCCCAGGGCGCGTACGAGCTCGGCGTCGAGGCCGAGGCCGTCGCTCGCGCGCGGCCGCCGGGCTGGGATTCCGGCGTGGCGCCCAATCGCGTGACGACGAGGCTCCTGCCCGCACGGAACGCCGTGCGCGCCTATCGCCAGGAGACCTACGACGACGCCGGGGCGCTCGAGGCTGCGCAGGAACCCGCGCTCGACCCGGGCCGCTCGCCGCTCGACGAGGTGCTGCTTCCGGCACGCAGCTGGCGTGTCGGACCGCGTCGCTTGCGTCGGCTGCGTCGCGTCCGCTTCGAGGATCTGGCGCTCCTGGATCAGGACGACGCCGAACGACGACGCGTCATGCTCGCCGACCAACGCGCCCGCTCACCTTTGCCCGTGGAGCGCGTGCACGTGGAGGATCGCGGCGCCCTCGAACAGCAGCTCACCCTGCGCCGCGTACAGCTGGAGCTCGTTCCCCCGGCGGGTCGCGACGCGCAGCGCGCCCAGCTGCTCGAGCTGCTGCGTCGAGGCCGCGAGGCGCATCCCTCGGACGTCACGCTGGTCTTGCCCTACGCGCGCATGGCCCTGGAGCTGAACCACGACTACGAGGCTGCGCTCGAGGCGCTCGACGCCTTGCCCACGGGCGTGGTCGACGCGCGCGAGCTCGATCCGCTGCGGCGCGAGGCGCTCTCCTACGCCTCGGAGGAGCGACTGGCGGACGCTCTGGTCGAGGATCTCGCCGTGCCTGCACGGGTCGCGCGGCAGGCTGCCCACGATCTCGTCGCCGCGCGTCGCGCCGGCACCGCCTACGAAGCGGCCGAGGGGCTGTGGTTGGCACAACACGCGCTCGCGGCCTCGAGTCTGCGGGCGTCCGGTCGCGCGCCGCGCGGTCTGTCCTGGCCGGTCGCCTCCTTGCCCGAGGCCGCGGCCGCGCTGATCGATCAGGCGGGTCTCGAGCGTCCGCTCTACGTGGTCGCTCGCGCCTCCGAGCTGCGAGGCGACGCCGGCAGCCTGCCCGAGGCGCTGGGTCGCTATGCCACGCTCCATCTCTCGGACGCGTCCGCGGGCGCCTGGGTGCTCGGGGCGACCACGCGCGGGGAGCTATCCCTCGCACGCCTCGGCGCGCTCCTCGACTCGCACGTCTCGTCGGGAGAGCTCGATCTCATGGTCGCCATCGTGGGCTTCGGTCAGGACGGGGGCCAGCCCGAGGCCTGGCTGCATCTCGTCGGTCGCGTGCGAGCAGGTCGCGTCGAGGTCACGCGCCTCAGCCTGGGTGGCGCACCCGAGGTCGAGTGGTCTCGCGTGGCGCCGCTGCTCGCGGACCCACTGGCGACGGCGGGCACGCGCGTCTTCCCCGCGCCCACTCTGGATCTCGCGATCGAGGATCCCGAGCAGGCGCTCAGCGTGGCCGAATCCTTGAGCAGCGTGGCCTCCTGCACACACACGCCCGCGGGCCTCGCCTGTCGACCTCGGACCGATCGTGGGGCCATCAGTCGCGCTCTGGGAATCCTCTGTCGATCGGCAATCCCGTGAATTCACTGCGAATGTTCTCGGGAATGGCGAGCGCCTCATCATTCCTTCGTAGCCACCCCATGGGGTGAGTGAGCCAAGCCTCGGTCTTCGAGGCTGACGCCAGGTCGGCGGCGCGCTATGCCAGGGCCCATGAATCAGCCCGACCAAGCCGAACTCCAGAACCTGATCGAGGCGGCGTTCGCCGAGCGCAGCTTGCTGCAGTTCGCGGCAACCGTGGCCGCCGTGCACGAGACCATCGCCTTGCTCGATCGCGGGGAGCTGCGCGTGGCCGAACCGCCGGCCGAGGGCGAGGACGCCTGGCGCGTGAACACCTGGGTCAAGCAGGCCATCCTGCTCTACTTCAGTGTGCGCGAGATGGAGACGCTCGAGGTCGGGCCCTTCGAGTTCCGCGACAAAGTCCCGCTCAAGCGCGACCTCGAAGCCCAGGGTGTGCGCATCGTGCCGCCGGGCACGGCCCGCTTCGGCTCCTACCTCGAGCCCGGCGTGGTGATGATGCCGGGCTACGTGAACATCGGCGCCTGGGTCGGCGCGGGCAGTATGGTCGACACCTGGGCGACGGTCGGATCCTGCGCGCAGATTGGTCGCGGCGTGCACCTCGCGGGCGGCGTGGGCATCGGTGGCGTGCTCGAGCCGCCCGGGGCCACGCCGGTGATCATCGAAGACGGCGCCTTCCTCGGATCGCGCGCCATCGTGGTCGAGGGCGTCAGGGTAGGGCGCGAAGCCGTGCTGGGCGCGGGCGTCGTGCTCACCGCGTCGACCACGCTGATCGACGTGCGCGGCAGCGAGCCCGTCGAGTCCAAGGGCCGCGTGCCCGAGCGCGCCGTGGTGATCCCGGGCACACGCCCCAAGCGCTTCCCTGCGGGCGAGTACCAGATCCCGTGCGCGCTCATCATTGGTGAGCGCAAGCCCAGCACCGACCGCAAGGTCTCGCTCGAGGCCGCGCTGCGCGAGTTCGCCGTCGCCGTCTGAGGCCGGGGCGCTCCTCACGCAACTCCCGCGCCGAATGTGACCACCAGCGCCTGGCGCCGCAGACGACGCGCAGCTC